>QLAH01000012.1_pt1 | contig 310080 bp, 253 predicted proteins | sample 4693081 | NCBI WGS metagenome assembly QLAH01 (sample SAMN09425401, study PRJNA476045) | Lake water metagenome, whole genome shotgun sequencing project. | reverse complement strand
ACTGGACGTAGCTTTGGCCAACAGCGCGCATCGCAACCGCCAGTGCTTCCGGCCGTGGTGGCGTCAACAGCAGATGGACATGATTGTCCATCAGAACGAAGGCGTGAACGGCAATGTCGTTTTCGAGACAGGCTTCACGCAGCCGTCGTCGGTAGTGATGGCGATCCTCGTCGTCAATGAAGATCGCCGCCCGATTCACGCCACGCTGGATGACATGAAGCAGAACATGTAGCAGGACCAGGTGTGCGCGACAGGGCGTGGAATGAAGCAGAGAGCGCGGCATCAAGAAGATCGAATGCCGGCGACATTCACTCAACAGCAAAATCCAACATCAGGCTGGATGCATGTACTTCCGTTACGAATCTCTTCGCCTCGAGGATTGAGCAACCAGGCGCATCAGAAAAATCAGCGATCGCGTCCATGTCAGGGATTAAAGCACCTTGCTTTCTAGCGAATCCCTCGATGCCCAATACACGAAAACCTTCAGCCTCGCATTGGTCGAGAAAAGCCAATGCATCAGCTGATTGTATTAGCCTGAGAGAACCACTCCTCTCGACCATCAATCCGGCGCGACTTGCAATTTTTTCGACTAATCCCATGGTGCAAACCAACCTGCATTGGCCCTATCAGAAGCCTGGGCTACATCTCCTGTCGCATCGTTGCGAACCACGCAGCCACCGCCCTGGTGACAATACGCGTTTTCAGGATCATCCATTCTTCTGCCGCCAGACAAATGCCGTGTATCTCCTGCTATTACGATGTTCTCGCCCTGCGCCACGCCCTTTTGCTGCATCCACGACTTCGCCAGCGGTTATAAGTGCGCCTGCAGCCTTGCAGCGGCATCATGCGCCTGCCCAGTGTTTCAAGGCGCGAAGCCACGACAGGTCGCCGACCCGGTACGTGTCGCCCCCTCTCGGAGAACGGCATTGTCCTGCACCAATGGACCGCACACGGTTCATTTCAATGGCCATCTCACTCCATACCTTAGTACGAGGAACGGGCTGGCGACCGTAGCGACCGCATGCGCCAGTGCCGCCCTGACAACGTTGCCGTCATTCGCATGCGAACGGGCAAAGAACCTCATGCCCCAAGGCAGCCCACGCCAAAAGGCGTTCAGGTACCATCTTCGCGCACTTTTTCCATCCTTCAGAACATCTTGGTAGACATTGCCCAGCAACATCATGGCTTTCACATTTGAATCCTGCGCGATCGCCTCGGAACAGAGCGAGATGATGTCGTCCCTGTTGCTGATTCGGTCCATTTCAAAAAGAACTCGCGCACAACCAAGTGTTCCGTCACTGCCGTACTCATCCGCATGTTCTCTCACCAGGGCGAAATCGTCGTAGGCCTTCTGCAGATCCGGCTCGGCCGAAAAGATGCCATCCTCGAACCCACGTGCCCTCAGATATCTTGCACCGATGCCGTAAAGTGAATGAGGACTCTCATTAATCAGCTCATCAAAAAGCGCCTTTGCTTTCGCGAAATCGCCCGATACATAAGCAGAGCCCGCAATATCCCAGCGCTCGTCAATTGGCATCGACATCGAGATTCACCCATATTGGGATGCTGAACCGGAGGGCCTCATTCAATCACTGGATCGGTACGGGTTGCGAGAGGCCCTTTCCCTGCCTCGAAATCACCCGCACGGTTCAACCCAGGGCCATTCACCTCTGGCCGAACAGCTGCCTGCGCTCCTCCTCGCTCAGTGGCTTGCCGGCGTCCGGGTTGACCGTCGGGCCGAGCGCGTAGGCGCGCTGCGTGGCCGGGCGCATGGCGATGGCCTGGTGCCAGCGGTGCAGGTGCGGGAAGGCGTCGAAGTCGGCCGGGAGCTTGCTGTAGGCGCCGATCCACGGGTAGCTGGCCATGTCGGCGATGCCGTACTCGTCGCCGCCCAGGTACGCCGATCCGGACAGGCGCTTGTCCATCACCCGGTGCAGGCGCCGCACCTCGCTGTCGTAGCGTTCGATGGCGTAGGCGATGCGCTCGGGCGCATAGACGTTGAAGTGGCCCATCTGCCCGCTCATCGGCCCGAGCCCACCCATCTGCCAGAACAACCATTCCAGCGCGGTGGCGCGGCCGCGCAGGTCGGTCGGCAGGAAACGGCCGGTCTTCTCGGCCAGGTACAGCAGGATCGCGCCGGACTCGAATACGCTCAGCGGCGCGCCACCGTCGGCCGGTGCATGATCGACGATGGCCGGCATCTTGTTGTTCGGAGAAATGGCCAGGAAATCGGGCTGGAACTGGTCGCCCTTGCCGATGTTGACCGGCACCAGGCGGTACGGCAGCCCGGCCTCTTCCAGGAACAGGGTGATCTTGTGGCCATTGGGAGTGGGCCAGTAATAGAGGTCGATCATGAATGCGTCTCCGTGGGGGAACGGTCACCGGGACCGATACGGTAACGCTTGGCAGCCTGACGGACGACCGTTAACCTGCCGCCTTCCCGCAACGCAGCATTCCTGCCATGTCCGAACACAAACCGCTCAGCCCCCTCCCGGCCCTGATCTTCGCCTCGCGCTGGCTGCAGCTGCCGCTCTATCTCGGCCTGATCGTTGCCCAATGCGTCTACGTCTATCTGTTCGGCCACGAACTGTGGCACCTGATAACCCATGCGACCAGCTGGACCGAGCAGCAGATCATGCTGATCGTGCTCGGCCTGATCGACGTGGTGATGATCTCCAACCTGCTGGTGATGGTGATTGTCGGCGGCTACGAGACCTTCGTCTCGCGCCTGGGCCTGCAGGGTCACCCGGACCAGCCGGAGTGGCTGAGCCACGTCAACGCCTCGGTGCTGAAGGTGAAGCTGGCGATGGCGATCATCGGCATCTCCTCGATCCACCTGCTCAAGACCTTCATCGAGGCCGGGCAGCTGGGGCTGCCGCTGTGCGGGTCGGAAGCGGCCACGGGCGTTGCGTGTACCAAGTTCACCTCCACCGGGGTGATGTGGCAGACCATCATCCACTGCGTGTTCATCCTGTCGGCGGTCGGCATCGCCTGGACCGACAAACTGATGTCCAACGGGCATTCCAAGCAGAACGGGCACTGATCCACACACGCGGGACCGCTGGCCATCATCGCGTGGTGGCCGGCAACGCGGGCGGCGCCAGCCGCCCCCGCCTCGTGCAACCGGGGGCGGCAATGCTAGATTCTCCCTTCGCCCGGATCCGGCCGGCGTGGGGAAACGCCGCGCATCCATGACGGCCCGGGCGACCAACCATTCGCGTTCGTCGATTCAAGGGGAAGATTGATGTCGTACGTCACGATCCACGGCAAAGCGCGCCTGCTGGCGCCCACCCTGCTGGCCGTCGCCCTGGCGGCCTGTTCGGGCAAGGACGATTCCGCCCCGGCGGCTGCCGCCGGCACGCCCGCCAGCCCCGCTGCCACCGCGCCCGAACCTGCGGTTTCGGCCAAGGTGCAGTCGATGGGCACCGACCAGCTGCGCGACTCTGCCAGTACCGCGCTGCGCGAGAACCGCATGTACGCGCCGGCCGGCGACAACGCCATGGAGTACTATCTGGCCCTGCGCGACAAGCTGCCCGACGATGCGGCGGTCAAGAGCGCGCTGACCGACCTGCAGCCCTACACCCTGATCGCCGCCGAGCAGAGCCTGGCACGCGAGGACTTCCCCGAGGCGCAGCGCCTGGTCGCGCTGATCGAGAAGGTGGACCCATCGGCGCCGGCGCTGCCGCGCCTGAAGCAGGGCATCACCCGCGGCATGGAAGTGGCGGTCAAGCGCACCCAGGAAGAGACCGACCAGGTCAAGAAGAATGCCGAGGACCGCGCCAAGCAGCTGGTCGAGCAGCAGCGCCTGGCCCAGCAGCAGGCCGCCGAGGCTGCCGCCGCGCAGCAGCTGGCGGCACGACAGGAGGCGGCACGCAAGGAAAGCGAGCGGCTGGAAGCCGAACGCCAGGCCGCGGCCAAGCGCGAGGCCGACGCCCGTGCCGCCGCGCAGCAGGTCGCCGCCGCACCGAAGCCGGCCGCGGCCGCGCCGAGCCTGCGCGCGGTAAGCACGCCGGCCCCGCGTTACCCCGCCGACGCGCTGCGTTCCGGTACTTCCGGCGAAGTGCTGGTGGAGCTGACCGTCGGTACCGACGGTTCGGTGACCGACGCCCGCGTGCTGCGCGCCAACCCGCCGCGGGTGTTCGACCGCGAGGCGTTGAACGCGGTCAGGCGCTGGCGCTTCGAGCCGATCTCCAGCCCGACCACCACCCGTCGCACGCTGGCGTTCGAGCCCAACCAGTAACGGCACGCACGCGCGCCGCACTGCGTACCTGCAGCAAAAAGGAAAAGGCCCGGATCGCTCCGGGCCTTTTCGTTACCAGCGTGACGACCCGGGGCTCAGCCCGAAATCGCGAGCTTTTCCTGCTTGTAGCGCCACACCGCCATCGCCCACAGCACCACGGTGAGCAGCAGCGAGGCACCCAGGTAGACACCCCACTGTTCGGCAACCGGCATTTCGCCGCGGGTCACCTTCACCAGCATCTGGTTCTGCGACAGGAACGGAACCGCGTACTGCCACAGCTGGGTGTCCTTCAGCGGATAGGCCATCAGCGCATAGCCGGGCATCATCGCCATCATCATCAGCCAGACGATGTGGCTCTGCGCTTCCTTCATGCTCTTGGCGCCGGCAGCCAGGCAGGTCAGCAGCGCGGTGCCGATCAGCACCAGCGGCAGCAGCACCAGCAGCAGTTTGCCCATCGCCATGAAGCTCACGTCCAGCGAACTGCCCACGCCACGGCCGATGCTGGCGCTGAACTTGAACGACAGCAGGATCAGCAGGATCGCGGTCAACCCGACCAGCGTGGACGCCAGCATCTTGCCGCTGACCAGGGCGCCGCGTGACGCCGGGGTGGCCAGCAGCGGTTCCAGCGACTGCCGCTCGCGCTCGCCGGCGGTGGTGTCCATGACCAGGTGCGAGCCGCCGATGAAGGCGGACATCATCAGCAGGATCGGCAGGATGACCGACAGCAGGATGCCGCGCTTGGCCTCGGCGGTGGCCAGGTCGCGCGTGCCCACGCTGACCGGCATGGCCACCGCGGGATTGACGCCGCGCGCCATCAGCCGCAGCGCGCCCACCTGCTGGCCGTAGGCCGCCAGCACCTTGCGCACGCGCGCCACCTGCACGTCGCTGGTGCGGCGGGTGGTGTCGGCGACGACCTCGACCTTGGCCGGCTTGCCGGCGTGCCAGTCGTCGGCGAAATCCGGCGCGACCACCAGCGCCACGTCCTCGCGCTGGGCGCGGATGCGGGCCTCGTAGTCGTCCGGTGCCTCGCGCGGGGTGATGCCCTGGCTGGCCAGGAACGCCATCAGGTTGGGCGCGCGTTCCATGCCGACCACGGACAACGCCATGTCCTTTTCCAGCTGGTTGGACACCCGCAGGTTGCTGAGCTTGTCGATGCCCAGGAACAGCAGCGGGTACAGCAGCGGCGCGATGAACAGGGTCAGGAAGAAGGTACGGCGGTCGCGGGCGAAATCGCGCAGCTCCTTGCGCATCACCGTGAACATGCTGCCAATGAATCCGGTCTTGTTCATGCGTGCAGGCCCTCTTCGCTGCCGATCAGCTTGACGAACGCGTCTTCCAGGTTGCTCTCGCCGGCATGCTCACGCAGCTCGTCCGGCGTGCCCTGCGCCACCACGCGGCCATGCGCGACGATGACGATGCGGTCGCACAGCGCCGCCACCTCCTGCATGATGTGGCTGGAGAAGATCACGCAGCGGCCTTCGGCCCGCAGTTCCTTGAGGAAGCCGCGCAGGCCGCGGGTGGTCATCACGTCCAGGCCGTTGGTCGGTTCGTCGAGGATCACGTTCTTCGGGTCGTGCACCAGCGCGCGGGCGATGGCGGTCTTGGTGCGCTGGCCCTGGCTGAAGCCTTCGGTCGAGCGGTCGAGGAAGTCCTCCATCTGCAGCGCCGTGGCCAGGCGCGCGATGCGCGCCGCGATCGCCGCCGCATCCATGCCGTGCAGCTGGCCGAAGTACTCGATGTTCTCGCGCGCGGTCAGGCGCTTGTACACGCCGCGCGCGTCCGGCAGCACGCCCAGGCTGCGGCGCACCGTGTCGGGGTCGGCCGCGGCGTCCACGCCGTCGACCACGACCTTGCCGGTCTCGGGCGTCATCAGCGTGTAGAGCATGCGCAGCGTGGTGGTCTTGCCGGCGCCGTTGGGGCCGAGCAGGCCGGTGATCTGGCCGTCGTGGGCGGTGAAGCCGACGTCGTCCACGGCGATCACCGGCGTCTTGTCCTTGCCCTTGCCGGGGAAGGTCTTGCGGAGTCGTTCTGCAACGATCATGGAAGCGGATTCCTCAGTGATGCGTGGACGGTCACGGTTCCCAGCCATTGAAGCTGGTGAACGGCGGCACGTAGTTCAGTTTTTCCAGGCAGGTGCCATCGAGCGCGGCGGCGTCGGTGGTGTCGACGAACTGGGCGAACAGCTTGGGCATGCAGCCGGCGCCGACGACCGCGTGGCCCTGGCCGCGCAGCACGAACAGGCGGCCGTTGGGCAGGCTCTTGGCCACTTCCTCGCCATAACGCGGCGGGGTGACCGGGTCGAACTCGCCTTCCAGCACCAGCGCCGGCACCGCGGTGGCCAGGGGCTTGTGGAAATCGGCCGGCATCCTGCCCTTGGGCCAGGTGCTGCACATCGCCGCCAGGCCATCGGCCATGCGGTTGCCGAGCACGGTGTCCGCGTCCTCGGCGCGCGCGACCATGCCCTCGTCGTCCTCGCTGCAGATCACCGACAGCTGCATGCCCATGGCCATGCTGTCCTTCATGCCTCCCTGCAGCATCTTCGCCAGCGCCATCAGGTCGCCGTAGCGGCCATTGCGCGCCTCGTGGATCAGCTTGGGCAGCAGCGCGGCGGCTTCCGGCATGTAGGCGTACATGCGCACCAGCCCGGCGACGGTATCGGCGCGCAGCACGTCCTCGTGCTCCTGCCCGGTGCTGGCGTCGCGGTAGCGCACCGTCACCGGGTTGGCGCGCAGTGCGGCCAGCAATGCATCCAGTTCGGCGCGCGGATCGCCCAGCGCGGCCTTGCACGCGGGGTTGCCGGTGCACTGGGCGAACTGCAGCGCCAGCGCATCGTCCAGGTTGCGGGCGAAGATGTTGCCCAGCTGCAGGGTGTTGGGCACCACCGAGTCGAGCACGATGCTGCGGGTGCTGTCCGGGTGGCGCATCGCATACTGCTGCGCGACGCGGGTGCCGTAGCTGACGCCGATCAGGTTGATGCGCGCCGCGCCGATGGCCTGGCGCACGGCGTCCAGGTCGGCCACCGCGTCGGTGGTGGTGTAGTGGCGCAGGTCGGCCTTGCCCGACAACGTCGCCGCGCAGGCGGCGGCACTGGCCTGCATCGCCTCGATGCTGGCGTCGTCGTCCTCCGGCGGCTCACAGGACAGCAGGTTGGATTTGCCGGTGCCACGCTGGTCGACCAGGATCACGTTGCGGCGCTTGCGCACCTCGGCGAAGGCCGGGTCGATCTGCGGATAGCTCTGGGTCGCCGATTGGCCGGGGCCGCCGGCCAGGAAGAACACCGGGTCCGGCTGCGCGCTTTCGGGCTTGTCCGGCGTCAGCAGCGCGATGTTCAGCGCGATCTTCCGGCCCTGCGGGTTGCCGCGGTCCTCGGGGACCTCGAAGGTGGTGCACTGGGCTTCCAGGCTGTCGCGGCTGGTCGGCGAATCGAGGGTGCACGGGCGGAACGCGAGGCTGCCGAGCATCAGCGGCTTGACCTCCGCCTCGGCGGCGGGCAGCGGTGCCCTGGCGGACTCCGCCTGATCGGGTGCGGGCTTGAGCGCACGGTAGCCGAGCACGGCGCCAAGCGCGGCCACCGCCAGGAGGGTACGGGTCTTGCGGGACATCATCGGAACAGCCCCTTGTGGTTGATGGAACGGATTGGGTCCTGCCAGCCCAAGACGCGGCTGGCGGCGTCATGTGACAGCGGGGAAGAAAATATCCTCGATCCTGGCGTCGAACAGGCGGGCGATGCGGAACGCCAGTGGCAGGCTGGGATCGTACTTGCCGGTCTCCAGCGCGTTGACGGTCTGCCGCGAGACCTCCAGCCGTTCGGCCAGTTCACCTTGCGACCAGCCCCGGGCTTCGCGCAGTTCGCGCAGGCGGTTGTCCATGGATGCGGGCTCAACCGTAGCGGCGAGAAACGACGATCTTGGCCAGGCCGTAGGCCAGGCATACCAGCGGGAACACCCAGATCATCGCCGCGCTGGCCGCCACGTCCAGCACCCGCGCCGACTGCAGCAGGCCACCGGTGAGATACAGCAGCGAGACGAACGCCGCGGCGAAGCTGACCGCCTGCAGCTCGATGCGCTGCTGCAGTTCGTCGGCGTCGCGGATGTAGCGGATCATCGCCCGCAGCGTCATCGCGATCGGCGGCACCGGCAGCAGCGCGATGCAGGCGCGCAGCGCGGTGCCCTCCACGCGCTTGAGCAGCAGGATCGACAGCACCAGCAGCACGACGTAGGCGCCCATCGCGATCATCATCTCGCGGCTGTAGCGCCGCCGCAGCGCCAACGGCGCGGTGTCGCAGGCATTGGGTAGTTGCCGCCGCAGCAGCAGCACGAACGACAGGCCCACGGCCACGCCGATGCAGATCCCGCCCAGCATGTCGGCGCTGTCGCCCGGCACCAGCCGCAGCAGCGCCAGACCGGCCGCGGCGGTGGCAAAGGCGGCGGCGATGATCCAGCGGTCCAGTGCGCGCGCCATGGCTCAGCACCCTCCGCGCGCATGCGCCAGCACGACCAGACCCGGCGCGAGGACGATCGCGGCCTGGCCGGTCGCGGCGACGCCCATGAAGGCCGCACCGACTCCCGGCCACGCGGCACCCGCAGGCATCCGGCTTCCTGCTTCGTTCATGTCCCCGTCTCCCATGGTCCACCCTGTCAAGCAAGCTTTACAGGAGGATGCGGGCGTCGTCGCCATCTGTCAAGCACGCTTTACAGGCGGGTATCGACCGGACGATGCCGCCCGGCGCTCAAGCCACCGGTGCCGGCTCCACTCCCAGGTCGCAGGCGACATGGTTGCGGCCAGCGGCCTTGGCCCGGTAGAGCGCCGCGTCGGCACGCGCCAGCAGACTTTCCAGCCCCGGCGCGGCATCGGCAACGGCCACGCCGATGCTGGCGGTGATGCCGATCGTGCCGCCCTCGCGGTGCAGCGGGCTGGCCTCCAGGGTGGCGCGCAGGCGCTCGGCCAGGGCCATCGCCTGTTCCATGCCGGTGTCCGGGAGCAGCAGCACGAACTCCTCGCCGCCATAACGGCCAAGCAGCCGGTCGCGCCCGCGCAGGGAACGCTGCAGGGTCCGCGCGGCGTGGTGCAGCACCTCGTCCCCGACCGGGTGGCCGCGGGTGTCGTTGATCCGCTTGAAGTGGTCCAGGTCCAGCAGCATCGCCGCGAACGGCCGCTGCTGGTGCAGGCTCTGCGCCAGGTGCTGCTCACCGTCGCCCATCAGCGCGGTGCGGTTGAGCAGGCCGGTCAGGCCATCGCGGCGGGCCAGCCGGCGCAGGTCCACCATCTGCCGCTCGACGATCATCAGCACCAGGGCGAAGGTGTGGCCGAGCATCACGAACATGCCGCCGACGTAGGTGACGTTCATCGACAGGCCGGCACGCAGGATGTCGCCGTCGGCACCGGGCGCGACCGGGATCAGGGCCCGCACCAGGAACAGCGCCGCATCCAGCAGGAACACCGCCGCCGCCAGCCGGCAGCTGCGGCGGACGTCGGGCGGGGCGTGGCGCAGCAGCAGCCAGGCCTCCCAGGTCTTCCAGATGATGATCAGCACGCTGTACAGCGCCAGGCGGATGCCAAGGTCGGGCCGGGCCACGCTGAACCAGGCGATCGCCAGCAGGTAGCCGCCGCCCAGCACGAGGGCCGGACGCAGCGGCACGCGGCGGCCGACATGCAGGGCCACGCCGAACAGCATCAGCACGCTGCCCAGTACCGCGAACCCGTTGCGCACCAGGATGCCCACCGCGGCCGGCAGCGGCAGCGGCACGCTGACCAGCACCGTGCTGACCGCCCCGGCCCAGAGGCTGGCGGCCCACAGCCTGGGCACCGGCTGGCTGCGCAACACCAGCAGGATCAGCGAGAAGCCCGCCGCCAGGCCGATGTTCAGCAGCAGGCCGATGGCGGCAATGGTGGGGAAGTCCAGCGCAGTCATGCCCGGGGTCCTTGCGTCGAGCGGCATCGCCACGTGTGGAGCAGTCTGCCGGATCATCACGCCCCGTGGCGCGGGGGGCAAGCCTACTTGCTGCTGACGTACTTCTCGCGGCGCAGCTGCGGCAGCGCCAGGCCGGCCGCCCGGAGCGCCTCGAAACAGGCATCGACCATCACCGGGTTGCCGCACAGGTAGGCGATGTCGCGGGCCGGGTCCGGGGCGATCTCGGCCAGCTGCTGCTGCACGTAACCGCTGCGCACGTCCGGATGCGGGTCGGCCGGCAGCCCGCGCGACAGGCATGGCATGTAGCGGAAGCCCGGGTGGGCATCGGCAAAGGCCCGGAAATCATCGGCGTACAGCAGCTCGGCCGGGGTGCGCGCGCCCTGCAGCAGCACCACCTCCACGCCGCGCCCGGCCATCGCCCTGGCCAGCAGCGGCAGCATCGAGCGGTACGGGGTGACGCCGGTGCCGGTGGCGATCAGCAGGTAACGGCCGTTATGGTCGCCCGGCTGCAGGCAGAAGCGCCCGAACGGGCCGCTGGCGGTGATGCACTGGCCGGTCTCGAGGCCCTCGAACAGGGCGGTGGCGGCGCCGCCGGGCACGAAGCTGACCGCGATGTCCACCGCGTCGCCCGGGCCGAGCGCGTGGTCGTGGATGGTCGCCAGCGAGTAGCTGCGCTTGGTGGCGGTGCCGTCGGCGTAGTCGAAGTGCACCTGGATGAACTGCCCGGGCTGGAAATCCAGCGGCTGGCCGTCGTCGCGGACGAACTGGTAGTGGCCGACGGTGGGCGCCAGCATGCGGCGACCGACCAGCTTGAGGGGGAATTGGACAGGCACGAACGGGAAACAGTGTGTAGCCGGGCTGGCGCCACGGGGCCTCCTATAATAGCCGCTCGCACTCATCCGGCGCCGTCACCCCGGCGCGAAGGCCCGAGCTTGGACTCCCGAATTCCTCCCGTCGCGCCGGCACTGCGCGTCCACGATCTCCGCAAGACCTACGACAACGGCGTGGAGGCGCTCAAGGGCGTCTCGCTGGAGGTCGCCCCGGGCGACTTCTTCGCCCTGCTCGGCCCCAACGGCGCCGGCAAGTCCACCCTGATCGGCATCGTCTCGTCGCTGGTGAACCTGAGCGCGGGCGACGTGCAGGTGTTCGGCACCGACCTGGTGACCGAGCGCAGCGCGACCATGCGCCTGATCGGGCTGGTGCCGCAGGAGATCAACTTCAACCTGTTCGAGAAACCCTTCGACATCCTGGTCAACTACGCCGGGTTCTACGGCATCCCGCGCGCCGAGGCCGAGGCCCGCGCCGAGCAGGAACTCAAGCGCGCGCACCTGTGGAACAAGGCGCAGATGATGAGCCGCACGCTGTCCGGCGGCATGAAGCGGCGGCTGATGATCGCCCGCGCGATGATGACCCGCCCGCGCCTGCTGATCCTGGACGAACCCACCGCCGGCGTGGACATCGAGATCCGCCGCGACATGTGGAAGACGCTGCAGGAGATCAACGCCGCCGGCACAACGATCATCCTTACCACGCACTACCTGGAAGAGGCCGAGCAGTTGTGCCGCAACCTGGCCATCATCAACCACGGCCGCATCGTCGAGCAGGGCCCGATGCGCGCGCTGCTGGCCAAGCTGGACGTGGAAGGGTTCGTGCTCGACATCGACGGCGAGCTGCCGGCGCAGCTGCCGCACATCGACGGCGCGCAGCTGGCCGCGGTCGACGCGCACACCCTGGACCTGGACATGCCGCGGGCGATGGACCTGAACCGCGTGTTCGACGCGCTGGGTGCCGCCGGCATCCGCGTGCGCTCGATGCGCACCAAGAGCAACCGCCTGGAGGAGCTGTTCGTGCGCCTCACCGGCAACCTGGAGAACACCGCCGCATGAGCACGCCCGCTCCCCTGACCGACAGCGCCCGCAACCGGGTGGCGCTGGGCACCATCGTCCGCCGCGAGGTCAACCGCATCCTGCGCATCTGGGGCCAGACCCTGGTGCCGCCGGCCATCACCATGACCCTGTACTTCCTGATCTTCGGCGGCCTGATCGGCTCGAAGATCGGCGACATGGGCGGCTACAGCTACATGCAGTTCATCGTGCCCGGGCTGGTGATGATGAGCGTGATCCAGAACAGCTACGGCAACATCAGCTCCTCGTTCTTCGGCGCCAAGTTCGGCCGCCATGTCGAGGAGCTGCTGGTCAGCCCGATGCCGAACTGGGTGATCCTGTGGGGCTACGTCGCCGGTGCGGTGCTGCGCGGGCTGATGGTCGGCGCCATCGTGCTGATGATCGCGATGTTCTTCACCCGCGTGCACGTGCCGCATCCGCTGGTGACGCTGAGCACGGTGCTGCTGGGGTCGACGATCTTCTCGCTGGCCGGCTTCATCAACGCGGTGTACGCCAAGAAGTTCGACGACGTGGCCATCGTGCCGACCTTCATCCTGACCCCGCTGACCTACCTGGGCGGGGTGTTCTACTCGGTCACGCTGCTGCCCGGCTGGGCGCAGGCGCTGACCAAGGCCAACCCGATCTTCTACATGGTCAACGCGTTCCGCTATGGCCTGCTGGGCACCAGCGACGTGCCGCTGTGGGTGTCCTACGCGCTGATGCTCGGCTTCGTCGCCGCGCTTACCGCGCTGTCGCTGTGGCTGCTGCGGCGCGGCGTCGGCCTGCGCAGCTGAGCGCGGCCGCTCTTTCCCCTGATCCCGATGGAACCGGCAACATGCGCATCCTGATCCTCGGCGCCGGCGGTACCGGCGGCTACTTCGGCGGCCGCCTGGCCCAGGCCGGCATCGACGTGACCTTCCTGGTGCGGCCGGCCCGCGCGGCGCAGCTGCAGCGCGACGGGCTGGTGATCCGCAGCCCGCTCGGCGACGCAGCGTTCCCGGTGGCGCATGTCACCGCCGATGCGCTGCCGGCACTGGCCGCGGCACGGCCGTTCGACCTGGTGGTGCTCAGCTGCAAGGCCTACGACCTGGACAGCTCGATCGAGGCCATCGCACCGGCGATGGGCCCGGGCACCACGCTGCTGCCGATCCTCAACGGCCTGCGCCACTACCCTGCGCTGGATGCCCGTTTCGGCCGCGGGGCGGTGCTCGGCGGGCTGTGCTTCATCAGCGCGACCAAGGCCGCGGATGGCGCCATCGTGCACCTGGACCGGCCGGCGCGGCTGACCTTCGGCGAGCGCGACGGTACCAGTGCCAGCGCTCGCGTGGCCGCACTGGCGGCTGCCTGCGGAACCGCGGGCATCGACCATCTCGCCACCGACGACATCGCCGGCGAGCAGTGGATCAAGTACACCTTCCTGGCCACGCTGGCGGCCGCCACCTGCCTGATGCGCGCCGACATCGGCCACATCGTCGCCACCGATCATGGCGTCGCGTTCCTGCAGGCGCTGTACGGCGAATGCCTGGCCGCGGCCGTGCACGCCGGCCAGCCGATACCGGCCAAGGCGCAGGAGACCGCCCTGTCCGCGCTGACCAGGGCCGGCTCGCCGATCAAGGCGTCGATGCTGCGCGACCTGGAGGCCGGGCAGCGGGTGGAAGCGGTGCACATCGTCGGCGACATGCTCGACCGCGCACTCGCCGCCGGACACCCCGCGCCGCACCTGCACGCTGCGTACTGCCATCTGCAGGCCTACGAGGCGCAGCGGGGCGCATGACCACCGCCGCGGAGCTGCCACAGCGGGTGCTGATCCTGGGGCTGGGCTTTGCCGGGCGCGCGCTTGCGCTGCACCTGCAGTCGCTGGGTGTCGCCGTGGCGGGCACGGTGCGCGATCCAACCGCCGCGCCCGGCGACGGCATCGCGCGCCACCGCCTGCATCCGGACCACGCCCCCGACACCGCGCTGCTGGAAGCCATCGCCCGAACCGATGCGGTGCTGTGCAGCGTGCCGCCCGATGCCGAAGGCGACCCCGCGCTGCGCCTGCTCGGCCCCGCCCTGCAGGCCAGCCCGGCGCTGCGCTGGGTCGGCTACCTGTCCTCGACCGGGGTGTATGGCGACCGCGGCGGCGGCTGGGTCGACGCGCACTCCGATGCCGATGCCCGGGACCCCGTCGCCCTGCGCAGGCTGCTGGCCGAAACCCAGTGGCGCGCGCTGGCCGATGCGCGCGGCATCGCCTCGGCGACGTTGCGCCTGCCCGGCCTGTACGGCCGTGGCCGCAACGCGCTGGTACGGCTGGCGCAAGGCAACGCGCGCCATGTAGTGCGGCCCGGGCTGGTGTTCAACCGGCTGCACGTCGATGACCTGGCCGAAGCGGTGGTGGCGGCGATGCGCCATCCGGCCCGCGACGCGCTGTACCTGCCGGCGGACGACGAGCCGGCACCGCCGCAGGACGTGCTGGCGCATGCCGCGCGACTCGGCGGCTTCACCCTGCCGCCAGCCGTGGCCTGGGACGATCCGGGGCTCGAGCCGATGCTGCGCCGTTTCCACGCCAGCAACAAACGCATCGACAGCCGCGGCACGCGCCAGGCACTGCAGTGGCAACCGCGCTTCCGCAGTTACCGCGAAGGCCTGGCGGATGCCTGGGAAGCCGGCGACGGCGTCATGCCCGCGCGGTGACGACCGGGCCGGCCGCCACCGCGCCTGAGTGGGATGCGGCAGCAGACGTCCGTTATGCTCGGCGCTCCCCCGACCCAGGAGATCAGCGTGCGCAGGAACGGCAGGATGTTGGGCTACGGCATGGCGGCGCTGCTGCTGGCGGGGTGTGGCGCCCCACCCGACACGGACACCGCCACCACCGCGGCCGGTGACGCGCAGCAACCCACGCTTCCCGTCGCGGACGCACCCGCGGCGAAGGCCGCGCAGCCGGCGGCGGGCGCCATCGTCGACCGCGACGGCAAGCCGGTGGCGGTACTGCCGTTCGATATCGCCAGCATCCCGACCAGCCAGGCCACGCTCGGCGCCATGCCGTTCTTCGGCCTGCCGCAGGGCTACGCGCCGCAGAATCGTCCGTATCCGCGCGCCTGGGCGCGCTTCCCGTTCCGCATCGGCGACGGCATCCACTGGGTGGAAGGCCCGAGCTGGTCGGCGCGCATCGTCGCCGAGGGCGACAAGGGGTTTTCCGCGCTGGAGCTGCAGCGCAACCTGGAGAACCTGATCGACGCCGCCGGCGGCAGGAAGGTGTTCGAAGGCCCGCTGCATCGCGACATCTACTACGGCCCGCAGCTGGAGGACGAGATCGGCGGCGGCTTCATCGATGCGGTCAACATGGGGCAGGACGCGCCGACCGCGGTGTACGTGGTACGCCAGGCACAGCGCAACGTCTGGGTGCAGCTGGCGATGGACGCCAACGGCGCGGGCATGACGGTACTGGAGGAAGTGCCGTTCCAGCCCAGCGCGCACTGGAACGACGCCTTCCCGCACCTGTCGCTGCCGGCCGGCTACCGCGACCGCAACAAGCCGCAGCAGCGCGACTTCGACCGCTTCCCGTTCTGGACCGGCGATCGCTTCGAGCAGGTCGAGGGCCGCACCTGGGCGGCCGATTTCGACAAGGGCGAGCGCGAGTACTCGATGCACGAGGTACGCCGCAATCTCGAAGCGATGATGGCCACGGTCGACGCCACCAAGGTGTTCGACGGGCGCATCCCCAAGGAGCAGGCCGAATCCGTGCCCGAAGCGCTGCGTTCGGCCTACTCGCAGGCCGCCGGCTACAGCTGGGACGACTTCGACCTGGTCGTCTATCGCGCCGACCTGCCCGATGGCCGCCAGGTCTGGGTGCATGCACGGCTGGAGTACCTGAGCGCCGGCTGGGTGGTGAGCGAGCGCACCGGCTTCGTGCAGACCGCCATGCTGCTGCCCGCCGCGGCGCTGAAGCAGAAGCTGGACAGCGACGGACGCGTTGCCATCCAGGTCAACTTCGCCACCGACAAGGCAGACATCCTGCCCAGCTCCGAACCGCAGCTGGCGCAGGTGCTCGACCTGCTGCGCGCCGACCCGGCATTGAAGCTGGCGGTCGAAGGGCACACCGACGCCACCGGCGACGCCGCGCACAACCGCAGCCTGTCGCAGGCGCGCGCCCGGGCCGTGGTCGCGGCCCTGGCCGGCAAGGGTATCGATGCCGGCCGCCTGCAACCGGAAGGCTTCGGTGCCGACAAGCCGGTCGCCGACAACGCCGGCGAAGAAGGCCGCGCGCGCAACCGCCGGGTGGAACTGGTCAAGCGCTGATGCGCGGCCCGCGGCCCGGCAGCCACCGGGCCGTGGCCGGTGCCGCCGCTCAGGCGGCGGGATCGGGCAGGCGGAAGAACGCGCGGGTGGCGGCGGTGGCATTGGCCGCGGTGAGCGTCACCTCCTCGCCGCGGTCGCGTGCCAGCTCCTCGACGATGTGCGACAGGAATGCAGGCTCGTTGCGGCGGTCCTTGGGCAACGGCCGCAGCGTGCGCGGCAGCAGGTAGGGCGCGTCGGTCTCGATCATCAAACGCCCGGCCGGGATGTGCCTGACCAGCTCGCGCAGGTGCGCGCCGCGACGCTCGTCGCACAGCCAGCCGGTGATGCCGATATGCCAGTCGCGGTCCAGGTAGTCGAACAGTTCGCGGCGATCGGCGGTGAAGCAGTGCACCACCGCCGGGCCCAGCCGGCCATCGAAGTTGCGCATCATCGCCAGGAAGTCGTCGTGGGCGTCGCGCTGGTGCAGGAACAGCGGCTTGCCCACGCCATCGACGGCAAGGTCCGCCGCCAGCTGCAGCTGCCGTTCGAACGCGCGGCGCTGGGCCGGGCGCGGCGAGAAGTCGCGGTTGTAGTCCAGCCCGCATTCGCCCACCGCGACCACTTCCGGGTGCGCGTGCAGTGCGCGCATCTGCGCGTCGCATTCGTCGGTGTACTCGACCGCATGATGCGGATGCACCCCGGCGGTGGCGTACAGGAAGCCCGGGTGCTGCTGCGCCAGCGCCAGCGCCATCGGCGAGTGCTCGCGGCTGGCGCCGGTCACCACCATCTGCACAACGCCGGCCGCGCGCGCGCGCTCCAGCACCGCGTCCAGGTCGCGGGCGAAGGATTCGTGGGTGAGGTTGGCGCCGATGTCGATCAGTTGCATGGCCGTGGGCAGGGATGCGGATACGGAAACCGCGCATTGTAGGCGGTCGCGCCGGCGCGAACCCTTATCCTTGCGCGATGGCACGCCCCGACTTCCCCATTTCCCCGCTGTTGCCGGCCATCGCCGACAGCCTGGCCGCGCACCCGCGGCTGGTACTCGAAGCCCCGCCCGGCGCCGGCAAGACCACCCAGGTGCCGCTGGCGCTGCTCGATGCGCCGTGGCTGCAGGGCGGCCGGATCGTGATGCTGGAACCGCGCCGGGTCGCCGCGCGCAGTGCCGCCCAGTTCATGGCGCGGCAGCTCGGCGAGCCGGTCGGCGAGACCGTCGGCTACCGCATCCGCTTCGAGAACAGGATCTCCGCGCGTACCCGCATCGAGGTCGTCACCGAAGGCATCCTCACCCGCATGCTGCAGGACGACCCGTTGCTGGACGGCGTCGGCGCGCTGCTGTTCGACGAGTTCCACGAGCGCCACCTGTCGGCCGACCTCGGCCTGGCACTGGCGCTGGACGTGCAGGCCGGGCTGCGTGAGGACCTGCGCATCGTGGTGATGTCGGCCACCCTCGACGGCGAGCGCCTGGCCGCGTTCCTCGACGCGCCGCGCCTGTCCAGCGAGGGCCGCGGGTTTCCGGTGGAGGTCGCGCATTTCCCGCCACGGCGCGAGGAGACGCTGGAAGCGCAGGCGCGGCGCGCGGTCGAACACGCGCTGGCGACGCATCCGGGCGACGTGCTGGTGTTCCTGCCGGGCCAGCGCGATATCGCGCGTGTGCAGGCCGCGCTGGACGCGGTGCGCGCGGCCGGTACCGACGTACTGCCGCTGCATGGCGAACTGCCGGTGGAACAGCAGTCGCGGGTGCTGCAACCCGACCCCGACGGGCGCCGCCGCGTGGTGCTGGCGACCAACGTCGCCGAATCCTCGGTGACCCTGCCCGGCGTGCGCGTGGTGGTCGACGCGGGCCTGGCGCGCGAGCCGCGCTACGACCCCAACAGCGGTTTCCCGCGGCTGGATGCGGTGCCGATATCGCAGGCGTCGGCGGACCAGCGCGCCGGCCGCGCCGGGCGCGTGGCCTCTGGCTGGGCGCTGCGCCTGTGGCCGCAATCGCAACGGCTGGAGCCGCAGCGGCGCCCGGAGATGGCGCAGGTGGAGCTGGCCGCGCTGGCGCTGGAACTGGCTGCCTGGGGCAGCGACGCGCTGCGCTTCGTCGATCCACCGCCGGCCGGTGCGCTGGCTGCCGCGCGGGAACTGCTGCAGCGGCTCGGTGCGCTCGACGGCAACACGATCACCGCTACCGGGCGGCGCATGCTGGCGCTGGGTACCCACCCACGGCTGGCGGCGATGCTGATCGCCGCGGCCGATCCGCGCGAGCAGGCGCTGGCTGCCGACCTGGCCGCGCTGCTGGAGGCACGCGACCCACTGCGCCAGGGCGGCGACGCGCTGGCCGCACGCTGGCGCGCACTGGCGGCGATGCGCGGTGGCCACGTGCCGCACGATGCCAGCCGCGGCGCGCTGGCCGCCATCGATGCGGCCAGCCGGCAGTGGCGGCGGCGCCTGCGCTGCGACGCCACGCCCCCGGACGACGTCGAGGCGCACGCGCTCGGCGACCTGCTCGCCCATGCCTTTCCCGACCGCATCGCCGCACGCCATCCGTCCGACCCGCTGCGCTACCAGCTGGCCAACGGCCGCAGCGCGCGCCTGCACGACAACAGCGACCTGCGCGGCGAGCCCTGGCTGGTGATCAGCGAGCTGCGCTTCGAGGCACGCGACGCGCTGCTGCTGCGCGCCGCGCCGGTGGACGAGGCGCGCCTGCGTACCGATTTCCCGCAGCGCTTCCACCAGCGCGACGTGGTGCGCTGGAACGGCGAGCGGCGCGCGCTGGAGGCACGGCGCGAATCCGGCTTCGACCGCATCGTGCTGGACAGCCGCCCGGCCGGCAGGGTCGATCCGGCACAGGCCGCGCGCGCGCTCACCGACGCGGTGCGCGAACTGGGGCTGGACGCGCTGCCATGGACCGGCGCGCTGCGCCAGTGGCGCCACCGCGTGCAGGGACTGCGCCAGTGGATGCCGGAACTGGGCCTGCCGGACCTGTCCGACGCGGCATTGCTGGACACGCTCGACACCTGGCTGCTGCCGGCTTTCGCCGGCAAGACCCGGCTCGATGCCCTCGGCGAACCGGAGCTGGGCGAAGCGCTGAAGTCGGGCATCGACTGGAACCTGCGCCAGCAGATCGACCGCCATGCGCCGGTACGGATCAGCGTACCGTCGGGCATGGACCGCGCCATCGACTACGCGATGGACGACGATGGACTGACTCCGCGCCCGCCGGTACTGGCGGTCAAGCTGCAGGAGCTGTTCGGCCTGGCCGACACGCCGCGCATCGCCGATGGCCGCGTGCCGCTGCTGCTGCACCTGCTCTCGCCCGGCGGCAAGCCGCTGCAGGTCACCGGCGACCTGCGCAACTTCTGGGAGAACACCTATGCGGAAGTGCGGAAGGAGATGAAGGGCCGGTATCCCCGGCATCCATGGCCGGACGACCCCTGGAGCGCAACCGCCACGCACCGCGCAAAACCCCGCGGGACGTGAACGCCCACCGCCCGTGACACTGCCCCGGCGCGGACGGCCCACCCCAAGTGGCGCGGCATTGCTGCATGATGCAATGCGTGGCGCGCGACTAACATTTCCTGCACGCGCGTCCCGCGACACTGCATGCCTGTCCCCGCAACCGAGGATTCCCCCATGAGCAAGTTCAGCGACATCACCGGATCGGCCCTGGAACGGGCCATGGAACTGGCCGGCCATGCCGGCGACAGCCTCAAGCACGGCGGCTCCAACGCCGCCGACTGGCTCAAGGCCGGGGCTGCCATCGGCGCCATGAAGACCGGCGGCCGCGCCGTGGGCCGGGTGGCGCGGCGCAACCCGACCGCCACCATCGCCGTGGCTGCGGTGGGGCTGGGGCTGATCGGCTACGCGGTCTACCGCAAGAACAAGCGCGACAACGCCGCCCTGGAAGCCAAGTCGCAGCAGATCGCCCAGCGCCGCCGCGCGCAGACCACGGTCGACGAGACCAGCGATATCGGCAGCGACGCCTGATGCCTGCGGGCGCGCGCCGCGGTGCGCGCCCGCCCTTTTCCTAGCCCTGCAACACCCGCCACTGCCCGGGCTGCAGGCCATCGAGCGCATGCGCGCCCATCGCCGCGCGCACCAGCCGCAGCGTCGGCAGGCCCACCGCGGCGGTCATGCGCCGCACCTGGCGGTTGCGCCCTTCGCGCAGGGTGATCGCCAGCCAGGCGTCGGGCACGGTCTTGCGGAACCGCACCGGCGGATCGCGTGGCCACAGCGCTGGCGGCGCCTCCAGCAGCTGCACCCGCGCCGGCAGCGTCGGCCCGTCATTGAGCAGCACCCCGTCACGCAGCGCCTGCAGCATGTCCGGGGCCGGTACGCCTTCCACCTGCACCCAATAGGTCTTGTCCTGCTTGTGGCGCGGATCGGTCAGGCGGTGTGCCAGGCCACCGTCGTCGGTGAGCAGCAGCAGGCCCTCGCTGTCATAGTCCAGGCGCCCTGCCGGGTACACGTTCCCGGGCAGGCCGAAGCCGGCCAGTGTCGCCCGCGGCGGCTGGCTGCGGTCGGTGAACTGGCACAGCACGTTGAAGGGTTTGTTGAAGGCGATGAGCATGGCAGCCGGGCAAAACAATGATGACGACGGCGAACGGGGATGGCCGCAGCCGCGGCGTCATCCCCGCGCCGTGCAACCGGCCGCAACGGCAGGGTGCGCGGCCGCCGGCAGGGCGCGCCGCGCGGGCGTCCACGCGCCCGCCCTGCGTTCGGCCCCGGTCAGGGCTTCACGAAGCGCAGCGTCATCCGGTCACTTTCGCCGATCGCCTTGTACCTGGCGGCATCGGCGGCGTCGTGGTTGTTGGACGGCGGCAGCGTCCACACGCCATTGGGGTGATCCCTGGTGTCGCGCGGGTTCGCGTTGATCTCGCTGCTCTGCTGCAGCTTGAAGCCGGCGGCTTCGGCCATGGCGATGACCTGCGCCTGGCCGACGTAACCACTCTTGTCGTCGGCCGCGACGTCGGCCTTGGCGCGGTGCTCGACCACGCCCAGCGTGCCACCGGGCTTGAGCACCGCGAAGAACGCACGGAACAGGCCTTCGGCCTGGTTGGCGGCGCGCCAGTTGTGCACGTTGCGGAAGGTCAGCACCACGTCGGCCGAGCCCGGCTTGCCGAGCACCGGGGCCGCCGGGTCGTAGGCGACCACGGTGGCCTTGTCGAACAGCGCCGGCGCGGCGGCGAACTTCTTCTCCAGCCCATCGCGGGTGCGCTGCTGGTAGTCGCGGCCCTTGCCGGCCGGCAGCGCCATCGGGTCGACCACCGCGGCCACGTAATGGCCATGGCCACGCAGGTAGGGCGCGAGGATCTCGGCGTACCAGCCACCGCCCGGGGTGATCTCGACCACGGTGTGCTGCGGCTGCACGCCGAAGAACTCCAGGGTCTGCAGCGGATGCCGGTACCCATCGCGCGCGGTGTTGGCGGGGCTGCGCCAGTCCCCGGCCACCGCGGCCTGCAGCTGCGCGGAGGCGGAGGCGGCCGGTGCGCCGTGCATGGCGGCATGGTCGTGGCCGGCATGCGCAGGGTCCTGCGCGGCGACAGGCAGGGCGGCGAACAACAGACAGGCGGCAACCAGCGGGGCAGTCGTCTTCATCGGGAGGTTCCACGGTTGGAGTCCGGCGAGCCTAGCATGCGCACGCCGCGCCCCGGCGCTGCGCGCAGGGCATGCGGAACGCTGTTTTTACCGCTGCGCAACGGAACCGGACGGCGCTGCGTCTATGCTGGGGCGCCGATCCCAAGGAGCTGCGCATGACCCGGTTACGCGAACTCGGCCGTTCCGGCCTGCAGGTCGGCCCCATCGCCTTCGGCGGCAACGTCTTCGGCTGGAGCGTGGACGAGAAGGCCGCCTTCGCCCTGCTCGACGCGTTCGTCGAGGCCGGCTTCAACCTGGTCGATACCGCCGACGTCTACCCGGCATGGGTGCCGGGCAACAGCGGCGGCGAATCGGAAGCCATCATCGGCCGCTGGCTCAGGCGCGGCGGCAAGCGCGACAAGGTGGCGCTCGCCAGCAAGGTCGGCAAATGGTCCGAACGCCCCGGGCTGTCGGCCGCCAACATCCACGCCGCCGCGGACGATTCGCTGCGCCGGCTGCAGACCGACGTGATCGACCTGTACCAGGCGCACGAGGACGACGAGTCGGTGCCGCTGGAGGAGACCCTCGGCGCCTTCGCGCGCCTGGTCGAAGCCGGCAAGGTACGCGCGATCGGTGCCTCCAACTACAGCGCCACGCGCCTGCGCGACGCGCTGAAGGTGTCGGCCGACTACCACCTGCCGCGCTACGAGAGCCTGCAGCCCGAGTACAACCTCTACGACCGCGCCGGCTACGAGGCCGCGCTCGAACCGCTGGCACGCGAACACGGGCTGGGCGTGATCGGCTACTACGCGCTGGCCAGCGGCTTCCTCAGCGGCAAGTACCGCGACGCCGCCGACGCCGGCAAGAGCGGCGCGCGGGGCGCACGGGTGGTCGCGCGCTACCTGAACCCGCGCGGGCGGCGCATCCTCGGCGCGCTCGACGACATCGCCGCCAGCCACCGGGCGACACCGGCGCAGGTCGCGCTGGCGTGGCAGATCGCACGGCCCGGCATCACCGCCCCGATCGTCAGCGCCACCGGCGTGGCGCAGCTGCGCGAAGTCCTCGACGCCGCGCGGCTGTCGCTGTCGGCAGCGGATATCGCCCAGCTCGACGCGGCCAGCGCCGGGGACTGAACGCGGCGCCGGCCCGGAAGCGAAGTCCAACCTGCAGGGGACGAACCGCGAACGGCGGCCGCTCGCGCACACCCGCACACTGCCGACCGTCGCAACCTCGATGGGCACGCGGAGATGGCGTGCTGGCGCGGCGTCCACGCCAGCGGCCGGCACGGCTTCGACCAGTCTCGGCGCCGTGCGGCAGATGCGCTCCGAGGCCTGGCCGGCATGGCCGCGCGCCAGCGAGGAGCAGCGCCAGCGCGTGCTTCGGGGCCACCATCACCGGCATGCGCTGGCGATGCCATGGGACGCGGCGCGGCGGCGGGTACGCCCTGCTGGCATCACCCCGGACAGGCGCGTTCCCTGCGTTCGAGCGCCCAGGATCAGGCCGGTGCCAGCAGCCAGTCGCGCAGCGCCGCGCTGACTTCGGCCGGCTTTTCCATCGGCGCCAGGTGCCCGCAGCCGGGCAGCAGCAGCAACCGCGAATGCGGTGCCAGCGCGTGCATTTCCTCGCTGACCGCCGGCGGGGTGATGCGGTCGTTGGCGCCGCACACGATCAGCAGCGGGTCGCGGTAGGCGGCCAGCACGTCGTGGCCGTCCAGCCGCTCCAGCGCGCTCTGGCGCAGGAATACCTCCGCGCCCAGGCGCGTGGTCATCGCGCGCACGCGGTGCACCAGCGCCTGGTCGTGCAGGCGCGAGGCGTCGATGTAGCTGCGCATCAGCCGGTCGCCGAACCCGTGGAAGGTGCCGGGCAGGCGCACGCTGGCGCGCTGGGCACGGCGCTGCGCTGCGCGCTCCGGCGAATCGGCGTGGATCGAGGCGCCGATCAATGCCAGCCGCTGTACCCGCGCGGGTGCGACGCGCAGGATCTGCTGGGCGACGAAGCCTCCCAGCGAGAACCCGGCCAGCGCGAACCGCGGCGGCGCCTGCGCCAGCACGTCGGCGGCCACCGCCTGCAGGGTCTGGCCACGGGTCTGGTCGCCGACGATGCAGTCGGCGACGTCGGACAGGTCTGCGATCTGCGCGCGCCACAGCTCGGCGTCGTTGAGCAGGCCCGGCAGCAACAGCAGCGGGATTTTCCCGGGCGGATTCCCGGCGGTGGCGGTTTGCATGGCGCCATTGTCGCGCCGCCGGCGCTCAGCCGGTACCGTCGCCGCTGCAATGCACCGGCAGGGTGACGCTCATGATCGCCGGGTCGTCCGGATCGGGCTTGACCTTGAAGCCGAGCGTGCGGCACATCGCCAGCATGGTGCTGTTCTCGCGCAGCACCTGGCCCTCGACCACGTTCAGGCCCTGCCAGCCGGCGTACTCGATCATGATCTGCATCAGCTTCCAGCCGATGCCGTGGCCCTTGAGGTCGGAGCGGATCAGGATGCCGTACTCGCCGCGGTCGTAGTCGGCGTCGGCGTGCAGGCGCACCGCGCCGAGCATGTCGCCGCTCTTCGGGTCGATGGCCACCAGCGCGATCGAGCGGGCGTAGTCAAGTTGGGTCAGGCGCGCGATGAACTCGTGGCTGAAGTGCTTGACCGACTGGAAGAAGCGCAGGCGCAGGTCGTCGTCGGTGACGCGGGCGAAGAACGTGCGGAACAGCGCATCGTCCTCCGGCCGCACCGGGCGCACGAAGGCCCGGGCACCGTCGGACAGTTCGATGGTGCGCTCCCATTCGGTCGGATACGGGAAGATCGCGAAACGCGGATGGCCGCGGCCCTTGTGCAGCCGCCGCACCGGGGCGATGGCGATGCGCGCGTCCAGCGCCATCACCCCGTCGCGGTCGGCCAGCAGCGGGTTGAGGTCCAGGCCGCGGATCTCGGGGATGTCGGCGGCCAGCTGCGCCAGCTTGACCAGCACCAGCGCCACCGCGCGTTCGTCGGCGGCCGGCACGTCGCCGTAGGCCTTGAGGATGCGCGAGACCCGGGTGCGGCCGATCACCTCGTGCGCCAGGCGCAGGTCCAGCGGCGGCAGCGCCAGGGTCTTGTCGTCGATCACTTCCACCGCGGTGCCGCCGCGGCCGAACACCAGCACCGGCCCGAACACCGGATCGTCGGCGATGCCGGCGATCAGCTCGCGCGCCTTGGGCCGCACCAGGGTCTGCTGCAGCAGCACGCCCTCGATGCGCGCCTCCGGGCGCAGTTCGCGCGCGCGCTGCAGGATCGAGGTCGCCGCCATGTGCACCGCCTGCAGCGTGCCCAGGTTCAGGCGCACGCCATCGACGTCGGACTTGTGCGGGATGTCCGGCGACAGCACCTTGACCGCCACGGTCGCGCCGCGCTCGAGCAGCGGCTGCGCCAGCTCCATCGCCTCGTGCGCGTCGCGCGCGACCATCACCGCCAGCGACGGGATTCCATAGGCCTGCAGCAGGGCGTGCGTGGCCACCGGGTCCAGCCATTGCTGGCCGCGCGCCAGCGCCGACTCCACCAGTGCGCGCGCGGCCGCGGCGTCCACCACGAAATCGGCCGGCAGGCTGGGCGGCGTCTCCATCAGCGCCGCCTGCGCCTGGCGGTAGCGCACCAGGTGCTGGAACCCGCGCACCGCCTCGGCCTCGCTGGGATAGGTGGGCACCCGCGCGGTATTGAGGGTGGCGGTGGCCTGCTCGTCGTTGCCCAGCCACACCGCGAACACCGGTTTGTCGCGCAGCTGCCGCGAGCGCAGCCCCAGGGTGCGGGTCAATGCCTGCGCCGCATCGGCCGACGAGGTGAACGCGGTGGGGACGTTGACCACCAGCAGCGCGTCGTTGGCCTCGTCGGCCAGCAGCGCCTCCACCGCGGCGGCGTAACGGTCGCCGCCGGCATCGACGATGATGTCCACCGGATTGTCGCGCGACCAGCCCTGCGGCAATGCCTGGTCCAGGTGCGCCACGGTGGCCGGCGACAGCGCCGCCAGGGTGCCGCCCAGGGCCTGCAGCTGGTCCACCGCCAGCCGGCCGATGCCGCCGCCGTTGCTGAGGATCGCCAGCCGGTTGCCCGGAAACGTGCCGAGCCGGCCCAGGGTCTCGGCGGCGGTGAACAGTTCGTCGAGCGCGTTCACCCGCAGCAGGCCGGCGCGGTTGAACGCCGCCCCGTACACCGCATCGGATGCGGCCAGGGTCTGCGCATGGGTCTCGGCGCGCGCCCCGGCGCTGCGCGGCTGGCGCCCGGACTTGACCACCACCACCGGCTTGGCGCGCGCCGCCGCGCGCGCGGCCGACATGAACTTGCGGGCGTCGCTGATCTGGTCGACGTAGAGCAGGATCGCGCGGGTGCGGTAGTCGGCGGCGAAATAGTCGAGCAGGTCGCCGAAATCCACGTCCAGCGCATCGCCCAGCGACACCACCGCGGAGAACCCGATCGAACGCGCCACGCCCCATTCCACCAGCGCGGCAGCGATGGCGCTGGATTCGGAGATCAGCGCCAGGTCGCCGGCCTGCGGGGTATGCGCGGCGATGGAGGCGTTGAGCCGCGCGTGCGGCGCGATCACCCCCAGGCAGTGCGGGCCGAGGATGCGCATGCCCTTCGGCCGCGCCGCCGCCTCCACCTGCGCGGCCAGCGAGCCGGGGCCGCGGCCGAGCCCGGCGGTGAGGATGATGGCCGCGGCCACCCCCAGGTCGGCGGCGGCGGCCACCACCTGCGGCACCATCGCCGCCGGCGTGGTCACCACCACCAGGTCCGGTATCCACGGCAGGTCCTTGAGCCGCTTGACCGTGCGCATGCCGTCGATCTCGGCGTGGCGCGGGTTGACCCAGCCGATCTGCCCGGCGAAGCCGCCCGCGCGCAGGTTGCGCACCACCGCGCGCCCGGCCGAGCGCTCGCGCGGGCTGCCGCCGACCACGGCCACGGAACGGGGACGGAACACGGTCTGCAGGTGATAGGTGCTCATCGCGATGCCGGCAACGGGAACGCGGTCAAAGGTACACGCGTCGCGGTGCCCGCGGCATGAGCAGGATCAAGCGGCCGCGGCGGCCATGCCGCGGCCCTCAGCGCGCCAGCGAACGGCCCAGCATGCCGACCGAAACCAGCAGGATCGCGACGTAATCGACGACCCTCGGCGCCCCCAGCGTCGTGCCGGCGGCGAACACCAGCACGCCGGCCACGACCAGCAGCATCCATGGCTGCCAGCGGGCCGCGGCGACCGGGCCGGGACCGGGACCGGGACCGGGACCGGCGTCCAGCATCGCGCTCACGTCGGTATCCAGCGCCGCCGCCAGGCAGACCCGGGTCTCGCGCGAGGCGACGCCGTCGGCCTCCACCCGCTGCACGGTCCGCAGGCCCAGGCCCGCGGCGGCGGCCAGCTGCTCCTGCGACCAGTGCCTGGCCTCGCGCAGGCGGCGGACGATCGACGGATTCAGTTTCATGTCCTGCTCCATGCTGTGGCACCTGTGCCGGGGAGCCACGACTATAGGGCGCGCGGTCGATGATGCCACGCCAGCCGCGCGCCAGGCGCCCGCCAACCGGCCGCCACCGCGCTACAGCAGCGTTCCGCCCAGGATCATCGCCGCGATGCTGAAGTAGATGACCAGGCCGGTGACGTCCACCAGGGTCGCCACGAACGGCGCCGAAGCGCTGGCCGGGTCGAAGCCCAGCCGCTTGAGCACGAACGGCAGCATCGACCCGGACAGCGAGCCGAAGGTGACGATGCCCACCAGCGCCGCGCCGATGGTCACCGCCAGCAGCTTCCAGTGCTCGCCGTAGTCGTGCAGGCCGGCCAGCTGCCAGACGCTGATGCGGAGGATGGCGAGCAGGCCGAGGATGGCGCCCAGCACCGCGCCGGTCGGCAGTTCGCGCAGTGCCACCTTCCACCAGTCGCGCAGGCGCAGTTCGTGCAGCGCCAGCGAGCGGATCAGCAGCGAGGTCGCCTGCGAGCCCGAGTTGCCGCCCGAGCTCATGATCAGCGGGATGAACAGCGTCAGCACCACCGCACGCGCCAGTTCGTCCTCGTAATGCTGCATCGCGCTGGCGGTGAGCATCTCACCGAGGAACAGCACGCTCAGCCAGCCGGCGCGCTTCCTGATCATGTCGAAGAAGCCGATCTGCATGTAGGGACGGTCCAGCGCCTCGACGCCGCCGAACTTGTGCACGTCCTCGGTGGACTCGTCGATCAGGGCATCGAGGATGTCGTCCACGGTGACGATGCCGAGCATGCGCTGCTGCGCGTCGACCACCGGGATCGCCAGCAGGTCGTGGCGGCGGATCAGCTGCGCCACTTCCTCCTGGTCCAGCTCCGGGCCGACGCTCACCGGCGGGTTGACCTGGGCCACGTCGAGGACCGAGTCGGACGGCGCGCCGGTGATCAGCCGGCGCATGGTCACCACCTGCTGCAGTTGCCGGGTGCGCGGGTCGAGCACGTAGATCGCGTAGACCGTCTCGCGGGTGCGCTCGACCTCGCGGATGTGCTGCAGCGTCCGCGCCACGGTCCAGTCGGCGGGAACGCTGACGAACTCGGTGGTCATCAGCGCGCCGGCGGTGTTGGGCGGGTAGCTGAGCAGCAGCTGGATCGAGCGGCGCGCTTCCGGGTCGAGCAGCGGGATCAGCCGCGCGCGCTGCGCCTCGTCCAGCTCATGGACGATGTCGGTGGCGCGGTCGTCGGCCATCAGCCCGAGCAGCGCGGCGGCGCGGGCCGGCGGCATCGCCGCGACCAGTTCGCCGGCATGCTGCAGCTCCGGCGCTTCCAGCAGCTTGACCGCGCGCGGCAACGGCAACGCCGCCAGCACCGCGCCGGCAGCGGCCTGTTCGAGCTGGTTGAGATGGACCACCGCGTCGGCGGTGTTGAACTCGGCCAGGGGTGCGCCAAGGGCGCTGGCGTCCGCTGCCGGACGCAGGAGTTGCTTCTGGTTCATCGTGTTTCGCCTTGCCGACCGGGTCGGCTGCTGGGTTGCTGGCGCAACGCCGGCAGCGGCGAAACACCCACTCAGGCGTTGGCCGTCACCGACGTCGGACGAGATCGACTTCTACTGTCGCTGGGCATGGGTGGAACTCCGAAGGAAGTACCGCGCGGCACGGGCCGGCGGCTGCGCGAGTCTGCGACCGGCGCGCGGCGGGGTCAAGCGGCGTGCCGTGAAATTTTCCAAGGCCGCAGGCGCGCGGTACTCTTTCGTACAGGCACCCGCATGCGCCCGCCCCGGCCACGGCTCCGCCTTTCCCCTTCACTTTCTCCGAGCGTGATCCCGATGCATGGCGGCGGTCTGGAACTGGCCCTGGTGCTGCTGTTGGCGGCCGTCATCGCCGTGCCGGTGTTCAAGCGCTTCGGGCTGGGCGCGGTGCTGGGCTATCTCGCCGCCGGCGTGGTGCTCGGCCCGCACGTGCTGGCATTCGTGCACGACGCCGACCGCATCCTCAACGCCGCCGAGATCGGCGTGGTGATGCTGCTGTTCGTGATCGGGCTGGAGCTTTCGCCATCGCGGCTGATGGTGATGCGGCGCACGGTGTTCGGCGGCGGCGCGCTGCAGGTGCTGGTCACCGCCGGAGTGCTCGGCGGGCTGTTGCTGCTCTACCACTTCCAGTGGAAGAGCGCGCTGGTGATCGGCACCGCGCTGGCGCTGTCCTCCACCGCCATCGGCCTGCAGCTGCTGTCCGAGCACAAGGCCCTGAACACGGACTACGGCCGGCTCGGCTTCGCCATCCTGCTGTTCCAGGACCTGGTCGCGATCCCGCTGCTGGCGGCGATCCCGCTGCTGGGCGGGATCCGCAACGAAACCCTGACCTGGCAGAACGTGACCACCGCCGTTGGCGCGCTGGCCGTGGTGATCCTGCTGGGCCGACCGGTGCTGCGCCACCTGTTCGGCATGGTCGCGCGCACGCGCATGCCCGAGGTATTCACCGCCAGCGCGCTGCTGGTGGTGCTGGGCACGGCGTGGCTGATGCAGACGGCCGGGCTGAGCCCCAGCCTGGGCGCGTTCCTGGCCGGCGTGCTGCTGGCCGACTCCGAGTTCCGCCACGAGATCGAGTCGCAGATCGAGCCGTTCAAGGGCCTGCTGCTGGGGCTGTTCTTCATCGCCGTGGGCATGAGCATCGACCTGGCGCGCATCGCCGCCGAGCCGACCGTGATCGCCATCGGCGTCGGTGTGCTGCTGGCGGTCAAGTTCGGCCTGCTGGTGCTGATCGGCCTGGCCGCGCGGATGCCGCTGCGCAGCGCGCTGATGCTGGGCAGCGTGCTGTGGCTGGGCGGCGAGTTCGCCTTCGTCGTGTTCAACGAGGCCGAGCGCGTCAACCTGCTGGGGCGCATCAACCATGACCGCCTGGTGGCCATCGTCAGCCTGTCGATGGCGTTGACCCCGCTGCTGATGATCGGGCTCAAGCAGCTGGTGCGGCCGCGCACCCCGAACCTGGGCCCGGAACGCGCCCCGGACAACATGAACGACGCCCAGGCCCAGCATCCGCAGGTGCTGATCGCCGGCATGGGCCGCTTCGGCCAGATCGTCGCGCGCCTGCTCACCGCGCAGCGCATCCCGTTCGTCGCGCTGGAAGCGGACCCGGGCACGGTGGAAGACCTGCGCCGCTTCGGCAACCACCTCTATTACGGCGATCCCACCCGCCCCGACCTGCTGCGCGCGGCAGGCGGCGACCAGATCCGGGTGTTCGTGATGGCCATGGACGACCCGGATACCAACCTGCGCGCGGTGCGGCTGGTACGCAGGCTGTACCCGAACGCCAAGGTGCTGGCACGCGCGCGCAACCGCCAGCACGCGTGGAAGCTGATGGACATGTCGGCCGAGCCGTTCCGCGAAGTATTCGGCTCCAGCCTGGAGATCAGCGAACGGGTGCTGACCGCGCTTGGCATCGCCGAGAACACCGCGCGCGAGCACGTGCGCCGCTTCCGCGAACATGACGAGAAGCTGCTCAAGGCCCAGCACCTGGTCTACGACGACGAAGCGGCGGTGATCCAGACCTCGCATGACGCACGCGCCGACCTGATGCACCTGTTCGAGGCCGACGCCGGCGACGACGAGGACGACGGTTCGCCGCAGCGGCCGGCGGCGAACCGCGAGTGACGGCGTGCATGCGGCACCGCCATGGGTTGAAGCCACGGCATCGCTGATGCATCCGGCAGCGGCCGCTGCCGGCAGGTGAGGAAGGCGACCGCGGTCAGCCGCGGTCGCGCAGGAACCGGGCCATCGACGAGACGCCCGGCACCGCCGGTTCGAACTCGCCGGCCACGTCGATGAAGCCGCGCATGACCGCGATCTCGCGCGGGCTGCGGCCCAGCGCGTCGCGCAGGTCGGGGTCGGCGCCGGCGCGCAGCAGGCGCTGCACCAGCAACGGCAGGCCATGCAGCGCGGCCAGGTGCAGCGGGCCGAAGCCGCGCGGATCGCGCACGTCCAGTGCCACTTCTTCATCGAGCAGGCGTTCGACCGCGGCCAGCACCACGTGCTCGTCGCAGGCGGTGCCCGGCTCGGCACGCGCGCCCAGCAGCAGCAGCAACGGGGTGACCGTACCGGCCGAGGGCTGGTCCGGCTCGGCGCCGGCCAGCAGCAGGGTGTCGAGCAGCGCCAGCAGCCGCGTGCGGTCGCGTGCGGTGAACCCGTAGAGCGCGGCGCAGTGCAGCGGCGCCAGCTGCTGGTCGTCGCAGGCATGCACGTCGGCGCCGGCGGTCAGCAGCTTGGCGGCGATGTCCGGCAGCCCCAGCGCCGCGGCCAGCATCAGCACGGTAACGCCGCCCGGCAGGCGGTGGTCGATGCGTGCACCGGCGTCGAGCAGGGCGGTGACGATCGCGGCCTGGCGCATGCTCACCGCCGCCGACAGCGGCGTGGCACCGCTGGCGGCCGCGTGCTGCGGGTCGGCACCGCGCGCCAGCAGCAGGTCCACCGTGGCCACGTGCCCGCCACCGGCCGCACGCAGCAGGCCGGTGCAGCCCTGGGCATCGACCGCATCCACCGGCAGCCCGAGTTCGACCAGGCGGCGCACCGCGTCGGCGTCGCCGGCCATCGCCGCGGCCGGCACGTCGGATTCGCGCAGTGCGCGCAGCGGCAACGGCCAGCCGCGCCAGTCCAGCCAGTCGGCCAGGTCGCGGCGGCCACTGGACAGGGCCACACCGAGCGGCGTCTGCCCGTCGGCGGCGCGGGCGTCCGGCGAGGCACCATGCATCACCAGTTGTTTCAGCGAAGCCTCGCGCGCAAGCGCGGTGGCCAGGTGCAGCGCGGTCATGCCGTGGCTGTCGCGCGCCTCGCGGTCGACCCCGTGCACCAGCAGCCAATGCTGCACCTTCAGCCAGCCCAGGCGTACCGCCAGCGCCAGCGGCGGATCGCCGGCGGGCGATGCGCCGAACGGGTCGGCGCCCTGTTCGAGCAGCTCCAGCACGAACTGCTCGGTACCGCGCGAGCCCTGGTCGTGCTGCACGCAGGCAGCCAGCAGGCGCCCCAGGCCGCCGCGGCCGGCGGGCGAAACCCCGTGCCGCAGCAGTACCTGCAGCGTGGGAACGGCATCCACGCCGCGCGCCAGCAGCGCGAACATCGGCGTGTCGCCGCAGGCATCGAGCACCTCGGCATCGGCACCGTGCGCCAGCAGCCAGTCGACCACGCGCGGCTGCAGCGCCAGCTCCACGTCGTGCAGCAGCGTGCCCAGTTCCCGTGCCGAACACAGCCGCGCCAGCGGTGCCATGCCCTCGGTGTTGCCGAAGGCCAGCGCCTCGCGCAGCAGTGCCAGCGGCGGGCGGTCGTTGAGCTGCGGTGGCGTGGCCACGCCATCGCCGGCGTCAGCGCCGGCAAGCGCGTCGCTGACCGCGGCCGGCAGCGGATACGCCGGATCCAGCAGCGAGACGATGCTCCAGCGGCCGGCGGCGGCGGCATGGTCGATGGCACGGCGGCCATCGGCGGCAACCACGTCGGCGGCGACGCCCAGCTCCAGCAGGCGGCGCACCAGCGCCGCGGTCACGTTCTCGGCGCGGCAGGCCAGCAGCACGGCATTGCAGCCCTCGCCATCGACCGCGGTGACATCGGGTTTGTGCGCGAGCAGGCGCTCGAGCACGCCGGCATGCCCATGCGCGGCGGCATCCAGCCACGGCGTGCGGCCGGCGGCATCGCGCGGCTCGACGTTGGCGCCGGCCGCGAGCAGCGCATCGACGATGTCGCCGTGGCCGGCCGCGGCGGCCTCGTGCAGCGCGCTGCGGCGGCGGCGGTCGCGCGCGTCCAGCCGTGCCTTGTGCTTGAGCAGCAGTTGCACGCCGGCGGCATCGTCGTCTTCGGTGGCGGCGGCGGGAATCAGTACCGGTACGCCGTCGGCGGGTTCGACCCGGGCGCCGCGTTCGAGCAGGAACCGCGCCAGCCGCCAGTTGCCGGCCTGGCAGGCCACCGCCAGCGGGCTGTGGCCTTCATGGTTGAGCGCGTCGATCTCGGCGGCGGCATCGCGCAGCAGCGCGGCCACGCCCGGGTCGGAACTGCGCGCGGCGTGGTGCAGCGGGGTGTTGCCGTCGGCGTCGGTGGCGCGCGGATCGGCGCCGTTGGCCAGCAGGGTCATCACCGCCTCGGGGCGGCCATGCCAGCTGTCGCGGGTCGCCGCCAGCAGCGGGGTCATGCCGCGATGGGCCAGGTTCACGTCCACGCCGCGACCGATCAGCGCGCGCAGCAGGCGCAGGTCCGGCAGCACCGCGGCCAGCACCACCAGGCTGCGCTGGTCGCGCGAATCGGCCGGCGGCGGCGCGTGCGGATCGGCGCCGGCATCGAGCAGCTGCAGGGCGCGGTCGACGCGCCCGGCGCGCGCGGCCTCGTACAGCTGAGGCACCCATTCGTGCTGCGCCATCGGCTCCAGCGGTGCCGGTTCGGCCAGCGCCTCGGCAAACGGATCGAAGGCCTGCACCGCCACGACCGGCGCTGCAGGCGCCGCGGCCGGCAGCGCCTGCAGCGCGGCGTGCAGCAGCGGCGAGAACAGGGCGACGGCGATGGCCAGCGGCCAGCGCAGGCTGTCGCCGACCAGGCCCGGCCAGGCCGGCGCGACCACCGCCGCGCACAGCAGGCACAGCACCAGCGCCGCGCCGACGCCATGCCAGGAGTCCATGGCCCGCGAGGACAGTGCCTGCCCCTGCGCGCGCAGGGTGCCGCCCTCGCGTTCCAGCGCCTGCCACAGCGGCCAGGTGCGCCACAGCGCGGCCACCGCGATGCTCAGCGCCACGCACAGGGCCAGCACCGCCTGCAGGCTGCCGCTGTCGTGCAGCGCCGCCAGCGGCCAGGACACCAGCAATGCCAGCAACAGCGTGCCGGCGGTCCACACCGCAAGCAGGCCCGGCAGGTCCTGCCGTGGCAACGCGGACAGCGGCGCAGGGGCTCGCGTGCGCCGCCACCACGACACTCCCAGCGCGAACGCGGGCTGCGCCAGCAGGCCGCACGCGGCGGCCGCCACGCCACCGAACCCGGCGGCGAGCGCGAGCAGCGCGCCGAGCGCCAGCGCGCCTAGGGCACGGGTACGGCGGGCGTCAGTCATCGCGGCCGTCGATGCGGGCGATCTTCACCGGCGCCAGGGGCTGCGGTGGCAGCTGCAGATGGAACCCGTGCGCGGCCAGGTTGGCACGCACCTGCGCGGCGTCGGCCTGGGCCAGCCGCCGTTCCGGGGTCAGCGCGACTTCCAGCACGAACGCGAACGGCGCCAGGGCGGCGCCGAGCGTGGCCGGGATCGCATCGAAGTTGTCGCGCTTGGCAAGGTAGACGTAGGTGTCCTGCTTGCGTTGGCTTTTGTAGACGTAGGCTTGCATGCCCGCGGGCGTTGCCCTGCTTGGGAATCCAAGTGATTGTGTCGGAAACCCGACGCCGGTGAAAGGCATTGCCGTACGCCGCCGTCCGCATCTTTGCCGGGGCTTCATTCATTTTCATCAAGAAACGCGCACGCCATCACCCTGCCGGGACACCGTACGGTGGACGGGCGCCCCGATATACTCGCGCCCCGCCCAATGCCCGGAAGACCGCGTGACCGCCGCCTCGCCACCGCGCCTGCTCCCGCTGAACATCCTTGCGCACAGCGCCACCACCGCGCTGGGCGCCGGGCTGGATGCGCAGCGCCAGGCGCTGGCACAAGGCCGCAGCGGCCTGCGCCGCAACGATGTCGGCGCCGACCCGCTGGACTGCTGGATCGGCCGCGTCGACGGCGTGGAGGAGGTGGCGCTGCCGCCGGCACTGGCCGGCCTGGAATGCCGCAACAACGCGCTGGCGTGGCTGGCGCTGCAGCAGGACGGCCTGCTCGACGCCGTGGCCGCGGTCGTCGCCCGCCACGGCGCCAGCCGCGTGGCGGTGGTGATTGGCACCTCCACTTCCGCCATCGGCGCCACCGAGGAGGCGTACGCGCGCCTGCACATCGACAGCGCCGGCGTGGCGCATTTCCCGCCGGAGCTGCAGCGCCCGCGCATCCACACCCCGCATGCGCTGGGCGATTTCGTCCGCGCCGCCACCGGGCTGCGCGGACCCTGCGTGACCGTGGCCACCGCCTGCTCGTCGAGCGCCAAGGTGTTCGCGCAGGCTGCGCGGCTGATCCATGCCGGCTTCGCCGATGCCGCCCTGGTCGGTGGGGTCGATACCCTGTGCGGCAGCGTGCTGTTCGGCTTCCATTCGCTGCAGCTGGTCGCCACTGCGCCGTGCCAGCCGTTCGACGCGCGCCGCAGCGGGCTGTCGCTGGGCGAGGCCGGCGGCTATGCGGTGCTGGAACGCGCCGGCGCCGGCCCGGAGACCGCGCTGCAGCTGAGCGGATACGGCGAATCCAGCGACGCCCACCACATGTCGGCGCCGCATCCGCAGGGGCTGGGCGCGCGCCTGGCGATGCAGCAGGCGCTGCACAGCGCCGGACTCGAGCCCGCGCAGCTGGGCTACCTCAACCTGCACGGCACCTCGACCCCGGCCAACGACGGCGTCGAGGCCGCCGCGGTGGCGGCGCTGTTCCCGCCGTCGCTGCATGCCAGCTCGACCAAGGGCTGGACCGGCCACACCCTGGGCGCAGCCGGCATCGTCGAGTCGGTGTTCGCGCTGCTGGCCTTGTCCGACGGGCTGCTGCCGGGCACGCTCAACAGCACGGTTCCCGATCCGGCCTGCGGGCCGCAGATCCGGTTCGACAATGCGCGGGCGGATATCCGCCATGCGATGAACAACTCTTTCGGCTTCGGCGGCAACAACTGCTCGCTGGTGTTCGGCAAGGTGGGATGAGGCGCATGCGCGAAGCGGTCGTCGAAGGCATCGGATTCTGGGGCAGCGGGCTGCCCGACTGGGACGCGGCGTGCGCCTGGGCGCGGGTGGGCGTGCAGCCGGCGCAGGTGCCGGCGCGGCCGGCGCCGATGCTGCTGGCCGCCAACGAGCGCCGCCGCGCACCGGCCACCGTCGCAGTGGCGCTGGAAGCGGCACTCGCCGCCTGCGAGGCGGCCGGGCGCGAAGCGGCTCAGCTGCCGTCGGTGTTCACCTCCACCCATGGCGAGATGTCGATCAGCGACTACATGTGCACGACGCTGGCCAGCGACCCGCGCGCGATATCGCCGACCCGCTTCCACAACTCGGTGCACAACGCCGCCGCCGGCTACTGGACCATCGGCACCGGCGCGCACGTACCGGCCACCGCGATCAGCGCCGGCCGCGCCAGCTTCGCGCAGGGTCTGGTCGAGGCGATGGCGCAGCTGGCCGCCGGCAGCGAGGCGGTGCTGCTGGTCGCCTACGACGGCCCGGCGTGCGGGCCGCTCGGCGAAGTGGCCCCCAGTGAAGGCCTGCTCGGCGTCGCCCTGGTGCTGTCGGGCACGCCCTGCGCCGGGCTGCCGACGCTGCGCATGGCGCTGGAGCCATGCGCCGGCACCGACGCCGCCGATGATGCCGGGCCACTGTCGCGGCGGCTGGCCGGCAATGCGATGCAGCCGGCGTTGCCCCTGCTGGAGGCGCTGGCGCTGGAACGCACGCAGGTGCTGCTGCCGGCCGGCCCGGACCAGGCGCTGCGGATCGACATCGGCCATGGCTGATTCCCGCATGTTGCGCCCGGACGACGTGGCGGTGGTGATCCCGGCGCTCAACGAAGCGCTGCGCATCCGCGAGGTCGTGAGCGGCGCGCTCGCGTTCTGCCCGCACGTGATCGTGGTCGACGACGGCTCCGACGACGGCACCGTCGAGTGCATCGCCGACCTGCCGGTCACCGTGCTGCGCCACGCGCGCCGCGGCGGCAAGGGCCAGGCGCTGCGCAGCGGGTTCGCCGAAGCCGTGCGGCGCGGCCTGCGCGGCGTGCTGACCATGGACGGCGACGGCCAGCACGCGGCGACCGACCTGCCACGGCTGCTGGCCAGCGCCAACCGCCACCCCGGCTGCATCATCATCGGCGCGCGGCTGCGCAAGCGCGCCTCGCAGCCGCTGCTGCGGCGCCTGGCCAACGAGTTCGGCGACTGGGGCGTGGCCTGGGGCACCCACTACCAGGTCGCCGACAGCCAGAGCGGGCAGCGCTTCTACCCGGCCGGGGTGATCGCCATGCGCGACGTGCCCGGCGAGGACTTCGTGTTCGAGGCGCAGGTGCTGATCTCGGCGGCACGGCAACTGGGCACGCGCTGCGTGTCGGTGCCGATCGAATCGCGCTACCGCAGCGCCGACCGCGACGAGTGCTTCCGCCCCAGCCACTTCCGCCCGCTGCGCGACCTCACCCGGATCACCGTGCACATCGTGCGGCTGGCGCTGCGCCATGGCGACGTGCGCAGGGTCCACCGCAGCATCCGCGCCAACCCGCCGCTCATCGACGACACCCCGAGCGGGTGAACCGCGCCGCCGGCCGCTGGCCGCATCCGCCGGCGGCTCAGCCCATGCCGCCGTTGACGCCGATCACCTGGCCGTTGATGTAACCGGCGTCGTCGCTGCACAGGAACGCCACCAGCGCCGCCACTTCCTCCGGGCGGCCCGCGCGTGCGGCCGGTACGGTCTGCCTGATCAGCTCCGGCGGAAACGCATCGCCGGCCATCCGGCCTTCGATCACCCCCGGGGCGACGACATTGACGCTGATGCCGCGGCTGGCCATCTCCCGCGCCAGCGACTTCGAGGCCCCGTGCAGCGCCGCCTTGGCCGCCGCGTAGTTGGTCTGGCCACGGTTGCCGAGCACCGCCGCCACCGACGAGACGCTGACGATGCGGCCCCAGCGCGCGCGCGCCATCGGCAGCAGCAGCGGCTGGGTGACGTGGAAGAAACCGTGCAGCGACACGTCGATCACCCGCCGCCAGCGCGCCGCATCCATGCCGGCCATCGGCGCGTCGTCGTGCACCCCGGCGTTGTTGACCACGATCTGGATCGGGCCGTCGGCCAGCAGGCCGTCCAGCGCCGCCGCGGTGGCCTCGCCGTCGGCCACGTCGAAGGCAACCGCCTGCGCGCTGCCCCCGGCGGCGGCGATCTCCGCAGCCACGGCCTGCGCGCGCGCCAGGTTGCCGTTGGCATGCACGATCACGTGCGCGCCGGCCGCTGCCAGCCGCCGGCAGATCGCCCCGCCCAGGTCGCCACTGCCGCCGGTCACCAGCGCGCGTCGTTTGTTGTCGATGTCGGCCATGCCGGTGTTCCACTTCCACTGCGAGCGCGCAGCCTGTCGCAAAGCGGCGGGCAGGGCAAGCCGGCGCGGACGCCCCCGGCGCCGCGCGCACGGGGGCATGGATGCAGCGGCGGTCAGCGCGCGGCGGTCCCGGCCGATGCCGGTGCAGGCTCCAGGTAGAGCGCGCGCAGCCGCGCCCGATCGGCGGCGCCGACCCCGAGCTGCTGTTCCAGGTAGGCATCGATCGATCCATGGTCGGCACGGATCTGGTCGAAGGCGGCGCTGAGGTACATCGGATCGGTGCCCATCAGCGCACGCAGCGCCGGCTCGGGCAGGCGCGACAACGCGCTCATGCCCGGGTCCTGCGTGGCGGAGGCATCCATGCGCGTACGCAGGCGCTGCAGGCTGGGCACGCGCTGGCTCATCGCGTAGTCGTTGACCACCACGTCGGGGGCCACGCCCAGCGCGGTCAGTACCAGTGCGGCGAGCAGGCCGGTCCGGTCCTTGCCGGCGCTGCAGTTGAACAGCAGTCCGTCGCCCTGCTTGAGCACGTCGAACGCCTCGCGGTAGCGCGCGGCGAACGCGGCCGGCATCTGCCGGTAGAAAGCGGCCATCAACCGCAGCGCGGTTTCCTGCGGGTCGCCGCCCATGGCGAAGGCGCCTGCGAACGCCTTCATGTCGAAGTCCTGCTGGTAATCCCAGGCGATGTAGCGCCCGCTGCGGGCGATGCGCCCGGCCTGCGTCGGCGAATGGCTGCGCTCGCGGCTGTCGCGCAGGTCGCAGATGGCCGTGATGCCCAGCCGCTGCAGGTAGGCATAGTCGCTGTCGGTCAGGTCGGCCATGACCCCGCTGCGGTACAGCCGGCCCCAGCGCACGCTGCGGCCATCATCGGTGCGGTAACCGCCCAGGTCGCGGAAGTTCACCCCGCCCTGCAGCGGCAGCACGCGCTCGCCCAGGGTGGTCTCGTTGCCCTTGTTGTCGCCGATCCACACGTAGGGACGTACCCCGCTGGCGTGCTCAAGTTCGACGCGACCGGCACTGCCGGCCACGTCATCGCGCAGCGTGGCGCCGTCCACCGGCTTGCCCGGCGCGGGAGCCAGGCCGACGTCCAGCTTCTCGGCGGGCACCAGCGCACCGCTCCAGACCACGGCGATACGCGTCGGCGAAAGGCGCTCGATCTGTACATCGGCCGGCAGGCGGGCGTGCGCGGCGGAGGCGAGCGAGGCCAGGGCAAGCGCCAGGGCGGTTTTCCTGCATTGCATGGGGTCGGTTCTCCCGTCGGTCAGAAGCGGATGCTGATTTCCGCGCCGAAGGTGCGCGGGTCGTTGAAAATGCCGTAGGTGCCCAGCGAGGTGCTGCTGCTCTTGTAGAACAGGTGTTGCTCGTCGAGCAGGTTGCGCGACCACAACGCGAACTCGGCGGTCGCGCCGGTACCGTTGAGCGGCACGTCGATCAGCGCGACGCGCGCGTTGACCACGAACGAGCTGTCGGTGAGCGTCTGCTCGATCTCGCTGGTGTAAAAGCCGTCGGACCAGTTGCCATCGACATGGAACTTAAGCGCCGCGGCGCCGAGCGGCAGCAGGTAGTCCACCGCCAGGCTGCCGGCGTTCTTCGGCGCGTACAGCGGCAACACGGTCACCACCGGGTTGCCCTCCACATAGGGATTGGGTGCCTGCAGCGCGCCGATGTCGGTGTAGGCGTAGTTCAGGCTGAGCGTCAGGTAGTCCAGCGGCACGATGTTCAGCTCCACTTCCGCACCGCGCGAGGTGCCGGTGGTGGTGGCATTGGTGGTGTCGGAAACGGTACGGCTCTGCCCCGGCGCCAGCGGCAGGTAGAAATCCATCTGCTTGTTCTCGATGCGCGAATCGAACAGCGCCAGGTTCAGCCGCGCGCGGTTGTCCCAGAACTGCGATTTCAGGCCGAGCTCGAACGCGCTCACTTCCTCCGGCGCGAAGGCGCGGTAGCTGAACGAGCGCGAGTTCGCGCCGCCGGCCTTGAAGCCGGTGCTGTAGCGCAGGTAGGCCATCACCTCCTTGCCCAGGTCGTAGGCGATGTTGACCATCGGGTCGAAACGGCTCCACTTGCCGTCGAAGCCCAGGTCCGACGGCGCGTCGTTCAGGGTGCGCAGCACGCCTTCCTTCTTGTCGCGGGTCCAGCGGCCGCCCGCGGTCAGGTGCAGCCTGTCGAACGAGGCCGGCGTCCACGTCGCCTGGCCGAAGATGCCCAGGCTGTCGGTCCACGCCTTGCTGGCGCGGTCGATGCGGACCTTGCCCAGGTCCAGCGGCGCGTTGATCACCGTGTAACTGCTGCCGTCCGCGTTCCAGCGCAGGGTGTTGGGCGTCTGCGCGTTGTCGGCCACCGCTTCCTTGTAGTAGAACGCGCCCACCGCGTATTCCAGGGTGTCGGTGTTGCCGATCAGCTGCAGTTCCTCGCTGTACTGGTGCTGCCACAGCTGGGCCAGGCTGTAGCGTCCGAACTCGCCATTGGGCGCGAAGGTGGAGATCGCATCGACCAGGCCCTGGTCGAACTGGCTCTGCCGCAGCTCGCGGTACGAGCTGATCGATTTCAGCTGCAGCGTGTCCGAGAGCATCCAGTCCATCACCAGCAGGTGCCCGTCGGTCTTGCCGACGCTGTCTTCCTGAGGGCCGCCGAAGATGGATCCGTCGCGGCGCCGGGTCGACGCGCCTTCGCGCTGCGCCTGGCTGGCATACGGGCCGGCCACCAGCAGTTGCGCGTGGTATGGCGTGGTCGCGTCGTAGGAGTAGTCGTAGGCATAGGTCGCCTGGAAGTCGGCGCTGGGCTGCCACAGCGTGGTGAAGCGCAGGCCGCGCTTGTCGTAGGCGTTGAAGTCGCGCTGGCCGCGCATCGGGTTGTCGGTGGTGCCGCCGCGCGAGTCGAGCACGCCGTCCAGCTTGAAGCTGAAATCGCCCACGCGCGGAAGGTCCAGGTGCGCGCCGGCGTTGTAGCCGCCGTAGTTGGACACGCCGGCGGTCGCCTTCAGGCCGAATTCGCCGGTCGGCTGGCGGGTGATCACGCTGATCGCCCCGCCCTCGGTGTTGCGCCCGAACAGCGTGCCCTGCGGGCCCTTCAGCACTTCGATCCGCTCCACGTCGTACAGCGCCATGCCCAGGCCCTGCGAGCGGCCCAGGAACACGCCGTCCACGTACACGCCGACGCCGGCGTCGCGTGCCGGCTGGTTGGCATCGCCCGAAGCGCCGATGCCGCGCATGCCGATGTTCAGCGCCGAGGAGCGGGTGGCGAACGGCGCCACCCGCAGCGAGGGCACCGAGCCGTCGGCCAGGCTGGCCAGCGAGATCGCATGGCGGTCGGCCAGCGCTTCGGCGCCGACCACCGATACCGAAATCGGCGTTTCCTGCAGGTTCGTCTCGCGCTTCTGCGCGCTGACCACCACCGAATCCAGGGTGGTGGCCGCCATCGCTTCGAGGCCGGCGGCGGGCGCGTCTTCCGGGCGGTCGTCGGCGAACGCCGGCAGCGCCGCCGAGGCAACGGCCAACAGCACCGCGGCACGGGTATGCAGCACGCCGGCCACCGCTCGTGAAAGAGGATGGGTCATGGTCTGGGTACTCGTCGTAGGTAGGAGGCGCGACGGATTCTGGTGGCCGGAAATGACAGGTGAATGACCGTTCACCTGTCGTGGATTCGGTTACCCTGCGCGGCCAGAGCCATCCCGGGGCCATGCAGAACCGATGAGTCCGACCGCACCTCCGGCCGCCAGGCCGCCCTCCGAGTACGCGCAACAGCAACGCCGCCGCATCCTCGAGGCCGCACGCAGGTGCTGCATCGGCAATGGGCTGGAAGCCACCTCGATGGCCGACATCGCCACCGAAGCGGGAATCAGCATCAGCCTGCTGTACCGGTATTTCGCCAACAAGCGCGCCATCATCCTGGCGATGGTGCAGATGCAGCTGGACGAGGACCGGCAGGGCCTGGACAAGGTGCCGGTCACCTCCGACTTCGTCGGCGAACTCATCACCGCCTACGCGGCGTGGGGCCGCGGCGCGCCGGACATGCGGCATGCCGGACTGCTGTCGGAGATCAGCGCGCTGGGGCTGCGCGACGCGCAGGTGGCGGAGGTCCTGAACCGGTTCGAGCGCGAATCATGCGAAGACCTGGCGCAGTGGCTGCGGCGCCGGGCCGATGCCCGTGGCGTGGCCCTCGACCCGGAAGACGCGGCGCTGCGCGCGGTGTTCATGCGCTGCTTCATCAACGGCCTGGCCGTGCATGCGATCCACGATCCGGACATGGACACCGCGCGGCTGCGCGCGCTGCTGACACGGGCCCTGGCCCTGGGACTGGGCGACGACGCGCGCGACTGAGGCACGACCGCCGCGACCGCGGCTGGGTCAGTCCTGTCCGGGAAGCGGCCGCGGCTGCAGCATCACCGCGGCCCGGCCTGCGGCCAGCACGCGGCTGCCATGGGTGATTCGGAAGCCGTACTGCTGGCTGCTTTCGGCCTCGGCCAGCACTTGTGCGGTCGCCTCGATGGCGCCATCGAGATCGTCGATGCGTGCCACGTGCAGCTGCACGTCGCGCAGCGCCACCAGCACCCCGGGCACCACCGCGCCGCCGCGCTGGCGCGCACGCAGGCCGCCATGCACCGCCATCGCCTGGGCGCCGTACTCGCACAGGTGGATCGCACGCAGCCGGCCGTCGCTGCGCAGCGGATGCGCCGGGTCGCGGTGGTTGCGCGCGCGCAGGACGATGTCCGTGGCGGTCCACGCCAGCACTTCGTCCCACAGGCACATGTCGCCCTGGTGCGGCACCAGCTGCAGGATGTCCTCACGCGCCAGCATCGGCGGCCTCCTGCCAGGGATGGCGTGATATCAGCAGCGCCAGCACGAAGTTGCACACCACGCCCAGCGCCACGGTGGTGCCGATCGCACGCAGCACCGGGATCGAGGACAGCCCGAGCAGGCTGAACACCAGCAGCGTCATCGCGCTGCACACCAGCAGCCCGTGCAGGGTACGCAGCTGGTCGTCGAGGCTGTCGCCGGCGTGCTCGAAGAACAGGCCGTAGTCCAGGCCCAGGCCGGCGGCGAGGATCAACCCGATCAGGTGGAACAGGTTCAGTTCGACGCCGCTGGCGCGCAGCAGCGCCAGCACCACCAGCGTGGTCAGCAGCATCGGCAGCAGAACCCGCAGCGCGCGCCGCGGCGAGCGCAGCGCCGCCCACACCGTGGCCGATAACAGCAGCACCGCCACCGCCAGCGCCATCAGCACGCGGCCGCGATACTCGGCCACCAGCGATTCGGAGGCATGCTTCAGGTCCAGCAGTTCGGCGCCATGCAGGCGCGCGCTGGTGGCCACCGCGGCCACGTCGTGCAGTCCGCTCAGCGACACCAGCGCGGTGGCGTGGCCATGACCCTGCAGCAGCAGACCATCGACCGCGGTGGCCAGTGGCGTGCCGTGCAGGTCCTGCGGCTGCAGCACCGGTGCGCCGCGGGCACGCTGCACGTCGGCGATGAACGGCTCGAAGGCGTCGTCGCGGAACGGGGTTGCAGCCACCGCCGTGGCCAGCGCGCCGCGCAGCGTGGCTTCGTCCGGCAACCGCTGTTGCCGCTGGCGCTGCAGCGCGGCGCTGGGCAGGTAGCGCGCGGCCATGTCGTAGCGGTCCAGCGCGCCGTCGGCGACCAGCTGCTCCAGCACCGGCCGCAGGCCTTCGCTGGCGGCCAGCGCCGCCTGCGCATCGGCGCCCCGCACGGTGATCACGTAGCGCACGTCGGGCGCGCCGAGTTCGCCGCGCAGCTGCGCATCGCGCTGCAGGTCGGCCGGATCCACCGGCGTCAGCTTGCCCAGGTCGTTCTGCCAGAACGGCCCCGGCGCCCACACCAGCACCGCCAGCGCCGCCACCGCCAGCACCGCCAGCGACCGGCGTGGGCGCGGCAGCCGCCGGGTATGGCGCCACAGCCGCGCCAGCCGCGCCGAATCGGCGAAGTCGCGGGTGGCCGGGTCGACCAGCGCCGGCAGCAGGTAACGCGTGGCCAGCGCCGCGGTGGCCAGCGCGGTGATGGTGAACACCGACAACTGCTTCAGGCCATCGACGCCGGAGAACAGGAAGGTGAGGTAGGCGATGCAGGTGGCGACCACCCCGGTACCCAGGGTCGGCCACAGCGCGCGCACGTTGTCCCACGGCGAACGGCCCGGGCGTTCGTGGCTGAAGAAATGGATCGGGTAATCCTGCACCACGCCGATCAGGGTGAACCCGAAGGCGATGGTGATGCCGTGCACGCCGTCGAAGGCCAGCGCCACCGCCGACAACCCGGCCAGGCCGGCGCTGGCCAGCGGCAGGAAACCCAGGATCGGCATCTTCCAGCTGCGGTAGGCGATCCACAGCAGCAGGATCATGCCGAGCGTGTCGATGGTGCCGATGGTGCCGGCCTCGCGCGCGGTGCGGTTGCCGATCTTCACCGAGAACGCGCCCGGCCCGCTCATCTCCAGGCGGCTGCCGCTGTCGCCGGCGATGCCCGCGAACGCGGCCGTGATGGTGTCCACCGCCTGCTGCTGCGCGCCGGGGTCGAAACCGGCCGCGCGCGTCTGCACCAGCAGCAGCGCCTGGCGGCCGCTGCGGTCGAACCAGACCTCGTCGATGCGCTGCGGCGCGTTGGCCGGCTGCAGCGCCTCGGCCACGCGCAGCACCTGCAACGTGGGATCGGACGGCAGCAGCGGCTCGACCAGCGCCCCGGCCGGCGAGCCCAGGTCCTGCAGCCGTGCCTGCAGTTCCTCGCCCAGGCGATCGGCGCTGAACGCATCGGCGGGCAGCGCGTCGATCAGGTAGCGATAGGGCAGCAGTCGCTCGGGAAAGGCCTCCAGCCCGGCCTGGCCGCCATTGGCGACCAGCTCGAACTGCGGGTCGTCCGCCAGCGCCTGGTGCAGTTGCCGCGACTGCTCGGCCAGTTGCTCCGGCGCGGCACCGGACAGCGCCAGCAGCAGCAGCCGCGCGCCCGGGCCTTCGCCCAGTTCGTCGAGCAGCAGCTTCTGTGCCGGGGTGCGCGCATCGGGCATGAACTTGCGCAGGTCGCCGCTGACCTGCATGCGCCCGCTCAGCCAGGCGGTGAGCAGGCCCAGCAGCAGCAACCAGGTGATCGCCAGGCCGATGCGCAGGCGCGGGGTGAGCTTCAACGCCGGCTCCCGTCCAGGCCCGGAGCGGCGACGGAACCGGCCTGCGCGCCGTCATGGCACAGCGCGGCCAGGGCATCGGCCTGGTGCACGCCATCGGCGGCAGTGGCCGCCGTGCCCAGCAGGGTACGCTGCAGTTCGCCCCGCGCCGGCTGCGTTTCGATGCAGCGCAGCTCGCCGTCGCGCCCCCGCAGCGTCACCGCACGCACCCGCACCGCCAGCGCCTGGGCCCTGGGCGTGAGCACCAGCTGCCAGCGCTGCGCGGTGCCCGACGCCTGCAGGCGGTAGGCCTGTTCGAGCGCGGCCAGGTCGCCGGACAGCAGCGCGCCGAAGCTGGCCTGCAGGTCCGACAGCTCCGGCACGCGCTGCAGCGAGAACACCCGCGGCGGCTTGCCGGCGCGAGCGATGCTGACCTTGCCATCGGCGATCGTGGTGGTTTCGGCATAGGGCACGCGCACTTCGCGCACCAGCGTGGCCGTGTCCGGGCGCCGGTAGCGGCCTTCGACCCGCAACGGTTCCTTCAGCAGCGCCGAGCCGCGCAGTTCGACGAAGCCGGTCTGGCTGGGCGCCGGCTGCGCCAACCGGCGCAGGATCCACCCCGCGTCAACGTCGGCCGCCATCGCCGGCGCGCTGGTCCAGGCGGCCAGCAGCGCCGCTGCCGTCAGGCGGCGCAGGAAGTGAGGCTTGGGAATGCCAGAAATCATAGAAATTGAACCAGTTCCAGGGAGCGCCGCGCAGGTGGTGTTCGAGCCTGCCGGCATAACGGTGAACCAGCGCCGACAGGGCCTCGGCCCGCTGCGCGCGCGGTACGTCGACCGCGGTCGCGAACGGCTCGAACAGCAGATCGTAGCGGTTGCCGCCGCGGTACAGGCCAAAGGCCAGCATCACCGGCGCCTTGAGCACGCTGGCGATCAGCCACGGTGCGGTCGGGAACGGCGCCGGCGTGCCCAGCAGCGGCGCGGCCAGCGCGGTTTCGCCCGGCCGCGCACGGTCCACCAGCAACGCCACCATCGCCCCTTCCTGCAGCGCCTGCTGGATCGCCAGCACCACCGCCGGCCCGCCCTGCCCGGCATCGATGATGCCCGCGGCCAGGCCGGGGTCGAGCTCGGCCAGCAATTCGGTGATGGCGGCATTGTGGCCACGGTCCAGCAGCACGCGCAGTTTCAGGTCCGGCCGTTGCCGGCCCAGCGCGCGCAGCGCGTCGAAGCTGCCCAGGTGCGAACCGAACAGCAGCACGCCGCGGCCTTCGTCCAGCCGCGCAAGCAGCTCGCCGGTGCCTTCGGTGCGGATGTCGAACAGGTCCATGCGCCCGCCGAGCAGGAATACCCGGTCGAGGATGGTGGCGGCGAAGGTGTGGATGTGGCGCGCCACGTCACGCAGCCGGGCGCGGCGGCCCAGCACGCGGCCGAGGTAGGCGCGCGAGGCGCGGCGCTCGCTGGCGCGTACCAGCAGGAAGTAACCGGTGATCGGATACAGGCAGAGCCGGGCGATGCCGCGCCCGCCGTGGCGGGCGATGGCCGCGATCAGGCGGATAGCGGCGCGGCCACCGCCCTCGGGGCGGCGCTTCCAGTCGGCATCGCTCATGCCGCCGGTCCGCCGCCGGCCACCAGCTCACCGCGTGCAAGCAGTTCGTCGCCACGCCACACCCGGAACTTCCAGTGCGGCGCACCGCCGTCCAGTTCGATCCGCGCCTCCTGTCCGGGCAGCAGCGGCGCCATGAACTTCACCTGCGGCAGGCGCAGCGCGCCCAGCGGTCCCCCGGCCGCGGCCTCGACGGCGCGCATGACCTGCTCCAGCACCACCACGCCCGGCACCAGCGGCCGCCCCGGGAAATGGCCGGGCAGGCAGGGATGGTCGGGACGGATGCTGAACTGCATGGCAGGGTGGGTGGCGGCGGGGGCCACAGGATACCCGCGGCCCCGCCGGTTCAGCGCAGCAGGTCGCGCCAGAACGCCGGGCCCAGCTGCCCCATCTGGCGCACGAACTGGCCGGCGCTGCGGTAGGGCCGGTGCGGGAACAAGCGGCAGCGCAGCGCGTATTCGGCGACGAAGAAGCCGCCGATCAGGCCCCAATCGGCGACGTTCGCCCACCACGACCATTGCGCGTGGCTCAGCGGCCAGCGCGGCTGGTGGCCGAACGCGGCCAGCAGGCCATCGGGCACGGCGCTCATCGCCAGCGCCAGGTTGATCGCCGCCAGCAGCGCCAGCAGCAGCGCCCAGGCCGCGGTCAGGCGCCGCGCATAGCGTTCCAGCGGCGGCTCGACCGGCACCCCGGCGCGTGCATGCAGCGCCTGCACGATGCGGGTGATCAGCGGTACCCGGCCGGACCGCAGCGAGCGCGCGAACCCCCAGGCCACCAGCAGCGGGAACACCACCGGCGGCGCCAGCAGCAGCATCCAGGCCCACGGCGAACGCCCCAGCCAGGCCAGCAGCAGTGCCGACGCCAGCAGCGTGGCCCAGGCCAGCGGCCGGCGGCGCGCGAGCGCATCGAGCAGGCACAGCAGCACCAGTCCGAACAGCGCCAGCGCGGCCCAGCCGCCCTCGCTGCGCAGGCTGGCCACGTGCGACAGGACCGGATAGGCAAGCAGCAGCAGGAGCCGCAGCAGCTGGGCGGCCGCCCCGTGGCCGGGCGCGTGGCCGGCACCGTTCATGGCGTTCAGGTGGTGCGGTGGGCCTGCACGTGCGCCGACAGCGCGCGCAGCGAGGCGAAGATGCGGCGGTTGTCGTCGTTGTCCGAACGCAACTGGAAGCCGTAGCGCTTGCCGATGGCCAGGGCCAGTTCCAGCGCATCGATCGAGTCCAGGCCCAGCCCGTCGTTGAACAGCGCCGCCTCCGGGTCGATCGCCGCGGGATCCACGTCTTCCAGGTTCAGGCTCTCGACCAGCAGTTCGGCCAGCTCGCGCTCGGCCTCGGTTTGTTGCGACATTGCCACTTCCATGAAGAGATTGATGCGCAACGATCCGGTATCGCCGCCCGCGGCGCAACCATGGCCACGACGGCGCGCGCGGTATCATGGCGGTTTCTGCAGCACCGATCCGCGCGCACGATGACGTCCCTGCTCCCCTGCACCGCTCCCGCTCCCACGTTCGCCACCGCTGCCGGTCGCCCTGGCCGCCGGAGCGCGCGATGAACGCGGTTTCCGGCTTCGTGCCCGCCGCCGGGCTGGAGGTGGACTACGCCGACCCGGCGCAGCTGCCGGTGCTGCTGGCCGATCCGCGGGTGCTGGCGGTATTCGGTTTCCAGGCCGGCGACGGCGCGCCCGCCAGCGACGACCCGCGCTACCTGCAGGTCGGCCTGCAGCCGGACGGCGCACCGCGGCTGGAGGTCTGGCGCAGCACCGGTACGGTACACAGCGGCCGCGAGGCCGACGGCCTGGCCTGGGCCAGCGACGGCGCACTGATGTTCGGCGCGCTGCAGATCGACGAATCGCGCCACGGCGGCATCCTCGAGGCCGGCGAGCACGCCTATGCGCGGCTGCTGTCGGCCCTGCCCGGGCAGGGCTATCCGCACCTGCTGCGGATCTGGAACTACCTGGACGCGATCACCGACGGCGATGGCGACGACGAGCGTTACCGCCAGTTCTGCGTGGGCCGCGCGCGCGGCATCGGCACCATCGATCCCGGCACCCTGCCGGCGGCGACCGCCATCGGCCGGCTCGACGGCGTGCGCGTACTGCAGGTCTACTGGCTGGCCGCACGCGTGCCGGGCACGCCGCTGGAGAACCCGCGCCAGGTCAGCGCCTGGCGCTATCCGCGCCAGTACGGCCCGCAGTCGCCCAGCTTCGCCCGCGGCATGCTGGCCGCACCGGGCAGCAGCTTGCCGCTGCTGCTGTCGGGCACTGCCAGCGTGGTCGGCCACGCCACCCTGCACGGCGAGGACACGCTGCGGCAGCTGGAGGAGACTTTCGCCAACCTCGATGCGCTGGTCGGCACCGCGCGCGCGCGCCTGCCGTCTCTGCCGGCGCATTTCGGCGCGGGCAGCCGGCTGAAGGTGTACGTGCGCGATGCGGCCGAGATCCCGGCGATACGGCAGGCGCTGGCGCGGCATCTGCCGCCGGAGGTTGCGTACATCGTGCTGCACGCCGAAGTGTGCCGGCGCGACCTGCGGGTGGAGATCGACGGGGTCCACGGCGCCTGACCGCGGTTGCGGTAGCCGTTGCCGTTGCTCCCCGCTTTTGACTGCCGGGTCCCCTTCCGCAGCGACGGAGCCGGCGGGAATAACCCGAAGGGCGACGCACATGGATGTGCGTCGTTTTTCTACGCGACAGGGATGTCGCGTAGAAAAATCCCGCCGGCGGAGTGGACCCGGCGCACGTAGCGCGGCGGGCGCGTAGGCAGGGGCGTGTTTCTTTTGGCTACCTTTTCTTTGCACGAGCAAAGAAAAGTAGCTCGCACCCCGAAGGGGAGCGAAAGCCTTTGATCCTGCTCCTGCCCTTGCTGTGCATCCCTTGGAGGTCTGTGCCAAAGCGATAGGCAGAGCCGGAGCCAACCATTAAGCGGAAGCTTGAAAGCAGAGCGTTCGCCCCTGCTTCGCAGGAGCGAGTTACTTCTCTTTGCTCGTGCAAAGAGAAGTAACCAAGAGAAAGCACGCCCTGCCTACGCGCCCACGGCACTGCGTGCCGCGGGTCCACTCCGCCGGTGGGATTTTTCGACGAGACATCCCTGTCTCGTCGAAAAACGACGCGCATCCATGCGCGTCGCCCTTCGGGTTATTCCCGCCGGCTCCGTCGCTGCGGAAGGGGACCCGGGAGTCAAAAGCCAGGGCAAAAACAAAATCACGGCAACTGCAACTGCAACTGCAACTGCAACGGCAACGGCAACGGCAACCGCAGAACTATTCCCCGCCCCGCAGCAACGCCAGCACCGCATCCCTCGGCAATTTCCCCGTCTCGTTGCGCGGCAGGCACGCCACCCGGCGCAACGGCCGCGGCAGGAACACCGGGTCCATACCCGCGCGCAGTTCGCGCAGGATGTCCGCCTCCTCACGCTCCGGTGCCACCACCAGCGCCGCGATGCGGCCGACCGGCTGGCCCGGCTCCGGATCCAGCTGCACCACCACCGCGTCGCGCACCCCGGACACCGCCTGCAGGCGGCGGGTCAGGTCACCCAGCGAGGCGCGCTTGCCGGCGATCTCCAGCAGGTCCGCACGCCGGCCGCGCAGCAGGAAGCGCCCTTCCGGCAGCAGCTCGACCAGATCGGCCAGCACTACCGGGCCGGGCAGATGCGGGGCATGGACCTGGGTGCCGTCCTCCTCCGCCACCAGGCGCACGCCCGGCAGCAGCGTCCACGCCTGTTCACTGGCGGTGCGGCGGCGGGCGAAGATGCAGGTCTCGGTGGAACCGAACACTTCGCGCACTTCCGTGGCGAAGCAGGCTTCGGCCGCCGCGGCCAGCACCTGCGGCAGCGGCGCGGTGGCGGTGACGATGCCGGCCAGCGGCGGCAGCGCCACGCCCGATTCGACCAGCGCCTTGAGGTGCACCGGGGTGGTGACCAGCAGCCGCGGCGCCGGTACTTCGGCCAGCGCCTGCGCCACGTCCTGCGGGAAGAACGGGCGGCCGGCATGCAGTACCGCCGGCGCCAGCAGCGGCAGCAGCACCGACATCTCCATGCCGTACATGTGCTGCGGCGGCACCGTGGCGACCACCGCCGGGGTGCATTCGCCCCACAGGTCGCCCAGCGCCTGCAGGTTCTGTGCGGTGCTGGTCACGAACGCGCCCCAGGTCTTGGGGTTGGCGGCAGGCGCGCCGGTACTGCCCGAGGTGAAGCCGATGGCGACCCGCTGCGCCGCATCCAGCAGCGGGGCTTCGCCCGGCAGCCGCGGCAGTACCTCGGGCAACGCGAACCAGCCGTCCGGCAGGGGATCGGGCGCGCTGTCGCCCAGGCACCAGGCCTGGTCATGGCGCCGCTGCACGTCGGCCACCACCGCCGGCGCGCGCGAGGGCGGCAGCAGGTTCACCTGGCCGCGCAGGGCGATCGCGCAGAAACCGACCAGGAAGCGATACCGGTCCTCGCACAGGTTGACCGCATGGCGCCCGGGCGGCAGCAGCGCCGCCACCCCGCGTACATGCTCCAGGAACGTGGCCAGGTCGATCCGTGCGCCGGCCCCCGCCGCCAGCGGTCGTGCGGGGGCGCCAATGGCGAGGGGGTGCAGGCAGGAGGACATCGGATGGGCGGCGGGCACGCGGGACAACCTTGGGGGAAAACCGCCGCGGAACAGGGATGCGGCCGGCGCCCAGCATAGCCGCTGGCGGAAGCCGGACAAGCGCGACGGCGGCACCGGGCGGCCACCGCACCCGCCGCAGCCGCGGCTTGCCGGCCCGTCCATGACCTGTGGCCCAGCCCCGCGGCTGACCGGGCTGATAGGCTTTGCCGGTTTTCTTCACCGGTGCCCGCGATGTCCAGATTCCTGCCCCTGTCCCTGCTGTTGTTGGCCGCCGCCGGCGGTGCCCATGCCGCACCCACGCCGATCACCATCGAACAGGCGATGGCCGACCCGGACTGGATCGGACCGCCGGTGGAGTCGGCCTGGTGGTCGTGGAACGGCACCCAGGTCGAGTACGCGCTCAAGCGCAAGGGCAGCCCGGTGCGCGACACCTTCCGCCAGCCGGTGGCCGGCGGCGCGGCGCAGCAGGTCGCCGACGACCAGCGCGGCACCCTGGACGCGGCCGGCCGGGTCTACGACCGCCAGCGCCAGCGCATGGCCTTCGTGCGCAACGGTGACGTGTTCGTGCGTGACCTGCGCAGCGGTGCGCTGACCCAGCTCACGCGCGGCAACGAGCGCGCCTCGGGCGTGGACTTCGCCACCGATGGCGGGGTGATCTGGAACGTCGGCAACAGCTGGTACCACTGGACACCCGGCACCGGCGGCATCGCCCTGGTCGCCCAGCTCAAGGCCGAGAAGAACCCGGCCGACGCACCCAAGGCCGACGTGCTGCGCGACCAGCAGATGCGCACGCTGGAGACCCTGCGCCGCGACCGCGCGCAGCGCGACGCGCTGCGCGAACAGGGCGAGCGTTGGCGCCAGGCCGATCCGACCCGCGCGCCGGGCCCGCTTTATCTGGGCGCGGACGTGGAGATCGTGGACAGCGCGCTGTCGCCCGATGCCACCCACCTGGTGGTGGTGACCAAGCCGAAGAACTTCGAGGACGGCCGCGGCGGCAAGATGCCGCTGTACGTCACCGAATCCGGCTACGAGGAAACCGAGGACACCCGGACCCGCGTCGGCCGCAATGGTTTCGCGCCGCATGCGCTGTGGCTGGCCGACACCCGCACCGGCCAGGTCCGGCCGCTGCCGCTGGACGCGCTGCCCGGCATCGGCACCGATCCGCTGGCCGCGCTGCGCAAGGCCGCCGGCAAGGAACCGCTCAAGGGCAACCGCAGCGTGCAGGTGATGGGCGACTTCATGGGCGGCGGCATCCGCTGGAGCGCCGACGGCACACAGGCGGCCGTGATGCTGCGCGCCAACGACAACAAGGACCGCTGGATCGTCAGCGTCGGCAATGACGGCGGCCTGCACAACCGCCACCGCCTCACCGATCCGGGCTGGATCAACTGGGGCTTCAACGACTTCGGCTGGATGGCCGACGGCCGCACGCTGTGGCTGCTGTCCGAAGAATCCGGCTTCTCGCACCTGTACACCCAGGCGGGGACCGCGCGGCCGCGCGCGCTGACCAGCGGCAAGTGGGAGGCCTCCGCGCCGGTGCCGTCGGCCGATGGCAAGGGCTTCTACGTGCTGTGCAACCGGCAGGCGCCGCACGACTACGAGGTCTGCGGCGTCGATGCCGCCAGCGGCCAGGTGCGCGAGCTGACCAACCTCGACGGCGTGGAGGATTTCTCGCTCTCGCCCGACGGCCAGCAGCTGCTGGTGCGCTACTCCGGCGCCTACCTGCCGGCACAGCTGGCGGTGGTGCCGGCCACGGGCGGCAGCGCGCGCGTGCTCACCGACACCCGCAGCGCCGAGTTCAAGGCGCGGCAGTGGATCCAGCCGCAGCTGGTGGCGGTGCCGTCGCGGCATGGCGCCGGCGTGGTCTGGGCCAAGTACTACGGCCCGGCGCAGAAGGAGCCGGGCAGGAAGTACCCGATCGTGATGTTCGTGCACGGCGCCGGTTACCTGCAGAACGTGCACCAGCGCTATCCCACCTACTTCCGCGAGCAGATGTTCCACAACCTGCTGGTGCAGAAGGGCTACATCGTGCTGGACATGGACTACCGCGGCAGCGAGGGCTACGGCCGCGACTGGCGCACCGCCATCTACCGCAACATGGGCCATCCGGAACTCGAGGACTACCTGGATGGGCTGGAGTGGCTGGTGGACACCCAGCAGGGCGACCGCGACCGCGCCGGCATCTACGGCGGCTCCTACGGCGGCTTCATGACCTTCATGGCGCTGTACCGGGCACCGGGCACGTTCAAGGCCGGCGCCGCGCTGCGCCCGGTCGGCGACTGGCACCAGTACAACCACGGCTACACCAGCAACATCCTCAACACGCCGGACATCGATCCGGAGGCCTACCGCGTGTCCTCGCCGATCGAGTATGCCGAAGGCCTGCAGGACCACCTGCTGATCGCCCACGGCATGATGGATGACAACGTGTTCTTCCAGGATTCGGTCAACATGACCCAGCGCCTGATCGAGCTGCACAAGGACAACTGGTCGATCGCGCCGTACCCGCTGGAACGCCACGGTTACACCCGCGCCGATTCCTGGCTGGACCAGTACAAGCGCATCCTCAAGCTGTTCGAGGAAACGCTGAAGTAAGCGGCCGCGGCGGCCCTCGGCCGCCCTGGCTCCAGCCCCGCGGGAGCGGCAGTGCCGGCGGCCTGCCGCCGGCATCGCTCCCCGGGCATCTCCCGCGACAGGAACCGGCCGTGCCTCCCATCCGCATCGTCACCGCGGTGATCCTCGACGACGCCGGCCGCGTGCTGGTGGTCCGCAAGCACGGCTCGGACACCTTCATCCAGCCTGGTGGCAAGCGCGAACCCGGCGAGGATGCGCTGCACACGCTGGCGCGCGAACTGCACGAAGAGCTGGGCGTGACGCTGCGCCAGGCCCCGGTACGGGCGCTGGGCCGCTTCGAGGACGATGCGGTCAACGAACCAGGGCGGCGCGTGCAGGGCGAATCGTTCCTGGTGCAGGTGGACGGCACGCCGCATGCGCAGGCGGAGATCGCCGAACTGGCCTGGATCCCCCTGCGTCCACCCCATGAAGTGAAGCTGGCGCCGCTGAGCGAACGCCACGTACTGCCGGCGGCATGGCGGCTGGCGGGGGCTGGGCAACCGGGCTGAAGCCGGCGATAGTGCGCCCACCGCCACCACCAGCGCATCGCGTGATCCAGCCCGTCCCGCCGCCTCTCCGTCCCGCGTCCGCATCGGCCGCCGGCTTCATCGATGTCACCGCCCGCCTGTCGCTGGCGATGGCCGTGCTGTCCATCGCCTGGAGCCTGTTCCAGCTGCTGCTGGTCGTCCTCCTGGACCGGCTCGACCCGCTGGACTGGCTGCAGCGGCAGGGGCTGCCGGTGCCGGCGGCACTGCAGTGGGCCGCGCAGCATGCGCTGTCGCTGACCGTGCTGATGCTGCTGCTGTGCGTGGCTCTGCTCGCGGTGTCGTGGGCGATGTTGCGACGCTACGAGTGGGGGCGGATCGGCTTCATCGTGTTCCTGGTCGGGGTGGCCCTGGCCAACTTCGCCATGCTGCCGCTGGTGGACGGCATGTTCACCGCGATGCAGGCGATCATGCCGCCCGGCTTCCATGACTCGCCCGATGGTCGCCACGCGATGGCCCAGATGCAGGCCAGCCGCTGGACCGCCCTGATCAGTGCCGGCGTCACCGCGCTGGCGTTCGCCGGCCTGCACGCCTGGCTGGTGGTCAAGCTGTGCCGCGACGAGGTCCGCGCACTGTTCCGCTGAGCGCCTGCGCTACAGTACGCGCATGGACGATTTCGAACGCGTACGCGACTACCTCACCGGTCTGCAGGACCGTATCTGCCAGGCCATCGAATCCGCCGATGGCCGCGCCCGCTTCGTCGAGGACCGCTGGCAGCGCGCCGATCCCGGCACGCATCCCGGCGCACCCGGCTCCGTTGCCAGCCCCTTGCTTGGCGGCGGCGGCCGCACCCGCGTGCTGCGCGACGGCGCGGTGTTCGAACAGGCCGGCATCGGCTTCTCCGACGTTTCCGGCACCCGCCTGCCGCCGTCGGCCTCGGCGCATCGCCCGGAACTGGCTGGCGCCTCGTGGCGCGCCTGCGGCGTATCGCTGGTGTTCCATCCGCTCAATCCCTACCTGCCCACCACCCACGCCAACGTGCGCTACTTCCAGGCCGAACGCGACGGCAAGGCGGTCGCGGCCTGGTTCGGCGGCGGCTTCGACCTGACCCCGTTCTATCCGTTCGACGAGGACGTGCGCCACTGGCACCAGGTCGCGCACGACGTGTGCGCGCCGTTCGGCGCCGGGCGCTACGACGCGCACAAGCGCTGGTGCGACGAGTACTTCTTCCTCAAGCACCGCAACGAGACCCGCGGTGTCGGCGGCCTGTTCTTCGACGACCTGCAGGGTGATTTCGAAGCTGATTTCGCCTACATGCGCGCCGTGGGCGACGGCTTCCTCGACGCCTACCTGCCGATCGTCGCGCGCCGCAGGGACATCCCGTACGGCGAGCGCGAGCGCGAGTTCCAGCTGTACCGGCGCGGCCGCTACGTCGAGTTCAACCTGGTCTACGACCGCGGCACGCTGTTCGGCCTGCAGAGCGGCGGGCGCAGCGAGAGCATCCTGATGAGCCTGCCCCCGCGCGTGCGCTGGGAGTATGGCTACCAGCCCGAGGCCGGCAGCGACGAGGCGCGGCTGGCCGCGTACCTGGTTCCACGCGAGTGGCTGTGACCGCGGCACGGCCGGCCGCGTAGCCGGCGGCCGTCAGCCGGGCCCCTGCCCGTCCTGGCGGCGCGGCACGATGGTGATGTGGCCGTTGGTTTCCAGCAGCGCCAGTTCGACGTCCTCGATGCCACGGCATCCCTGCTGGCGCATGGCCGCGTCGAAATCGGAAGACGTGATCAGTTCGCGCCGCAGTACCGAGTCCAGCAGGCGGCCGTCGCGCGCGATCAGTACCGGCTCGCCCTCGACCAGGCGCTCCACGCGCCGGCTGCGGGTGGCGAGCCAGCCCACCGCATAGTTGATCGTGATCAGCGTCGCGGCCAGCAGCAGGCCACCGGCCAGCGAGGTGTCCTGCCCGAGCAGCGCGTTCTGTACCGCATTGCCCAGCAGCACGATCAGCAGCACGTCGAACGGCGTGATCTGCCCCAGCGCGCGCTTGCCGCTCAGCCGCACCATTCCCAGCACCACGGCATAGACCACGACCGCGCGCAGGATGAATTCCCACCACGGCATCGCCAGTGCGAACATGTCCGACATCGGTCTGCACCCCCTTCCTGTACGTTCCCCATGATGCACAGCCCGCCACGCCCGCGCACGATGGATGCGCCGGGGCGAGCACAAAAAAAAAGCCCCGCCGACCAGGGGGGGGTCGACGGGGCGGGAGGAGCGGCGATTTGGGGAGGAATCCCCGCTCCGAGATCTGCTCCAGGGGATGGGAGAGATCCGCGACAGGCGTTGCACCTGTCACGGTCTATATGACCACCGCGTACATTGATGGTTCGTGAAGAATGGCTATTTATCTCCGGATGATTAAGGAGTGATTCATCCGCAAAACGCGGTGCGCCGCCATTGCATATTGCATGCACGATGCAACGTTCCAGCAATGGGTGGATTCACCTGAAATCCGTGCTGCCGATCGCAAACCGGATGGCATGCATCACGAAACGCACTGGATGCCATTCGACGCGTAAATAGTTTCGATATCGTGAAATCCGGGGCCCGGCATCGGCAGCTCCGCATCCGTTGCGCCCTGCGCGCCTGCATTCCGGGCACGCCAGCGCAGGCAGGGCCTCCACCGCGCCGCCACGCGGCGCCGGTGGAGCAAGGCAAGCGATGCCTAGTGCGCTTCGTCCCAATTGTCGCCGACGCCGGTATCGACCACCAGCGGCACCCGCAACCGGGCCGCGCCGGCCATGCGCGATTCAACTTCCGCGCGCAGCGTGTCGATGAAATCCACGTCGGCCTCGAACACCAGTTCGTCGTGCACCTGCAGGATCATCTGCGCACGCGCGCGGTGGCCGGCCAGCCAGTCGTCCACGCTGACCATCGCGCGCTTGATGATGTCCGCGGCGGTGCCCTGCATCGGCGCGTTGATCGCGGCGCGCTCGGCCCCGGCGCGCAGGCCCTGGTTGCGCGCATGGATGTCGTTCAGGTACAGGCGGCGGCCGAACAGGGTTTCCACGTAGCCCTGCTCGCGCGCCTGCACGCGCATGCGCTCCATGAAGTCGCGCACCGCCGGGTAGCGGCTGAAATACAGCGCCACGTAGTCCTGCGCCTGGCCGCGGTCGATGCCCAGGTTCTTGGCCAGGCCGAACGCGCTCATGCCGTACATCAGGCCGAAGTTGATGGCCTTGGCGGCGCGGCGCTCGTTCGCGCTGACGTCTTCCAGCTTGCGGCCGAACACCTCGGCGGCAGTGGCGCGGTGCACGTCCACGCCCTGCTCGAAGGCACGGATCAGGCCGGGGTCCTCGGACAGGTGCGCCATGATGCGCAGTTCGATCTGCGAATAGTCGCAGGCCATCAGCCTGCGTCCCGGCGGCGCGACGAAGGCCTTGCGGATGCGGCGGCCATCGTCGGTGCGGATCGGGATGTTCTGCAGGTTGGGATCGGACGAGGACAGCCGCCCGGTGGCGGCGCCCGCCTGGTGGTAGCTGGTATGCACGCGGCCGGTGTCGGGATTGACCATCTCCGGCAGCTTGTCGGTATAGGTGCTGCGCAGCTTGGCCAGGCCGCGGTATTCCAGGATCACGCGCGGCAGCTCGTGCTGCTCGGCGATGGCTTCCAGCGCCTCCTCGTTGGTGCTCGGCTGGCCCTTGGGCGTCTTCACCAGCGCCGGCAGGCCCAGCTCGTCGAACAGCACCGCCTGCAGCTGCTTGGGCGAATCCAGGTTGAAGCTGCGCCCGGCCAGTGCGGTGGCCTTCTGCTGCGCGGCGAGCATGCGCGCTGACAGGTCGGCGCTCTGCCGCCGCAGCTCGGCGCTGTCGATGCACACGCCGTTGGCCTCGATGCGCGCCAGTACCGGCACCAGCGGCATCTCGATCTCGCGGTACACCTTTTCCAGCGCCGGTTCGGCGGCCAGCTGCGGCGCCAGCGCGCGATGCAGGCGCAGGGTGATGTCCGCGTCCTCGGCGGCATAGTGGCCGGCCTCGTCGATGCCGACCTGCGAGAACGAGATCTGCTTGGCGCCCTTGCCGGCGACGTCCTCGAACTTGGTCGTGGTGTAGCCCAGGTAGCGCTGCGCCAGCGAATCCATGTCGTGGCGGGTGGCGGTGGAATTGAGCACGAAGCTCTCCAGCATGGTGTCGTCGGCGTAGCCGCGCACCTCCACGCCGTGGCGCCGCAACACGTGGATGTCGTACTTGCCGTGCTGGCCGAGCTTGCGCCTGCCGGCGTCCTCGAGCAGCGGCCGCAATGCGTCCAGCACCTGCGCCGACGGCAACTGCACGGGCGCGCCCGGGTAGTCGTGGCCGACCGGGATATAGGCACCGGTACCCGGCTCGACCGCCAGGCTCACGCCGACCAGCCGCGCGCGCATCGCGTCCAGCGCATCGGTCTCGGTGTCGAAGGCGAATTCGGGCGCCGCCTGCAGGCGCTCGACCCAGGCACGCAGCCGTTCATCGCTGAGCACGGTCTCGTACTCGCCCTTGCCCGCCATCGCCGGGTCGGTCACGGGCGGCGCCGGGCCGTCCCCGCCACGCGCGAAGCCGGCGGCGGTGCCGCGCAGGCTGACCTTGGCCTCGTCGGCCGCGGCCGGCGCCGCGATGCCACCCAGTTCACGCAGCGCCTGGGTGAAGCCGTAGCGGCCGTACAGTTCGCGCAGGCTGTCCACGTGCTGCTCGCGCAGGCGCAGGTCGCGCGGCCCCTGCTCCAGCGCCACGTCGGTGCGGATGGTGACCAGCTCGCGGTTGAGCGGCAGCCGCGGCAGCGCCGCGCGCAGGTTCTCGCCGATCTTGCCCTTCATGGCGGCCGCGGCGGCCATCACGCCGTCCAGGTCGTTGTACTCGGCCAGCCACTTGGCCGCGGTCTTGGGGCCGCATTTGTCCACGCCGGGCACGTTGTCCACGGCGTCGCCCATCAACGCCAGGTAATCCACGATCTGGTCGGCGCGTACGCCGAACTTGTCCATCACCGCGGCATCGGAATCGGTCCGGCTGCCGGTCATGGTGTTGACCAGGATCACGCCCGGGCGCACCAGCTGGGCGAAGTCCTTGTCGCCGGTGGAGATGGTCACCTCCAGCCCGTCGGCCGCGCCGGCCAGGGCCAGGGTGCCGATCACGTCGTCGGCCTCCACGCCGGGCACGCGCAGGATGTCGATGCCCAGCGCGTGCACGATGTCGCACATCGGCTGCACCTGGGCACGCAGTTCATCGGGCATCGGCGGGCGGTTGGCCTTGTACTCGGCGTACAGGTCGTCGCGGAAGGTCTTGCCCGGGGCGTCGACCACGAAGGCCACGTAGTCGGGCTTTTCCTTCAGCGTGGCGCGCAGCATGTTGACCACGCCGAACAGTGCGCCGGTGGGCTCGCCGGCGGCATTGGACAGCGGCGGCAGCGCGTGGAACGCGCGGTACAGGTAACTGGACCCGTCGATCAGGACTAATCTGCTCATGCGACGATTCTACGCGGCCGGCCTGCGCACGACGCGCGCACTGGCCGCAGGCAGGCATAATCAGGAGACACCGATGCGAGGAGCCGCCGTCATGAAACACCTGCTGCTGATCCCCCTGCTCGCCCTGGCCGGTTGCGCCAGCATGGGCCGGGACGCCGATGCGCCGCCGGTCGACGTGACCGGCGCCGACGTCACCCGCCGCAGCCTCGACAACGGCGACACCATCGAGGAATACCGCGTCGGCAGCCAGCTGCGCATGGTCAAGGTCACCCCCGCGCGCGGGGCGCCGTTCTACCTTTACGACCGCAATGGCGACGGCCGCCTGGACAACGACAAGGACGGCGTGTCGCCGGTCTACTGGAAGCTGTACAGCTGGTGATCGCCTCCGCCGCCGCGGCGGGCATGGCCTGCCGCGACCGGCACCGGCGGACACGGAAAAGCCCCCTTCGGCAACAATGGCATTGAAGGGGGTACGCTGAAAACGGGGAAAGGGCGGCAGCCTTGTCCGCAGGAGGGCGCAGTCGCCCTCCCGCCGGATCGATCAGCGCCGGTACGGCGACCTCAGCGGATCACCAGCACCGGCACCTTGCTGCGCGCCAGCACTTCGGCGGTCTGGCTGCCGAGCAGAACCCGGGTCATGCCGCGGCGGCCGTGCGAGGTCATCACCAGCAGGTCGCTGCCGCAGGCATCGGCGGTCTCGATGATGCCGTCGGCCGCATAGCGGTCGAGCACGTGGTGGCCGATCACCTCGGCCACGCCGGCCGCGCGCGCGGCGTCCAGCGACGGCTGCAGGATCTTCTGCGCCGCGGCCTCGCGGTCCTGCTTGTATTCGGGGCTGGCTTCGTAGCCGGCGCTCCAGCCCATGGCGTCGTACATGCCCACCGCCCACGGCTCGGAAACGGTGACGATGTCGACCTTGGCGCCGAGCTGCGCCGCCAGTTCCAGGCCCTTCTGCAGGCCCTTCATGGCCAGTTCGGAACCATCGGTCGCGATCAGGATGCGCTTGTACATGGCGGTGTTCCTTGGCAAGGGTGGCAGGAGAGCATTACACACCCGCGCCCGCCCCGGCGCATTGAGCCTGATCAAACGGCCGGCCGCGGGCGACCGGCGTGCTGCGGCGCCTAGAGCACGTTCAGGTTGGCGTAGGCCATCACCAGCCACTTGCTGCCCGCCTCGGCGAACTCCACCTGCACCCGTGCATGCGCGCCGCTGCCTTCGTAGTCGGTGACCACGCCCTCGCCGAACTTGGGGTGGCTGACGCTGGCACCCAGGCGGATCGCCGGCGCCTCCAGCGCGGCATGGCCGCTCACCCGGCTGCTGCCCAGCGAGGCCGGGCGCGAGACCTGCACCTTGGGCCGCACTTCGTGCAGCAGTTCGCGCGGGATCTCGCGCAGGAAGCGCGACGGCAGGCTGTAGTTGTCCTGGCCGTGGATGCGGCGCGACTCGGCGTAGCCCAGCACCAGCTTCTGCCGGGCGCGGGTGATGCCGACGTAGGCCAGCCGGCGCTCTTCTTCCAGCCGGCCGCTTTCCTCCAGCGAGCGCGCGCCCGGGAACAGCCCTTCCTCCAGCCCGGCCAGGAACACCAGCGGGAACTCCAGGCCCTTGGCCGAATGCAGCGTCATCAGCTGCACGCCGTCCTCACCGGCCTGGGCCTGGCCTTCGCCGGCCTCCAGCGAGGCGTAGGACAGGAAGGCCACCAGCTCGCTCATGTCGGCGGCGCCCTCCTCGTCCTGGTCGCGCTGGACGAAGCGCGAGGCCACCGAGACCAGTTCGTCGAGGTTGTCGCTGCGCGATTCGGAGTCGAGCGTGTTGCGGCTCTCCTTGCTCCAGTGTTCGCGCAGCGCCGAGCGCACCAGCACGTGGTCGATGCGCTCGGCCAGGGTCGTCTGCGCGGTTTCGCCGCCGATCTGCTGGACCAGGTTGAGGAAACCGGCCAGCGCGTTCCTGGCACGTGCGGCGAGGTCGCCGCCCTGGGTAGCGAGCATCGCCGCCTCCCACAACGACAGCGACTGCGCGCGCGCGACGCGCCGCACTTCGTCCAGGGTACGCTCGCCGATGCCGCGCGCCGGCGTATTCACCGCGCGCTCGAACGCCGCGTCATCGTTGCGGTTGGTCAGCAGCCGCAGGTAGGCCAGCGCGTCCTTGATCTCGGCGCGCTCGAAGAAGCGCATGCCGCCGTACACGCGGTACGGCACCTGCTCGGACAGCAGCGCCTCTTCGAAGGCCCGCGACTGCGCGTTGCTGCGGTAAAGCACGGCGATGTCGCCGTAGCTGCCGCCGTCGCGCACCCACTGCCGCGCACGCTCGACCAGGTAGCGCGCCTCGTCCATCTCGTTGTAGGCGGCATACAGGTCGATCGGCTCGCCATCGCCGCTGTCGGTCCACAGCTGCTTGCCGATGCGGTCCGGGTTGTGCGCGATGACCGCGTTGGCGGCGTTGAGGATGTTGGCGCTGGAGCGGTAGTTCTGCTCCAGGCGGATGGTCTGCGCGCCCGGGAAATCCTTCAGGAAGCGCTGCACGTTCTCGACCTTGGCGCCGCGCCAGCCGTAGATGGCCTGGTCGTCGTCGCCGACCACGAACACGTGGCCCGAATCGCCGGCCAGCACGCGCACGAAGGCGTACTGGATGGCATTGGTGTCCTGGAACTCATCGACCAGGATCTCGCCGAAGCGCGCGCGGTAGTGGGCCAGCAGCGCCGGGTTGTCGCGCAGCAGTTCGTGCGCGCGCAGCAGCAGTTCGGCGAAATCCACCAGCCCGGCGCGGTCGCAGCGCGCCTGGTACTCGATGTAGGCCTGGCGCATGGTTTCCAGCCAGGCATCGTGCGGCTCGGGCTGGATGTGCTGCGGGCGCCGGCCTTCGTCCTTCTGCGCGTTGATCCACCACGCGATCTGCTTGGCCGGGAACTTGCCGTCGTCCAGTTCCAGCGCCTGCACCACGCGCTTGACCAGCCGCAGCTGGTCGTCCGAATCCATCACCTGGAACGCTTCGGGCAGCCGGGCATCGGCCCAGTGCAGGCGCAGCAGACGATGGGCCAGGCCGTGGAACGTGCCGATCCACATGCCGCGCGCACCGTTGCGCAGCTGCAGGTCGATGCGCTGGCGCATCTCGCCGGCGGCCTTGTTGGTGAAGGTCACCGCGAAGATGCCGTGGGTCGGCACGCCGTGCACTTCGTTGAGCCAGGCGATGCGGTGGGTGAGCACGCGGGTCTTGCCGGAACCGGCGCCGGCAAGGATCAGGTAATGGCCGGGGGCAGCGGAAACGGCCTCGCGCTGGGCCGGGTTCAGCCCATCGAGCAGGTGGGAAACATCCATCGGCGCATTCTACGGGAAAGGCCCCGGCGGCACCGTGCGTTCAGCCCTGTGGCGGCAGCAGCCGGGCGGCCGCCTGCGCCGCCTGCACGCGCAGTTCGGGTATCGCCAGGCTCTCCCACAGGCGACCGATGCGCAGGCTGCCGAGCACCTGTACGCGCGGCTCGGCCACGCCGTCCGCATCGAGCAGGCTGCCGTCCGGCGCGCTGTCGATGCCGATGCCGTGCGGGCCCGGGCGGGCGGTGCCACTGCCCAGCATCTGCTGCAGAAGCGGATTGCGCATGGCCTGCGCGCGCATCTCCACGCCGGTGGCGTTGATCACGCAGTGCGCATCGATCTGGAACGGCTGCCGTCGCCGGTCGAGCGCGCCCAGGCGCACGCAGGCGCCTTCGGCGATGGCGGTTTCCAGGCGGCCGCGGTGCAGGTGCAGGCGGCCCTGCCGCTGCAGCTCCAGCAACTGCGCATGCACCGGCACGGCGATGCGGTGCCGGTGCACGTCCCAGTAGCGCACCACGTGGCGCAGGAAGCGGCGCTGGTCGTCCAGCGACAGCGATTGCCACAACGCCTGGCCCAGCGGCCGGATGCGCTCCATCACGTTCTGCCACGGGATGCCGCGCAGCGCGGCCTCGGCCGCATGCAGGCGCAGCGCGCGCACGCGCTGGCGCAGGCCCATGGCCAGCAACGGCTCGGGATCGTAGTCGGCGGCCGGGCCCTGCGCATGCGGCAGCGGCAGCAGCGCGTGGCGCGAAAGCACGTGCACCTGCCCGCGATGCCCGCAGGCGGCAAGCGACGCCACGCTGTCGGCCATGCTCAGCCCGGAGCCGACGATGGCCACGTCGGCGCTGGCGGCGACGTCCTGCACCGCGTCGTAATCCCAGGCCTCGATGCGTTTGCCGGGCGGCACCGCGCTGGCGCCGCGGGCCGGCAGCGGGCGCAGCGCGTTGCCGGTACACAGCGCCACCGATCCGGCCAGCAGCGCCGGGCCCGCATCCAGCTGCAGCACGATGCCGGCGGCGTGGCGTTCCAGCGCCTGGACCCGCGCCGCGCGCACGTCCAGCAACGCCGGGCTGGCGTCCACCGCCTGCTGCAGGCGCTGCCGCAGGTACGCCGCGTAGTGGTGGCGGGCGACGAAGGCACGCGCCAGCACCTCGCGCTCGACACCGGGGAATGCGTCCTGCGCGAGCAGGTAATCGAGGAAGTCGTCGGGACGGTCGGGGAAACCGCTCATCCGGCCGGCGGGCACGTTGAGCAGGTGCGCGGGGTGGCGCGTGGCGTAGGCCACGCCGCGGCCGAGCGGCAGCTGCGGCTCGACGATCACCACGCGCAGCGCGCGGGTGGCGCCGCGCAGCACGCCGATCGCCACGAGCACACCGGCGGCGCCACCGCCGATGATCGCGATGTCGCAGGCCTGCGTCTGGTCGGAAACTGTCATGCGCCGATTGTAGGCGATGCCGCCACCACTGCCTGATGCCGCCGGCGCATGTGCTGATGGTGGCCCGATGGCCTGCCGACAGCCTGCCCATGGCCCTGAAACACGGAACCCGCCTTGCGGCGGGTCCGGTGTGGAACGGCGATCCAGGCAATCCTTGCGGATTACTTGATCTTGCCTTCCTTGTACATCACGTGCTTGCGGACCACCGGGTCGTACTTCAGGAATTCCATCTTCCCCGGGGTGTTCTTCTTGTTCTTGTCGGTCGTGTAGAAGTGGCCAGTGCCGGCCGAGGAAATCATACGGACCTTATCGCGCTTACCTGCCATGATGGTTTACTCCTCAGACCTTTTCGCCGCGCGCACGCAGCTCAGCCAGAACGGAATCGATGCCGTTCTTGTCGATGGTGCGCAGTGCATGCGCGGAAACACGAAGCTTGACCCAGCGGTTCTCGCTGGCGACCCAGAAACGACGCTCGTGCAGGTTCGGCTGGAAACGACGACGGGTCTTGTTGTTGGCATGCGAGACGTTGTTACCCGTCTGCACCTTCTTGCCGGAAACTTGGCAAACTCGGGACATTGCGCACCTCGGTAATGTCGGTTGTCTCTTCCTTGGCCAGGAAGAGGGCGGCCCCGGCGGTTGCCCGCCACGTGTCATGGGAATCAAGGGGTTACGCTGACGAGGGTGGGCGGATGACACGTTCCCGGCCACCGATCCGGAGGTTTCCGGACACAGCGAGCCGGTAATTATGCCGGGCCAGGGCCCCGAGTGCAAACCACTGGCCGTGGCCGTCCCTAGCGGGGCGCGAAATCCAGGCTCCGGCGCCAGCGCAGCGGCGTGCCGGCCCGGCCCGGGTCCGGCGGAAACAGGCTCAGGTAGCCGGCGGCGATGGCGCGGTCGCGCAGGCGTTCACCCACGCCTTCGGCCACTTCGACCTCCACATGGGTGACCTTGCCCTGCGGATCGACGTCCATCGCCCAGACCAGCCGGCCCGCCCATTGTTCCGGGGCGATCGAGGCATCGTAGTTCGGGCGCCCGGCGACATAGGGAACGTCGCGCTGCTGGAACAATGGCGAGTCCTCCAGCCGTGGATCGACGCGGATCGTCGCCGTGTTGCTGCCACCGTCGCCGAGGACCACATGCGCGGTCCAGTCTCCCGGCCGGCCGCCGCTGCCCAGGTCGGCCCGGTAGCACCGCTTGGCGCCACGGTAGTCGTCATGATGCTGCAGGGACACCGGCTTGCCGTCGGCATCGCGCAGCTCCAGCTGCAGGCCGCCGACATCGCCGGTCGCGGCAGTGGCGGCCACACAGATCTGGTGCTCGTGATCGCCGGTCATGACGAACTGCCGGGTCTGCTGGCGGGCAAGCGCGTCAGCCGGGGTCCTGGACCACAGGAACTCGATGTAGATGCTGCTGTCCTGCGCGGCGGCCGGGCCGCACAGCGACAACAGGAAGGGCACGACAAGACGGCGCGCTCGCATGGGTCCGCTCCCTGGAGGTACCGCGGGACTCTAGCCAGCCCGGCAGGTGCAGATCAAATCAGTACGCGCGCGCCTGCGCGCCACGCAGTTCACGCCAGGCCGTGCGCGCCACCTTCCAGGCCGAGCGCAGGAACAGCAGCAGCAAGGCCACCGCGATCAGCAGGTCCGGCCAGCCGGCACCGAACGCCCACACCGCCAGCGCGGCCAGGATCACCGCGCCGCCTTCATAGACATCGTTCAACGAACACGCCCAGGCCGATGCCAGGTTGATGTCGCCCTGGCGATAGGGCCACAACAGGCGCAGGCACAGCAGGTTGGCGGCAAGGTTCAGCAGCGCGGCGATGCCCATGCTCTCGAACAACGGCAGCTGCGGATGGGCCAGCTTCCAGCCGATGCCCACGGCCACCGCGATGGCCGCGCACAGGATGAAGGCCGCCTTGAGCAGCGCAACCCTCGCCTTGGCGGCAAGGCCGGCACCGACCACCGCCAGGCTCAGCGCGTAGGTCAGCGCGTCGCCGAGGTTGTCCAGGCTGCCGGACAGCAGCGAAGCCGAACCGCTGTGCCAGGCCGCGGCCATCATCATCACGAAGGTCAGCAGGTTGATCGCCAGCACCCACACCAGCACCCGCCGCTGGCGGGCCTGCATGCGCCCGACCTCCAGGGTTCGGCCACAGCCGCAACAGTCGCTCATTCCGGTTCCAGACCCGATGTCCGGGCCAATTTTCCCACCGGCGGGCACGGATTGCAGCGCCGCGTCCCCGGTCCACGCCGAAGGCGTGGACCGGGGACGGATTCACGACTCGCGGCGATGCAGCCAGCGGTACAGCACCGGCAACACCAGCAGCGTCAACAGGGTCGAGGACACGATGCCGCCGATCACCACCGTGGCCAGCGGCCGCTGCACTTCCGAACCGGCGCCGACGTTGAACGCCATCGGCACGAAGCCCAGCGACGCCACAAGAGCGGTCATCAGCACCGGCCGCAGGCGGCCCAGCGCGCCTTCACGCACCGCCTCCAGCAGCGGCCGCCCCTGCTCGCGCAGGCTGCGCACGAAGCTGATCATCACCAGCCCGTTGAGCACCGCCACGCCGGACAACGCGATGAAGCCCACGCCGGCCGAGATCGACAACGGGATGCCGCGCAGGGCCAGTGCCAGCACGCCGCCGGTCAGCGCCAGCGGCACCCCGCTGAACACGATGGCCGCATCCTTGCCCGAGCCGAACGCCCAGAACAGCATCGCGAAGATCAGGGTCAGCGTCACCGGCACCACCACCGCCAGCCGCTGGCTGGCCGAGATCATCTGCTCGAAGCTGCCGCCGTAGTCGATCCAGTAGCCGGCCGGCAGCTGCACCCGGCTGTTGATGGCCTGCTGCAGTTCGCTGACGAAGCTGCCCAGGTCGCGGTCGCGCACGTTGGCGGTGACCACGATGCGACGCTTGCCGTTGTAGCGGTTGATCTGGTTGGGGCCTTCGCTGGCTTCGATGCTCGCCAGTTCGCGCAGCGGCACCGTGCGCGGGTTGCCGGTGAACACGCCGGCGGCGACGCCACGGCTCAGTTCATCGGCATTGCCGCTGGCCAGCGCGGTTTCCAGCGACACCGGCAGGTCCGCCAGGGCCGCTGGATCCTGCCGCAGTTCCTCAGGCAGGCGCACCACGATGTTGAAACGGCGGTCCCCTTCGAACAACTGCCCGGCCACCTGCCCACCCACCGCGGTGGCCACCGTGGACTGCACCTGGCCCGGGTTCAGGCCATAACCGGCGAGTTTCTGCCGGTCCGGGGTAACGGTGAGCAGCGGCAGGCCGCTGGTCTGCTCCAGCCGCACGTCGGCGGCACCGGGCACGCCCGCGGCCACCTTCTCGATGCGGCGCCCGACCTCCGTCAGCGTGTCCAGGTCGTCGCCGTAGAGCATCACCGCCACGTCGGCGCGCACGCCGGAGATCAGCTCGTTCATGCGCATCTGGATGGGCTGGGTGAACTCGTAGTTGTTGCCCGGCATTTCCTCCACCGCACGCTCCAGCTCGGCCACCAGCTCGGCACGCGGCTTGCGCGGATCAGGCCACTGGCTGCGCGGTTTCATCATGATGAAGGTGTCGGCCACCGACGGCGGCATCGGGTCCGATGCGACTTCCGCCGTGCCGACCCGGGAGAACACCTTGGTCACCTCCGGGAACTGCAGCAGGCGCAGCTCGATCTGCCGCTGCATCTGCAGCGACTGGGTCAGGCTGGTGCCGGGGATGCGCATGGCCTGCATCGCCACGTCGCCCTCGTCCAGGTTGGGCACGAACTCGCTGCCCAGCCTGGTTGCCAGCAGGCCGCAGCCGATCACCAGCGCCAGCGCGCCGGCCACCATCCAGCTGCCGCGGCGCATGGCCAGGTCGAGCAGCGGCTGGTAGCGCCGGCGCAGCCACGCCATCAGCCGGTTCTCCTTCTCCTGCACGCGGCCGCCCAGGAACAGCGCGATCGCCGCCGGCACGAAGGTCAGGCACAACAGCATCGCCCCGCTCAGCGCCAGCACCACGGTGATCGCCATCGGGTGGAACATTTTTCCTTCCACCCCGGTGAGGGCGAAGATCGGCAGGTACACGGCGGTGATGATGCCCAGGCCGAACAGGCTGGGACGGATCACCTCGGCGGTGGCGGCGGCGGTCTCGGCGAAGCGCTCGGCGTGCGTCATCGCCCGGCCCAGCGCATGCGTGCGCTCGCCGAAGCGGCGCAGGCAGTTCTCGATGATGATCACCGCGCCGTCCACGATCAGGCCGAAGTCCAGCGCGCCCAGGCTCATCAGGTTGGCCGACACGCCGCCGCGCGCCATGCCGGTGAGGGTGAACAGCATCGCCAGCGGGATCACCGCGGCGGTGATCAGCGCCGCGCGGAAGTTGCCCAGCAGCAGGAACAGCACCACGATCACCAGCAGCGCGCCTTCCAGCAGATTGCGGGCCACGGTCTCGACGGTGCGCTCCACCAGCGCGGTACGGTCGTAGCTGGCGGTGACGGTGACGCCTTCGGGCAGGCTGCGCTGCGCCTGTTCCAGCCGTGCCGCCGCGGCCTGGGCCACGTCGCGGCTGTTGGCGCCGATCAGCATCACCACCGTGCCCATCACCACTTCGTGGCCGTTCTGGGTGGCCGCGCCGCTGCGCAGCTCCGGCCCTTCGGCGACGTTGGCCACGTCGTGCACGTGGATCGGCACGCCCTCGCGGCGGTCCAGCACGATGTTGCCGATCTGCTCCAGGTCGGCGACCTGGCCGGGGATGCGCACCAGGAACTGCTGGCCGTTGCGCTCGATGTAGCCGGCGCCCACGTTCTGGTTGTTGGCCTCGACCGCGGCGGCGACGTCCTCCAGGGTGAAGCCCAGCGCACGCAGCTTTGCCGGGTCCGGTGTGATGTGCACCTGGCGCTGGAACCCACCGATGGTGTTGACCTCGGTAACGCCGGGGACGTTGCGCAGCTGCGGCCGGATCACCCAGTCCTGCAGGGTGCGCAGATCGGTGGCGGTGTAGGGGGTGCCATCGGGCTTGCGCGCCTCGGGGTCGGCGTCAATGGTGTACATGAAGATCTCGCCCAGCCCGGTGGCGATCGGCCCGAGTTGCGGGTCGAGGCCGTCCGGTATCTGCGAGCGCGCCTGCTGCAGGCGTTCGGCCACCTGCTGGCGGGCGAAGTAGATGTCGGTGCCGTCCTCGAACACCACCGTCACCTGCGACAGCCCGTAGCGCGACAGCGAGCGCATGTAATCCATCTTCGGCAGCCCGGCCAGCACCATCTCCACCGGGAAGGTGATGCGCTGTTCGGTCTCCAGCGGCGAGTACCCAGGCGCTGCGGTATTGACCTGCACCTGCACGTTGGTGATGTCGGGGGTGGCGTCGATCGGCAGGCGCGTGAAGCTCCAGACGCCAATCAGCACCAGCGCACCGGTCAGCAGCAGCATCAGCCAGCGATGGGCGATGGCCGTGGCGACGATGCGTTCGAGCAGGCCTGCGCGCGGCGTGGCATCAGTGTTCATGGCCTGCCCCCGCCTTGCCGATGTCGGCCTTCACCGTGTAGCTCTGCTCCACGACCACTTCCTCGCCGGCCTGCAGGCCGGCGCTGACCGCCACCTGGCGGGCGTCGCGCGCGCCGAGCGTGACCGGCCGCGCCTGGTAGGTATCGCCCTTGCGCACGAACACCACGTCGCGTCCGTCCATGGTCTGCAGCGCGGTCAACGGCACCACGATGGCCGCCGGCGCACTCGCCACCACGATGCGCGCACGCACCGCCGCGCCCGGCCGCCACAGGCCGTCGCTGTTGTCCACGGTGGCGCGCGCCACCGTGCTCTGGCTGGCGGTGGCGGTGCCCGGCAGCACCCGCTCGAGGCGGGTGGTCTGGCTGGCGCCGTCGGCCATGCGGGTGACGGTCACCGGCACGCCGGCAGTGATGTGCTGGGTATCGGCACCGAAGATGTGCAGGTCCACCCACAGCTGCGACAGGTCGCCGATCTCGAACAGCGGCTGGCCTTCGGCGGCGATGCCGCCCACCCGGGCCTGGCGCGACAGCACCACGCCGGAGATAGGTGCGCTGACGCCGTAGGTGGTCAGGCTCAGGTTGCTGTCGATGCTGGCCAGCGGCTGGCCGGCACGCACGCGGTCGCCGACGTTGGCCAGCAGCGCGCGGATCGGGCCGGGGAAGCGCGCGGTGACCTGCGCGGTACGGCCGTCGATCGGCGTCAGCAGGCCCTGTACCTCGTGCTCGTCGACGATGGTGCCCGCGCCGGCGACGGCGCTGACGATGCCTGCCGCCTTGGCGCGCTCGGCGGGAATGGTGGTCTGCTCGGGGCCGCCGTCCGCGTCGGCGTGGCCGTCGTCATCGGCATGCCCGGGTTCTTCCTGCGCGGCAGCGTCCGCTGCCTCGGCGGGAGCGGCGGGTTTGTCGCCGCAGCCGGCAAGCGCGGCGGCCAGTACGGCCAGCGCGGCCAGGCGGAACAGGGGGGAGAGATGCGGGGAAGCCTTCATGGCGTGTTTCCTTCGGAAGCGGTTGCGACCAGGGGCTGGCCGGTCAGGCGCTGGATTTCGATCAGGGCGGTCTGCGCGGCGAGCGCGGCATCGAGCTGGCGCTGGCGCGCCTCGATGCGCATGGCCTGCAGCTGGCCCCACTCCATGTAGCTGATGGCACCGGCACGCCAGGCGGTCTCTGCGGCCTTCTCGGCGCGTTGCAGCTGCGGCAGCACGTCGCTGCCCATGCGCGCCACTTCCAGTCGCGCGGTGCCGTAACGGCCGTGGGCCTCGGCCAGCGTCGAGTACAGCTGCAGCGCGCGTGATTCGCGCTGCACCGCGCTCATCGCCAGCTCGGTCTCGGCGGCGCGGATCTCCGGCCCGGCGCGACGGGCGGTGCCCAGCGGCATGCTGAAGCCACCGACCAGTCCGTTGTCGCCGCTGGCGCGGCTGTTGCGCACACCCAGTTGCCAGGACAGGTTGCCGCGCAGTTCGCTGCGCGCCAGTTGCAGCTGTGCCTCGCGCACGCGCGCCTCACCGGCGATGACCGCCAGTTCCGGCGTATCGGACAGCAGCGTCGCCAGTTGCTGGAAATCCTCCAGCGCCGGCAGTTGCAGCGGCTCGCCGCTGACCTCGGTGAAGTCGGCTTCGCGCGCGTTCCACAACGCCGCCAGGGCCATGCGCGCGGCGCGCTCGGCCTGCTCGGCGCGGTCGCGGTCGAGTTCGGCCTGGGCCAATGCGGCCTGCGCGGTCATCAGCGTCGATGCGGGCGACGCACCGGCCAGCATGCGCACCCGCGCGGCGGCGACCGCACGACGACGCTGCTCGATGTCGTCCATCGCGATCCGGCGCTGGCCGCGCGCGGCGGTGACGGCCAGGTAGCGGCGCGCCACCTCGGCCATCAGGTCCAGGCGGGTGACCTCGCGCTGCGGGGCGATCGCGTCGATGTTGGCCTGGGCCAGCGCGCGGCGGGCATCGAGCTTGCCGCCGCGCTCGAGCACGCCGGCCAGCGAAACGGTGACTTCGCTGGCATCAAAGCCGCGGTTGACGCCGGTGCCCAGGGCGTTTTCGACATCGACGCCGAACACCAGCGGTGGCTTGAAGCCGGCGCCCTCGTAACGGGCCTCGGCGGCGGCACGCTGCAGGACGGGCAGACGCAGGTCGGGATGGGTACGGGCGACGCGGCTCACCGCCTCGTCCAGGGTCAAGGGTGCAGGCGGCGACGACACCTGCGCGAAGGCGCACGGTGCGATCGCCAGGGCCGCAAGCGCGGCCAGGCGTTTCCACATGGGGGAATCTCCGGATTTCGGCAAAGGATCGGGACGTCCGCGCGGCGGACGCGGGATCAGGCCGTAATCGGAGGACGCAGCAGGCTTTCCAGTGGCGCCGGGCGCCAGCGGGTGTCGTGCGGGGTGGCGGCGGTGGCGGCCGGCGGCATCGCCACGTCCCAGGTCACGGCAGCGAACGGCAGCACGCCGCCGTGGCCGTGGCAGTGGCCACAATGCACCAGCGCGTGCAGCAGGCGGGCGCCGCCATCGGATTCGTCATGCCCGGTGTCCGCTTCCAGTACCGGGTCGTGCGCGGCGGCCGGGTGATCGGCATGGGTCATCGCATGCAGCTCGCCCAGCGCCGACGCCAGTGCGCCGCCGGCGGTGCCAAACGCGATCACCGCCAGCACCAGCAGGCGGAGCAGCAGCGACGGCGGACGGCGGCGCAGGAACGCGATCATGCGCGGCAGGGTAGCCGCGACATGCCGCGTTACACAATCTCGTCGCGCCGGTGCGTCCGCCCGGCTGGCCGGCTCAGGCCTTCTTGCGCTCCTCGATATAGGCCTTGATCTGCCGCTCCAGCACCGGCAGCGGCACCGATCCCTGCCTGAGGATGGCGTCGTGGAAGGATTTGACGTCGAACTTGTCGCCCAGCTCCTTCTCGGCCTGCGCGCGCAGCTTGACGATGGTGATCTCGCCCAGCTTGTAGCTCAGCGCCTGCGCCGGCCAGGAGATGTAGCGGTCGACTTCGGTGGTCACCTCGTGCTCGCTCAGCGCGGTGTGGTCACGCAGGTAGGCGATGGCGCGTTCGCGGCTCCAGCCGTAGTGGTGCACGCCGGTGTCGATGACCAGCCGGCAGGCGCGCCACATCTCGTAGGTCAGCCGCCCGAAATCCTCGTACGGGGTTTCGTAGATGCCCATCTCGATGCCGAGCTTCTCGCTGTACAGGCCCCAGCCCTCGCCGTAGGCGGAGATGTAGGCGCCGCGGCGGAAGTCCGGCTGCTCGCCCTGCTCGGCCGCCAGCGCGCCCTGCAGCGCATGGCCCGGGTCGGATTCATGCAGGGTCAGCGCCGGCAGGTTGTACAGCGGGCGCGCCGGCAGGTTGTAGGTGTTGACCCAGTAGGTGCCCATGCCGCCGCGGCCGGCGGTCCAGAAAGGGGCGATGTCCGGCGGCACCGGCACGATGGTGAAGCGCGCCCGCGGCAGGGTCATGAACTTGCCGATCACGCCATCCACGCGCTTGGAGATCCAGGCCGCGCGCCACAGCAGTTCTTCCGGGGTCTTCGCGTAGAACTGCGGGTCGGTGCGCAGGAATTCGAGGAAGTCGGCGAAGCGGGTCTGCTCGCTGCTGCCCTTGAACCCCACCTTGTCGATGATCGCGTTCATCTCCTGCTGGATGCGGTTGACCTCGCTCAGGCCCAGCGCGTGGATCTGCTGCGGGCTCATGTCCAGGGTGGTGTACTCGCGGATCTGCTGGCGGTAGAACGCCTTGCCGCCGGGCATCTTTTCCGCGGCCAGGGTGGTGCGCGCCTGCGGCACGTATTCATCGCGGAAGAACGCCAGCAGCTTGCCGAACGCCGGGATCACGCTGCCGCCGATCGCCTGCTGCGCCTCCTCGCGCAGCTTCTGCTGCTCATCGGCCGGGATGCTGGCCGGCAGCTTCCGGAACGGCGCATACAGCGGCGATTCGCTGGGGTCCTTCAGCCCGGCCACGGTCGAGATCGAGACATCGCGGCCGTCGAGCACCGCGCGCGGCACGCTGAAGCCGCGCTCCAGCCCGGCGCGCATGTTGGCGGTCTGCTGGTCGAAGTAGCGCGGCACGTCGTTCAGCCGCGCGATGTAATTGCGGTAGTCCTGCGCGGTCTTCATCTCGCGCCGGGCCATGAAGCCCAGGTTCGACCAGAACGAGGAATCCGAATTGAACGGCATCTCGTAGGCGCGCAGGCGCACCGCGTCGGCCAGGCTCTCCACCTGGTACTTGTAGATGGCGTAGTTGACCTGGTTCTCGGCCGAGAGCGTGGCCGGGTCGATCGTCTTGAGCTGCTGCAGCACCTCGTCCCATACCTTCAGGCGCGCGGCCTGCGCCTCCGGGCCGACGTCCGGCAGGCGGGTGGCGTTGGCCGGGGCGTCCTCGTCCTCGCTGGCCTCGCCGCCACCGGCCTGGCGCCAGGCCCATTCCTTCGCGTAGATCGCCTTGAACTGCGCATCGGCATCCTGCACGGCCAGCGCCGCGGGGGCGGAGGTCCTGGCGGCAAGGGCGGGAGCGGCACTCAGCCCAAGCACGATCAGGAGGGCGGCGGTCAGCGGCGATTTCACGTCGGATGCTCTGCAGGTGGCGGTAGAGGGTGATGTTCGCATCCGGCCACGCTGCGGGTATCGGCCAGAAGTCCCAGTCATTGCCCTGCCCACGGGACCGGACTCCCCATTTATTTAAAATGTTATAACATTACTTAATTGGCCATTCATTCACGGACTCCCTGCATGACCCTCCCCGCGCCCCTGCCCCCGATGCCATCCCCCGGCCGCCACCCGGCATTGGCGCTGCTGGTGGCGTTGGCAGCCCCCGCGGCCGGGGCTGCCGACGCAGTTGATCTCGGGCCGGTGGTGGTCACGGCCACCGCCACCCACCGCGATGCCAGCGATGCACCGGCCTCGATCTCCGTGATCGACCGCGAACAACTGCGGATCCGCCCGGTGCTCGACCTGTCCGACGCCCTGCGCGGCACGCCTGGCATCACCATCAGCGGCGTCGGCATGACCCGCCGCGGCATCCGCATCCGCGGAATGGACGCCGAATACACGCTGGTGCTGCTCGACGGCCGCCGGATCAACGCCGCCAGCGATGCCATCGCCCATGCCGACTTCGACCTGGGCTGGCTGCCGGCCAGCGCGATCGAGCGCATCGAGGTGGTACGCGGACCGATGTCCTCGCTGTACGGTTCGGAGGCACTGGGTGGCGTGGTCAACGTCATCAGCCGCGCCGCCACCGACGACTGGCGTGGCGAGCTGAGCTACAACGGCGGCGTGGCCTCGGGCGGACGCGGTGGCGGCACCACCCAGGCCGGCATCTACGCAGGCGGCGCACTGCTGCCCGGCACACTGGGATTGAGCTTCTTCGGCGAACACCGGCGCAGGGAGGCGACGCAGGATCCGCTCGACCCGCGCCTGTCCGAACAGGAAGGCCGTGACGCCGACACCGGCCGCCTGGCCCTGAGCTGGACGCCAAGCCAAACCCAGCGCATCGATCTGAGCCATCTGCAAGGCCACGAGAAGCGCTGGCGCAACGCGCTGCAGGGCGGCACGCCCAGCTATGTCTACGAGACCATCGACGACATCGACCGCGCGCAGAGCACCCTGTCGCACCAGGGCCAGTGGGCGTGGGGCCAGACCCGGTTCAATGCCTATCGTTCCACCCTCGACCGCGACAACCGCCGTTCGCGCGGCGCGGCGAGCCGCCCGCAGAAACTCACCGACGACATCATCGATGGCATGGCCACCGTCGAACTGGGGTCGCACCACCGGCTCAGCATCGGCAGCGAATGGCGCAAGGAGCAACTGGATGACACCTCGGCCGCACGCAGCGGCCACGTCCAGGCGATCCAGACCGCGGTGTTCTTGCAGGACGAGATCCAGTTGGGTGAAAAGGCCTCGCTGGTACTGGGCGACCGCGGCGACCACCACCCCGAGTTCGGCTGGCACCACAGTCCGCGCGTCTATGCGGTGTGGCACCTCACCGACACGTTCACGCTCAAGGGCGGTACCGGCAGCGGTTTCAAGGCACCGAGCCTGAAGCAGCTCTCACCGGAGTACCTGGCCGTCGGCGGCGGCGGCCGCTTCACCATCCACGGCAACCCGGCATTGAAGCCGGAAACCAATACCAGCCATGAACTGAGCGCGGCATGGAGAGGCCGCAGTGGCGCATCGCTGCAGGCCACGGCCTTCCACAACGACCTGGAAGACCTGATCCAGACCGAGTGCGTTGCCGCCTGCGGGGTGCGCGGGTGCGAAGTGCGCAACTACACCAACGTCGCCAGGGCGCGCATCCGCGGCGTGGAGCTGGAGGCCAGCCTGCCGCTTGCGGCCGGCTTCGCCTTCGACGCCAACCACAGTTGGCTCAATACCCTCGACCGCCAGACCGGACTGGCGCTGAACGAGCGTCCACGCCAGAGCGGCACGGCCACGCTGCGCTGGGAAAACACCGCATTGACCGCCGCCCTGCGCGGCGAATACGTCGGGAGCCAATACCAGGGCACGGGCATGGCGCGGGTGCAGCTGCCCGGCTATTGGCGCTGGTCGCTGGACGCGCGCTACCGGCTCACGCCCCGGGTGTCGCTGGTGGCCGGCGTGGACAACCTCGCCGACAGGCGCCTGGACGAAACCTCCGCGCTGTACCCCTACGCCGAAACCGGCCGCTACTGGCATGCCGGCTTCAACCTGGCGTTCTGAGCATGGCGCGTCTGAGCATGGCGCGATGGCACTGGGGCTGGCTGGGGGCATTGCTGCTGGCCGGCCCGGCGATGGCGCGGGACGCCACGCTGCGGGTGGACGTGGTCGCCAGCGACTTCGTGCCGCCATCCAAGACCGCGCGGCTGGATGCGATCGGCCGCGATGAAGGCGTGCGCTTCCGGCACCTTGCCATCGGCGCCGACGCCACGGCGGCCGAAGGCTGGCCGGGCGATGCCACGCTGGTGATCCTGGATACCCCGCGCCGGCCGGACGCCGGGGCGGTGGTGGCAGCGGTCGGGGAACGCCTGCACGCCGGCAAGGTACCGTGGCTGCGTGTCGGCGGCGGTGCTCTGGCCTTCGGCAACCTGCCGCCGGAACAGACGCAGCAGCTGGCCGGCTACTACGCCGGGGGCGGTGAAGCCAACTTCCGCCACCTGGCCCGCTATGTGGCACGCCTGCACGATGGTCGCGATACGGCCGCGGTGCCACCGCCGCAGCCATTGCCCGTCACCGGCTACCACGACCCGCAGGCACCCCAATGGTTCACCGATGCCACCGCGCTGCGGCAGTGGTGGCATCGGCAGGGCCAGTCGGATTGGCCGAAGGCGGCGGTGATCGTCGCCGGCAACAGCGTCGGCTCGCTGCAGACCGAGGTCCTGGATGCGGTGATCGCCGCCGCGCGTCGCCATCGCGTGGCCGCCTTCGGCGTCTGGTTCGACGGCGACGCCGAGGATGGCCTGCAGCAGGCACTGGCCGGGCTGGACGTGGACAGCATGGTCAACCTGACCCACCTGCAGAATGGCAAGGCACGTGCCGCCGAGTTCCTGGAACTCGACGTCCCGGTGCTGCAGGCCCTGAAATACCGCCAGGGCGATGCCGCTGCATGGCGTACGGCCGACAGCGGCGTACCGGCCGCGCTGCTGGCAACCTTCGTTACCGTCCCCGAAGGCTGGGGCATCGGCGATCCGCTGGTGGTTTCGGCCAGCCAGCAGGGCACACAACAACCCATTCCAGAACAGGTCGAGGCGCTGGCCGCCAAGCTGGCGCGCCTCGGCGCACTGCGGCGCACGCCCGCCGACGCCAAGCGGATCGCACTGATGTTCTGGAACGCACCCGATGGCGAGAAGAACCTGTCGGCTTCGCACCTGAACGTGCCGCGCAGCCTGGCACTGCTGAGCCGGCGCCTGGCCGATGCCGGCTACAGCGTCACGCCAGCCGACGAGCAGCGCTTTATCAGCGATGCGCAGGCGATGCTCGGCGGCTACTACCATCCCGAATCACTGGACGCGCTGCTGCAACGCGACCTTGCCGCCACCTTTCCGATCGCCCGCTACCGGCAATGGCTGGATACCTGGCCCGCCGCGCGGAAACAGGCCCTGATGCAACGCTGGGGCGATCCGGAAAAACACCCGGCGGTGCGCCTGCGCGATGGCCAGCCGGTGTTCGTGATCCCGCGCCTGCTGCTGGGCAACCTGCTGCTGATGCCACAGCCGCCACGCGCCGACCGGCTCGGGCAGTCCACCCATGACGGCACTGCATTGCCCAACCACTACTACCTGGCCGCCTACCAATTCGTGCGCGAAGGATTCGCCGCCGACGCACTGGTCCACTTCGGTACCCACGGCACCCAGGAATGGCTGCCGGGCAAGGATCGCGGCCTGTGGACCAACGACTACCCGCTGCTGGTGCTGGGCGACCTGCCGGTGTTCTACCCCTACATCCAGGACAACATCGGCGAAGCGGTGCAGGCCAGGCGCCGCGGTCGCGCCATCATCATCAGCCACCAGACGCCTGCCTTCGCCCCGGCCGGACTGTACGACGAACTGCGCGATCTGCACGCGGCGATCCACGAGTACCAGCAGCTGGACGCCGGCCAGGTGCACGAGCAGGCTGCCGCGCACATCCGGCAGATGGCGCTTGACGCCGGCATCGCCGCCGACATGGGCTGGGACGCCACGCGCATGCAGGCCGACTTCCCCGCGTTCTTCACCCAGCTGCATGACCACCTGCACGAACTGGCACGTACCGCGGTACCGCTGGGACTGCATACGTTCGGCCAGTCAGCGGCGCCGGAACACCAGCTTTCCACGGTGATGCAACAGCTCGGCGAACCCTACTACCGCGCGCTTGGCCTGGATCCGCAGGAAGTATTCGCCGGCGACTGGGCGCAGCTGCAGCAGAGTGAGCCCTACCGCCTGCTGGCCAGGCACCTGCGCCATGGCGCGCCACTGGAGGAAACCGGCGACCCGGTGTTGCGCGCACACCTGCAGCGCGCACGGCAACTGGATGCCGCACTGGGCGACACGCAGGAAATCGAAGCGCTGCTGCATGGGCTGGAGGGTGGCTTCATCACGCCCGGAGCCGGCGGCGACCCGGTGCGCAACCCGGACGTGCGCAGCGGGCGCAATCTCTACCCGTTCGAGCCCGACAAGCTGCCCACCCGCACCGCGTTCGCCAGTGGCCGCCTGGCCCTGGACCAGCTGCTCGACGCCTACCGTGCCGGGCATGACGGCCGGTTCCCGGAAAAGCTCGCCTTCAGCCTGTGGTCAAGCGATGCCATCCGCCATCTTGGTGTGCTGGAAAGCGAGGTACTGCATGCACTGGGCCTGCGCCCGGTGTGGGATGCCGGCGGCAAGGTCAGTGCACTGGAGATCGTGCCCGACGACGAACTGCCGCATCCGCGCATCGACGTCGTGGTGCAGGTCACCAGCGTCTACCGGGACCAGTTCGATGGCTTCATGCGCCTGCTGGCCGACGCGATCGAACGCCTGGCGGCGATGCAGCCGTCACCGCGCAACCCGGTCGCGGCCCATGCACGCGCGCTGGAAGCCAGCCTGATCGAGCGCGGGCAACCACCGCAACGCGCACGCGAACTGGCGGCGCTGCGCATCTTCAGCAACGCGCCCGGCGAGTACGGCAGTGGCCTGAACCGCGCGGTGCTGGCGGGCCCCGACGCCGACAAGCACGAGTCATCGCTGGCCGATGGCTTCCTGTCGCGCATGCAGTACGCCTACGGCGCGCGTGAAGGCGGCGTGCGCCTGGAGGGTGGCAACCTGCTGGCCGAGCAGCTGCGCGGCGTGCAGGCCGCGGTACTGGCACGCTCATCCAACGTCCACGGCCTGCTGTCCACCGACCACCCGTTCGAGTACCTGGGTGGGTTGTCATTGGCCGTACGCCGGCTCGACGGCAGCAGTCCGGCGCTGTACGTCGCCGACCTGCGCCAGCCGCAGCCGCGCACCACCACCACGGCGCGCTTCATCGCCGACGAGCTGCGCAGCAACGCGCTCAACCCGCAATGGATAGGCGCGATGCAGCAGGAAGGCTATGCCGGCACGCTGGAGGTGCTGAAGAACGTGGACAACCTGTTCGGCTGGCAGGTCACCGACCCATCCAGTGTGCGCGCCGACCAATGGCAGGCGCTGCACGATACCTACGTGCGCGACGTGCGCAGGCTCGGCGTGAACGAATGGTTCGAGCGTGGCAATCCCGATGCACAGGCGCAACTGATCATGCGCATGCTCGAGGCGGTGGAGCGCGGCTACTGGCAGGCCGATGCGCGTACCCGTACCGAACTGCAGCAACGCCTGCAACAGCTGCACCCCGCGGCCCATGGCAATGCGGAGACGGCAACAACGCCCGCCCCCGGTTTCGGCCGTGGCCGCGCGATCCCGTCGACCTCTGCGACAACCGTTCCGGCCACTGCCGGGCCGACGGCCCGGTCCCGAGCCGCCGATGCGGTGATGCCGACGGTGCGCGGGCACGTGATGCAGCGGATCGAACCACCCCCGGCCTCGCGCTCCTGGCCGGTGTGGCCCGGCCCGCTGTTGCTGCTGCTGTGCCTGGCCGCCGGTGCCTGGCGACAACGACGCGACAACCTGCGCACTGCCGCATTTTCCTGACCGACCCGACGATACGGACAACCTCGATGAAAAGCCTCGAAGCCACCCTCTACGATCTCTCGCACCTGTTCCTGGCACCGGTGCTGGTACTGATCCTGCTGGCGCTGGCCTATGCCTTCCTCGCCCTGGGCGGGTTCCTGCTCGAAGGCCTGCAACGTCGCCGTGGACGCTACCGTTCGGTGCTGGCCGCATGGCAGGCACGCCACGGCGGCGGCAGCGATGACCTGGAACTGTGGATCATGCGCCGGCTGGAATGGCTGCGCATCGTTGCCCGCACCGCACCGATGCTGGGCCTGGTGGCGACCATGATCCCGATGGGCCCGGCGTTGCTGGCGCTGACCCGTGGCGACGCGCAGGGCGTGGGCGAGAACATGGTGGTGGCGTTCTCCTCGGTGATCCTGGCACTGGTCTCGGCCAGCATTACCTTCCTGGTCCTCACCGTACGGCGCCGCTGGCTGCTGGACGAGCTGCGCACGATCGAACGCGCACGGGGGAACGGCTGATGCGCTTCCTCGACCATGACGAAGCCGACGATCCGATCCTGTCGGTGGTCAACCTGATCGACGTGTTCCTGGTGGTGATCGGCGTGCTGATGATCGTGATCGTGCGCAACCCGCTGAACCCGTTCTCCAGTGACAGCGTGGTGCTGGTGGAGAACCCCGGCAAGGCCGACATGCGCATCACCATCAAGGACGGCGAGGAACTGACCCGCTACGAATCCAGCGGCCAGATCGGTGAAGGCCAGGGCGTCAAGGCCGGCATCACCTACAGGCTGCCGGACGGGCGCATGGTGTACGTGCCTGAATAACGGCATCCGCACCGTTCGGCCCGCTCCGCGTTCCACCGGCGCCGGGGATCAGCCGATACGCCAGAACATCAGTGGGTCGCCTTGTCCCGCTTCCAGCCGCGGTGGCGGATGTCCAGGTACAGGCTGTAGAGCGCGGTGAAGGTGGGGAACAGGTTGCCGAGGATGCCCACCGCGTCGTTCTTGCCGAACACGAAGTAGCTCAGCGTCATCAGGCTGCCGAGGATGCTCATGTACCAGAACAGGCGCGGGATCACCGGCTTGCCCTGGCGCTTGCTGGCGATGAACTGCACCAGCCAGCGGCCGCCGAACATCAAGGTGCCGGTCAGGCCGATCAGCTTCCACGGCGACATGTGCACGCCGGTCCACTCCAGCCACGGCAGCGGCTGGCTCATGAAATCCATGTTCAGACCTCCTCGACCGCGGTGCGCCTGCTGCGCACGATCAGCCAGGCCACGCCGCGCAGGTCGCGGATGCCGACCAGGGCACGGCCGAGGTTGTTGTACTTGGACACGCCGGCGGTGCGGTGGCGGTGGTTGACCGGCACGCTCACCGTCTGCCAGCCGGCGCGCTGCATCAGCGCCGGCAGGTAGCGGTGCATGTGGTCGAAATACGGCAGGTCCAGGAACGCCGCGCGCTCGAACAGCTTGATCCCGCAGCCGGTGTCGGGCGTGTCGTCGCGCAGCATGCGCGCGCGGATGCGGTTGGCCCAGCGGCTGGCCCAGCGCTTGGACCCGGAATCCTGGCGGTTGACCCGCCAGCCGGCGAACAGCTTCACCCCGGGCGCGGCGGCGTCGCGTGCGGCCAGCAGTTTCGGGATGTCGGCCGGGTCGTTCTGGCCGTCGCCGTCGAGGGTCGCGATCCACGGCCCGCGCGCGGCCTTGACCCCGGTGCGCACGGCGGTGCTCTGCCCGCTCTGGCTGACATGGTGCAGCACGCGCAGCTCGGGGTTGGCGGCCTTGAGCGAGCGCAGTACCTGCAGGGTGTCGTCCCTGGAGTCGTCATCGACATAGACGATCTCGAAATCCACCCGGCCGCGCAGCGCGGCGGTGATCTCGCCGACCAGGGGCGCGACGTTGTCGCGTTCGTTGAAGACGGGGACGACCACCGAAAGTGCGGGTTGGCTCATCGCGGGATCCGTTCGTGCAGTAGGAAAAAAGACCGCGCATTTTCCGGTACGCGGCTGGATGGAAGATCGGTCAGGCGGCGGCGCCGAAATAATCGCGGCACCAGGCCACCACCGGCGGCAGCCCGGCCTCGATCGGCGTGACCGGCTCGAAGCCGAAGGCCGCGCGCGCGCGCGCGGTGTCGGCCATGGTCTCCACCATGTCGCCCGGCTGCATCGGCCTGTAGACCTTCTGCGCGGGGCGGCCGGCGGCCGTGGCGATCACCTCGATGAAGCGCTCCAGCTCCACCGGGGTGTGGTTGCCGAGGTTGAACACCCGATGCGGCACGGGCGCCTCCGAAGGGTGGTCGAGTGCGCCGAGGATACCGGCGACGATGTCGGAAACATGCGTGAAGTCGCGGCGCATGCGGCCTTCGTTGAACACCTCGATCGGCCGCCCGGCCAGCACCGCGCGCGAGAACAGCAGCGGCGCCATGTCCGGCCGGCCCCACGGGCCGTACACGGTGAAGAAGCGCAGGCCGGTTGCGCGCAGGCCGTACAACTGCGCATAGGTATGCGCCATCAGCTCGTTGGCCGCCTTGGTCGCCGCGTACAGCGAGCGCGGCTGGTCCACGCGCTGGTCCTCGGAGAACGGCGGCGTGGCCGAATCGCCGTAGACCGAGCTGCTGGACGCATAGACCAGGTGCTGCACGCCGCGGTGGCGGCACAGCTCCAGCATGTTGACGAAGCCGACCAGGTTGCTGTCGACGTAGGCGTGCGGGTTCTGCAGCGAGTAGCGCACGCCGGCCTGCGCCGCCAGGTGGACCACCCGTGACGGGCGGATCTCGTCGAACAGCGCGGCCAGGCCATCGCGGTCGGTCAGGTCCAGCGTGCGGATATCGACCTGCGGGCACAGCGCGGCGACGCGGTCGCGCTTGAGCTGCGGGTCGTAGTAGTCGTTGTAGTTGTCCAGCCCGAGCACACGCTCGCCGCGCGTGGCCAGGGCCTGGCAGGTGTAGGCGCCGATGAAGCCGGCGGCGCCGGTGACGAGAACGGTCATCTGTCGGATCCGGAAAAGTACGGGGTCAAGCGCCTCCCCACGGGGAAGAGGCATCGGGGCCGGCACCACGACGGGCGGGCGTCGGCATGCCCGGCATGGGCGGCGTTGCCGGCAGCGGCCATTGTCGCCGCCGCGCCTGCCGGCGTGGGCGGGGACGCCGGCTCACAGCGTCAACGGGTCCCGCGCCAGGGCGGCCTTGCGCTCCCGGCTGAAGGCCCACCAGGGCTGCGGATCGCCGCCTTCCATGAAGCGCACGACCGACAGGAACACGTCGATCACGCAGGGGTCGTGCACCACGCCGGTCTTCAGGCACAGCTGCGCGTACATGTCGTAGGGATCACGCCCGCGCAGGTGCGCGGGAACCCGGATCCCGATCAGACGGAGATCCTTTTCACAGGCCGGCCCGACATTCGGCAGGTCGGTCAGACGCAACAGGTGATTGCGGTCGACCTTGGTGGGGTTCATTGCCTTGCATGCACCTCGGGGGTGGGACGGGACGTCAGCCGTGCTGACGGGTACGCAGCCTTTCCAGCACGCCGTCGAGCGTGTCCAGGTCGGTATAGTGGATGACCAGCTTGCCCTTGCCGCCGCGGCCGTGGTTGATGGCGACCTTGGTGCCCAGCGATTCGGACAGCTCGGTCTCCAGCGAGGCGATGTCGGCCTGCGGCGCGCTCGGCGCCGGCCTGGCCTTGCGCGCGCCCGGCACCTTGCCGGCGGCGAACTGCTGGGCGCGGTGTTCGACCTCGCGCACCGACCAGCCTTCGTCGGCGGCGTCCTGCGCCAGCTTGGTCGCCAGCTCCGGCGCCAGCGTCAGCAGCGCGCGGGCATGGCCCATTTCCAGGCGGCGACTCTCCAGCAGCACGCGCACGCCGGCGGGCAGGTCGATCAGGCGCAGCAGGTTGGATACCGAGGCGCGCGAGCGGCCCACCGCCTGCGCGGCTTCGGCGTGGGTCAGCGAGAACTCGGAGATCAGCCGCTGCAGCGCCTCGGCCTCTTCCAGCGGGTTGAGGTCCTCGCGCTGGATGTTCTCGATCAGCGCCATGGCGATGACGGTGCGGTCTTCCAGCTCGCGCACCACCACCGGCACTTCGTCCAGCCCGGCCAGGCGCGAGGCGCGCCAGCGGCGTTCGCCGGCGACGATCTCGTACCTGCCGCCCTCGACCTGGCGCACCAGGATCGGCTGGATCACGCCCTGGGCCTTGATCGACTCGGACAGCTCGGACAGCTTGGCCTCGTCCATTTCGCGACGCGGCTGGTACTTGCCCGGCTGCAGCAGGTCGATCTGCAGCTTGCGCAGCACCTCGCCCGGCTGCGGCTCGGCCACCGCCGCCACCGATACCGGCGTCACCGCGCCCTTGGGGCCCAGCAGCGCGTCAAGGCCACGGCCCAGGCCGCGTTTCTTTGCAGCACTCATCAGACAGCCTCCATGGCCCTGACGGCCCTGTTGCGTTCATCGGTGCGGCGGATGAGCTCGCCCGCCAGACCGAGGTAGGCCACGCCGCCGCGCGAGGTGCGGTCGTAGCCGACGATGCTCTGGCCATGGCTCGGCGCCTCGGCCAGGCGCACGTTGCGCGGCACGATGGTGCGGAACACGCGGTCGCCGAAATGCTCGGTCAGCTCGGCCGACACCGCGTTGGCCAGGTTGTTGCGCACGTCGAACATGGTGCGCAGCACGCCTTCGATCTCCAGCGCCGGGTTGAGGTTGGCGCGCAGCGCCTCGATGGTCTCCACCAGCGCGCTCAGGCCTTCCAGCGCGTAGTACTCGCACTGCATCGGCACCAGCACCGAGTCGGCGGCGGCCAGCGCGTTGAGGGTCAGCAGCGACAGTGCCGGCGGGCAATCGATCAGGATGAAGTCGTACTCGCCGCGGATCGGCGCCAGCGCACGCTTGAGGCGCTGCTCGCGGCCTTCCTGCTCCATCAGCTGGATCTCGGCCGCGGTCAGGTCGATGTTGCCCGGCAGCAGGTCGTAGCCCTCCGGCGCCTTCACCCGGATGTCGGCCGCGGCGCTCTCGCCCAGCAGCAGGTCGCAGGTGGATGCCGCGACCTCGCGCTTGTCCACGCCGCTGCCCATGGTCGCGTTGCCCTGCGAATCCAGGTCGACCAGCAGCACGCGCCGGGGCGCTGCGGCAAGGGCGGCGGCCAGGTTCACGGCGGTGGTGGTCTTGCCGACGCCGCCTTTCTGGTTGGCGATGGCGATGATGCGAGCCATGCGGATGGGCCTCATGGGCTGGAAGGTTGGGACTGGCCATTATGCGGGCTGGGGGCCGGATCGGGGAAATCCGGGCCCGCGACCAGACTATTGCGCCCCGGGAACCCTGCGGCCGGACACGGTGGGCCGGGGGCGGCGGACTCGGCAAATTCCAGCATTGCCAGACGACCAACGGCGTCTTCGTCCTTGCGGAGACCGCATGGTCCGGCAGCTCGTGGGTGGCGCAGGTGCCGGGGAAATCACCCACGGCACCTCGGCAAGGCCTGCCCGTGCTCACGAACCGTGACGAATGGTGTCGCCCCGATGCAACCGACGTATCGGTCCTGCCCGCCAGGCTTGCAGGGGGATTCTGCAGCACCCGCGACCCGCTGGAATCCAGGTGAACCCCCATCGCTTCAACGGTATGATCTGGTGAGCCCGCGCGGGCAACGGCCTGAAGCGGCCGCGCAGGGGAAACCAAATCAATGAATTCCTTGAGCGTCAAGGCATGCCCAACCCGGCCGCGGCAGGCCACAAGCCCTGGCCGGCGTGGGCAACCTGCCGGGGCCAATGCGGGAATGATGTGCCTCCCCGGGCGACGAGTACCTGTCCGGGAATCCGACCAGGCTAAGGTTATGGAGGTGGCGAATGATCCCCCGGGCGGTGGCGGTCTCTTTGTTCTTCTGGCTTTGCGGCCAACCAATCGTGGCCGGTGCGTACCCCTGCCGGGAAATCGTGGAAACGGACGGCAGCTATGAAGCCTCGCCAATCCTGACGATCGTCGGCAAAAGGGCCCGGGCGACTGGCGCTTCCTGGGCAGCCATCCTGGAAGGCAATGCTGACCAGGTACGCGACAATTACGAGGCCATTTCAAAGATCGCCGTCGCTTACGATGACGCCGAGCTGGTGGAGCGTATCTCTGATGGAGTTCTGTTTGATGTTTCCACAGAGCAGAAATTTGCTGTCCTGGCAGCTGCGGCCCTGTGCAACAGCCCACGGTCAGCAAAGGCCATTTTGAAGCTTGGCGTACCCCCTGGTTATCACACCCCGGGCCATACGGATGCCATGGCCACCGCCATTCTTGAAGGCAGCTCTGATGTCATAGGTGTACTCCTGGCCAACGGCTATGCCAATTGCACTCAGGCCATCGCATATCGCTCGAAATCGGCCGAACTTGCCAGGGTCAGGGGCATGAACGGATTGCATGAGGAGCTCTCGGCCTGCCCTTAGCTGACCGGCACCATGGGAACCTGTCGGCGCGCGGACGGAGCCTGTTCCTGACTATCCGCTCGTGGAGACCGGGTTCTCCGCCACATTGAGCTGCAGGCAGGCCGGGCGCCAGCCCTTACCGGGACTGATATCTGCCGATTCAGCAGCCGCCGCCCCCAGCGCGGCTCGAGACGGACGGAGGCGCGGATACCTGAGCGCGTCAAGGGTGGTCTAAACGCCTTCCTGCCCGGTGCTCCCGCGGCTGCACACCACCAGGTGGCGCTCGCCGACCAGCCCCGGCACCGGCAGCGGGCGCACGTCGAGCACGTGCCAGTCGGCCGGCAGCGCGGCGATTTCCTCGTGCGGGTATACGCCCTTCATCGCCAGCAGGTGGCCGCCGGGGCGCAGCAGGTGGCCGCCGACCGCGACGATGCCGGCCAGCGTGTCCATGGCGCGGGCCGTCAGGTTGTCGTAGGCGCCCGGCTCGTCCAGCGCCTCGGCGCGGGATTCGGCGACGCGGGCGTTGCCCAGGCCGAGCTGGCGCACCGCCTCGCGCAGGAAACGCGCCTTCTTGCCGTTGCTCTCCACCAGCGTCACCTGCAGCTGCGGGCGGGCGATGGCCAGCGGGATGCCGGGCAGCCCGGGGCCGGTACCAAGGTCGGCCAGGGTGCCGGATTCGACGTGCGGCACCATGGCCAGCGAATCGAGCAGGTGGCGGGTGACCATCTCGTGCGGGTCGCGGATGGCGGTGAGGTTGTAGGTGCGGTTCCAGCGCACCAGCAGCGCCAGGTAGGCCAGCAGCGGCGGCGCCAGCGCGGCGTCCAGGCCCATGGCCTGCAGGCCAGCCTGCAGTTCGTCGGCCACGCCGGGCGGGAGGGAGGTGTCGTTCATCGGCGGATTATCGCAGAGCGGTTCAGAACGGGTACCAGGCCAGCGCGGCGCGGAAGTCCGGCGTGGCCTGCCATTCGTGCAGGTGCCAGCGCGCGGCCTCGCCGAGCCCGGGGTCGCACCAGGCCAGGTGCAGGGCATCGTCCGCGCCGGGAGCGAAGCACAACCGGTGCAGGCCGAAGGACAGGCCATGGCCGTGCGCCTTGAGCAGGGCTTCCTTGGCGCACCACACGCGGAAGAACCAGTGCTCGCGGCTGGCATCGTCCAGGCTGTCCAGCCAGGCGATCTCGTCGGGATGGAAGAAGCGCGCGATCACCTGCCGCATCTGCCGGCGCGGGCGCTGCTGTTCCAGGTCCACGCCGAGCCGGGCGTGTTCGCCCAGCGCCACCAGCAGGTGGCCGCCGCTGTGGCTCCAGCCGGTGCCGTAGTGGGCCAGCTCGCCGATCAGCCAGGGCCGCCCGCGCTCGTCGCGGGTCAGCGGCAGCGACTGCGGCGTGCCGCCGAGTTCGGCCGCCAGCAGTTCGCGCGCCTGCGGCTCGCCACGCGCGCCGGGCTGGTGCGGCAGGTGCCACACCCTCACCTGCCCGAACCGCCACGCCTGCAGCGGCTGCATCAACGCCCACCCCCGGTCCACAGGCGCTTCACGCCCGATCGTCTTGACTGCACCGGTCGCACCGCTCCGGGTGCACGCACGAAAGGAGACATCGGCATGGGCATCATCATCTGGTTGATCGTGGGCGGCGTTGTCGGCTGGCTGGCCAGCCTCATCATGCGCCGCGACGCGCAGCAGGGCATCATCCTGAACATCGTGGTGGGCATCATCGGCGCGATGATCGCCGGCTTCCTGTTCAGCGGCGGCAGCATCAACGGCGCCATCACCCTGCGCTCGTTCCTGCTGTCGCTGCTCGGCGCAGTGATCCTGCTGGCCATCGTCAACCTGTTCACGCGCAAGAGCGTCCGCTGAGCGGCGGAGCCGCGCCTGGCGAAGCCCGGCCGGCGACGGCCGGGCTTCGTCGTCTCAATCCTTCGCCAGCTGCACCCATGCCGGGGCATGGTCGCTGGGACGGTCCCAGGTACGCGGTTCGCGGTCGATGCCGGCGGCCACCGCCGTCGGCCGCAGCGCCTCGGACACCAGGGTCAGGTCGATGCGCAGGCCCAGGTCGCGGCGGAACCCGGCGGCACGGTAATCCCACCAGCTGAACACCCCGGCCGCGTCGTTGTGCAGGCGGAAGCCGTCGTGCAGGCCCAGCTGCAGCAGCTTGTTCAGCGCGCCGCGCTCGGCGGTGGACGTGAGGATATGGTCGCCGTTCCACACCGCCGGGTCGTGCACGTCGCGGTCGTCCGGGGCGATGTTGAAGTCGCCCAGCACCACCAGCCGCGGGTGCCTGGACAGCTCGGCGGCAACCCAGTCATGCACCGCCTCCAGCCAGCGCAGCTTGTAGGCGTACTTGTCGGTGCCCACGTCCTGGCCATTGACCACGTACAGGTTGATCACGCGCACGCCATTGATGGTGCCGGCGATCGCCCGCTTCTGCTCGTCGTCGAAACCGGGGATGCCGATCTGCACGTCCTCGATCGGGTCGCGCGCCAGCAGCGCCACGCCGTTGTAGGTCTTCTGCCCGGCGAACACGTTGCGGTAGCCCAGCTCCAGCAGGCGCGTATCCGGGAACTTGTGGTCCTCCAGCTTGGTTTCCTGGATGCCGACCACGTCCGGGGCGAAGCCGGCCAGCCACTGTTCCAGGTGCGGCAGGCGGACATTGAGCGAGTTGACGTTCCACGAGGCGATTTTCATGGCGTGATTCTAACCGCTCGGTCCGCTGCCTTCCGTCATCGCCGAAAGCAGCGCGCGCCGCCGGCTCACGCCTGCATGCGGCCATCGGCCATGTGCACGACCTGCTGGCCGAACAGCGCCACGTCCTCGGGATCGTGGCTGATCAGCAGCAGCGGGATGCCGGTCTCCTCGAGCACGCCTTCCAGCTCGCGCCGCAGGTGCGCGCGCAGGGCGTGGTCGAGGGCGGCGAACGGCTCGTCGAGCAGCAGCGCCTGCGGCCGGGTGACCAGCGCCCGGGCCAGCGCGGTGCGCTGGCGCTGGCCGCCGGAGATCTGCGCGGGCAGCAGGTCGCCGATGGTGTCGATGCCGAATGCCTGCAGCCAGTGCTCCACCGCGGCGATGCGGCAGCCGCGCGGCGGATTGCGCCAGCCCCGGCGCAGGCCGAAGGCGACGTTCTGGCGCACGCTCAGATGCGGGAACAGCGCATAGTCCTGGAACACGTAGCCGATCCGGCGCTGCTGCGGGGACAGGTGGATGCCGGCGGCGGCGTCGAACAGCGGCTGGCCGTGCATGCGGATGCTGCCGGCGTCCGGCCGCAGCAGGCCGGCCACGGCCTTCAGGGTCAGGCTCTTGCCCGCGCCCGACGGGCCGAACAGCACCACCCGCGGTTGCCGGCAATGCAGCGCGGCCTGCAGCCGGAAGCGCTGCCCGGCGGCCTGCAGCTGGCAGTGGATGTCCAGTTCAAGCCACATCGCGCACATCGCCGGAAGGGCGGCCGACCAGCCGGGCGGCGACCAGCAGCACGCCGATGCAGACCGCCGAGGACACCAGCACCAGCAGGTTGGCGCGGCCGTCGTTGCCCGCCTGCACCGCTTCGTAGATGGCGATGGACAGGGTCTGGGTACGGCCGGGGATGCTGCCGGCCACCATGATGGTGGCGCCGAACTCGCCCATCGCCCGCGCGAACGCCAGCAGCAGCCCGGCGAGGATGCCGCGCCAGGCCAGCGGCAGGGTGACCCGGAAGAACAGCGCCGGCTCGGATACGCCCAGTGTCCGCGCGGCCTGCTCCAGTTGTCCGTCCACGCCTTCGAACGCGGCCCGCGCCGGCTTGAACACCAGCGGCAGCGACGCCACCGCCGCGGCGATCACCGCCGCCTGCCAGGTGAACACCAGGTTGATGCCGAAGCTGCGCTGCAGCCATGCGCCCAGCGGCCCGTTGCTGCCGATCAGCACCAGCAGGTAGTAGCCCAGCACGGTCGGCGGCAGGATCATCGGCAGGGTCAACAGCGTGTCCAGCAGTTCGCGGCCGGGAAAGCGGCGCCGCGCCAGCAGCCCGCCCAGCGCGATGCCCAGCACCAGGTTGATCGCGGTCGCGCAGCCGGCCACCTTCAGCGACAGCCACAGCGCACTCCAGTCCAGGTCGAGCATCAAGGGCTTCCGAAACCATGCCGGCGCAGGATGGCCTGGCCGGCGGGCGAGCGCACGAAGGCGATGAAGCGCCGCGCCTCGTCGGCGTTGCGGCTGCCCTTGACCATCGCCAGCGGGTAGTGGATGCCGCCGGGCAACGGCACCTCGAACGCGCGCCGCACGCGACCGGGCATGGCCAGCGCATCGGTGGCATAGACGAAGCCGGCATCGACCTCGCCGCGCGCCACGTAGTCCAGCGACTGGCGCACGTTCTGCGCCAGGATCAGCCGGGGCTGCAGCGACGGCCACAGCCCGGCCTGCTGCAGCGCCTGCCGCGCGTAGCGCCCGGCCGGCACGCTGTCGGGGTTGCCGAGCGTCACCCGGGTGACCGCCGGCCCGGCCAGCGCCGCCAGCGAGGCCGGCGGGGCGGCGGTGCGCGGCGGCACCACCACCCACAGCGCGTTGCGGGCGAACACCTGCCGGGTCGCCGGGTCCACCAGCCCGCGGCGGGCGGCCTGGTCCATCGTCGCCTGGTCGGCGAAGGCCAGCACGTCCACCGGTGCGCCGCGCGCGACCTGCTGCAGCAGCACCCCGGACGCGGCGAAGTTCAAATCGACCCGGGCGTCCGGATGGCGCGCGGCGTAGGCGCCGGCGATCTCGCGGAAGCCCTCGGTCAGGCTGGACGCCGCCGACACTGTCAGCTCCGCGGCCGAGACCGGGAGGACGTGGAGCAGCAACAGCAGTATCCAGGACTTGTTCATGGCGGGATTCCGGGCGCACGGACCACGTGGCGGGGAAAGGCGGCGGGACGGCGCACCGTCATGGTAACGCCGGCCCGCCCTGCCCCCGCATCACGCGCTGCGCCGATGCTCGCCTCAGCCGTGCCGCCGGCCGTCGGCCACGGCCGCGTCGATGGCCTCCGGCAGATCGGTTTCGCGGTCGATCTGCGGGAAGTGGCGGCGTTCCATGCGGCGGATCGCGAAGTGCATCCACGCCAGCGCGCTCGACACCAGCACGAACAACAGCATGAAGCAGCTGCTCCAGATGCCGATCACGTCGTTCAGCGCACCGAACACGATCGGCAGGATGAAGCCGCCCAGGCCACCGATCATGCCCACCACGCCGCCCACCGCGCCGACATGCTGCGGGTAGTAGACGGGGATGTGCTTGTACACCGCCGCCTTGCCCAGCGACATGAAGAAGCCCAGCACGAACACCAGCACGGTGAACAGGGTCACGCCGATGGCCATGTGGAAGGTGATCTCGCCATGCACGCCCTGCACCACGTAGCGGGTGTCCGGATAGGCGAGGATGAAGGTGCACACGGCCGACACGCCCAGCGTCCAGTACATCACCCGGCGCGCGCCGATGCGGTCGGACAGCCAGCCGCCGACCACGCGGAACAGGCTGGCCGGGATCGAATAGCACGCTGCCAGCATGCCCGCGGTGCCCACGTCCATGCCGTAGGCGCCGACCAAGTAGTGCGGCAGCCACAGCGCCAGCGCGACGAAGCCACCGAACACGAAGAAGTAGTACAACGAGAAGCGCCACACCTGCAGGTTCTTCAGCGGCGCCATCTGTTCGGCGAACGGCATCGGCTTGACGCCGCTGCGGCGGCGCTCTTCCAGCGAGGGGTCTTCCTTGCTGAACAGGTAGAACACGATGGCGGTGACCGCCAGCCCCACCGCCCACAGCTTGGCCACCATCATCCAGCCCGCGGCCACCATCACCATCGGCGCCAGCAGCTTGGTCACCGCCGAGCCGATGTTGCCGGCGCCGAAGATGCCCAGCGCCGTACCCTGCTTCTCCGGCGGGAACCACTTGGATACATAGGTCACGCCGACCGAGAAGTTGCCGCCGGCGATACCCACGAACAGGGCAGCCAGCAGGAACTGCGGGTAGGTCTGCGCATAGGTCAGCAGCCATGTCGCCACCGCGCCGCACAGCATCACCAGGGTCATCACCTTGCGTCCGCCGAACTGGTCGGACCAGATGCCGAGGAATACGCGGATAACCGAGCCGGTCAGTACCGGAGTGGCGATCAGCAGGCCGAACTGGGTGTCGTTCAGGCCCAGCTGCTCGCTGATCTGGATGCCGATGATCGCGAAGATCATCCACACCGCGAAGCACACGGTGAAGGCGAACGTACTCAGCCACAGCGCACGCTGCTGCTGCCCGGCACTGGCGGGAGCGAGGGCCTGGTTCATGGGAGTCCTCCTTGGGGAAATGGGATCAGCCGGCCTCGGCTTCTATCTCCTCGAGGCCACGGACCGGGTAGCGTTCCTGCAACTGCAGCAGGTAGGCCTGGATTTCGCGCTGGCGTACCTGCAGCTCCAGGTAATCGCGGATCTGCCGGTGCACCACCTCGAACGCCTGCGGCTGCCCGGGTGCGCAGGCCTCCACGCGGACCACGTGGTAGCCCCAGCGCGACTCCACCGGGAAGCCGGCCAGGCCCTCGCGCAGGCGGAACACCTGGCGGTCGAACTCCGGCGTGGTCTGGCCGCGCTGCAGCCAGCCCAGGTCGCCGCCATCGCTGGCGGAGGGGCAGCGCGAATGGCGCAGGGCGAAATCTGCGAACAGGTGCGGGTGGTCCTTGAGCTGGGCGAGCAGGCGCTCGGCCTCGCTGCGCGCGGCCAGGCGCCCGGCCACGTCGTCGGCCGGCGCCGCCAGCAGGATGTGGCGCACGTGCACCCGGTCGGGCGCGCGGAAGCGTTCGGGGTTCTGCTCGAAGTAGCGCCGGCACGCGTCCTCGTCCGGCACGCGGTCCTCCACGCCCTGCTCCAGCAGCTGCTGGATCAACGCCTCCTCGTCACTGACCGTGCCGCCGGCCGGCGCCTGCAGGCCCAGCCGCCGTGCTTCGCGGCGCAGCAGTTCGCGCACCACCAGCGCGCGCGCGGCATCGGCGCGCGACTGCTCGGGACGCATCGCGCGGTGGTGCTGCATCTCGCGGGCGATGTCCGCTTCGCTGATCGCGGTGTCGTCCACGAACAGGCGGCACGGTGCCGGCTGCCCCAGCGAGCGCGGGCCTTCGGCGTCCGCGTCATGATGGTGGCCGGCCTCGGCCGGTACCGGCTGCGCCGAATCGATCACGGTGATCGGCAGGATCCGCGTCTGCACGTTCATCGTTTACTCCCGCGGCCCGTAGCGCAGCGCGGCCTGGCGGCGGCGCACCACCTGGTAGGGCCGCCACAGGTAGCTGAGCGGAATGCTCCACACGTGCACCAGGCGGGTGAACGGCGCGATCAGGAACAGGGTCAGGCCGAGGAAGATGTGCAGCTTGTAGACCCAGTGCACGCCCTCGATGAAATCGGCCGCGCCGGCACGGAAGGTGACGATGTGCTGCGCCCATTCGGCCAGCAGCACCATCACCCCGCCGTCCAGGTGGCCGGCCGAGATCCGGATGCTGTACAGGCCCAGGCACAGCTGCGCGAACAGCAGCACCAGCACCAGGGTGTCGCCGAAGCTGCCGGTGGCGCGCACACGCGGGTTGGTCAGCCGGCGCACCAGCAGGATGACGATGCCGACGAAGCACAGCGCGCCGAACAGGCCGCCGACCACCATCGCCAGCAGCTGCTTCTGCGAGGAGGTGATGAAGTGCTCGTACACCGCATGCGGGGTGAGCAGGCCGACCAGGTGGCCGCCGAGGATCGCCAGCACGCCGATGTGGAAGCAGTTGCTGCCGATCCGCATGCCCTTGTCCGACAGCAGCTGGCTGGAGCCGGTGCGCCAGGTGTACATGGCCTTGTCGTAGCGCGCCCAGCTGCCGATCAGCAGCACCGCCACGGCGATGTACGGATAGAACTGGAAGGCGAACTGGTGGAGGTAATGGTTCATGGCTGCACCTCTGGATGCGAAGGACGGGCCGGGGAACGCCGGGGCGGCGCGCAATCCTGCGCGGGGGCATCGCTGCCGAAGCGGACCGCTTCCTCTTCCCACAGCCGGTCCATGGCCTCGCGGGTGTCATCGCGCGCTTCCTCGCTCGCGCGCTGGCGCAGCAGCGCCAGGTTGACCTTGCCGTCGCCGGCCTCGACCAGGATCTCCAGCAGCACCGCGTGCGGCAGCTCGCGCTCGGCCGCGCGCGCGGCGAGCATGCCGGCGATGTGGCCGACGTGGTGCAGCCAGTCGCGGGCCTCGGCCTGCGGGCGGTGGGCAAGGAATTCCAGCAGCAGCGGCAGGTAGTCCGGTAGCTCGCGCGCGTCGAGCTCGAAGCCGTTGCGGCGGTACGTGTCCACCAGGTCCACCATCGCCTGGCCGCGGTCGCGCGATTCGCCGTGGATATGCTCGAACAGCAGCAGGCTCATCGAGCGGCCGCGATCGAAACTGCCCAGCCAGCGCGCCTGTGCATCGAGCGGATCGTTGTCCAGCAGCGCCTGCACGAAGCCGCGCAGCTGCCGCTGGCGCGCCGGCGCAAGGGCCGGGTCGTCGCACGCGGCCAGCAGCTCCGGCCCGTGCTCCCACAGTTCGTCGCGCGGGTAGTCCAGCAGTACCCCGATCAGCTTGAGCAGGCTCATTCGACCACCTCATGCCGGTGCTGCCGGTTCGGGTGCACCGCGTAGGTGGTGGTCTTGCGCTGCCCGAACAGGTCGGCCGGGCTGTCGCCGTTGCAGCCGTTGCCGAAGGTGAAGCCGCAGCCGCCGCGCTCGCCGAACGCGTCGTTGGCGTACTCGCGGTGGCCGGTGGGGATGACGAAGCGGTCCTCGTAGTTGGCGATGGCCAGGTAGCGGTACATGTCCTCGGCCTGGGCCACGCTCAGCCCCGCCTGCTCGAGCACGCGGGTGTCCTCGATGCCGTCCACGTTCCTGGCCCGGCGCCAGGCGCGCATCGCCATCAGCCGTTCCAGCGCGCGCACCACCGGTGCCTCGTCGCCGGCCGAGAGCAGGTTGGCCAGGTAGCGCACCGGGATGCGCAGCGAGGCCACGTCCGGCAGCTCGCCGCTCATGCCGATGCGGCCGCGTTCGGCCGCGTTCTGGATCGGCGACAGCGGCGGCACGTACCAGACCATCGGCAGGGTGCGGTACTCCGGGTGCAGCGGCAGCGCCAGCTTCCAGTCGATCGCCAGCTTGTACACCGGCGACGCCCTGGCCGCGTCCAGCCAGCTGTCCGGAATGCCCTCGGCGCGCGCGGCGGCGATCACCGCCGGGTCCGTGGGATCGAGGAAGATGTCCAGGTGCGCCTGGTACAGGTCCTTCTCGGCCGGCACCGCGGCCGCCTCGGCGATGCGGTCGGCGTCGTACAGCATCACCCCGAGGTAGCGGATGCGGCCGACGCAGGTTTCCGAGCAGATGGTCGGCTCGCCCATCTCGATGCGCGGGTAGCAGAAGATGCACTTCTCGGACTTGCCGCTCTTCCAGTTGTAGTAGATCTTCTTGTAGGGGCATGCCGACACGCACATGCGCCAGCCACGGCACTTGTCCTGGTCGATCAGGACGATGCCGTCCTCCTCGCGCTTGTAGATCGCGCCCGACGGGCAGGCGGACACGCAGGCCGGGTTCAGGCAGTGCTCGCACAGGCGCGGCAGGTACATCATGAAGGTCTTCTCGAAGGCGCCGTAGATCTCCTTCTGCACCTGGTCGAAGTTGTAGTCGCGGGCACGCTTGCTGAATTCGGTGCCGAGGATCTCCTCCCAGTTCGGACCCCACTCGATCTTCTGCATGCGCTCGCCGCTGATCAGCGAACGCGGCCGCGCGGTCGGCTGGTGCTTGACCTCCGGCGCGTCGTGCAGGTGCTGGTAGTCGAAGTCGAACGGCTCGTAGTAGTCGTCGATCTGCGGCAGGTCGGGGTTGGCGAAGATCTTGGCGAGCATGCGCCAGCGGCCACCGGCGCGCGGCACCAGCTTGCCGGCGCGGGTGCGCACCCAGCCGCCGTTCCACTTGTCCTGGTTCTCCCACTCCTTCGGGTAGCCGATGCCGGGCTTGGTCTCCACGTTGTTGAACCAGGCGTACTCCACCCCCTCGCGCGAGGTCCACACGTTCTTGCAGGTGATCGAGCAGGTATGGCAGCCGATGCACTTGTCCAGGTTCAGCACCATCGCGATCTGTGCGCGCACTTTCATCACACCACCTCCCCGGCGGCGACCGCAGCGGTCTCGCCATCCAGCCAATCGACCTTGTCCATCTTGCGCACGATCACGAACTCGTCGCGGTTGGTGCCGCAGGTGCCGTAGTAGTTGAAGCCGTAGGCCAGCTGCGCATAGCCACCGATCATGTGGGTGGGCTTGAGCACCACGCGGGTGACTGAGTTGTGGATGCCGCCGCGGGTGCCGGAGATTTCCGAACCCGGCACGTTGATGATGCGTTCCTGGGCGTGGTACATCATCGCCATGCCCGGCATCACCCGCTGGCTGACCACCGCGCGCGCGGCGATCGCGCCGTTGACGTTGAACAGTTCGATCCAGTCGTTGTCCTCGATGCCGGCGCTGCGCGCGTCGTCCTCGCTGATCCACACGATCGGGCCACCGCGCGACAGCGTCTGCATGATCAGGTTGTCGCTGTAGGTGCTGTGGATGCCCCACTTCTGGTGCGGGGTGATCCAGTTCAGCACGATCTCGCGGTTGCCGTTCGGGCGCTGGTTGAGCAGCGGCTGCACCGTGCGCGTGTCGACCGGCGGCCGGTAGCCCATGAAGGCCTCGCCGAAGTCGATCATCCACTCGTGGTCCTGGTAGAACTGCTGGCGGCCGGTGACGGTGCGCCACGGGATCAGCTCGTGCACGTTGGTGTAGCCGGCGTTGTAGCTGACGTTCTCATCCTCCAGGCCCGACCAGATCGGCGAGGAGATGATCTTGCGCGGCTGCGCCTGGATGTCGCGGAAGCGGATCGCCTCGTGCTCCTTGCCCACCGCCAGGTGGGTGTGCTCGCGGCCGGTGAAGCCGCCCAGCGATTCCCACGCCTTCACCGCGACGTGGCCGTTGGTTTCCGGGGCAAGGTGCAGGATCACCTCGGCCGCGTCGATGGCCGAATCGATCGCCGGGCGGCCGTGGCTGACGCCTTCCTCGCTCACGGTGTGGTTGAGCCGGCCGAGGAACTCCACCTCGTGCCGGGTGTCCCAGCTCATGCCCTTGCCGCCGTTGCCGAGCTTGTCCAGCAGCGGGCCCAGCGAGGTGAACTTGCGGTACAGGTTCGGGTAGTCGCGCTCGACCACCGCCATGCCCGGCATGGTCTGGCCGGGGATGGCCTCGCACTGGCCCTTCTTCCAGTCGGCCACGCCGAACGGCATGCCCAGTTCGTTCGGGGTGTCGTGCAGGGTCGGCACCAGTACCAGGTCCTTCTCCACGCCAAGCACGCCCGGCGCCATGTCGCTGACCGTGCGCGCCACGCCCTTGAATATCTCCCAGTCGCTGCGCGACTCCCACGCCGGGTCCACCGCCTTGGAGAGCGGGTGGATGAACGGGTGCATGTCCGAGGTGTTGAGGTCGTCCTTCTCGTACCAGGTGGCGGTCGGCAGCACGATGTCGCTGTACAGCGCCGTGGTGCACATGCGGAAGTCGAGCGTGACCAGCAGGTCGAGCTTGCCCTCGGGCGCTTCGTCGCGCCACTTCACTTCCCGCGGCTTGAGCGCGCCCATCTCGCCCAGGTCCTTGCCCTGCAGGCCGTGGCGCGTGCCCAGCAGGTGCCGCAGCATGTATTCGTGGCCCTTGCCGGAGGAACCGAGCAGGTTGGAGCGCCAGATGAACATCATCCGCGGGTGGTTCTGGCTGGCGTCCGGGTCGGCGAAGGCGAAGTCCAGCGAGCCGTCCTTGAACTTGCCCAGTGCGTAGTCGGCCGGCGCCACCCCGGCCGCCTCGGCCTCGCGCACCAGCTGCAGCGGGTTGCGGTCCAGCTGCGGCGCGCACGGCAGCCAGCCCATGCGCACCGCGCGCAGGTTGAGGTCAGCCAGGCTGCCGGCGTACTTGGAGGCATCGGCCAGCGGCGACAGCAGCTCGTCCACCTGCAGCTTCTCGTAGCGCCACTGCCCGGTGTTGAAGTAGAAGAACGAGGTGCCGTTCATCTGCCGCGGCGGTCGGCTCCAGTCCAGGCCGAAGGCCAACGGTAGCCAGCCGGTCTGCGGGCGCAGCTTCTCCTGGCCTACGTAGTGCGCCCAGCCGCCGCCGGTCTGGCCCACGCAGCCGCACATGACCAGCATGTTGATCAGGCCGCGGTAGTTCATGTCGTTGTGGAACCAGTGGTTCATGCCGGCGCCGACGATGATCATGCTGCGGCCGCGGGTCTTGTCGGCGGTGCGCGCGAACTCGCGGGCGATCTCCACTACCTCCGCGCGCGGCACCCCGGTGATGCGCTCCTGCCAGGCCGGGGTGCCCGGCACGTCGTCGTCGAAGCTCGCCGCCACGTTGCCGCCACCGAAACCGCGGTCCACGCCGTACTGCGCCAGCAGCAGGTCGTAGACCGTGGCCACCAGCGCGTCGCCGCCATCGGCCAGCGCCAGCCGGCGCACCGGGATGTTGCGTTCCAGCACGTCCTCGGCCGGCGCGGCGGTCCAGCCGTCGGTCTCGATGCCGCCGAAGTAGGGGAAGCTCACCGGCTCGATGCCGTCGTTGCCATCGGCCAGGCTCAAGCGCAGGCGGGTGGCGGCACCGTTGCTGGCCTTCTCCTCGATGTTCCACTTGCCCTTCTCGCCCCAGCGGAAGCCGATCGAGCCGTTGGGCACGACGATCTGGCCGCTGGCCTCGTCATACGCCAGCGTCTTCCATTCCGGGTTGTTGGCCTCGCCCAGCCCGCCCAGTTCGCTGGCGCGCAGGAAGTGGCCCGGCACCAGGCGGCCATCGGCGCGGCGCTCCAGCCGCACCAGCAGCGGCATGTCCGAGTACTGGCGGCAGTAGTCCTGGAAGTACTGCGACGGCGAATCGACATGGAACTCGCGCAGGATCACGTGGCCGAAGGCGAACGCCAGCGCCGCGTCGGTGCCCTGCTTGGGATGCAGCCAGTGGTCGGTGAGCTTGGCCACCTCGGAATAGTCCGGGGTGATCGCCACCGTCTTGGTGCCGTTGTAGCGCGCCTCGGTGAAGAAGTGCGCGTCCGGGGTGCGCGTCTGCGGCACGTTCGAGCCCCAGGCGATGATGTAGCGGCTGTTGTACCAGTCGGCCGATTCGGGCACGTCGGTCTGCTCGCCCCATACCTGCGGCGAGGCCGGCGGCAGGTCGCAGTACCAGTCGTAGAACGACAGGCAGGCGCCGCCGAGCAGCGACAGGTAGCGCGCGCCGGCGGCGTAGGACACCATCGACATCGCCGGGATCGGCGAGAAGCCGACCACGCGGTCCGGGCCGTACTGCTTGACCGTGTACAGGTTGGAGGCGGCGATGATCTCGTTGGCCTCCTCCCAGCGCAGGCGCACGAAGCCGCCCATGCCGCGGCGGCTCTTGTACGCGCGCGCCTTCTCCTTGTCCTCGACGATGCTGGCCCATGCCTCCACCGGCGGCAGCGTCTTGCGCGCCTGCCGCCACAGGCGCAGCAACGTGCCGCGCACCAGCGGGTACTTCAGCCGGTTGGCGCTGTACAGGTACCAGGAATAGCTGGCCCCGCGCGGGCAGCCGCGCGGCTCGTGGTTGGGCAGGTCCGGGCGCGTGCGCGGGTAGTCGGTCTGCTGGGTTTCCCAGGTCACCAGTCCGTTCTTGACGTAGATCTTCCAGCTGCACGAGCCGGTGCAGTTAACGCCATGGGTGGAGCGCACGATCTTGTCGTACTGCCAGCGGGCGCGGTAGCTGTTCTCCCAGTCGCGGCCTTCGCTCTTGCTGAAGCCGTGTCCATCGGCAAAGGGTTGCGGGTCGCGCTTGAAGAACTGCAAGCGATCGAGGAAATAACTCATCGTGGATCTCCCTTTGCGGACATCTGCATCGTGGCTGTGGCGTTCATGGCTGCGGTGCGTGCCGGGGTTGTCAGCAGGGCGCCTCCGCGCCGCGCCGGTAGTACCACCACCAGGTCACGGCCAGGCAGGTGATGTAGAAGGCGATGAAGCCGTACAGCGCCATGTCCGGGCTGCCGGTCAAGGTGATGGACGAGCCGTAGCTCTTGGGGATGAAGAAGCCGCCATAGGCGCCGATGGCCCCGGAGAAGCCGACCACGGCGGCCGACTCGATCCCGGCCTGGCGGCTGGCGTCGGCCTTGCCCTGCGCATCGGCACCGGCCGACAGGCGTTCGTGCAGGGTGCGGAAGATCACCGGGATCATGCGGAAGGTGGTGCCGTTGCCGATGCCGCTGAGCACGAACAGCGCCATGAACGCGGCCAGGAAGCCGAAGAAGTTGCCGCCCTGGCCCTTGTCGGGCAGGAAGTGCAGCACGCCGAACACCGCCGCGACCATCAACGTGAACACCCAGAAGGTCAGCCGCGCCCCGCCCCAGCGGTCGGCCAGGCTGCCGCCGACCGAGCGCATCAGCGCGCCGAGCAGCGGGCCGATGAAGGCGTAGGTCATCGGGTTCACGTCCGGGAACTGGCTCTTGACCAGCATCGGGAAACCGGCGGAAAAGCCGATGTAAGAGCCGAACGTGCCGATGTACAGCCAGCACATCAGCCAGTTGTGCTTGCGGCGGAAGATCACCGCCTGCTCGGTGAACGAGGAGCGCACGCTGGTCAGGTCATTCATGCCGAACCACGCGGCCAGGGCGGCCAGCGCGATGGCCGGCACCCAGATGAAGCCTGCGTTCTGCAGGAACAGGTGGCCACTGCCGTCGACCAGCGCCTGCGGCGGCCCGGCCAGCGTACCCAATGCGCCTACGGTGATGACCAGCGGCACCACCGCCTGCGCCACCGACACGCCGACGTTGCCGAGCCCGGCGTTCAGGCCCAGCGCCAGTCCCTGCTTCTGCTTGGGATAGAAGAAGGAGATGTTGGACATCGACGAGGAAAAGTTGGCGCCGCCGAAGCCGCACAGGATCGCGATCAGTACGAATACCCAGTACGGCGTGGCCGGGTCCTGCACCGCGAAGCCGAGCCACAGCGTGGGCAGCAGCAGCGAGGCGGTGGACAGTGCTGTCCAGCGGCGCCCGCCGAAGATCGGGATCACGAACGAATACGCCACGCGCAGGGTGGCGCCGGACAGGCTGGGCAGCGCCACCAGCCAGAACAGCTGGTCGGTGCTGAAGTCGAAGCCGATGCGCGGCAGGCTGATCGACACCGCCGAGAACAGCACCCAGACCGAGAAGGCCAGCAACAGTGCCGGGATCGAGATCACCAGGTTGCGCGTGGCAACCCGCCGGCCCGTGCGCTCCCAGTAGCCGGCGTCCTCCGGCTGCCAGTCGCCGATGGTCCGGCCGGGACCTGCGTTGCTGCGTTGTATCACTTCGCTACCGGCGGTCATGCATGGCTCCAAGGCTGCAGGATGACGACGTGTAGGTACAAAGATTCAGGCAGTACCTGTCTGGTCCGCGATTAGGCCAGCAGGCGGGTCGAGCCGGTTTTGATTTCGATCAATCCACGCCGGTTTTCGATCTCTCCATGACAAATGTCAAGCCGAAGGCTTGACCGCGCGTACTGCATCACGCCGCCGCATGCTGTCGCGCACGTCCACATCCAGCTGCAAACGCACGCTGTCGCTGCCGGTGCTCGATTCGAAACAGATCCCTTCACGGCTCGGCAGACGGGCCTGCAGTTCCCGCACCGCATCAATCGGCAGCGCCACCTGGCAATCACCGGCCGTGGCGGAAATGACGGCAGCGCCCGCATTCAGGCGCAACGCCAGCGACCAGCCCGCTCCGTCGCCGAGTCGCAGCGTATCGGTCACCGTCCCACCAGCCAGCAGGTGCGCCAGTTCATCTTCATCCACGCGCAGGCGCAGCGACTGCTGCCGGAACTGGATCTTCACGATGCGGCCTCCTGCCATTGCACCGGCGTATTGCAGTTGAACAGGCTGGCCTCGTCGCCGGGCGCCAACGGCAGCCACCGCGTGGCCAGGCGCTGCTGCAGGGCATGCAGCGAACGCGGGCCATGCGGGTCGGCGAGCATCGCCGCGAGCAGTGCGCGGCAGTCCGCATCGATATCCAGCAGCATCGGCAATGGATGCCCGGCCAGCGCCGTGCAGCCGCCGCGGTGCACTGCGTGCAGCCGCTGCAGCAGCGCAGGGGCCAGCCGCGGCATGTCCACCGCCACCACCCAGGCCGGCCCGTCTGGCATCGCCATCGCCACGCTGTACAGCCCGCCCAGCGGGCCGCAATGCGCGATCCGGTCGGTAATGCCGGCGAAGGCCGGATACGCACCACTGACCCACACCCGCTGCGCGCCGGCCTGGCGCAGCAGTCCGCGCATGTGTTCCAGCAAGGTGCGCCCTTGCCAGGGCAGCAGCGCCTTGTCACGGCCCATGCGGCTGGAGCGGCCGCCCGCCAGCACGATGCCGGCCGGCGCTGGCCGGCTAATCGGCGTGATCGTGGCCATGCGCCGCGTCGCCTTCGCCATGGCACAACGCGCAGCCTTCGCTCCACTGGCTGTCGCCGTCCTCGTAATGTTCCTGCTTCCAGATCGGGCAGCGGTGCTTCACCGCCTCGATCAACTGCCGGCAGGCGCGGAACGCCTCGTCGCGGTGCGGGCTGCCGGCGGCAACCACCACCGCCACCTCGCCCACCGCCAGCCGTCCGCGGGCGTGCGCCACGTACAGCTTCACGCGCGGGCCGAAGGCGGCCTCCACCTCCGCGGCCAGGCGCTGGAACTCGTTCAGCACCAGCGGCTCGAACAGGTCGTAGGTGATGCCGCGCACCGCGCGCCCCTGGTTGAGGTCGCGTACCTTGCCGATGAACACGTCGATGCCGCCGAAGCCCGGATCGGATACCGCGGCGATCGCCTCGGCCGGGTCGATGGCGGCGCTTGCGCGGTCCAGCACCTTGCCGATGAACACGTCGTTGCCCATCTCAACCTCCACTCACCGGCGGCAGGATCGCCACGCGGCCATCTTCGGGCAGCCGCTCGTGCTCGCGCAGCACGCTCTGCTGGTCGGCGAACACCGAGTAGTCCAGCAGGCCGGCGCGGAACTGCGGCCAGCGCTGCTGCAGCAGCGTGCGCAGCGCCCGGCGCAGGTCGGCCACGTGGTCGCCGGCCACGTCCACCACGATCTCGCGCGAAGCATCCAGCTCGGAGAAGGCACCGAACAACTGCAGGTTCACCTGTTTCATGACGGCACTCCGCCCATCAGCTGCACCGGGTCGTGGTGCCCGGGACCCTGCACGCGCACGTGGGTGCCGGCGGCGGCGAGACCGGCGTCGCCTTCCAGCACCGCCCAGGCATTGGCGTGCAGCATCGACATCAGACGGAACGATTCCTGCCCGGCCAGCAGTCGCACGCCCAGTTGCCCGCGTTCATCCACCTCGACCCGCGCGCGCGCATGGAAGCGCAGGCCCGGTGGCTTGCGCGCATCGGCCAGCAGCGGCAGGTACAGCGCCGGCTCCGCGTCCATGCCGAGCATCCTGCGCAGCACCGGCTCGACGAAGAAGCGCTGGCCGACCGCCGCCGACACCGGGTTGCCGGGCAACCCGAAGTACAACGCGCCGTCGGACAGCACCGCGAACAGCAGCGGCTTGCCCGGGCGGATGGCCACCTTGTGGAAAACGATGCGCGCGCCACGGGCACGCAGTGCATCGGGGATGAAATCGTAGCGGCCCTGCGACACCGCGCCGGTACTCACCAGCACCCGCGCACCGGCCGCCAGCGCCTGATCCAGCACCGCATCGAAGGCGGCCACGTCGTCGCCGACCGTGCCCTGCCACGCTACCTGCGCACCGGCCGCGCGCAGGCGGCCGACCAGATAGGGCCGGTTGCTGTCGCGGATCTGTCCGGAGTCCAGCGCCTGCGCCGCATCGGTTACCAGTTCCTTGCCGGTGGCGATCACTGCGGCCTGCGGCCGCGCGGCGACCGCCAGTTCGCCCACGCCGATGGCATGCAGCAGGGTGCAGGCGTTGAGATCCAGGCGCTGGCCGGCGCACAGCACGCGCTCGCCTTCGGCCACGTCCTCGCCGCGCAGGCGCACGTGCTGGCCGGGCCTGACCTGCGCGACCAGGGCGATGCGGGTGGGCCTGCCGTCGTGACTGTCGAGGAGGGTGACCTGTTCGACCGGCACCACGCTGTCCAGCCCGACGGGCATGCGCGCACCGGTCATGATTTCCCATGCGCCGCCAGTGTCCCGCGCGGCGGCGCTGCCGGGGTCGCCGGCCGCCTGCCAACCCTGTACGGAAAACTCCGTGCCGGCGGCGAGCGGCGTGCCGCCGGCATGCAGGGCGAAGCCGTCCATCGCCGAATTGTCGAACGGCGGCAGCGACTGCGCGCTGAGCACATCGCTGGCCAGCACCCGCCCTTCGGCCCGTTCCAGCGGTACCCGTTCGGGCGGCAGCGGCACGGCGGCGTCGAGCAGGTGCCGCAGCGCTTCGTCATAGGCGATCATGCCGCGCTCCCGTGGCCAGCGCCGCCCGCCATGGCCAGTGCGTGGCCCAGTACCGGCGCGAGGATGTCCAGGCACTGCGCCGCCGCGCGCGGGCTGCCGGGCAGCGCGAACACCAGCATGCCGTCCAGCTGCACCACCTCGGCGCGGCTGAGCCAGGCCATCGGCGTGTGCTGCGCGCTGAGCGCACGCAGCATCTGCGCCAGCCCGTCCACGCGGCGCGCGCCCAGCGACTGCAACGCCTCCGGCGCCAGATCGCGCGGCCCCAGCCCGGTGCCGCCAGTGCACAGGCACAGGCGCACGCCGGCAGCGGCCAGCGCGCGCAGGCGACCGGCAAGCGGCTCGACGCCGTCGGGCAGCAGCTCCGTGGCCACGACATCGCCCCCCAGCGCCTGCAGTCCGGCAACCAGGCGCGGTCCGGATTCATCGTCGTAGATGCCCTGGCTGGCGCGGTCGCTCAGGGTCAGCACCGCGCACGCGGCGCCGCCCAGGCCCTGCGGCGGGCGTGGCCTGAAGCGGGCCCGCTCGGCCTCGTCCATGCCGTCGGGGTGCAGCCACAGGCCCTTCTTGCCGCCTTCCTTGAACAGCAGGCGGATGCCCTCGATGCGCAGCGCCGGCTCCACCGGCTTGCTCAGGTCGTACAGGGTCAGCAGGGCCGCATTGACCCCGGCCAGCGCCTCCATCTCCACGCCGGTGCGCGCTTCGCTCGCGCACTCGCACCACACCCGGATCGCCTGCCGCTCCGGCACCGGCGCGCAGTACACGTGCACCAGCTCCAGCGGCAGCGGGTGGCACAGCGGCATCAGTGCCGAGGCCATCTTCGCGCCCTGCAGGCCGGCGATCTCGGCCATCACCAGCGCATCGCCCTTGGGCAGGCGGCGCTCGACGATCAGCGGGTAGGCCACCGGCCCGGCGTGCAGTTCGCCCACCGCCACCGCACGGCGGCGGGTAACGCGCTTGTCGCGGACATCAGCCATGTGGAAAGCCGCATTCATCTGACCACTCATCGTGTTGCTCATCCTCCGATCGAGGCCAGGTGCGGGGTCAACCCGGTCCGGCCCTGGTGCAATCCGTGCCCGGCCGCCTTCAGGCCGAGTTGGGTGGTGATGCGCGCCAGCAGCGCGTCGTGGTCGGCGTCGGATTGCAGCAACGGCCGCAGCGCCACCCCGAAATCGCCGAACAGGCACAGCCGCAGGTCGCCGCGGGCGGTGACCCGCAGGCGGTTGCAGCCGGCGCAGAAATCGCGCGAGTAAGGCGCGATGATGCCGATGCTGCCGCGATAGGCCGGGTGCACGTACTCGCGCGCCGGCCCGGCGTCGGCGGCGCGCGGGCGCAGGCTCCAGCCGGCGGCCTGCAGCTGCTCCACCAGCACGTCGGCGCGCAGGTGGTGGCGCTGGAAATAGTCGCCGTTGTCGCCGGTGCGCATCAGTTCGATGAAGCGCACGCTCAGCGCGCGCTCGCGCAGGAACTCCATCCACGCCGGCAGCTCGTCGTCGTTGCGGTCACGCAGCAGCACCGCGTTGAGCTTGACCGACTGCAGGCCCAGCGCCTGCGCCATGGCGATGCCATCGAGCACCTCCGGCAACCGGTCGTGGCCGGTGATGGCATGGAAGCGCTCGCGCTGCAGGCTGTCCACGCTCACGTTGAGCGCGGTCAGCCCGGCCTGGTGCCAGTCCGGCAGGTAGCGCGGCAGCCGGGTGCCGTTGGTGGTGATGGCGACCTTGCGGATGCCCGGCACCCGCGCCACCGTGGCGATGATCCGGGTCAGGTCCCTGCGCAGGCTCGGCTCGCCGCCGGTCAGGCGGATCTTGTGCATGCCCAGGGTGGCGAACGCGCGCACCAGCCGGGCGATCTCATCCACCGCCAGGAAGCGCGGCCGCCCGTCGGCGTGGTAACCATCGGGCAGGCAATAGCTGCAACGGAAGTTGCATGCCTCGGTGAGCGACAGCCGCAGGTAGGGGAAGCTGCGACCGAAGCCGTCGGTGAGCTGGCTCATGGCGGTTCCACCGTCGTCCACTGGCCCGGTACGCCGGGATACTCCCACTTGCGTCAATGGGTTGCCAGCCTACCTTGTCGCACATCGGCGCCGACATGACATGGATCAATCATGCGCCGGACAGGTATGGCAGCATGCCGCAACCGCGTTCTCTTACCGTGACGATGCCATGATGCTGAGCGATTTCGATGGATTGCTGCGCGCCGCGCTGCAACAGGCCGAGCCGCAGCGCCTGCTGTTCGTATTCGTGCGCGCGGAACTTCCCGAGTCCCCAAGCAGCGACCAGCACGCGCGCCATGCCGCCGGCGAGGGCGGCACGCTGGCGCCGGTGCTGTGCGTGGACAAGGCACCGCGCGAAGTCGCCTCGTTCGCCGCGCTGGCGGCCGAATCCACCGCCACCGGCGTGGCGTGGGACCTGGTGTTCGTCGCCGCGCTGGAAGGCCGCGCCGGCGTCGCCCCGTCCTCCGACGAGGCGGCGCAGCCGCTGCGGCTGATGGTCAACGCGATCAATGACGGGCAGGTCAGCCGTTTCGCGGCCTTCGACCGCGCCGGCGAACCGGTCCAGTTCTACTGAGCCACCAGCTGCAGGGTCAGGAAGAAAACCACCAGCACCGTATTCAGGCCCCACACAACGGTCAGCCCGCGTGCGGCCACGCCGTAGTTGGGGTTGCGCGCGGAGGGTGCGGCGCGCCACACGGCCGGGATGATCCAGCCGGTATACAGCAGCAGCACCACGAACAGGCCCAGCAGCAGTTCGGTCATGCCTTGCGCCAGCGCCCACAGCGCCGCCGCCCACAGCAGGTTGCTGGGAATCACGCCCTGCAGCCAGAACACGCGCCACAGGTGCGAGAGTGGAGACTTGCCATCCGGTGCGCTCATCGAAGTCGCTGCGGTCATGGTGCTCTGTCCCGTGTCATGCCTCGCGAGAGCTTGCGCCCAATGCACGGGGCGGTCAAACCGGCCGCGCCGTGTACGCTTGATCTTCATCAAGGCCACCGCTGGCGAGTAGCCCAAGAATCGGCAGCCCGATCCGCCGCGCCGGCGGGTCATGCATGCCACCCTGTGATCTGCGACATCACGGAGCCCGAGGACTGCCCGCCGATGCGTACCTGCTGTTTCGCGCTGGCCCGGACCACGCCGTTGCTGCCACGCGCCACCACGTTGCGCGCCCCGGGCGCCTGTGCTGTACCGGGGCAGAGGAAGCGCGCGAGGCCGCCGGACGGCGACCGCCCGATGCCGGGACGCGCCTGGCCCACCCACCCCGACAGGCCGGCCTGAGCATGGCCGGCACCATGCCCGCGCGCATCGTCGCACTGCTCCACGAAGCCGGCGGCCCGGACCCGGACGCGGTACTGGCTGCCTTCGCCACGCGGCAACTGGCTGCCGGCCACCGCGTGCGCGGGCTGGTGGCGCTGCCACACGAAGCCGCACCCACAGGCAGGCACATGGTGCTGGGGGACGTGGCCGACCCCACCTCGCGCTACCCGATCAGCCAGGCGCTGGGGCCGGCTGCCTGCGGCTGCAACCTGGACCCACGCGGCATCGCCGATGCCAGCGAAGTGCTGCGGCGTGCCGTACGGGAACCGGCCGAACTGGCCCTCGCCAACCGTTTCGGCACGCTGGAAGCACAGGGACGGGGCATGGCCGACGAACTGCTGGCGCTGATGCTGGCCGGCATTCCGCTGCTCATCGTGGTCAATACACGCTACCTGGCCGAATGGCGCGACTTCACCGGCGGGCAGGCACTGGAGCTGCCCCCCAGTGCCGTCGCCCTGCAGCATTGGTGGGACGCCTGCCGCAGCACGGCGGCGACGGCCGGATGAGACGCCGCACACGCGCGCAAACGCTGGGCCCGGCGCCCGAAGTCGCCACGCCCGCCCGGCTGGCCACGCTGTATGGCGTGGACGCCGCGCGCATCGCCGCCTCCCTTCCCGCCACCGGAGCCATGCCGCGATGACCGCCCTGCCCCCGCCGATCGACCATGCCACCCGCTACCGCCAACACCTGCAGGCCTGCGGCTACGCGCCCAAACCGGCCAGCGCGTGGGATGCACGGGCGACGCAACCGGGCTGGAAACGACGCCACGACGACTACAGCGACGCCTTCCTCGCGCGGCTGGACCTGGACGGCGTGGACAGCGTGCTCGACGTCGGCTGCGGCCCCGGCCTGCTCAGCCTGCCCATCGCCGCGCGGGTGCGGCAGGTGCATGCGCTGGACTACAGCCGCGGCATGCTCGATGGCCTGCACGCGGCGATCGCCCGCGCCGGTGTCGGCAACATCCAGCCGTGGCAGCTGTCCTGGGAGGACGACTGGAGCGCGGTGCCGCGCTGCGATGTCGCCATCGCCTCGCGCTCGTTGATGGTGCCGGACCTGGCACAGGCGCTGGCGAAGCTGGACGCGCACGCGCGCCGGCGCGCCTGCATCACCTTCGCCACCGGCCCGCGCACCGGCGCCGGCGAGCTGGCCGCGTTGCTGCGCCGCACGTGGACGCCGATGCCGGACCATCGCTACCCGGTCAACCTGCTGCTGGACATGGGCCGCCTGCCGCGCGTGGATTACCTCCCGGTGCCAGCGCCCGCTGCCGACAAGGACGTGGCGGACCTGCTGCAACAGGCCGAAGCGCTGTTCGGCGAACTCACCGCCACGGAGCGGCAATCGCTGTGCGACTGGCACGCGGCGTCCCCCGACAACCGGCTCGGGCCGGCTCCTACGTGCCGCTGGGCCTTCATCTGGTGGGAAACCGCCGGCTGAGCACCGGCAACGTTGTCCCCGTCCCGCGCGGGGCGGATGGAACGACAAGGGCCGCCCTGTGCGGAGCGGCCCTTGTCTGCACACACATCAGGAACGGGTGACCGTCAGTGGTCGGCGGCCTTGCTGGCACCGATGCCGGTCTCGGCACGGACCTGCTGCGCCGGGTAGGCCGCACGCTCGGCCTTGGCGCGCGCGCTGTTGTCCAGCACCGAGAACAGCCAGATGGCGGCGAAGGCGATGGTCATCGAGAACAGCGCCGGGCTGGTGTACGGGAACGGCGCGCTGCCGGCCGGATTGCCCAGCGTATCCACCCACACCGACGGCGACAGCAGGGTCAGCAGCAACGACGAGGCCAGGCCGAGGAAGCCACCAATCACCGCGCCGCGGGTGGTGCAGTTCTTCCACAGCAGCGACAGGATCAGCACCGGGAAGTTGGCCGAGGCGGCGATGGCGAAGGCCAGCGACACCATGAAGGCCACGTTCTGCTTCTCGAAGGCGATGCCCAGCAGCACCGCGATCACGCCCAGCACCAGGGTGGTCGCGCGCGACACGCGCAGTTCGGTGCCCGCCGGCGGCCTGCCCTTCATGATCACCGTGGCGTACAGGTCGTGCGACACCGCCGAGGCACCGGACAGCGTCAGCCCGGCCACCACCGCCAGGATGGTGGCGAACGCGACCGCGGAGATGAAGCCCATGAACAGGTTGCCGCCCACCGCCTTGCCGACCAGCACCGCGGCCATGTTCGGCCCGCCCTGGATGGTGCCGGTGACCGGGTCGGCGTACGCCGGGTTGGTCAGCACCAGGGCGATGGCGCCGAAGCCGATGATGAAGATCAGGATGTAGAAGTAGCCGATCCAGGTGGTGGCCCAGAACACCGACTTGCGCGCCTGCTTGGCATCGGGAACGGTGAAGAAGCGCATCAGGATGTGCGGCAGGCCGGCGGTGCCGAACATCAGCGCCATGCCGAAGGAGATGGCCGAGATCGGATCCTTGACGAACCCGCCCGGCCCCATGATCGACAGGCCGGCCGCGGCGGCCTCCTCCGCGCTCTTGCCACCGTTGGCGGCGATCTGGGTCTTGACCTGCACCGCGGTGGAGAACAGCTTCTCGAAGCTGAAGCCGAACTGCCACATCACCATCAGCGCCATGAAGGTCACGCCGGACAGCAGCAGGCAGGCCTTGATGATCTGCACCCAGGTGGTGGCGGTCATGCCGCCGAACAGCACGTAGACCATCATCAGCACGCCCACCAGCACTACCGCGATCCAGTAGTCCAGGCCGAACAGCAGCTTGATCAGCGCACCGGCACCGACCATCTGAGCGATCAGGTAGAACAGCACCACCACCAGCGTGCCGGAGGCGGCGAACAGCCGGATCGGCTTCTGCGCGAAGCGGTAGCCGGCGACGTCGGCAAAGGTGAAGCGGCCGAGGTTGCGCAGCCGCTCGGCCATCAGGAAGGTCAGGATCGGCCAGCCGACCAGGAAGCCGATGGCATAGATCAGGCCGTCGTAGCCGTTGGCCATCACCGCCGCGGTGATGCCCAGGAACGACGCCGCCGACATGTAGTCGCCAGCGATCGCCAGGCCGTTCTGGAAGCCGGTGATGCCGCCGCCGGCGGTGTAGAAGTCGGACGCCGAGCGGGTGCGCGCGGCGGCCCACTTGGTGATGCCCAGGGTCGCCAGCACGAATACGGCGAACATGACGATCGCCGTCCAGTTGGTGGGCTGGCGCACGGTCTGGCCGATGTCGCCGCCGGCCGCCAGGGCCGCGCCGCTGGCGGCCAGCAGGGCGAGCAGCGCGGCCGGGCGCAGGAACGAACGGGTCATTGCGCGTCCTCCACGATCTGCTGGGTCAACTGGTCGAACTCCTTGTTGGCGCGGCGCACGTAGAAGCCGGTGATCAGGATGGTGAACACCATCAGCCCCAGCGCGATCGGGATGCCGATGGTGGTGATCCGGCCCTCGCCCAGCGGGGTGGCGAGGAATGCCTTGTCGAAGGCGATCAGGCCGATGTAGCCGTAGTAGGCCAGCAGCATCAGTGCGGTGAGGATCCAGCCCAGCCGGTTGCGCGACTGGCGCAGCCGCTGGTAGGCCAGGTGGGAGGCGATCCGCTCAACACGGGGATCGACGGAAGCATTCATCGGGATTCTCCAGATTTCGGGAATACGGACGCAGGCGTGCAGTGCGCGCCGGTGCGGGCATGAGTGCTCCCCGTGGGGGTAGGGAGATGGTGCGTACTGCGTTTCCTGGGGCAGCGGCACCGTCGCGGTGCCGCTGCCGGGTACTCAGAAGCTGTACTTGGTGGTGAACTGCACGCGGCTGATGTCGCCCTTGCGGCCGTTCTCGATCTCGCGCACGCCGTACATCAGCTCGGCACCGATATCGACCTTGGGCATCGGCGTGTAGAACACGTTGCCGCGGATCGACTGCACGCTCTTCGTCACCAGCTGGCCGGTGATCGAGGCATCGTTGTCGTAGTCGCTGCGCGCGTAGATCAGGTTGGTGCGCAGCTTCGGGGTGAAGGCGTGGCGCCAGCCGACGTAGCCGGCGATCACCCCGGTCGGGTCGAGCTCGTCGCGCACCGCGTCCCAGGCGCTGTCGCCGGTGATGCCCAGGCCGATGTAGCGGGCGATGCCCTGGCCGCCAGTGAGCTGGTAGTGCAGCGAATCGCTGCCGCCCATCACCCACTTGCCGCCCAGGGTCAGGCCGCCGCCGGTGGCGGTGGCGTGCGCGCCGGTGGCCTGGTTGTCCACCTTCAGCTGGCGCAGCAGGCCGGCCACGCCGAAAGTGCCCCAGTCGCCCTTCCAGCCGTAGCGCGCGGTCAGGTCGGGCAGCGAGCCACGGTCGGAGCTGGTGGCACCGACCAGGGTGGTTTCCGGATTCTCCAGCGAAGCGCTGAAGCCGCCCCTGGTGTAGCGCACCTGCGCCTGACGCACGAAGATCACGCCGTCGGTCGGGCCGACGAAGTCCACCGCCTCGGGAATGGAGGCCGCGTCCATGAAGTTGGACCAGGTCTGGCCGGCCAGCCAGTTGTTCCAGTACATGTAGGCATGGCGCAGGGTGACGCCGTAGGTGTTGGTCGCGGTCTGGTTGCCCAGCGCATTGCCGAAGAAGTCCATCTCCACCAGCGCACCGGCCTTGTCGCCGTTCTCGGCCACGTGGTCCACGCCCAGGTTGAAGCGCGAGAACTTGGCGTGGGCGTTGTAGTCCACGCTCGACGCCTTGCCCGAGCCGCCTGCGCCGTGCACCGGCGTCTGTCCCGGCAGGTACAGCGAGCGGCCGGTGGCGTCGTCGGCAAGTTGTCCGTCGCCGGTGCGGGTGGCGAGGAAATCGGCCTTGATGAAGCCGCCGAACTTGAAGGTGGTGCCCGGCGTGGCGCCCGGGGTGATGCTGGTCACCTGGATCGGCTGTTTGCCGGCCGGCACCACGGGCCTGGCCGGCGCGGCGGCGGTGGCTGCCTGTTCGGCACGCACCTGCTGCACATCGCCCTGGGCCTGGGCGATGGCGCCCTGCTGTTGCTGCTGGGTGGAGAGCAGCAGCTGTACCTGGCGCTCCAGTTCGGCGACGCGGGCTTCCAGTGCCTGTTCCCTGGCGGTGCCGGCAAAGGCCATGCCCGGCGCCAGCAGCGCCACGAACAACGCGGCGGCAAGTGGCCGGCGCACCATCGTCGCAGCGGCCGGGAACGCGCGGCCCGCTGGTTTCAACACGTGTCTGTTCATCAGGTCTGCCTCTCTCCGGCTGGCGTTGACGGCCGCGTCGGTCGCACGGTCACCGGCAGGGTGCGCGGCGTTCGCCGCAGGCGGCTATTCGCCATTAGTCGAAAGCGGGCGGGTATTCGACCATCGTCTAAGCCGCGGGGCAGCGCGCGACTGGGGTGATGCGGCACACTTGGGAGGTCGCGGCCGCGTCGCAGGATGCGGCTCCTCCATTGGTTACAAGTGCAAAGGTGAGGGTATTGCCATGGCTGATCTCTATCCCGTCGATCCCGCGTTCGCCGCCCGGGCGCGGATCGACAAGACCACGTACCAGCAGCAGTACCGCGAATCGGTGGAGCATCCCGATGCGTTCTGGGCCAAGGCCGCCGAGCGCCTGGACTGGTTCACCAAGCCGACCCGGATCAAGAACGTCAGCTACCAGCTCGATGATTTCCGCATCAAGTGGTTCGAGGACGGCGAACTCAACGTCAGCGTGAACTGCCTGGACCGTCAGCTGGCCACCCGCGGCGACAAGACCGCGCTGCTGTTCGAACCGGACAGCCCCGACGCGCCGGCGCAGAAGGTCACCTACCGCGAGCTGCACGAACGCGTGTGCAAGCTCGGCAACGCGCTGCGCAACCTCGGCGTCGGCAAGGGCGACCGCGTCACCATCTACCTGCCGATGATCGTCGACGCCGCGGTGGCGATGCTGGCCTGCGCGCGCATCGGCGCGATCCACTCGGTGGTGTTCGGCGGGTTCGCCGCCAATTCCATCGCCGACCGCGTCGGCGACTGCGGCAGCAAGCTGATCATCACCGCCGACGAAGGCCTGCGCGGCGGCCGCAAGGTACCGCTCAAGGCCAATGTCGACGCCGCGCTGAAGCTGCCCGGCACCCACACCGTGGAAACCGTGCTGGTGGTGCGCCATACCGGTGCGGCGGTGGACATGCAGGCGCCGCGCGACCGCTGGTTCCACGACGTGGTCGACACCCAGCCGGCGCAGTGCGAGCCGGAGCGCATGAACGCCGAGGACCCGCTGTTCATCCTCTACACGTCCGGTTCCACCGGCAAGCCCAAGGGCGTGCTGCACACCAGCGGCGGCTACCTGCTGTTCGCCGCCTACACCCACGAGGCGGTGTTCGACCTGCGCGAGGACGACATCTACTGGTGCACCGCCGACGTGGGCTGGGTCACCGGCCACAGCTACATCGTCTACGGCCCGCTGGCCAACGGCGCCACCTCGGTGATGTTCGAGGGCGTGCCGAACTACCCCAATACCTCGCGCTTCTGGGAGGTGATCGACAAGCACCAGGTCACCATCTTCTATACCGCGCCCACCGCGATCCGCGCGCTGATGCGCGACGGCGAGGAGCCGGTCAAGCGCACCTCGCGCAGGAGCCTGCGCCTGCTCGGCAGCGTCGGCGAACCGATCAATCCCGAAGCCTGGCGCTGGTACCACGACGTGGTCGGCGAGGCGCGCTGCCCGATCGTGGATACCTGGTGGCAGACCGAGACCGGCGGCATCCTGATCTCGCCGCTGCCCGGCGCGATGGACCTCAAGCCCGGTTCGGCCACCCTGCCCTTCTTCGGCGTGCAGCCGGCGCTGGTCAATGCCGATGGCGAGATCCAGGAAGGCGCCACCGAGGGCAACCTGATCATCCGCGACTCGTGGCCGGGCCAGATGCGCACCGTCTACGGCGACCACCAGCGCTTCATCGACACCTACTTCCGCACCTACCCGGGCAGCTACTTCACCGGCGACGGTTGCCGCCGCGACGAGGACGGCTACTACTGGATCACCGGCCGCGTCGACGACGTGATCAACGTCTCCGGCCACCGCATCGGCACCGCCGAAGTGGAGAGCGCGCTGGTCAGCCACCCCAAGGTGGCCGAGGCGGCGGTGGTCGGCTTCCCGCACGACATCAAGGGCCAGGGCATCTACGCCTACGTCACCCTGGTGGCGGGCGAGGCACAGACCGACGAGCTGCTCAAGGAACTGGTGGCGTGGGTGCGCAAGGAGATCGGCCCGATCGCCGCGCCGGACCACCTGCAGTGGGCGCCGGGCCTGCCCAAGACCCGTTCGGGCAAGATCATGCGCCGCATCCTGCGCAAGATCGCCGAGAATGCACCGGACCAGCTCGGCGACACCTCGACCCTGGCCGATCCGTCGGTCGTGGCCTCGCTGGTGGACGAGCGCAAGGTGCGCTGAACCGGCGTGCGGGCACCGCGTGGGGGCCGGCACGGCGCGACGTCGACAGCGTTGCCCGCATCGTCCCCCCGTCCCCCACGTTCCACCGCCTGCCCAGCCGATGCACGTCCCCGACCCCCGCTTGCCGACCCCTCCCGCCCCCATGCCCACCCTGCTCATCGCCGACGACCACCCGCTGTTCCGCGAAGCGCTGCGCGGGGCGGTGCAGCGGGTGATTCCCGGGGTGCAGCTGCTGGAGGCCGACAGCGTCGAGGCGCTGTATGCGCTGGCCGAGCAGCACCCCGACGCGGACCTGGTTCTGATGGACCTGAACATGCCCGGTGCCCAGGGTTTCAACGCGCTGGTGCACCTGCGCTCGCTGCATCCGCAGCTGCCGATCGTGGTGGTGTCCGCGCGCGAGGAGCCGACGGTGATGCGGCGTGCGCTGGACCATGGCGCGTTCGGCTTCATTCCCAAATCGGCCGATTCGGACACCATCGGCCATGCCCTGGGCACCATCCTCGATGGCGAGCGCTGGGCGCCGGCGGAGGCGCACAACGTGCCGCCCACCGACCACGAGGAGCGCGAGGTGGGCCAGCGCCTGCGCGAGCTGACCCCGCAGCAGTTCCGGGTGCTGCAGATGCTCGGCGCCGGCCGCCTCAACAAGCAGATCGCCTACGACCTGAACGTGTCCGAGGCCACCATCAAGGCGCATGTCACTGCGATCCTGCGCAAGCTTGGCGTCACCAACCGCACCCAGGCGGTGCTGATGGCAGGCAAGCTGGCCATCGACGACGACAGCATCGTGCTGCCGCCGGAAGAGGACTGAGCCGGCACCTGCGTGCCGTCGGTGGCGCGGGCTGCCGCCACCGCACCCTGCATCAGGCCACGCGTGCCGGCCGCGGCGCGTCGTGGCCGCCCAGCACGAATGTTTCCGCCGCCGCCGCCAGGTCCTGCGCCTGCTCGCGCATGGCCAAAGCCGCCTGCGAGGAGGCCCGGGCGACATTGTCGCTCTGGCGCGTGCCCTCGCCGATACGCCGCAGCAGCCGTTCGACGTCGTCCACCGCGCTGACCTGGCGCGCCGACGCCGCGTCGATGCGCGCCATCGCCGCCACCACCTGCTGTACGCGGCCGCCGATGTCCTGCATCGCCTCGCCGCTGCTGTCGACCAGGTGGGCGCCGGCTTCGACCTGCTGCAGCGAGGCATCCACCAGCGTGCGGATCTGCTGCGAGGCCTCGGCCGAGCGCTGCGCCAGCTGCCGCACTTCGCCGGCGACCACCGCGAAGCCGCGGCCGTGGCTGCCGGCGCGCGCCGCTTCCACCGCCGCATTGAGCGCCAGCAGGTTGGTCTGGAACGACAGGCTGTCCACCGTGGCGACGATCTCGCGGATGTGGCGCGAAGACGCGCGCAGCCGCTCCATGCCCGACACCGCGGCGGTGGTGGCTTCACGCCCGCGCTCGGCGGCGATGCTGGCGGCCTCGGAGATCTCGGCGCTGTGGCGCGCGCTGTCGGCGTTCTCGCGCGCCTCCCCGGCCACCGAGCGCACGCGCTGCAGCGCGTCATGCACGTCGTCGACCTGCTGCTGGACCTGCGCGGACAGTTCGCGGGTGCCGCCGGCCATGTCGGCCACCGCCGCCTGTACGCTGCCGGCCGACTGCTGGATGCTGGAGACGATGGCGCCGACCTGGCGCATCGCCACTTCCAGCCCCTGCCGCAGCCGCGCGTAGATGCCGCCGCCATCCGTGCGCATGCGCGCGCTCAGGTCGCCGCGGGCGAAGTGGCCGATCACGCGCGTGGCGTCGCCGACCTGCGACTGCACGCTGTCCAGCAACGCGTTGATGCGCCCGCCCAGCTCCAGCACGAACCCCTGCTTGTCGGCCAGTTCGATGCGGCCTTCCAGGTCGCCGCCGGCGGCAGCGGCGACCACCGCCGCGACCTCGTTGGCGATCACCCGCTCCAGGCGCCGGTCCTGCCATTCCATCACCAGCCCCAGCACCTGCGCCTGCTCGAGTACCGGGCTGGCGCGCAGCCAGAACCCGGTGTTGCCCAGCTCCACCTCGGCGTCGATGGTGCCGCCGCCATCGCGCACCCGCGCCAGCACCGCGGCCACGTCGGGGCCGAGCGCGGCCACCGCCGCGCCGGTTGCGGCCGGCATCTCGACGCCGGCCCGTGCGAAGGTCTGCCGCAGGGCATCGTTGGCGTAGACCACGCAGCCCTCGCCATCGATCACCAGCACCGCGGCGCGCGCCACGTCCAGCGCCTGGCGCACGCGCTGGTTGGCGAGCGCGGCGATGCGCTCGCTGGCGATGCGTTCGCGCAGGCGCGCCTGCATCTGCATCAGCGCGGTGGCGAGCTGGCCGATCTCGTCATGCCGGTTGCGCACCACCAGGGTGCCATCCAGGTGGTCGTCGGCGATCGCCCCGGCGAAGGCCGCGGCGGCGGCCAGCGGGCGGTCGATGGCGCGCAGCAGCAGCACCAGCAGCGTCACCAGCAGCACGCCCACGATCAGCACGGTGGCGGCGAAGGCGGCGTTCATCCAGCTGCGCGCGGCGGCCTGCCCGGCCTGTTGCCGCTGCAGCGCACTGCGCTGGTCGCGCTGCAGGCGCAGGATCACCGGATCCACCTGCGCGGCATACTCGTCCAGCGCCTGGGTCTCACTGTCGACGCCGAAGCGCGCCGCCGCATAGGACAGGAACGCGCCCTGGTAGCGCTGCATCGCCTCGCGCACCTGCGCGCGCACCGGCTCCGGCATGCGTGCGCGCTGCAGCAGCAGTTCGAACGGCATCGCCTCGGCCCCCAGTTCGTCGGCGTACTTCTGTTCGCGGCGCGCGATGAAGTCCTTTTCGTAGCGGCGCATGCTCAGCATCGATACCTGCAGCTCCGGCTCGCGGTAATCACCGATCAGGTTCTCCACGGTATGCACCGCCGCGCGCAGCTCGCCCTGCATGCCGCTGTCGGCATCGTGGCCGAGCTCGCCGATGCGCTCGTCCAGCAGGCGCGCCGATTCCAGGTAGGCGTGCAGCGCGGCAGCCAGCGCGGGCGGCCACGGTTCGGCGCCGGGCACCGGCGCCAATGCCTGGCCCAGCTGCGCCCGCGCCTTGCCGAAAGCCTGCCCGGCGGTGGTCGAAAACGACATGGCATACTCGGCCTGCGCGCGCCGGGTCTCGGCGAAGGCGCGGGCCAGGCGCTCCAGCCGCGCCGCGTCCTGCTGGTAACGTTGCAGTCGCTGGTCGGCGGCGCGGGTGCCGGCACTGAGCCAGGCATAGGCCGAGCCGATGACGGCCAGGCCGACCACCAGCGCCAGCAGGCTCAACCGCAGCTTCTGGGCGATTCCAAGCGGGAACTTCATTGCACGACTCCGGGCGTGGGGACGCCTCTGGATCGGCCGCCGGCGCGCAACCTTTAGGGCATTCCGCGAGCGGGGGGGCACGTCGGTCGCCGCGCGCGGCGCAATGAAGCCAGCGGGTGATGACGGCAGCATGTCAGCCCCACCCACGCCCGCCGCCTGCACGGCGACGGCCGCGGCGGCGTGCTAGAATCCGCGCTCCCTTGGGGAGTAGCCTGCTTCCAGCGTCTGGAAGCGCACGCGTCAACACACTCGACCATTGCGTCGTGGCGCGTGCGACCGGTTCCACGGTTGGCGAGACCAACGGCATGCGAGCGCAACGTCAGGTCGGGCGCGCCGCGTGCCGTCCGTGTCCGCCCGGCCAGGAAAACCCGATGTCCCCTCTGTCCATCCTTCTCATCGGCTTCGCTATGTCCACCGACGCCTTCGCCGCCGCGATCGGCAAGGGTGCGGCGATGCGCCGGCCGCGCCTGCCCGACGCGCTGCGCGCCGGCCTGATCTTCGGCGTGATCGAAGCCATCACCCCGCTGCTCGGCTGGCTGCTCGGCCGCGCCACGTCGCAGTACGTCGAAGCGTTCGACCACTGGATCGCGTTCGTGCTGCTCGGCGCGCTGGGCGTGCACATGATCGTCGCCGGGCTGCGCCCGGATGCCGAAGAGGACACCCAGGAACCCGGCGACAACCGCCACAACCGCTTCTGGACGCTGGCCGCCACCGGCCTGGCCACCAGCATCGACGCGGCGGCGATCGGCGTGAGCCTGGCGTTCCTGGACGTGCACATCGGCGTGGTGGCGCTGGTCATCGGCCTGTGCACGCTGGTCATGGTGACCCTGGGCATCATGCTCGGCCGCGTGCTCGGTGCGCTGGTCGGAAAGCGCGCGGAGATCGTCGGCGGCGTGATCCTGATCGTCATCGGCGCCAGCATCCTGTACGAGCACCTGCACGGCGCGGCCTGAGCGCAGGGCCGCGGCGGCGGCCGTGCACACCGCGTCCCGGCCGCGGCGGCGCACCCGCCTGGCGGCCTGCGGCACGCCGGCGGCATCGCGCCGCCGGCAGGTCCGCCAGCGCGATGGCCTCAGGGCAGGGCGGTCAGGAAGGCACGCAGCGAGGCCGGCTTCACCGGCTTGGTCAACACCCGGTAGCCGCGCTCGCGCGCCAGCCGCTTCAGCTCGTCGCGGCCATCGGCGGTGAGCAGCGCGCCGGGCAGCGGGCGGCCGGCGGCCGCGCGCAGCGCGACCAGCGCGTCAAGCCCGTCCATGCGGTCGTGCAGGTGGTAGTCCACCAGCATCACGTCGGGCCGCTCGGCGATCTTCTCCATCGCCATGTCCACGGTGCTGGCCGCGATCACCTGCACCTTCCAGCGGCCGAGCAGCGCGCGCATGCCGTCGAGGATCTCCTGGTCGTTGTCCACGCACAGCACGCGCAGGCCGGCCAGCGCCTCGTCGCCGCCGAACGCCGGCATGGCGCGCGGCGGCGGCGCCACCGCCGGCGTCGGCACGCGCGGCAGGGTGATGGAGAACATGCTGCCGCGGCCGGGTTGGCTGCGTGCATCCAGGCCATGGCCGAGCAGCCGCGAGATGCGCTGGCAGATCGACAGGCCCAGGCCCAGGCCCTGCTCGCCCCAGTCGAACGGCTGCTGGTAGCGGTGGAACTCGTTGAAGATCTGCTGCATGTGGTGCTCGGGGATACCGGGACCGGTATCCCACACCTGCAGCTCGACCTGGCCACCGCGCACCCGCAGCGCCAGCACGATGCGCCCGCTGCGGGTGTAGCGCAGCGCGTTGGCCATGAAGTTCTGCAGTACCCGCCGCAGCAGGCGGCGGTCGCTGCGCACCCATGCCTGGCGCGCGAATACGTGCAGGCGCAGCCCGCGCCCGGCCGCCACCGGGGTGTACTGCGCGGCCAGTTCGCGCACCAGCACCGAGGCATCGAAATCGGTGACGGTCGGACGCAGCCCGCCGGCATCCAGCCGCGACACGTCGAGCAGGCCGTCGAGCAGCTCTTCGGCCGCACGCAGCGAGGCGTCCACGCGCTCGGCCAGGTGGCGCTGCTCGTCGCCCTCCTGCAGGCCGTCGCGCAGCGCCGAGGCGAACAGGCGCGCGGCGTTGAGCGGCTGAAGCACGTCGTGGCTGATGGCGGCCAGGAAGCGGGTCTTGGACTGCTGCGCCGCCTCGGCCGCCTGCGAACGCTCGGCCACGCGCTGCTCCAGGGTCTCGTTGGCCTCCAGCAACGCCTGCTCGGCGCGCTTGAAGTCGCTGATGTCGTTGTAGCTGGTGACGTAACCGCCGCCGGGCAGGGCCTGGCCGCGCAGCTCGATCACCTTGCCGTCGGCGCCGGTACGCTCGAACACGTGCGGCGTGCCGGCGCGCATGTGGCCGATGCGCCGGTTGATCTGCATCTCGATGTCGCCTTCGCCCAGCTCGCCACGCTCGGCGTTGTAGCGGATCAGGTCGGCGACCGGGCGGCCGACGTAGAGCATGCCGTCGGGATAGCCGAACATCTGCTGGTAGCGGCGGTTCCATGCGGTCAGGCGCATGTCCGGATCGACCACGCTGACCCCGGCGCTGATGTTCTCCAGCGTGGTGGACAGGATCTCGCGGTTGAAACGCAGCTCCTGCCCGGCCTCGTCCAGCACCGCCACCACTTCGCCCAGGTCCATGCCCGAACCGCGCAGCAGGCTGGTCAGCAGCAGGCGCGCCGAGGCGGCGCCGATGGACGCGGCCAGCAGGCGTTCGGTGAACTGCACCCATGCGCGGTCGGCGGCGGCGGCCGGCTGGAACTCGCGCTGCAGCGCCTGCGCCTGTTCGACGAAGGCGCGCCGCGCGCGCACGTCGCCGACCACGCGCGTGGCCAGCGCCAGCAGGTCGCGCACCTTGACGTGCGCCGGCCAGTCGCCGGCCACCGCCGGGCGCCGTGCGTACGGCTCCAGGAACGGCGCCACGCGCAGCCGTTCGGCCACCCCCGGGCGCCAGCGCATCGACACCAGCAGCATGGTCGCGGAGTTGAGCAGCAGCGACCAGAACGTGCCATGGGTCAGCGGGTCCCAGCCACGCAGGCCGAACAGCTGTTCGGGCCGCAGCCAGCCGATGCCGAACGGGCCGCGCTCGACCAGCCCCACGTCCAGCCAGCCGCCATGGCTGAGCGCCGGCAGCAGCAGCGTGTAGATCCACAGCGCGAAACCTACCGCCATGCCGGTGCCGACGCCGCGGCGGCTGGCGCCGCGCCAGTACAGGCCGCCGATCAGGCCGGGGGCGAACTGCGCCACCGCGGCGAACGCCATCAGCCCGTAGGTCGCGAGCATGGTGTCGTTGTTGCTGCCGCGGTAGTAGCCGTAGGCGACCAGCGCCAGCAGCAGGATCGCCAGGCGGCGGATCCACAACACGCGCGAGGCGACGTCGGCGGCCTCGCGGTGGTCGCCGCTGCGGCGCAGCAGCAGCGGCATCACCAGATCGTTGCTGATCATGGTCGCCAGCGCGATCGAGGACACGATCACCATGCCGGTCGCCGCGGAGAAGCCACCGACGTAGGCCACCAGCGCCAGCGCGGTGTTGCCGCTGCTCATCGGCAGCGCCAGTACCAGCGCGTCGTCGACCACGCCGCCCCCGCCGAGCAGGGCGTTGCCGGCCACCGCGATCGGCACGATCATCAGCGAGATCAGGACCAGGTATCCGCCGAACAGCCAGCGCGCGCGGCGCACGTCGCCGACGTCACCACACTCCACCACCGCCACGTGGAACTGGCGCGGCAGGCAGATCAGCGCCAGGAAGCTGAGCAGGGTCTGCGAGACGAAGCCCACCGGCGGCGTGCCCTCGAACAGGGTGCGCGCCGACGCCACCACCGCGGTGCCGCGGTCGGACAGCCAGACGTAGGCGAACACCCCGACCGCCACCATCGCCAGCAGCTTGATCATCGATTCCAGGGCGATGGCCAGCATCATGCCGTGGTGGTGCTCGGTGGCGTCCACCTGGCGGGTGCCGAACAACGTGGCGAACAGCGCCATCAGCAGCGCCACGTACAGCGCCGGATCGGTGAGCACGCCCCCACCGCCGCTGTCGCCGGTGAGTACCCGCAGGCTCATCGCAACCGCCTTGTACTGCAGCGCCAGGTACGGCACCACGCCGATCAGCGCGATCACCGCCACCAGCGCGGCCAGCCGCCGCGAACGGCCGTAGCGGGAGGAAATGAAATCGGCGATGGAGACCACGTTCTCGCTGCGCGCGATCAGCGCCAGCCGCTCGATGATGCGCCAGCCGAACAGCAGCAGCAGCAGCGGCCCCAGGTAGATCGGCAGGTAGCCGATGCCGTAGCGCACCGCGGTGCCGACCGCGCCGTAGAAGGTCCACGACGAGCAGTACACCGCCAGCGCAAGGCTGTAGATCACCGGCCGCAGCCACGGCCGGTCCGGATACATCGGCCGATGGTCGCCCCACCACGCCACGCCGAACAGCAGCGCGGCATAGCCGAGTGAGACCAGCAGCAGGATCCAGCTTGAGACCAAGGACGCGTTTCCGGACGGGCCGTGCCGCAGTGTAGCCGCTGCCAGGCCCGCGCCGTGGCGGCCGCCCGGCGCGGCTCAGCAGGGGATCGTTTCGCCGCCCCCGGCCGGCGGCGCCGGCTCGACGGACAATGCCCGCGCCGGCAGGTACAGATGGAACCGGGTGCCTTCGCCCGGCGCGCTGTCCACTTCGATGCGGCCGTCGGCCGCGGCAATCAGGTTGACCGCCACCGCCAGGCCCAGGCCGGTGCCCTGGCCGCTGGGCTTGGTGGTGAAGAACGGCTCCATGCAGCGCAGCCGTACCTCCTCGCTCATGCCATGGCCGCTGTCGCTCACTTCGATCCGCAGTTCGTTGCCCGGCTCCGGGCAGGACAACGCCAGCCGGAAGGTACCGCCGTCGGGCATGGCCTGCCGCGCATTGGCGGCCAGGCTCAACAGCACCAGCTCCAGCTGCGCCGGGTCGAAATGGATCTGGCACTGCACCTGGCCGGTGTCCAGTTCGAACACCATGCGCGCGTCGAACAGCTGGCGCAGCATCGGCTCCATCGCGGCGATGGTCGGTGCCGCGTCCAGCAGCTGCGGCCGCGCCACGTCCTGGCGGCTGAAGTCCAGCAGCCGGCGGGTGACCGCACCGGCGCGCCGTGCGGCCGACTCCACGCCCTGCAGCGCCGCCTTCAGCTCCGCCGGATCGTCGCTGCGGCGGCCCTTGCCGGCATATCCCATGATCAGCGCCAGCAGATGGTTGAAATCGTGCGCCACGCCGCTGGCCAGCCGGCCGACGTTCTCGATCTTCAGCGCGTGCACCAGCTGCTCGCGCGAGCGCTCCTTTTCCTGCATTTCCAGTTGCAGCGCATCGCGCTTGCGCGCCAGGTCGGCGCCGCGGCGGCGGGCGATGCGCAGGTTGTCGCGCAGCGCGGACAGCGACTGGTCCAGCACGAACGCCACCACCAGCGTGCCGAAGCCGGCCAGCACCAGGTCGCGCAACGCCAGCTCCACGCGCGCCGGCAGGTAGAAGGCGGCGGCCGCGTCCAACCATGCGCCCAGCGCCAGCAGCGCGGCCAGCCAGGTGGTCGCCAGCCACAGCGCACGGCGGCCCAGCAGCGCCCCGGCCAGCAGCACCGGCAGCAGCTGCAGCAACTGCCCGTGCATCTGCGCGCGCAGGCCCCAGTAGCCATACGCCACCGAGGTCAGCACCAGGTTGAGCACCACGAAGACCAGGACCGACAGGTGCAGGCGGCGGCGCCGCAGCAGCTCCAGCGAAACCACGCAGGTCAATATGCCGGCCACGCCCAGCCCCTGCGCCAGCCCCGCGGTGCCCGCTGCGCCCCACAGCAGGAGCAGCAGCTGGTAGCCGGCCACGGCCAGCAGCAGGCGCAACAGCATCGCCATGGCGCGCGCTTCGGTGGCATCCACCACCGCAGGCCGCCGTGGGCGGTCGGTGGCACGCGTGGCGCGTGGTGGCTCGGGCTGATCCCCGGGCCGGGTAGTTCCGGAAAGCATCGGGTGTAGTCCCCGGCACGGCGGATGGCCGCGCGATACATGGAAAGTTGCCGCTATATTACGGACGCCCGTCGTCCAGGCACCCACCCACGCCGGGCGGGCACGGCATGCCGCCGCGAAGGCGGCGCGATGTGGCGCCCGGCGCCCAGGCAGTGCGGCTATATTAGCCACGTCCGTTGCCGGACTTTCCCCGCCTGGAAACACCGGACGCCATGCTCCCACCGCTTCGTGTCATTCGATTCCGCTGCCTGTTGCCCTGGGCGGCACTGGCAATGGCCACGGCCGGCCCCGCGGGTGCCCAGGGCACCGACGCCGACGTAAGGCTGATGGACCAGGTGGGACGCTGCCACGCAACGGTGCATGGCGCCCCGCGCGAAGCACTGGCGATGGCCACGAAACTGCTGGACATGCCGGCGCTGCCGCCGGTGGTGGAAATAGGCGCCGAGGGATGCCGCGGCTTCGCCCGGCAGTTGCTTGGCCAGGGCGACGCCAGCCTGGAATCGGCGGCGCGGTTGCAGGCGTTGCTGCGGACGACGGAGCTGCCCGCCATCGAACACAGCCGGGCGATACAGATGGCGGCCACGCTGCTGCAGCGCAATGGACAGACCGCCGAGGGCCTGAAACTGCTCGAATCGATGCTGGAACGCGGCATCGCCGAAGGCGACGTGGGCAGCCAGATCACCGCATTGAGCGGCATCGCCCTGATCCGCGCCGAGCAGATGGACGACCCCGAGGGTGCGCTGCATTACCAGCAACAGGCACTGGCGCTGTCCGACCACCTGCGCAGGCCGCCACTGCCGCAGGACGTGATGCTGCACTACAACCACGGCTACACGCTGCTGCGGCTCAGGCGCCATGAAGAGGCGGAGCGTGCCTTCGCGCGTGCCGAGTCGATCGCCAACCGCGTGTCCAACCAGGACGTGATGCTGCACCGGATCCGCAGCCACCGGGCCGAGATCCAGCGTGCCGGCGGTCACCTGGAGGCGGCCCGGGCGCAGTTCCTGGCCGTGCTGCCATGGCAGGCCCAGAATGATCCGCTCGGGCAGATCGTCACCCTGCAGCGGCTGGCACGGATCGCACTGGAGCAGGCGCAACCGGAGCAGGCCCGGGATCTCGGCGAAAAGGCCCTGGCGCTGGCCGAAGCCGGCAAGTTCCCCGGAGGCGCGCGCGACAGTCTGGACCTGCTGGCGGAGACCAGCGTGGCTCTCGGCAATACCGCCCAGGCGCGCGATTACCTGCGCCAGGCCAGGCAGATCGACCAGGCGCAGATGAAGGGCGACAACCTCAACCGCCTGGCCAGGTTGCAGGCCACGGCCGAGCAGGCGCTGGATCCGATCCGCATCAACGCCGTCCAGGAGGCCAGCCGCGACCGCCTGCTGCGCAATGCCGCGCTGGCCGCGGTGGCGGTCCTGCTGCTGGGCGGCGGCGGCCTGTACCTGCGCATGCGCCGCCAGCAGCGGCGGCTGCGCAGGCTCGGCGCCATCGACGCGCTCACCGGATTGCCGAACCGGCGCGAGGCGCAACGCCTGCTGGACGCCACCATGTCAGTGCGCACCGGCGACGCGCGCAGCGCGGTGCTGCTGCTGGAGATCGATGGCTTCAAGGCGCTCAACGACCTGCACGGCCATGCCGCCGGCGACCTGCTGCTGCGCGCGGTGGCCGAAGAACTGGTGCGCAACAGCGACCAGCACGACCACGTGGCCCGCTGGGGCGGGGCGACCTTCGTGGTGATCCGCGCCAACACCACCCAGGCCGCGGCGTTCGCGCTGGCCGCGCACCTGTGCCGCAGCATCCAGCGGCTGCAGGTGGATGTCGCGCCGGGCCAGTGCCTGACGCCCAGCATGTCCGCCGGCGTGGCCCCGCACCCGCTGTTCCCTGGCACCGCCACCAGCCATGCCGATACCCTGCGCGCGGCCAGCCGGGCGCTGCAGGTGGCGCGCCGCAGCGGCACCGGCACCTGGGCCGGGCTGTGGGGCCTGGCCGAAGGCCGCAACGTCGACCTGTACAGCATCCTGCGCGATCCGGAACAGGCCCTGGCACAGGGCTGGATCATGATCGGCGGCGGCCGGCCGATGTCGTGGGCACCGCCGCGCGACGTCGGTGCCCCGCCAGCGCGGGACGAAAACCGGGGCCAGGGTCGGGTTTCCCACCTGCCCTGAACCCGGGACCCGCCGGCCGCTGCGCGCACGCATTAACCGACCCGGACCCCGGCTGTTCACGCGACGCGGCAATTACCGGGCCAGTTCGAAGCGCACTTCGACCCGGCGGTTGGGCAGCAGGCATTCCAGCAGCGCGGCGCGCGGCTTGACGCCATCGCACTGCTGCACCTGCTGGGTATCGCCGCGGTATTCGTAGCGGATCCGGTCGGCGGAGATGCCGCGGCCGATCAGCAGCTCGCGAACCGTCTGCGCGCGACGCTGCGACAGGCCCTGGTTGTAGTCGAAGCCCTTGCCCTGCATGCGGTCGGCGTGCCCGACCAGGGTGACCCCGGCCAGTTCGCGCTGCTCGCCGGCCAGGGTGGCCAGCGCGCGGTCGATACTCTCCAGCGAGTAGGTACGGATGTCCTTGCGGCCATCGCGGTCGAACTCGAACAGCACGTTGGCGATCAGCGGGCCGGGCGTCGGCGCCGCGGCGGCGGGCGCCACGGCGCACTGGCGTGCCATCGCCTCGGCATCGTTGACCAGGTCTTCGGCGATCTGGATGTACGGCTTGGAGTGCCGCCACTGCTGCTGGTTGAACTCGTTGCCGGCGTGCACCAGCTCGACCTCGCCACAGGCCACGGCCTGCTGCGCGCAACTGAAGCCCGGGGTGCCGTGGATCGCCTTCAGGCGCTGCCACAGGTCGTCGCGCAGGTACTTGGCGTTGTTGACCAGGGGCGTATCGGTCGGGATCGGCGAGACGCCGGTCTCCATGGCCACGATCAGCTTCTCCGACTCGGTCAGCGCCTCCTGCGGGAACGCGCTGCGGTCGTTGCGGGTGTACTCGTGGAAGGACACGTCCAGCCAGCACTGCGCCTTGGACAGGTGGTAGTCGCGCACCGGGCGGCCGGCGTCGTTGAGCGCCTGGATGCGGCCCTGCGTGGCTTCGTAGCCCTGCAGGTCGGCGTGGATGGCCTCGTCGGTGATGCGCTTTTCCTGCGGGTTGAGCCGGGTCTGCTGGGCGGCGGCGGGGCCGGCCAGGGCGGACAGGAGGGCGGTCGCCAGCAGCGCGCGGGACAGGGTGGAACGGGTATGCGGGAGAGTCATCGGGTCGTCCTCAGCGGGCCGGGTCGCGGTGGCGCACCGGGTCACGGCGGAAAAGGTCTTCGTCGAACTTGAAGCGCAGGCGCAGGAACAGGCCCTGCTGGGTGTATTCGTAGCCGTTGAGGTCGCGGTCGCCCTCGAAGCCGGTCCAGTTGTAGCCGGCCGACAACCACAGGTTCTGCCGCAGCAGGCGGCCCACTTCCACGCCGTAGGCGTACTGGTTGCCGCCGGACTGGCCACGGAAGGTGGAGCCGAGCACGCCGACGTCCCAGTTCTCGGTGATGTCGTAGACGATGCGGCCGGAGAACAGCAGCGCACGGAAGCTGCTGTTGACGCGGGCGCCGTCGGCAAGTGCGAACTGGTCGCGCTGCCACTTGCCGGCCACGCGCCCGGTCAGCCACCACGGCCGCGACGGATGCCAGTCGGCATGCGAGGAGACGATGTGGGCGCGGGTACGCACGTCCTGGCTGGTGCCGTTGACCACCTGGCCGTCGAGCAGGGTCAATCCGCTTTCGTCGCGTTCGAGCTTGTACTCGTAGCGCATCAGCGCGTTGACCCGGTTGCGGTCGGTGTCGCGGTAGGCCAGGCCCAGCTGGAAGCGGTCCTGCAGGACGTCGCCGCGTTCCTTGTAGTTGGTCGCCAGCAGGTAGTTGCGGCCCAGCAGGGTCCAGTCGCGGCTGAGCTTGCGCGCCAGCATGAACTGCAGCAGCGTGGTATCGAACGCCTCGTTGGCCTCGGTGTGCGCCACGTCCTCGGAGATGCGGTGCTCCACGCGCACCGCGCCGCGCCACAGCGGGTTGGCGCTGTAGTCCAGCGCCAGCGCCAGCCCGGTGCTGTCGCCGGTGTCGCCGGCGATCACGTTGACCCGTTCGGCGGAGCTGCTCAGGCGCAGGCCCTCGCGGATGTCCCAGTTGTTGCGGATGCCCGAGGCGGCCTGCACGTCGCGGCCGCTGATCGCATCGCGCAGCCGGTATTCGCTGAATGCCTGGGTGTCGCGCAGGTAGCTGCTGTCCACGCCGAACACCAGCGCGTCAGCCTGGCGGTCGGTGGTGGTGATGCCGTAGGCGCTGGTCAGGCCGGTCTGCTTCTCGTAGCGGCCATACAGGCGGCTGCGCTCGAACACCTGGTAGTCGACGCCGGCGGCCACGCGGTGGCGGTCCTCGCCGTTGACGCTCTGCTCGACCTCGGCACCGCCGCTGAACTTCTCGCTGAAGCGGTAACCCAGGCCGATGCGGGCACTGTCCGATTCCAGTTTCGTGCCGACCGGCAGGTCGCTGGTGATCAGGCTGCCGGACGACGGGCCATTGATGACCATCAGCCCGGTGGCCGGGTCCAGCGCCTGCTGGCCATAGCCCAGCGCGCCGCCGCCGGCACCGGTGGCGAAGCCGCCGGTCAGGCCGCCGGCCTGGCCGAACGGCGCCCCCATCGACCACGGCGAGGTCACGCCGATGGTCTCGCGCACGCTGCGCAGGCCGACGTCCAGGGTCAGGCGCTCGGTGGCGGCCACGCGCACGCCGGCACCGCCGGCTTCGCGCTCGCCACCATCGGGATTGCGGTCTTCGCTGCGCAGGGCCTCGACATACAGCTCCAGCCGCGGGCCCAGCGCGTAACCCAGGCGCGCGTTGTACTCGCCGCGGCCGCCGTACAGCGGCGACGCCGGGTTGTTGAACGCCGGATCGGTGCGCGCGGCGAACAGGCGCGCATCGAACTTGTCGCCGTCATGCGCGAACTCGACGCGCCAGGCATCGCCCTCGACCTCGCCGACCACGTCCTTCAGGCCCTGCGAGGCGACCTGGTTGAGCGAACTGGTGTTGACCTCGCTGCGGGTGCGCGCGAACTCGGCGACCAGCATCGTGTTCTCGCCGAACCGGTAGCCGGCGTTGGCGCTGCCCATGCGGAACTCGGCGTACGGGTTGCGGTCTTCCACCGCCGAGGCGCCCACTTCCAGCCGTTCGCCCAGCTTGAACTGGCCGTCGGCGCCGAACACCCAGAACTTCTCGGTCTGCTGGTCCAGCTCGTAGGTGATGCGCAGCGACACCGGATTCAGGTCGCTGTCGAAGGACGGCATGAACTGGTTGAGCAGGATGCGCCCGGAGAACGGCTCGAAGCTGTAGTCCACCAGCCGCGCCAGCGGACGCACCGACACGATGCGGGTCGGCTGGTTGCGGTCGCGCACGATCACTTCCACCCGCTCGCTGCCCTCCAGCACCGTGTTGTTGCGCAGCGCGTACGGGCCACTGCCCTGGCTGCGGAACTCCTCGATGACCTGGCGCAGCGAGTCCTCGATGGCGAAGACGTTGCCGCGTGCGCGCGCGCTCTCGAAGTGCCAGCCCAGGCCGGTGGCGGTGCGGTTGTAGGTGCTCAGGCTGCGCTGCGGGATCGGCCCGCTGCCACCGATGCCGGTGACCGTGGCCAGCGTGTCGCCGGTCTGGAAGTCGCCGTACAGCAGGTAGCTGCGCTTGTTGTCGATGCGCACGTACAGGCGTTCGGCCGAGCGCGCGTCGAAGCCGCGCAGCGACGCATCGCCGTAGACCGGGTAGAACTCCTCCGGCTGGATGTCGCGCAGCAGGCGGCCGCGCACGTCCTTGTCCGAATCGTAGGCGGCGGTGAGCAGGTACTCGCCCTTGATCCGGCCCTTGACGAAGAACGCGGTGCGCGCGGCGGCATTGGCCTTGCCGTTGTTGAACTGCTTCTCCCAGCGGCGGATGTCGCGGTCGAAGGCGTCGTGGTGCTGCACCGGCGAGATCAGCCCGGCATTGGACCTGTTGCGGAAATTGAGCACGCCCTCGATCAGGCCGGTGGCCAGCAGTTCGCGCATTTCCGGCAGGAAGCCGATCACGCCCTCGGCAGTGCGGCCGCCGGCGGTGATGCGCAGCACCACGTCCTGCGGCTCGTGCGGTGCGAGCAGGTCGAACTCGGCCACGCCGTCCTCCACCACCAGCTGCACGCCGGGGGTGACCTTGTCGGCATCGCTGGCACCGGGGCCGAACTCGTCGGTACGCGAACCGGGCAGGTGCACGCGGCCGCCGCTGTTCTCGATGGTGGCGTAGGCGCGGCCGGCCAGCGGCTTGCCTTCGCCGTCGAGCAGCTGCACGCGCACGTGCACCGGGGTCTGGCCGTCGGCCGGCACGCCGTCGCGGTCGACCTCGACGCGGACCAGGTCCACGCCGCGGTTGAGGGCGTAGTCGACCTGGCCCGGCCGCGCCGGCACCGCTTCCGGTGCGGCATCGACGCTCGCCGGCGAGCGTGGGTACAGGGTGCTGGCATCACCCAGCACCGGGGTGAAGCGGGTACTGGTGCCCACGCTCTGGGCCATCGCCGGTACGGCAACGGCAGCCAGCGCGCAGGCCAGCAGGCTCAGGCGCGGCGGCGTACGCGGGAAGTCGCGGCGGCTCATGGCTGCACCTCCTGCGCGGCCGATGCCGGGGGCGGGTTGGGTCTGGGATCCACGATCGGTCTCTGGTTGGCCGTATCCGTGGCCTGCTGCGGCGCACGGACGGGCTTGCTTTCGAAACGCAGCGGCGACTGGCCGGGCTCGCTCTCCGGTGCGCGCACCTCACCCTGGGTACGGCGCGCCTTGACCTGCTCCAGCACCGGGTTGGCGCAGCTGCCCTCGACGAAGTCGGCGCGGTGCAGCTCACCGTTCTTCAGGTCCAGGAACAGGCTGTCGGCGTCGCCCAGGTTGCGGTTGCTGCTGGTGGTCAGGCGTGCGCCGACCGGCAGGGTCGACGGATCGACCTTCAGCGTGTGGCTGTTCGGCGGCAGGCCGCAGTAGCTGTACTTGCCCTCCGAGTCGGAGACCAGCCAGGTGCCGTCGGAGAAGTACAGGCGCACCCCGGGGATGCCCAGTTCTTCCGGGTCCTGCACGTGGTTGTTGTTGCAGTCCACGAACACCTTGCCCAGCACGCAGGCCTCGTCGGTGAACACGCCGCCGGTGACGCGTACGCGGTACTGGGCGTGGTTGGACGGGGTCGAACCCGGCAGCGGGTTCAGGCCCACCGGATCGATGCAGCCGCCGGGGATCGAGCAGCCGTGCGCCTGCGCGCGGTTGATGCCGTCGCCCTGCAGCGCGCCCACGCCGATGCGCACGCGGTAGGTCAGCACCCGCTGGCCGCCGGCGGCGATCGGGCCCAGGTCGAAGCCCAGGCGCGGACCCGGCCTGCCCAGCGGTTCGTCCAGCACGCGGCCGTCGACGCGGGCGGTGCCGTCGATGTAGGTGAAGCCGCGCGGCAGCACGTCGACGATGTTCACCGTGCGCGCGGCGCTGCCGGACACGTGGCGTACCTCGATGGTGTACTGCACGGTGTCGCCGATCTCGGCCATGGCGCGGTCGCCACGCTTGCTGATCACCAGCAGCGTGTCTTCCGGCGCTTCCTGCACCTCGTTCGGCACCCGGCACAGGTTCTGGCTGATCTGTGGGTCACACAGGTCGAGCTGGCCAGGGGTTTCCTCGAACTGCTTCCACTGTTCCTCGCCCGGCCTGCGCTGCGGATCTTCGCCGCCGCCGGACACCACCACCGCGTTGTTCACGGTGCCCTGGCGCACGGCTTCCGGCAGTACGTCCACCGGCACCTTGATCGCGCCCGGATGGGTCGCACCGGCAGCCAGTTCGCGCGCGCTGGCGCACTCGAAGCGGCGCTCGCCCGCGCTGCCGGTACAGGTCCAGCCATCGCCGGCGGGCAGGCCCGACAGCACGATGCCGGCCGGCAGGTGTTCGCTGACCACGTATTCGGCGTCGGTGGCGCGCTCGCCGATGTTGCGCACGCGGATCAGGTAGCTGGCCTGCTGGCCAACGGTGAACACGGCGCTGTCGGCGGCCTTGCTGACCACCACGTCCGGCCATGCCTTCACCAGTTCGCTCGGCAGGCGGCAGGCGTTGTGCACCACCTCGGCCTCGCACACCGGCAGGATGCCGACGTCGCCGCCTTCCAGCGCCTGCTGTTCTTCCGGCGTCGGGCGGCGCGATTCCGGCTCGCCGCCGCCGGCGACCAGCACCGCATTGTTGACGGTACCGGCGCTGGCATCGGCGCCCACGCGCACCAGCGCACTGATCACCGCCGTCGCACTCTGCCCGGCTGCCAGCACGGTGCTGCTGCGGCAGCTGAAGCGGGTGTCGCCGGCCGCGCCGGTGCAGCTCCAGCCGTCGCCCGTCGGGACATCGGCCAGGGTCACGCCCTGCGGCAGGCGGTCGAGCACCTCGTACTCGCCGCTGGTCGCGGCCAGGCCGGCATTGCGCACCACGATGCGGTAGGTCGCGGCGCTGCCGGTGACCAGGGTCGCCGGATCCACCGACTTGCTGACCCGCAGGTCGGGCACGTCGGTGTTGAGCTCGCCGAAGTTGTTGGACTGCGAGTGGATGCCCGGCTCCAGCGTCAGCCAGCTGATGACCGAAACCGGCTCGCTCTTCGGCGTGCCGTCGCCACCGGTGGTACCCGGCACCGTCTGCCCGCTCTGCGTCTGCGGCGGCTGGTTGGGCTGGGTCACCTTGTAGCGGCCCGGGCGCAGGTTCGGGAAGTGGTAGCGGCCATCGCCGTCGGTGACGACCGTGGTGCGGACCGGGTTGCCGAGGTCGTCGACGCCCTCCAGCACGATCTCCTGGCCGGGGATGCCGGTTTCACCGGCGTCGATGCGCCCGTTGTCGTTGTCGTCGTACCACACCTGGCCGGCGATGGATGCCGGCGGGATCTCGCCGAAGTCGTTGGCCACCGAGTGTTCGTTGGCGCCCAGCACGATGCCGCTGATCGCCGACGGCGTGGTGGTCACCGCGGTGGCGTCGCCACCGTGGCTGCCGGCACGGGTACGGCCGTTGAACGTGCCTGCCGGCTGTTCCGGCTCGGTCACGGCATAGGTGCCCGGCGCCAGTCCGTCGAACAGGTAGTAGCCGTTCTCATCGGTACGCACCTCGGCCACCACCGGCTTGCCCTGGGCATCGGTGCCGGTCAGGCGCACGGTCACGCCGGCGATGCCGTTCTCGCCGACCGAGATGACGCCATCGTTGTTGCGGTCCAGCCACACCCGCCCGGCGATGGAGCCGTTCATCGGGATCTCGCCGAAGTTGTTCTGCACCGCGTGCTGGTTCTCGCCCAGCACGATGTTGCCGATCGCCGACGGCGTGGTGGCCTTGCCGGTCGCGGTGGCGCCCGCCAGCGGCACGCCGCCGATGTTGCCCGGTACTGTCTTGCCATTGAGCGTCAGCGGCGGCTGGTTCGGCTCGGTGACGGCATAGGTGCCCGCCGGCAGGTCGGCGAACAGGTAGCTGCCGTCGTTGCCGGTGGTGGTGGTGCGGGTGACCGCGTTGCCATTGACGTCGGTGCCGGCCAGCTCGACCGTGATGCCGCCGATGCCCTGCTCGCCCGTGTCGATCACGCCGTTGTCGTTGTTGTCCATCCACACCCGGCCGGCGATGGTGCTGCGGGTCGGGATCTCGGCGAACAGGTTCTCCAGCGACTTCTGGCCCGGGGCCACGGTGATGCCGGTGATCTGCGACGGGGTGGTGTTCACGCCGGTCGCGGTGCCGGTGGCGATACCGCCTACCGTTCCTTCGGTGGTGATGCCGTTGGCGGTGCCCGCCGGCTGGTTCGGCTGGTGCAGGGTGTAGGTGCCCGGCAGCAGCTGGGTGAACGAGAACGTGCCGTCATTGGCGGTCGTCGTGGTGGCGACCACCGTGCCGCCCGCGTTGCGCAGCTCGATGGTCTGGCCACCTATGCCGCCGTCGCTGCCGTTCTGCACGCCGTCGTTGTCGTAATCCATGAACACGCGGCCGTGGATCTCGGCGCCTTCCTGTTCGCCGAAGTCGTAGTTCTCGCCGTTGCCGGTCAGGCGGATGCCGCTGATGCGGTCGGTGGTCGGCGCGTCGCCGGCCACGCCGGTCTGCGCGCTGCCGGCGCTGCAGCCGGCACCGCCGCAGGTACCGGGCTTCACCGCGCTGGGCCGGTTCAGGTGGCCGGCCGGCAGCACTTCGCGCACGGCATAGGTCTTGGCCGGGTCCAGGCCGACGAACTTGTAGAAACCATTGGCGTCGGTGAGCGCGGTCCCGGTCGGACCGGTGACGGGCACGTAGTCGCCGCCGACCAGCTCCAGCAGTTCCAGGGTGGCGCCGGCGATGGGCTCATCCGTGGCCGGGTCGCGCACGTCGTTGACGTTCTTGTCCAGGAACACGTGGCCGGACAGCGTGTACAGGGTGACTTCCGGGAAGTCGAACTGCACGCCCTGGCCGCCGCTGCCGAGCACCACCCCGCTGATGACGCCACCGCTGGCCACGATGCCGGCGCTGCCCTTGTCGGTCACGCCGGTACTGGTGCCGTTGCGCACGGTACGCGTGCTGTTGGGCTGCGGCAGGCCGTTGTTGTAGCCACCGGACACGGTGCTCTGGTCCTGGTTGATGGTGTAACCGGCGGCATCGGACGGCGCCAGCCCGTTGAACACGTAGTCGCCGTTGACATCGGTGGTGACGGTGACGTCGATCGCGTTGCCATAGACGTCGGTACCGGTCAGGCGCACGCTGACGTTGGCCAGGCCGTTGTCGCCGGCGTCGGTATCGCCGTTGTTGTTCTGGTCGATGAACACGCGGCCGCCGATGCTGGCATTGCGCACCTGCACCGGGCCGTCCTGCTCGTTGTTGTTCGGATTGCTGTCCTTGGCCAGGTCCTCGTTGGCCGCGTCCTTGCCCGGCTGCACGGCCGCGTGGTTGTCCACGTCGGTCAGCCACGGCCCGGCATACACGCCCGCCTTGGGACGCGCATGCAGGGTCAGGGTGTAGCCACTGCCCGCCGGGAAATTGCCGTTGACGTGGCAGGTCACCTGCTGCACCGGGGTCGCGCTGGTGACGCTGGCGACGCCGTTGGAGACATAGCAGACGTCCGCCGCGTCCGGCGCCGGCGGGCCGGGCTGCACGGCCAGGGTGCCGCCGGCCGCGGCCAGCGTGGCGCCACCGGTGGCGGTGCCCACGCCCGGGGCCGTGCCGGGAATCCACTCGAAGCCGGACGGCAGCGTATCCACCACGCGCATCTGGGTGGAGGTGGAAATGCCGTTGTTGCGCAGCACGATCTGCCACGGCACGGCCTGGCCGACGTCGACCGGCGAGACCATGGCGGTCTTGCTCACCACTTCCAGGTCGGTGCTCGGGAACAGCACGTTGTTGATCGCGGCCAGGTTGTTGCCGGCCTGGAGCGGATCGGCGGTGCACTTGCCGGAGGATTCGTAACTGTTGGTCTCGTCCGCGCAGACGTGCACGGCATTGCCGAAGATCACCGGGGCGGTGGACACGCCGGTGGGCTGGAACACCAGTTCGAAGTTCACTTCCTCGTTCACGTCCAGCGTGCCGAAGGTACACACCGTCGCGGCGTTCGGTGATGCCTGGGTACAGGCAACGGTCTTGCTGGCCAGGGTGTAGCCGGCGCTTGCCGCGCCCGCGTTCATGTTCTGCGGCGTGCCCTGCAGTACCAGGCTGAACCCGGACGGCACCGTCAGGGTGTCGGTCATTTCGATGTTTTCGGCGATCGACGGGCCGGCGTTGCGGACGCTGAAGCGGTAGCGCAGGTCGTCGCCGGCGCGGAACTCGCTCTGCCCGGCGGGGAACACCGGCACCTTGCCCTGCTGCAGGTCGAACGACGGCACGGTGACGTCGAACACGGCCGAGGCGGTGTTGTTCGCCTGCGCGTTGGCGTCGCCACAGGCGCTGGAGTTGGCGACCCCGTCGAAACGGTACTCGCACATGTTGTCCAGGTGGACCTGGGCGGTGTTGGTGACGTTCTCGTACAGCTTGTCGCCCAGCGCGCCGGTGTAGCTCGGCGGCTTCTTGACGCGCGCACGCACGGTGACCGTCTGCACTTCATGGCGGGAGATGGTCGTGACGTTGACGCAGGAAATGGAACCGCTGGCCAGGTTGCTGGCCGCGCAGCTCATCTTGGCCGCATCGGCCGGCTTGACTTCCAGCACCTCGAAGGCCGGCGTCGCCAGCGTCGCCGCGCCGGTGAACAGGCTGTCGGTGATACGGAAGTTGCCGGCGGCGATGTGGTCCTGGCCCTGGTTGCGGGCGACCAGGGTGAACAGCACGGTCTCGCCGACCGATGCCATCGGATTGTTGCCGCCGCTGGCCGGGATGCTGGTCGTGACCGTCTTGCTGGTCATGGCCACGTCGGCACGCGGCAGCACCAGCACCCGCGCGCTGTCGCTCATCACGTTGCCGCCGGACAGGTCCTTCAGGAACGCGTTGGTCGAATCCAGCGTGGCGGTGTTGTTCAGCTGGCCGGTGGGCGCCCCCAGCGGGCGCGACAGCGTGGCCGTGACCACGATGGTGGCGCCGGCCGGCACGTTGCTGAAATTGCAGGTCTGCTCGTAGGTACTGCCGGACTCGACGGTACTGCCGCCCTGGCCGTACGAGTTTGGATTGCCGGAAATACTGGCGGGGCAGCTGTGCGTCGCGCCCGTGGCCTGGCTCAGGTCGTAGGTGAAACTGATGTTCGGCGTGGTGTAGTTCGGCGTCTGCCCGACGGCCCGCATCAGGCCGTTGTAGACGTCCTTCACCTGCAGGTTCGGGATCGTCGCCTGCGCCGCGGCGGTGGTGATGGTCATCCGCCAGTGCATGTCGTTGTCGGCGGCGGCCAGCGTCGGCGCGTCGGCGACGTCATCGTGCCAGGTGGTGCCGTCCACCGAGGACTCCTTGCGGATGCCCACGCGGACGTCTTCGATAATGGTGCCGATGCCGTTGGCGGCCTGGCAGTCCTGGCCGTTGGTACCGTTCTCGGCGATGCCGCCGGTCGCGCCGGCATCCTCGGGATCCGCCGGCTGCGGGCCGTTGCTCGCGTCCAGCCCCAGCAGGCGCAGCACCTCGCTGCCGGTACAGGCGATGTTGGTCAACGTAACCGGGTTGGGCCCCAGGGTCGCGGCATCAGCGATGGTGTGGGCGAAGCTGAAGGAACGCGACTGGCCGACGCTCATGGTGCCGGGGACGGGCAGCTCGCACGAGACCTGCGTCGTCTGCGCGGGGTTGGCGCCATCGGTTCGCGGCGAGGCCGGGGTGACGGTGCACACCCAGCCGTTGGTGGCGGTGACCGAGGCATTGGTGATTTCGCGCGGATCCAGCCAGTCCACCACGCGCAGCGGCTGCGAGGGGCTCCAGCTGACCGTTTCCGGACCACGGTTGGTGACGGTCAGGGTGGTGCTGATGGTCTGTCCCGGCGCCACCTTGGCCGGCTTGCTCTTGCTCAGCCCCAGGTCGGCCGCCGACGGCGCCATCCAGTAACGGCGGGTGGCGCTGTTGTTGTTCGGCTGGCCATCATCCTGTCCGGGCGGCAGGGTCAGCACGGCGGGCAGGTACTCGCCGGTGCGGCGCACGTTGTCCAGCGTCACCGGGATGACGAACGAGGCGGACAGGCCCACGTTCAACGCGCCCGCGATGCAGCTGACCTTGGTGCCGTTCCAGGTTCCGGTCTGGGTGCCGCCGCTCACCGGCGGGGCGATGGTCAGACTGCTGGCCGGCACGGAGGTACAACCCGGCGGCAGTGCACCGATGGTGAAACCGGCCGGAACGATGGTCTCGACCACGGCACCGGCGGCCGACGCCATGGGACCGTTGTTGGTCACACCCAGGGTGATGGTCTGGTTGCTCAGGCCCGACGAGGGCGAGGCCGAGCTGTTGCTCAGCGAGCTGCTGATGGTCGCCGCCAGGTCGGTGGCCGGTTCGGTGTTGTAGTTGAGGCTGGTGGTGTTGTTGCCCGCGGCCAGGTCGATATAGAGCGTATTGGCGGAACTGATGGACGCCGTGTTGACGAAGCTGCCGTAGCTGCGGGTGGTGCCACTGACCTCGATCCAGCTGCTGTTGAGCTGCGCGGCGGTGATCGCCGAGCCGCCGGCGGTATAGGTACAGGTCAGTACGCGGCTGCTGTTGGCCGTGGCCACCGCGGTGCACGACGGCGTCAGCGGGCCACCGAAGTTGATTGCCGTCGCCACGAAGCCCGTGGCCGTGCTGTCCGGCAGGTTGTCGGTGATGACGATGCTGCCGCCCACCGGCACGTTGTTGCCGCCGGCGGCGATGTTCGGGGTCAGCCGGAAGGTGCTGTTGCCACCGGTCAGCGGGCTGCCGCTCGCCGGCACGGTCATGGCCTTGCCCACGGTGAGGTCGCCGGCGTTGCGCACGTTGCCGGAGAAGGCGGCGGACGGACCCGAGGTGCCGGTGGCGGTCAGGTTGAAACCGCCGGCGGTCACGCCGCGCACCGGGAACGTCACCGTGCCGCTGCTGCCGGCGGTGGTCGAACACACCATGTTCGGCGCGGTGTAGGTACAACCGGCCGGGGGCGCGGGCGGGTTGGCACCGAGCTGGGCGGGGATGACGACGGTGATGGTGTCGCCGCCGGCACTGGTACGCGTCCAGTCGACCGTGACGTTCACGTCCTGGCCGATGCCGATGTCCGCGGCCGTGGTCACCTGCGTCGCGGTCACGGCGGCGTTGGCGGCCGGCGCCATGAATCCGACCGCGGCCAACAGGCCGGCGAGCTTCATTGCGCGGACGGCAAATCCATTTGCATGCGCGCGCGAAGACGTCGCGCGAGCGGCCTGATCGTGAGTTTGGTACACGGGTTTTCCCCTGCGTTGCAGCTGTTGCGCCCCACCCGGCTGCCTGGCGGCCCGGGCCTTGCGTGTCGTCGGTGCCTGCCGTTGCGGGCAAGCGCGGAACACCCGGTCAGGGCATTCGGGCGGCATTCTCGACAGCCCGCGCTGGCAAGGCAGTAGCAGTTCCTGACGCTTGCTCACAGTTGCTCTCAAAGCGTCGTGCGGCGGCACGCATCGAGCCGGCCGGAATCAGGATTGCGTGGGTACCCACAGATATCCCAGGCCACGCAGGGCGCGTACCGGCAGGGTCAGCCGGGTGGCGCCACGGACGCGCGCGCGCAGGCGGTGCAGCAGCACTTCCAGCCGGTGCGGGTCGAAATCCCACGGCGTGGGCGTGAGCGCGGCGATCAGCTGTTCGCGGCCCACGGGCGTGCCGGGGCATGAGAGCAGTTCGTGCAGCAGCGCCCGCTCGGCTGTCGACAAGGCCAGGGCCTGGCCATCGGGCGACCACAGCTCCCAGCCACCCGCGCGCAGGCTCCAGCCGTTGCCGGCAGGCTCCGCCGCCGGGTCGGCCGCCGTACCGCCACCGGCCGCCATGCGCCGGTGCAAGCTGTGCAGGGCCGCCACCAGCACCGGCAGTTCCAGCGGCTTGGGCAGGTAGACATCGGCCCCCATCGACAGGCCATGCGCCATGTCGGCGGCGCTGCCGCGCCCGGTGACCAGCACGATGCCCATGTCGCCGGTACGGCGCAGGTGACGGGTCGCGCTCAGTCCGTCCTCGCCCGGCAACATGATGTCGAGCACGACGATGTCGCAGGCGGCCACCGCCAGTTCGCGGTAAAGGGCTTCGGCACTGCCCATGCCGCGGGCCGCCGCGCCCTGCCGCACGAGTTCATCGACCACCAGCGCACACCACTCCGGGTCGTCCTCCACCACCCAGATGCGCATTCCCTGCAACGACTGCGGCGCGCATGCCGGCGGCGTTTCCTGTTTCGTTTCCAATACCGGTCCCCATGCACGCCGGCCACACGATGCGTGGCCGCGGCGTCGGGGTTGGATTCTCGACAGCTGCCGGCAACGCGGCAGTATCAAAAAATCTCCGTTGCTCTCCGGAATTCACATGCGCCGGCTGGCGGAAGCCGGTTTTCGCCTTCAGGCGGCGGGGATCGGCTCGCAGACCAGCATGTAGCCCATACCGCGCAGCGCGCGCACCGGCAGCACAATGCCGGTGGCGTTGCGCGCCCGGGTGCGCAGGCGGTGCACCAGCACCTCCAGCCGATGCGGGTCGAAATCCCAGGGCTGGTCGGTGACCGCGGCGATGAGCCGCTCGCGGTCGACCGCCTCGCCGGGAACGGCGAACAGTTCGCGCAGGAAGCCGCGTTCGGCCGCGGTCAGGGTCAGCACCTTGCCATTGGGGGCATGCAGGTCCCATCCGTCCGAGCGCAGGTTCCATGCGGCGACGGCCTCGCCGGGGGAAACCACGGCCGGCGAGGACTGCGACATGCGCCGGTGCAGGCTGTACAGCGCAGCCACCAGCACCGGCAGCTCCAGCGGCTTGGGCAGGTAGACATCGGCACCGAGCGAGAGCCCGTGCGCCATGTCCGCGGTGCCGCTGCGCCCGGTGACCAGCACGATGCCCATGCCATCCATCCGCCGCAGGTGGCCGGTGGCGCTCAATCCATCCTCGCCCGGCAGGCCGACATCCAGCACGAGGATGTCGCACCGGTCCACCGCCAGTTCGCGGTAGAGCGCCTCGACGCTGTCGATGCCGCGCACGTCGGCACCGTGGTACTCGAGTTCCTCGACCACCATGCCGCGCCACTCGGGATCATCTTCGACGACCCAGATCCGTACGCCATCCAGCCGGCAACCGGCATCGCCTGCCGGCCGTTCCCCATCCACCTGCATCAGTGCTTCCCCACGACCTGTCCCGCCCTGTTCGCCCGGCCATTCTAGGCCAGTGGCGTCCTGCTGCCGCCCGGCCACGCGCGCCGGACGGGACGCGGCCGGGGCCCGGCAGACACCATGCCGGCCCCGGCCTTGCTTGCGCTTACTCCCGCGGCAGGCCCATTTCGTCCAGCAGCGCCGGTGCCGGGTAGACCTTGGCCAGCAGCCAGCGCAGGTAGCGCATGTCCACGTGCACGGCCCGCTTGTAGCGCGGGTCGAACCACCAGCTGGCGCTCACCGACTCCCAGTTGGAGTCGAAGTTCAGGCCGATCAGCTCGCCGCGCGCATTGAGCACCGGCGAACCGGAGTTGCCCCCGGTGGTATCGAGGTTGGTCAGGAAGTTGACCGTCTGCGTCTTCAGCACCGGGTCGGCGGTGCTGCCGAAATCACCCTTGGCGATGGCATCCAGCAGCGGCCTGGGCGCGTCGAACGGCACCGTGTTGGTGTTCTTCTCGACGATGCCGGCCACCGTGGTCACCGGCGAATAGCTGACCGCGTCGCGCGGATGCAGCGCCTCGACCCTGCCGTAGCTGATGCGCAGCGTGCTGTTGGCGTCCGGGTAGACGGCGCGGCCCTGGCTGGCGCGCCAGGCGAACAGCGCCTGCATGTAGGACGGACGCAGGCGCAGCTGTTCGCCCTCGCGCTCCTTGCTTTCGCGTTCGGCGTCCAGCTGCGCCGCCACCAGCGTGGCAGCCGCCGCCAGCAGCGGATCGGCCTCGAGCGCACCGCCCTTGCGGGCCGCCTCGAAGCGCGACAGGCGCTGCGCCTCGTCGCCCAGCCGGGTCGCCGCGTACAGGGTATCCAGTGCCTTGCGCAGCTGTTCCGGGGTGCGCCCGAACAGCGCGTCGTAGCGCGCGTCGCGACGGGCGTCGGGCAACTGCTGGTAGCGCGTGAGCAGCGCGGTGAGCAGGGCCTTCTCCACGGCCGGGTCGTAGCGGCGCTGCACCTGCTTGAGCACGCCTTCGATCAGCGCCTGGTCGCGCTGCTGGTAGCCGCTCTCGCGCGCGGCGTCGGGCTTGGCCGATTCGATGCGCAGGCGCTCCAGCAGCATGGCCGAGCGCAGCAGCTGGGTCTGGCTGGACATCAGCGTCACCAGGAAGTCACCGGCGCCGGCGTCGCGCTCGACGGCCAGCGAGGCGGACAACGCGTCGATGTCGGCCTTGTAGCGGGCGTCGGTGGCGGCCAGCATCGCCTGCTCGTCCTGCGCGCGCTGGGTCTTGGCGTCGCTGCGCAGCAGGCCTTCCAGTTCGCCGGCGGCGCGCTTGCGGTTGTTCTTGAGCGACTGCAGCTGCGAGGCGTAGCGGGTGCGCGCGTCGGCATTGCCCTTGCCCTGCGCCTCGATCACGTCGATCAGCTGCTGGAACACCTCCACGCGGCGCGGCAGCACCGTGTCGATCTGGTTGGCGAACTCGGCGGCGGTGCGCAGCCGGTAGGTAGTGCCCGGATAGCCGGCGAGCATCGCGTAGTCGCCTTCCTTCGGGCCGTCCAGCGACATCTTCAGGTGTGCCGGCGGGTGGTACGGCACGTTGTCCTTGCTGTACGGCGCCGGCTTGCCATCCTTGCCGACGTAGGCGCGCAGCAGGGTGAAATCGCCGGTGTGGCGCGGCCACATGAAGTTGTCGATCTCGTCGCCGTAATTGCCGATCGCGCGCGGCGGCGCGTAGACCAGGCGGATGTCGGTCAGCTCCAGCTGGCGGATGCGGTAGAAATCGCTGCCGTAGTACATGTTGGCCACCGAGCAGCGCACCCCGCCCTCGGCCTCGCAGTCGGCGACGATGCGCTTGCGCGCGTTCTCCACCGCATCGTAGTAGGCACGCCCGTTCTTGCCGCGCGCCTCCTTGAGCACCTCGTCGGTGACCTTGTCGAAGCCCACCGTCACCAGCACCCGGTAGTCCGGGTTGGCCGCGCGCTCGTCATCGCGGCCCTGGGCGATGAAGCCGTCGTTGATGGTGTCGTGCTCCTTGCTGGCGTTGTACTGGATCACCCCGTAGGCGACGTGGTGATTGGTCAGCAGCAGGCCGTCGCCGGACACGAACGCACCGGTGCCGCCGCCCACCCGCACCACCGCGCTCAACGGCGGCGCGGTGACGTCGGCCAGCGCCGACGGGTCACCCTTGAAGCCGGCCTCCTTCAGCGTCTTCGCCAGTCCAGGCAGCTGCGTGGGCATCCACATGCCCTCGTTGGCGTTGGCGGCGGCAGCCAGGCTCATGCCCAGCGCCATGGCGGCGGCAAGCGGTGTGCGCTTCATTGGAACTCCAGCGGATTCAGAAACAGCAGGCGACGGTAGCGGTGGCGGCTCTTGGAGGCAACTACCATGTGACGGACGGATCGATACTGCGCAGGTGTGGCCGGTGCCATCCGCGATCAGTAAGAACGGATCTGGAAAACCCGGAGCCTCTACTCGCCGCCGGGAAACTACCCCACGCCTTATTGCATGTTCTTGAAGGAACTCATTGCCGCCTTGATGAACAAAAGTCCGGCCACCAAGAAAAATACGCCGAACACAGTTCCATATTTACCAAAATTAGAGAAAACGCCGATCCCGAAGTAGACATTGCTTGTGCCGCCAAGCAGTAGCCGGAGTCCGTACATAAGCAATAGCAGTCCAATCCCCACGTAGATCATACGACCTCCGCCATCAAGCCATCTCTATTCGACCACGACCGTTCTCGTTGCTTCCACTGCCGTGGGTACCGCACCGGCCGGTCTGCTCTTTGTCTGCGGCGCCTGTACTCAAGCTTTCCGATCTGGCTGAAGCACCAATCATCGTAGAAGCACCGACAGTCGCGGCGGCTGCCACATCCCCCACAACTGTGTTCTCTGCAATCAAGCCAACAACCTGCGCGGTGCGCCCGCTCCTATTGGGAGTATGTATGCTTGGATCCGATGAGAGTATCCACTGACGGCTAGCCAGCCGCCGACGAGGTCATGTCCGCCGGGGTCAGTATGGCAACGGATCGTCATTGGCATCTCAACAGTGGTTGAATGCCCCCACCCGATCACGTTCCGTCGCCGCCGGATCTACCGACAGGAGCCTTCCGATCTACGGATCGTCATAGTGCTACTGCATGAAGTTCAATTAAGTAGATGCAACATCAGCATGGCTGGTATAGGCCATGTCATCGCATATCGCACGGTTACCTATCACTCGCCCTCAGGGTACCCAAATGCCCTAGTTCGCGCGTCGGCGGCAAGCGGTGTGCGCTTCATCGGAACTCCAGCAGGTACAGAACAGGGGGCGACAGTAGCCGGGCACCGGTGGGGGGGCAACCGCCAACGGTCACGATGCCGCTATCCTGCGCGCATGCGCATCTTCCCCGTTTCCCTCGCACTGGCGTGTGCGCTGCTCGGCGCCTGCTCCGGCGATGCGCCGGCGCCCGCTGCCGCGGCTGCCGGCCAGGCCCTGCGCCTGCATGCCGAACCGTGGCCGCTGGCGGCCGACGCCAGCGCCGCGCAGCCGGACCTGGTGGCCGCGCCCGACGGCAGCCTGCTGCTGTCGTGGCTGGCGCCGGACGCACAGGGCCACCAGCTGCGCTACGCGCGCTTTTCCGGCGGCCGCTGGCAGCCGGCCCGGCAGATCGCGCGTGGCGACGACTGGTTCGTGAACTGGGCCGACACGCCGCACCTGCGCGCCAGTGCCGACGGCGCACTGTGGGCGCAATGGCTGCGCAGGTCGGCCGATGCCCCGTATGCCTACGACGTGCAGCTGGCGCGCTCGGCCGACGGCCGGCAGTGGTCGGCGGCGGTCACCGTGCACGATGACGCCACCGCCACCGAACACGGTTTTGTTTCGTTGTGGCCGGAAGGCGCCGACGGCATGGGCATCGCGTGGCTGGACGGACGTCGCACCGCGGGCACCGGGCACGGCGACGGCCACGGCCAAGGCCAAGGCGCGATGACCCTGCGCAGCGCCCGCTTCGATGCCCAACTGGGCAAGCACGACGAGCAGGAGCTGGACCCGATGACCTGCGACTGCTGCCAGACCGGAGCCCACGCCGACGCCAGCGGGGTGTTGCTGGTGTATCGCGGCCGCGACGCCGGCGAGACCCGCGACATCCACCTGCGTCGCCGCACGGCCGCCGGCTGGCAACCGGCACGGCGCGTCCATGCCGACGACTGGGTCATGCCGGCCTGCCCGGTGAACGGCCCGGCGGTCACCGCATACGCTGGCAATGCCTGGGTGGCGTGGTACACCGCGCCGCAGGGCGAACCGCTGCTGCACCTGGCCCACAGCAGCGATGGCGGCGCCAGCTTCGGCGCGCCGCGCGTGCCGGATCGCGGCACCGGGGTACAGGGACGGGTGCAGGTAGCGGCCGATGCCGATGGCCTGTGGCTGGCGTGGCTGCGCGAGGAGGGGCGCGGGCAATCGCTGTGGCTTGCCCGCTACAGCCCCTCGCTGGACCGCGAGCTCGGCCGCCTGCAGGTTGCGATCCTGCAGGGCCGCGGGCGCGGTACCGGCTTCCCGCGCCTGCTCGCCGACCGCGGCAATGCGCGGCTGGTATGGACAGACGTGGTCGCCGGCAAACCGGTGCTGCGCGGCGCGGTCGTCTCGCCCGTGCCCGCCGCGTCCGCGCCGTGAACCAGCCTGCGCGGTGGCGCGGCCCTCCCCGCCGCACAGGCGCCGGGCCTGGCCGCGCCCGGACGATGGGGCGGTAAACGCCGGATCCACCGGGCGCCCGCCACGGATGCGCGGGCGCGGGCCCGGCTATTTCTCCTTGCGCCAGTTCACCGAGCCGCGGTTCTCCACCGTGCTCGATTCGACCTCGATGTCGAAGCCGCGGCGCAGCAGGTACTTGAGGGTCAGCACCGAGCCGCTGCCGATCAGCGATACGCCATAGCCGATGTACAGCTTGGGGGTAATGAACTTGCCCACGCCGATCACAGCACCGCCCAGTGCGCGCGACTGGCTGACCCCGGCGTCGTCCAGGCCGAGCCTGGCCCCGACCTGCGCGGCCAGCAGGCCGCTGCCGGCCGACAGCGCCGCGGAGGCAGCGTTGACCTGCTGCGCCTGGTCGCTGCTGGCCATGCTCAGACTGCGGCCGAGGACCAGGTAGGACAGTGCCTCGGACTGCGACATCGCCGGATCGGACCACACGTCCACGCGCGGTTGCTGCGCGCGGCCGGTGACGACGATGCCGGCGGTGACCTCGCCGATGCCGCGCTGGGCGCGGATGTTGATGCGCGGATCGGAGACGATGCCGTGGTTCCACAGCAGCTGGCCCTGGGTGATGGTCAGGTCCTGGCCATAGGCCTTGTAGCGGCCGCTGACTTCCAGCCCGCCGTTGGCGGTCATCTCGCGGCCGGGACGCGCGCGTACCTGCATCTTTCCGGTGAGCGCGCCCTTCAGGCCGAAGCCGCTCATCTTCACCTTGTCGCCGAGGCTGACCGCCAGGTCCATGTCCAGCGGCGAGGAGCGCGATTCCTCCGGATCGACCGGGTCGAGCACCACCACGTCCTCGGATACCGAGGTGCCGCGGTCCAGGCGTTCCAGGTCGATCGCCGCCTCGGGCACGTGCACGCTGCCGCGCAGCTCCATGGCGGTGCCGGCCAGGGTGAAGTCGAGGTCGGGGTTGGCGACCACGCGCAGTTCGCTGGTGTTGGACACCAGCACCTTGTCGCCGCCGATGTGCAGCCGCAGCGGCTGCGCGTCGCCGAACCAGGACAGGCCGCCGTCGACCCGCAGCGCGCCCTCGCCACCGGTCCTGACCTCGGCGGCGATGCGCGCCGAGCCATCGGGCTGCGCGGTGAAGCTGCCCTTGCCTTCGCTCAGGGCCAGCCCCAGCGCCGGGAACTCGCCGCTGAAATCGCTGAGCTTGGCCTCGCCGCCGAGCGAGGGCTGGGCACGCGTGCCGCGCAGGCTGACATGGCCTTCGACCAGGCCCTTGGGCCGCACCAGGTCGGGCGAGAACAGTTCCATCCAGTACAGCCGCGACATGTTCAGGTACAGCTCGCCGTTGAGCGCGGCGTTCGGCTCCCAGCCGGTCCGCACCTTGGCGTCGACGAAGCCGTCGCCCTGGAAACCGACGCCGAGGTAGCCGTTGATGCCGCCGGGCTGCATGTCCACGTTGATGGAGAAGTGGTCGTAGCGCACCAGTTCGCCGCGGGCGTTGTCGCCCAGGCGGATGCCGCCTTCGGCCGAGGCGACCTTGAAGCTGCCTTCCCAGGCCTTGCCGCGCGGGCGCAGCTGGCCATCGATGGTGACCTCGCCGCGCAGGTAGATGCGCCGTCCCGCGTTCGGCGGCAGCCACGGCTGCACCAGCGCCAGCGGCAATGCATCGCCGCGCAGCCGGAGGCCCTCGCGCGGCCAGTTGGCGCCCACGCACAGCGCACCGCCGGTGTCCGAGCCCAGGCAGGTGTCGGCCAGGGTGAAGTTGCCGCCCTGCACGCTGAAGGCCGCCGCCTGGCGCAGCTGCCAGGGCGCGCCCTTGACCGGCGCTACCCGCAACGCCGCCAGCTCGCCCCGCCATGCCTGCCCGGCCTGGCGCACGCTGCCGCCCAGGGCGAGCGCGCCAAGTTCGTTGCGGGTGTCGGCCTCCAGCCGCAGGTTCTGCACACTGCCACGCGCATCGATGCGCACGCTGTCCAGCAGCATGCCCGCTTCCACCGCGCTGGCCTGTACCTGCAGCGCTCCGTTGTCGCCCTTCCACGGCAGGTGGCCGCTGATGCTGGCCTGGCCGGCCTTCCAGTCATCCCAGCGCAGTCCGTTGCCGCGCAGGTCGGCGGTGACGTCCGGCTGGGCCGGCGTGCCCCGCAGCTGCAGGGTGCCGGCCAGGCTGCCGCTGGCGCCGGGCAGCAGGTCGGACAGGTGCAACGGCTGCAGCCGCGCATCCACGTCGAGGCGGTCGCCCACCTTGCCCTTGGCCTCGATGCGGCTGTCGCCCATGACCAGGCGCACGTCGCCTTCGCCCTGGGTGCCCTGCAAGGCCAGCCGGGCACGCGCGTCGACGCTGCGGCCACGCAACCTGCCCTTGAGCTGCGGCACGTCCAGGGTGGCCTCGAACCGCATGTCCGCGGTGCCAGCCGGCGACGGCAGCTGCTTGCCGCGGGAGGCAAGCGTGCCGGACAGCCTGCCTTCCCAGCCCGGCACGAAATAGCCCGGGTCGAAGCTGGCCAGGCGCGCATCCACGTCCCACGACAGCGCCGGCTGCCAGGCCGCCGAACCGGTGAGATCGAGCGAGCCGCCGGGCGTGCTCGCCGCGAGCTTCTCGATGCGCGCCTGCTGGTCACTGCCACGCAGGTCGAAGTCCAGGCGGGCGTCCTGCGCCTCGCGCGCGACCTCGGCCTTGCCGATCGCCGCCCAGTTCTTCAGCGTGCCCGCCACGCCGAGCCGCGCTTCCTTCAGGTGCAGCGGCACCGGCGTGATGCCGGGCGCCGACGGATCGGGCGCGGGGGTCCAGGTCAGCTGGTTGGCGACCACCGCGAAGCGGAAGCCGGGGTTCTGCGTGTCGCTGAAATCGGCGCTGCCCTGCAGGCGCAGCTCGCCACCGAAGGCCTCGGCCACCAGCGGCGAGACGGTCAGCACCTGGTTGTCGATGACGATATTGGACGGCGCCAGCACCAGTTCCTGGTCGCCCTGCCGCACGCGGCCCTGCAGCCGCGCGCTGCCGCCGCGGCCGCGCGCGTTGAAGTCCAGCGCCAGCGGCGCGGGCGCCTGCGCCAGGTACTGCGCCGGCACCAGCTGGCCGAGGTCCAGTTCCTCGCTGCGCGCGGCCACGCTCCACACCGGGTCGCTGCGGCCATCCAGCACCAGGCTGGCATGCAGCGGCCTGGGCGCGTACCCGGCCAGCGCCACCTCCATGTGCGCCAGGTCGCCGCGCGCGACCAGTCCCAGCCGCGCCCGCGGCTGGCCCGGCCGCGCCGGCATCAGCGCGCGCACGGTGAGGTCGGTGCGGTAATCCTGGCGCGGCAGGTAGTGGCCGTCGATGCGGAAGTCGCCCAGGTTGCCGTCCACCTGCAGGCCGATGGCACGGAACTCGCCGTCGGCGGCTTCCAGGCCACCGCGGATGCGGGTGATGTCGATCGGCGGCGCATCCTGCTGGACGATGCGCAGGCCATCGATCTCGATGGTGTCGGCCTGCAACGCCAGCGGCAGGGTGATGGCCGGCAGGACGTCCGGCCAGCGCGGCAGCTCGAACGGCTTGTCCTCCGGCGGTCCCAGCTCCAGCTGCGCGTTGCTGATGCGCAGCAGGTCCAGGCGCAGCTTGCGCCCCAGCAGCGGGCGGATGTCCGGGTCCAGGTAGGCCTGGGCGGCACTGAAGTGGATGTCCTGGTAGCGGAAGTCCAGGTCGTGCAGCACCAGCGGCCCGGCCAGTGGGCCTTCGACCCTGCTCCAGGTCAGCGACGAATCGGCCGGCAGCCGTGCCACCACCTGCGCCAGCAGCACGTCGCGGCCGGCCACGGTCTGCAGCAGCCAGTACAGCGCCAGCGACGCCAGCACCACCAGCACGCCCACGCTGATGCCGCTGCGGATCGCCAGCGTGCGCATGCGCGCGCGGCGCCGCGCACGCAGTTCGGCGATGCGCGCCTCGCGCTCCTCCGGGGTGATGTCGTCGGGGCGGCGGCTCACAGGTCGGCTCCGATGTTCAGGTACAGCTGGAACTGCGAGTCGGGTTGGTTCAGGCCATGGGCGATGTCGATGCGCACCGGCCCGACCGGCGATTTCCAGCGTACGCCCAGGCCCACGCCGGTATGCAGGTCGATGGTGTTGTCGAAGGCGCTGCCGGTATCGACGAACACCGCCGCGCCCCACGGGCCGCCGCCGAAGTAGTGCTCGTACTCGGCCGAGCCGACCACCAGGTGCTTGGCGCCGAGCGCGTACTTGTCGGGGGCCGGCGTGCGCGGGCCCACTTCGCGCCACGCATAGCCGCGGATCGAACGGTCGCCGCCGGCGAAGTAGCGCAGGCTCGGTGGCATCGCCACCAGGTCGCCGGTCCAGGTGGTGCCGGCCTGGCCGCGCAGGATCAGGCGGTCGCTGTCGCCCAGCGGCATGTACCAGCGCACGGTGGCGTCGGCCTGGATGAAGCTGGTGTCCGAACCGGCACCCTGGATGCCGCCGCGCAGCGTGGCGTTGCCGCTGAAGCCGCGGCGCGGGAAGGCCTTGTCGTCCACGTTCACGTAGTCGGCGGTCAGCTGCGGGTACACCAGCGTCGAGTACTGGTAGACCGCGTCGGTGAACGGGTCGCCGGAGCTGTAGCGCCAGCGCTCGCGCAGCGCGTTGACCGAGGCGATCGCGGTCCAGTACTCGTTGATCTCGCCGCTGCGGCTGCCGATGAGCTTGAAGTTGCGCATGTCCAGGTAGCGCGTCTGCTCGTCGTAGGCGCTGATGGCGAAGGTGTACCAGCCGTCGAGCCAGAGGAATGCGGGTATCCGGTAGCTGGTGACCAGGCTCTTGCGCTTCTGCGCGTAGTCCAGCTGCGTGTTGAGCTTGTGCCCGCGGCTGTTGACGTAACGCCGCTCCACCCCGCCGCGCACACCCGGGCCGCTCTCGCTGCCATAGCTGAGGCCGGCGGTGTAGATGGTGCGCTTGGCCAGGGTGAGGTTCACGTCCACCGGCACCTCGCCGTCGCCATAGGCGTCTTCCGGGCGCGGCTGGATGTCGATGGTGCTGAAGTAGTCCAGCTTGGTCAGCGATTCGCGCAGGCGGTCGAGCTTGCCCTCGTGCCAGTAGCTGCCCTGCTCCCAGTACACCAGCGGGTCGAACAGCCCCGGGCGGAAATAGTCCTGGTTGAAGGTGATCCGGCCCATGTTGTAACGGCGGCCGCTGTCCCAGCTCAGGAAGATGTCGGCCGCGTCCTGCGCGCGGGTGATCTCGACCTTGCGCTGGGTGAAGTCGGAGTCGAAGTAGCCGCGCTCGGATAGGCGCCGGGTGATGACCACCTTGCTGGCCTCGTAGGTGGTGTGGTCGAACGGCTCGCCCTCACGCGGCTGGAAGTCCTCCAGGTCCTGCTGCAGGTAGCGGTCGCGCGCGGCCGGGCCGGTGATGACCACCTCCGACTGGCGCACCCGCACCGGCTCGCCCTTGTGCACCTCGATCACCACCCGCACCGTGTCGCCCTCGCGCGGCGCCTCGACGGTGATGGTCGGGTTGTAATAGCCGAACGGCTCCAGCGCCTGCCGGGTCTGCCGCTCGGCCTGCGACAGCAGGTACTCCAGGCGCGACTCGCCCTGCACCTTGCCGATGGTGTCGTAAAGCGACAGCGACACCTGGATGTTCTCGATGATCGCCGCGTCGTCGCCCTTGTCCAGCCCCTTGATCTGGACCTTCTCGATCGTGCCGCGGGCATGGGCGAAGGGAACGGCGGCGAACGTGGCCAGAAACAGGGCAAATGCGAAGGTCTTGGGCAGCATAGCGACAGCATACCGGGCGTTCGTGAAGGCCGGAATCATCACGGCGGTTTCACCTGGACGGTTAAATTATCGTGAACGCATCCAGCCTCCTCCGGTCATGCATGCGTCGTCGCGGCCCCCCGCGGGCGAGCCCGCTCATGGAAGAGCACCGGTCCGACTGGGTTCCACCGTCCACCCGCCATGAGCCAGGAATCCATCTGATGAAACGCCAGCTGCTGAGCGCCGCGATCTGCGCCGCCATCACCGCCCATTCGCCGCTGTCCTTCGCCCAGTCCGACGACAGCGGCGACAAGAAGGGCGTCGAGACCCTCGACCGCATCACCGTCACCGGCTCGCTGATCCCGCAGGTCCAGGTGGAAACCGCCACGCCGATCACCTCGATCAGCGCGCAGGACATCCAGAAACAGGGTTTCAAGGACGTCTACGAGGTACTGCGCTCGCAGCCGCTGGCCACCGGCGCGGTGCAGGACAGCCAGTTCTCCGGCGGTTTCACCCCCGGAGCCAAGCCGATCAGCCTGCTGGGCCTGGATCCGGGTTTCACCCTGGTCCTGATCGACGGCCGCCCCATGGCCGACTACCCGCTGCTGTACAACGGCCAGAGCAATTTCGTCGACCTGGCCAGCATCCCCACCTCGATGGTCGAGCGCATCGACATCGCGCCCGGCAACCAGTCGTCGATCTATGGCTCCAGCGCCATCGCCGGCGTGGTCAACATCATCCTGAAGAAGCGGCTGGATGGCACCCAGATGAGCTTCCGCATGGGCAGCTATGACGGCGGCGGCGGCGGCAACCAGCGCTTCCAGCTGACCAGCGGCCACAGCTGGGACAAGCTGGACCTGACCGCCGGCCTGCAGTTGAGCAATCAGGATCCGATCTACGGCTTCAACCGCAAGGACTTCGACTCCACCAACGACAACCCCAACCCGGCCGCGCGCTATGGCAGCCGCACCTTCGTCCACAACGCCAGCAATGGTGCCTACATCGATCCCGGTGCCGCTGCCTGCGCGCCGCTGTCCGGCCTGTTCGGCGGCACCACCATCTACGACACCCGTCCCGGGCGCGGCAACTACTGCGGCAGCCGCTACGAGCCGGGTTATTCGACCATCCTCAACAAGGAGCGCAGCGCGTCGGGCTACGCCAACCTGAACTATGCGCTCAACGACAGCACCGACGTCTACGCCACCGTGCTGCTCAACCGCACCAAGAACGAGAGCAACTCCGGTTCGCGCTTCTGGCAGCCCTCGATCGATACCAGCGGCTACATCTTCAACAACCTCACCGGCGACCTGGAGAGCTACCAGCGCATCTTCTCGCCGGAGGAGACCGGCGACCGCGACTTCAACAACGAGCGCCAGACCGCCGATTCCTACAACGTCGCGCTGGGCATCAAGGGCACCGTGGGCCAGTCCAACTGGGACTACAACGCCTACTACGCGCGCTCGGAGTACCACATCGACAGCCGCCAGTGGTGGCCGCTGAAGGACAAGGTGGAAGACTTCTTCCGCGAGCACTTCCTGGGGCCGCAGCTGGGCGACTATTACGGCTACCCGATCTACGAACCCAACGACGCGGGCTTCTACACGCCGCTGACGCCGGAGCAGTACCGCAGCTTCCAGGGCGAGATCCGCACCAAGTCCAAGACCTGGACCCAGAACGTCAACCTGCAGTTCACCAACACGTCGCTGTTCTCGCTGCCGGCCGGCGACGTCGGCTTCGCCGGCGTGCTGCAGGCCGGCCAGCAATCCTGGAGCAACCCCACCGACCCGCGCGTGGTCAACGACCAGTTCTGGGGCCTGAGCGGCACCCAGGGCGCGGGCAAGCGGGACAACTGGGCCGCGGCGGTGGAACTGCGCGTGCCGATCTTCAGCCGGCTCACCGCCAGCCTGTCCGGGCGCTACGACGATTACAAGAACAAGGGCGGCGGCAGCGATTCGCGCGCGACGTGGAAGGCGGCGCTGGAGTTCCGGCCGCTGGATTCGCTGCTGTTCCGCGCCAACTACGCCACCGCGTTCAAGTCGCCGGACATGGCTTACGTGTTCGCCGGCGACAGCGGCTTCTACACCTTCGTGCCCGACTACTATCGTTGTGCCACCGAGGAGCCAGGCGTCCCGATCAGCCAGTGCTCCTACAACGACGAACAGGTGCGTGGCTCGCGCGCCGGCAACCCCGACCTGAAGTCGATCACCGCCAAGTCGTGGGGTGGTGGCGTGGTGTGGTCGCCCAATGCGCAGTTCACCGTCAGCGCCGACTACTACCGCATCAAGATCGACAACAAGGTCGCCGATCTCGACCTGGACCTGCTTCTGCGCAACGAGGCGGCCTGCCGCCAGGGCCAGCTGGACGCCAGTTCGCCCACCTGCGTCGATGCCCTGCAGCGCATCGGCCGCGCCGGGGCCAACGCGCCGCAGCCGAACCAGATCAACACGGTGGCGGTGAACCCGATCAACGTGGCCAAGGAGGACGTGAGCGGCATCACCGCCAACATGGACTACCGCTGGGCCACCGATGCGTGGGGCAGCTTCATGCTGGGGGCGCGCTACAACGTCACCCTCAAGCACGAGAGCCAGCAGTACCCGGAAGACCCGGTGATCGACCTGCTGCGCGATCCGTACTATTCATCCGAGTTCAAGAACATCTTCAGTGGCACCGTGGGCTGGCAGATGGGCGACTGGACCACCACCCTGTACGGCATCCGCTACGGGCGCACGCCGAACTTCGCCGCGCAGGACAGCACCCAGGGTTACGCCGCCAACAACGCCGGCCGGGTCAAGGCATGGACCACCTTCAACCTGACCATCGACTACGCGGTGACCGACGACGTTTCGCTCAGCCTAACCGCCAACAACCTGACCGGCGAACGGCCGCCGCGCGACCGCACCTACACCAGCTATCCGTACTACAACATCTTCAACTACAACGGCTACGGCCGCTCCTACATGCTCGAAGTGAACTGGCGCTTCGGGCGCAGCCAGTAGCCCTTGCGGCCAGGGGAAGGAACGGGGGCGGCCACGGCCGCCCCTGTTCTTTTCACCCGGGCGCCTGCAGGCGCTCGCGCAGCGGCGCGAGCCGGTCGGCATAACGCCGCCATTCCTCGACATTGCGCGCGTGCACCGGCTCGCGCACCTGCACGCTGCTCAGCGTGGCGGTGGCCGCGGCGTTGCGGGTCAGGTCGCTGGCGCCCTGCTCCACAGCCAGGCCGCAGCGGGCCAGCACCTGCGCCAGCGCGGCGTCGGGATCGCGCACCATCGCTTCGTAGTCGATCTCCAGCACCCGCCCGGGCAGGTGCCGCTGCCAGGCACGCATCAGCTGCGCGTGGGCATGGTGGTGGGCGGCCAGCGCATCCAGGTCGTAGCTGTAGCCGTAGGAGTCGCCGAACATCGCCCGGTAGTTGGAAAAGCACACCGCCATCGGGTCGCGGCGCACGTACACGATCAGCGCCTGCGGCAGTGCGCGCGCGATGGGCCCGGCCAGCAGGTAGTTGGGCGGCAGCTTGTCGATGAAGCGGCGCTGCCCATCCAGCCGCCAACGCACCTGCCGTAGATAGCCCTGGCCGATGCCGCGGTAATCCAGTGTCGCCAGTGCCTGCAGCAGCGGCGGGTCCAGCAGCGCGCGTCCGGCCTGGTCGGCGGCCCAGCGCAGCTGCTGGGCGAAATCGCCGAGTTCGCCGGCCGACGCCACCTGCGAATGGTTGCCGAGCATGCGCTCCAGCACCGTGGTGCCCGAGCGCGGCATGCCGACGATGAAGATCGGCTGCGCGCCGCCGTCGTCCTCCACGCCATCGGCCGCGGCGAAGACACCGTCGGCCGCCAGCCGCGCCATGGCGGCGTGCTGGGCACCGTCGGCCTGCGGGTCGTGGCGCAGCCGCCGCCACATCATCGCATTGCCCTGCCGCAGCGCGTCCCAGGCGCCGTCCAGGTCGCCCAGGTCCTCCAGTTCCTTGTACAGCGCGAAGCACAACGCCGCCGCGTCCTCGCCGTCGGCATTGACCGCCTGCAGCTGCCGGCGCAGCGCGTCGACATGGTGGTCGCCTGCGTCCCAGCGGCGCAGGCGCGCGCGCGTCAGCGCGGCGCGGCCATGGCCCGGGCGCAGCTGCAGGCAGCGCGCGAGTGCCTGCCCGGCCGCGTCCAGTTCGCCGTTGAACTGCAGCTGCACGCCAAGGAAGTACTGGAAGTCGGCATTGTCGAAGCCGGCCGCGGCAGCGCGCCGCATCAGCCGCAGCGCATCGGCGTGCAGGCCCAGCGACTGCAGCACGTGGGCCAGCGCCGCCAGGGTGGCGGCATCGTCGCAGCGCGCCACGCACGCCTGCCGCATCAGCGCCGCCACGCCTTCGCTGTCGCCCACGCGCAGCAGCGCCTGCGCCACCCGCAGCAGCAGCGCTGGATCGTCATGTTCCTGCACAGCTGCCAGCTGCAGCTGCTGCACCGCTTCGCGCAGGCGCCCCTGGGCCAGTACCGTACCGGCCAGCATCACCCGCGCGTAGGCGTGCGCGGGCTGCCGTTCCAGCACCGCCAGCAGGTGCCGGCGCGCCTCCGGCATGTCGCGCCGGGCCAGTGCGGCCTGCGCGGACTGCCAGGAGGCGGCCACGTCCATGCCTCAGCCGGACAGGTGCTCGATCGCCGCCACGCTGCCCAGGCGGTCGCCCAGGGTACGCAGCAGCGCGAGGCGGTTGCCACGCAGCGCCGGGTCCTCGGCGTTGACCATGACCCCGTCGAAGAACGCGTCGACCTGCGGCCGCAGGCGCGCCAGGCGGCCCAGCACGCTGACGTAGTCCTTCTGCGCCAGCGCCGCGCCGGTGTCGTCGATGGCCGCGGCCACCGCTTCGGCCAGTTCGCTCTCGGCCGGCTCGCGCAGCAGCGCCGGGTCGATCATGCCCGGGATGTCGCCCTCGGCCTTGCGCAGGATGTTGCGGATGCGCTTGTTGGCCGCGGCCAGCGCCTCGGCTTCCGGCAGCTGGGCGAAGGTGCCGATGGCGTCGATGCGGCGGTCGAAGTCGTACAGCGAGGCCGGCTTCAGTTCGACCACGGCGTTGAAGTGCGTGGCCGGCACGCCCGTGTCGGCGTAGTAGCCCTTCAGGCGGTCGAGGATGAAGTCGTACAGCTCGCCGGTGTCGGCCTGCACCTCGCGCCCGGCCAGGCCGGCATTGGCGGCGGCCAGCAGCGCCGGCAGGTCCAGGTCGAACCCCGACTCGATGATCGTGCGCGCCAGGCCCAGCGCATTGCGGCGCAGCGCGAACGGGTCCTTGTTGCCGGTCGGCTTGAGCCCCGCGGCGAAGCCGCCGGCCAGGGTGTCCAGGCGCTCGGCGATGGCCAGCACCTTGCCCAGCGGCGAGGCGGCGATGTCATCGGCGGCGAAGCGCGGCTGGTAGGCCTCGTCGATGGCCAGTGCGACCGCGGGCGATTCGCCACCGGCCACGGCGTAGTGGCGGCCGGCGATGCCCTGCAGTTCCGGGAACTCGCCCACCATGCGCGACTGCAGGTCGTTCTTGGCCAGCTCGGCGGCGCGCCTTGCCTGCACCGGGTCGGCACCCACCTGCCCGGCGATGTGCTGCGCCAGCGCGCTCACGCGCTGCACCTTGTCGGCGACCGTGCCCAGCTTGGCCTGGTAGGTGACGGTCTTCAGCCCGTCGCCCATCGCCGCCAGGCCCTGCTTGAGGTCCTCGTCGAAGAAGAACTTGGCATCGGAGAACCGCGGGCGGATCACCCGCTCGTAGCCCTTGGCCACCTCGGCCACGTCCTTCGATTCGATGTTGGCGATGCCGATGAACTTCTCGGTCAGCCTGCCGCCGGCATCCAGCACCGGGAAGAACTTCTGGTTGATCTCCATCGTCTCGATCAGCGCTTCCTGCGGCACCGCCAGGAATTCGCGTTCGAAACTGCACAGCACCGCCGACGGCCATTCGACCAGGTTGACCACCTGCTCCAGGTTGTCGTCGGTGATGCGCGCCACGCCGCCGGCCTGCGCCGCGGCCGCGTTGACCTCGTGCACGATGCGCTCGCGGCGCGCGTCGGCGTCGACCAGCACGTACGCCGCCTTCAGCGATTCGATGTAATCGGACGGGTGGCTCAGCCGCACCTGCTTGTCGGCCATGAAACGGTGGCCGCGGCTGAAGCGGTCGGACTTCAACCCGAGCAGCTCGGCGTCGACGACCTCGTTGCCGTGCAGCAGCACCAGCCAGTGCACCGGGCGGGCGAAGGCGTACTCGTGCGCGCCCCAGCGCATCGGCTTGGGGATCGGCATCGCGGCAATGGCCTCGCGCACGATCTCCGGCAGCAGCGTGGCGGTCTTCGCGCCCGGCGTCACCGAACGCAGCACGAAGCGCTCGCCCTTGGCATCGGTGGTGCGCTCCAGCGCGGTCCAGTCGATGCCGGCCTTGGCGGCGAAGCCCTGCAGCGCCTTGGTCGGTTCGCCGTTGGCGTCCAGCGCGATGTTCAGGTACGGGCCGAACACTTCCGAGTGCTGCTCGGGCTGCTCGGTTTCCACGCCCGGCAGCAGTACCGCCAGGCGGCGCGGGGTGGACAGCGGCTTGGCGTCGTCGCGCTCGAAGGCGATGCCGCGCCGGGCCAGCCCGTCGACCACGCCGTCGAAGAACGCCAGCGCCAGGCCCGGCAGCGCCTTGACCGGCAGCTCTTCCACGCCCAGTTCGATCAGCAGCGGCTGCATGCTCATGCCTGCACCTCCCTGGCCGCCACCGCTTCCAGGCGCTTGGCCTCGTACAACCTGGCCACCGCCTGGGCCAGCGCGCGCACGCGCAGGATGTAGCGCTGGCGCTCGGTCACCGAGATGGCGCGGCGCGCGTCCAGCAGGTTGAACGAATGGCTGGCCTTGCACACCTGCTCATAGGCCGGCAGCGGCAGCCCGGCCTCGACCAGCTTCTGCGCTTCCTGCTCGCAGGCGTCGAAGCGGTGGAACATTTCGGCCACGTCGGCATGCTCGAAGTTGTAGGTGCTCTGCTCCACCTCGTTCTGGTGGTAGACGTCGCCGTAGGTGACCGGGGTGCCATCCGGACCGTAGGTCCACACCAGGTCGTAGACGTTGTCGCAGTTCTGCAGGTACATGCACAGCCGCTCCAGGCCGTAGGTGATCTCGCCCAGCACCGGCTTGCACTCCAGGCCGCCGGCCTGCTGGAAGTAGGTGAACTGGGTGACCTCCATGCCGTTGAGCCACACTTCCCAGCCCAGGCCCCAGGCGCCGAGGGTCGGCGATTCCCAGTTGTCCTCGACGAAGCGCAGGTCGTGCACCAGCGGGTCGATGCCCAGCGCCTTGAGCGAATCCAGGTACAGCTGCTGGATGTTGTCCGGGCTCGGCTTCATCGCCACCTGGTACTGGTAGTAGCGCTGCAGGCGGTTGGGATTCTCGCCGTAGCGGCCGTCGGTGGGGCGGCGGCTGGGCTGCACGTAGGCGGCGTTCCAGCTTTCCGGGCCGATCGAGCGCAGGAACGTGGCCGGGTGGAAGGTGCCGGCGCCCACTTCCAGGTCCAGCGGCTGGATCAGCACGCAGCCCTGCTTCGCCCAGTAGTCGTTGAGGGTCTGGATCAGGCCCTGGAAAGTGATGGGAACGGTGGGAATCGCGGACATGCTGCCTGGGCCGTACGGATGGGTGCGCTAGTATAGCGAGCGACCGCGCGGCGGCCGCGCCAGCAAGGAGTTTCAGGTGGAACACCCGGCCGCACCGAGCGTCCCGACCCCGCCGTCCCCGGTGGCCATCGCCCCGGGCCGGCTGCAGTTCTCCAACATTGCCGCCGCGGTGCTGGGCGACGGGCTGGTGGCCGCGCACGACCAGGAGCGCATCCGCTTCTCCGCACAGGGCGCGCGCAACGCCAGCGAGGTGCACCCGCTGGTGCTGCTGGCCAACCTCAAGCTGGCCGCGGCGCCCCCGGCCTCCGGCGAACTCGGGCTGGAGCGGCTCACCGAATGGCTGGCCGCCCGCACCGGGGTCCGCTACCTGCGCATCGACCCCACCCGGGTGGACGTGGCCAACGCCACCGCGGTGGTTTCCCACGCCTATGCCCGGCGCCACCGGATCCTGCCGCTGGCGATGGACGCCGAGCGGGTGCTGGTGGCCACCAGCGAGCCGATGGCGCGCGACTGGATACCCGACCTGCAGCACCTGACCCGGCGCCGGATCGAGATCGTGCTGGTCAACCCGCTGGACCTGCACCGCTACTCGATGGAGTTCTTCGGCGTCACCCGCTCGGTGCGCAATGCCCGCAGCGACGCGCGTACCGAGGGCGGCAGCCTGCCCAGCTTCGAGCAGCTGGTGGAACTGGGCCGCGCCGGCGACGTCAACGCCGACGACCACCACGTGGTCAGCATCGTCGACTGGCTGCTGCAGTACGCCTACGAGCAGCGCGCCAGCGACATCCACCTGGAGCCGCGCCGCGACATGGGCCGGGTGCGGTTCCGCATCGACGGCGTGCTGCACAAGGTGTTCGAGCTGCCGCCGGCGGTTATGACCGCCGTGATCAGCCGCATCAAGGTGCTCGGGCGCATGGACCTGGCCGAGCGCCGGCGCCCGCAGGACGGCCGCATCAAGACCCGCTCCCCGGGCGGGCGCGAGGTCGAGATGCGCCTGTCGACCATGCCCACCGCGTTCGGCGAGAAGTGCGTGATGCGCATCTTCGACCCGGACGCGGCGTTCAAGAGCATCGAGCAGCTGGGCTTCAGCCCGGAGGAAGCCGCCGGCTGGAACGAGCTGGTCGCGCGCCCGCACGGCATCGTGCTGGTCACCGGCCCCACCGGCTCGGGCAAGACCACCACCCTGTACTCCACGCTCAAGCGCCTGGCCACCCCGGACGTCAACGTGTGCACGGTGGAGGACCCGATCGAGATGATCGCGCCCGAGTTCAACCAGATGCAGGTGCAGACCAACATCGACCTGGACTTCGCCAGCGGCGTGCGCACCCTGCTGCGCCAGGACCCGGACATCATCATGATCGGCGAGATCCGCGACCTGGAGACCGCGCAGATGGCGGTGCAGGCCTCGCTGACCGGCCACCTGGTGCTGTCCACCCTGCACACCAACGACGCCCCCTCGGCCATCACCCGCCTGCTCGACCTGGGCGTGCCGCACTACCTGATCGCTTCCACCGTCAACGGCGTGCTGGCGCAGCGCCTGGTGCGCACGCTGTGCCCGCACTGCAAGCGCGCCGACGTGCTCGACGACGAGGACTGGGCGCCGCTGCGTGATGGCAATGAGGCATTACCTGATGCCATCCACGCCTGTGCGCCGGTGGGTTGCCTGGAGTGCCGGCGCACCGGCTACCTGGGCCGGATCGGCCTGTATGAGCTGCTGCCACTGGGCCCGCGGCTGCGTTCGCTGATCCGCGCGGACATGGACCTGGCCGGTTTCAGCCACGCCGCACGCGCCGACGGGCTGCGCACGTTGCGCCGTACCGGGCTTGAAAAGGTGGCGCAGGGGCTGACTACAATCGAGGAAGTCCTGTCGGTCCTGCCCCCAGCGGAATGAAACCCCCGCCGTTCCTCATCATCGAAACCGGGCAACCGTTCCCGAGCCTGCGCCGCTACGGCCGCTTCCCGCACTGGATCCGCGTCGCCGCGGGCCTGGAGCAGGCCGAGACCGTGGTGGTGAATGTCGAGCACGGCGAGCGCCTGCCCGCGCGCCACGGCTTCGCCGCCACCATCGTCACCGGCTCGGCGGCCTTCGTCACCGACCGCGCCGAGTGGAGCGAGCGCAGCGCCGACTGGCTGCGCGAGGCCGCCCACGCCGGCATGCCGCTGCTGGGCATCTGCTACGGCCACCAGCTGCTGGCGCACGCGCTCGGCGGGCAGGTGGACTACAACCCGGCCGGGCGCGAATCGGGCACCATCCGCCTGGAACTGGACCCGGCCGCCGCCGGCGATCCGCTGTTCGGCGGGCTGCCGGCCAGTTTCCCGGCCCAGGCCACCCACCTGCAGACCGTGCTCCGGGCACCGGCGGGCGCCACCGTGCTGGCACGCTCGGCACAGGACGGCTGCCACGCGTTCCGCTGGGGCGATAACGCCTGGGGCCTGCAGTTCCACCCGGAATTCGCCACCCACCACATGCGCGGCTACGTGCGCGCCCGCGCCGACTGCATTGCCCGCCACGGCGGCTGCGCGCGCACCGTGTCGCGCCAGGTCAGCGCCGCGCCGCAGGCGCGCCAGCTGCTGCGCCGTTTCGTGCGCCACGCCCGCGCGCTGTAACGGTGCCGGCGCCCGGCGCCGCGCGGTGCCGGCAGCGCAGCCGGTGGCGGAATGCAGGTTCCCGTGGCGCGACTCGCCCGTCGGCCGGGTTCGGGCGATAATCCGCCCACGCCGGCGTGGTGCCGGCGCTCCCCCTTCTCGGAACTGCAATGGGCGATATTCGCAAGGTGCCGGCCTCCGCCGGCGCGGAATGGCTGCTGGCCGGCTTCGGCCTGCTCAGGCGCGCGCCGCTGGCGCTGGGCTCGCTGGGCATCCTCTGGGGCGTTGGCGCCTCGCTGGTGCTGTCGCTGTCCCTGCTGGTGCCGGCACTGGGCACCCTGGTGCAGTTCCTGCTGCTGCTGGCCGGGCCGCTGTTCATGGGCGGCCTGTTGTGGGCCGTGCGCGAAGTGGACCAGAACCGCCCGGCGCGTCCGGCGCACCTGCTCGAGGGCGTGCGCGAAGGCCGCGCCCCGCACCTGCTGGTGGCGCTGCTGCCGCAGCTGGTGGCGGCGCTGCTGCTGGGCACGCTGCTGCTGGTACTGGTCGGCAGCGACGGCCTGCAGCGGCTGTCGGACGTGATGCTGCGGATCAACGAGCTGAGCCAGTCCGGCGCGCAGCCGGATCCGGCGCAGATCGAGGCGCTGGTGGCGACGCTGCCGGCCGGGCGCATCCTGCTGTGGCTGCTGCTGATGCTGGCCACCTTCGCCGCGCTGACCCTGGCGCTGTTCGTGATGCCGCCACAGGTGATGTTCCAGCGCACCGGCGGCTGGCACGCGCTGCGCCGCAGCCTGCGTTCGAGCCTGCACAACCTGCCGGCGATGCTGGTGTTCTTCGTGCTGGCCTTCATCGCCATCTTCGCGATCTATTTCGCGGTGATGATCCTGGCGGTCATCGTCGGCCTGGTCGCCGGCCAGACCGCGGCCATGGCGGTGGCACAGCTGCTGCTGATGGCCGTGCTGATGCCGGTGTTCGCCGGCGCGGTGTACGCGGCCTGGAAGCAGATGCTGGGCCCGACCGCGGCCGCGGCGGCATCACCGCCGGACATGCACGTCATCGAAGCCTGAGTTGAGCCACACCGCGGCGGCGGTGCGGCGTCCCCGCCGGGCGGCACGCAGGCGGCTGCAACGCCCCGATCGGGTGGGTGCCGTGCTTACGGCTCGGAGGCCGGCTGCCTGCGTGGCTGCAGCCAGCGCGAGGCGTGGATGCCCAGTTCGTAGAGCACGCACATCGGGATCGCCAGCATCAGCTGCGAGACCACGTCCGGCGGGGTCAGCACCGCGGCCAGCACGAAGATGCCGACAATGGCGTAGCCGCGCCCCTCGCGCAGCTGCTGCGGCGTGACCCAGCCCAGCAGCACCAGGATCACCATCGCCACCGGCAGCTCGAAGCTGGCGCCGAAGGCGAAGAAGATCGCCAGCACGAAATCCAGGTAGGCGTTGGCGTCCGGGGTGATGGCGATCACTTCCGGGCGGAACGTGGTCAGGAAATGGAACACCGCCGGCAGCACCAGGAAATAGGCGAACGCGCAGCCGATGTAGAACAGCGCCACCGCCGAGGCGAGCAGCGGTACGGCCAGGCGCTTCTCGCGCGCATACAGGCCCGGCGCCACGAATGCCCAGGCCTGGTACAGCAGCCAGGGCACGGCGATGAACACGGCGGTGAAGAACGTCAGCTTGAGCGGCGCGAAGAACGCGCCGGCCGGATTGGTGGCGATCATCGACTGCCCGGCGGGCAGCTGCGATATCAGCGGCGTCGCCAGGTGGTTGTAGAGCGTGCGCGCGAACGGCAGCAGCGCCAGCAGCACCACGCCCAGCCCCAGCAGGCCGCGCACCAGGCGTGCGCGCAGCTCGACCAGGTGCTCGATCAACGGGCTTTCGTTGAAGTCATCGCTCATGGCGCGCGCTCCGTGGGGGCCGGCGACGCCACCGCTTCGGTCATCTCCGGCGCAGGTGCCTGCGCGGGGGCCGCTTCGGGCGCCGGCAGCGCCTGCGCCGTGCGCTCATCGCCTGCATCGGCGGCGGGCGGCGCGGGGGCGGCAACGGCATCGACCTCACTGCGCAGCGCATCCACGTCGCCGCGCAGCTGGGTGGCGCCTTCCTGCAGGTCGCGTTCGGCCTGCTGCACGGACTGCCGCACGCTGCGCAGGTTGCGCTGCAGTTCTTCGGCCTGCAGTTCGCGCTCGAGCTCCTGCTTGACCGAATCCCACTGGTTGCGCGCACGGCGCACCCACAGCCCGGCAAAGCGCGCCGCCTTGGGCAGCCGTTCGGGGCCCAGAACCACCAGCGCCACCACCCCGATCAGCAGCAGTTCGCTGAAGCCGATATCGAACACGCGTGGAACCTTCGGTTCAGCGCGTCTCGCGGTCGCGCTCGGCCTGCGTGTCGCGGCTGGATTCGCGTTCGCGCGATTCGTCGTTCAGGCGCGCCGGCGGCGCGTCGTCATCGCGCATGCCCTTCTTGAATTCCTTGACCGCGCTGCCCAGATCCTTGGCGCCGCTCGTCAGCCGCTTGGTGCCGAACACCAGCACGACGATGACCAGCACGATCAACCAATGCCAGATGCTGAAACTGCCCATGATCCGCTCGCGTTATTCGGTGTGGAGGTCAGTGAGCATAACGCACCCGGCCCCGCCGGACGCCCCTGCCGAAGGTCAGTTGCCGCCGTCCAGCGACTCGGTGCGGATTTCGCCTTCGGACACCGGCTGGAAACCCTGCTGCGGCGCGGGCTCGGCGGTGGCCGGCTGCAACGGCTGGGTGGTCGCCTCGGCGCCCTGCTGCGGCGTGCCGGCGGATACGGTGACCGCCTGCGCGCGCGGCGCGGACGCGGCAACCGGTGCGGTGTCGCCCTGGGTGCCGCGCTTCTCGCGCGCGGCGTAGGTGGATTCCTCCAGGCGGTCACGGAACGCGACCACGTCGCTGGAGGGTGCCGCATTCAGGCGGCCCTCGAGGATCATCCGCGGGGTGGTGCCCTGGCCGTACGCGTCGAGGTTGGCGGCATCGTCGATGGACAGCACCGCGCCGTCCAGCGCCACCCCGGCGAACAGGCCGCGGGCGCGCGACCACGACCAGATCTCGGCCTTGAGCTGGCCGTCGGTGGCGGCGGCGGCACTGCGGCCGACCGGGCCGGCGGCCACGCCGGCGTCGGCGCCCAGGGTGAACTTGCCGTTGACGATGTTGTCCAGGCTGCGGTTGTTGCGGAACACCAGGATCACGTCGGAGGACTGCACGCCGGCCTGGAAGCCGATGCTGCCGCCCGTGAGCTTGACGAACACCGGGTTGGACCAGCTGCCGTCGGGCATCTTCACCGACATCAGGCCATGGCCACGGCGGCCGCCGAGCACCAGGCCGGCCTTGATCGTGTCGGGGATGACGATGATCGCGCGGCCCTCGTCGAGCAGCTTGTCGGGAATGGCCTGCTCGGGAATCTCCTGGATCTCGCCGAGCACGCGCACGGCGTTGCGGGCGCGCTGGTCCTCCTGCGGCCCGGCCAGGGCGGTGGCGGACAACAGGCTCGCGGACAGCAGCAGGGCGATGTACGGCAGGCGGCGCATGGCGGACTCCACAGGTCGATGCACGGAAAGATACGGCAAGCACTGGAGATTGGAAGCGACGCCATGAATAGGGAGTGAGCGGCGCCAGCCCGTACCCGCGCGCGTCAGCAGGCGTGGCCGCGACCCGGGCCCGTTCGCAGCTGCCGGCCACTGCAAACCGGTCACTGCCTTCTGCCACAATGCGCGCATGTCCGACGCACCCACTACCGCACTGCTCGCGGTCAACCTAGGCACGCCCGAGACACCCACCGCCCCGGCGGTACGTCGCTACCTGGCCGAGTTCCTCGGCGACCCGCGCGTGGTCTCGATTCCCCCCCTGCTGTGGAAGCCGCTGCTGTACGGCTTGATCCTGCCGCTGCGCGGCGGCCGCTCCGCGCACAAGTACGCGCAGGTGTGGATGCCGGAGGGCTCGCCACTGGCGGTACATACCCGTCGCCTGGTGGCCAACATCGCCCGCGAACTGCCGCACTGGCAGGTACGCGAGGCCATGCGCTATGGCCAGCCGGCACTGCAGCCGGCACTGGACGCGCTGGCCGCGGCCGGTGCCAGGCGCATCGTGGTGCTGCCGCTGTACCCGCAGTACTCGACCACCACCACCGCTTCGGTCGAGGACAAGGTGCAGCAGTGGCAGGCCCGCCACCGCGACGTGCAGGTGCACACCATCCGCGACTACGCCGACGACCCGCAGTGGGTGGCGGCGGTGGCCGGCTCGATCCGCGATTACTGGCAGGCGCATGGCCGCGGCGACCGGCTGGTGTTCTCCTTCCATGGCATCCCGCAGCGGCTGGCGGACGCTGGCGATCCGTACCCGCAGCGCTGCGAGGCCAGCGCACGCGCGATCGCCGCGGCGCTGCAGCTGGGCGACGGCGACTGGCAGCTGGCCTACCAGTCGCGCTTCGGCCGCGAGCGCTGGCTGCAGCCCTATGCCGAGCCCACGCTGTGGGCGCTGGCCGAGGGCGGCGTACGGACGCTGGACGTGGTCTGCCCGGGCTTCGCCACCGACTGCCTGGAAACGCTGGAGGAAGTGGCGATGGGTTTCACCGCCACCGTCGCCGAGCGCGGCGCCACCATGCGCTACATCCCCTGCCTGAACGACAGCCCTGCCCATGCCCGCGCGCTGGCTGCGCTGGCCACCGCGCAGGACGCATGACCACGCCGTTCGAACTGGACGCTGGCGGCCTGCGCGTGGCCGGGCTCCGCGCCGGCAGCCCTGGCGGCATGCCGGTGCTGGCGCTGCACGGCTGGCTCGACAACGCCGCCAGCTTCGTCCCGCTGGCGGCGCGGCTGCCGGAGCTGGACTGGGCGCTGGTGGACCTGCCCGGCCACGGCCTGAGCGACCCCCTGCCTGCCGACGCGGCGTACACCACGCCACAGGCGATCGTGCAGGTACTGGCGATCATGGACGCGCTGGGCTGGAAGCGCTGCGTGCTGCTGGGCCACTCGATGGGTGCCGCGATCGCCAGCCTGGTGGCGGCGGTGGCGCCACGGCGGACGCAGGCGCTGGTCGCCATCGAGGCGCTGGGCGGCCTTGCCGCACCCGCCTCGCAGACGGTCGAGCGCCTGCGCGCGCACGTGGCGGCACTGGCCGCGTTCAGCGACAAGCAGCTGCGCGTGTTCGCCGATATCGCCGCGCCGGTACGCGCGCGGATGCTGGCCAACCAGCTGGACGAGCCGTCGGCGCGGCTGCTGGTCGAGCGTGGCGTGCGCGCGGTCGCCGGCGGCTGGAGCTGGCGCAGCGATCCGCGGTTGATGCTGCCCACCGCGGTGCGCATGACCGAGGACCAGGTGCGCGACGTGCTGGCCGCGATCGAATGCCCGGCGCAGGTGATCTACGCCACGCCGGCGCAGCCCTACTTTCCCGAGCCCGGGCGCAGCCAGCGCGCGGCGTTGCTGGCGCATGGCCGCCTGCACACCCTGCCCGGCCACCACCACCTGCACATGGACCAGCCCGAAGCGGTGGCGGCGGTGGTCCGCGATTTCCTCGGTACGGTTCCGCGCCATTGATGCCGGGGCAGGTACCCGCACGCGCGCCGGCACAACCGCGGGGACGCGTGGCGGGCGGCCCGGATCGCGCCGGGTACCGCCGGTGCGTCAGGCGCCGCGCAGCAGCTGCCGCAGCGTCGCCTTGAGCCGGCGGCCTTCCTCGCGCAGGTAGTCGCGTTCGTGCCGCCACTGCGGGAAGCGCGCCTCCACCTCGGCCCAGAAGGCCGGCGAATGGTTGGCCTGCAGCAGGTGGCACAGCTCGTGGACCAGCACGTACTCGAACGCCGCCGGCCGGGCCAAGGCCAGCGCCAGGTCCAGCGCCAGCGAACCGTCCGGCGCCAGCGAACCCCACTGCGAGGACATCACCTTCAACCGCAGCCGCGCCGGTGCGCGCGGCAACCCGGGCAGATAGGCCGGCAGCCAGCGGCCGACGTCGGCGCGCATCCGCGCTTCGTAGAACTCGCGCAGCACCCGGCGCAGCGAGGCGTCACCGGCCCGCGCCGGCAACTGGATGCAGGCGCCTTCGGCATCCACCTCGATCCGGGTGAAGCGGCCCTCCTGCCAGCGCACCGGCAGCAACGCCCCGCGCAGCGGCAGCACGCCGGGTTCGCGCAATGCCAGCGGCGCCGCCAGCAGGCCTTCGCCATCGAACCGCGCCAACTGCTGCTGCAGCCATTGCCGGTTGGCCTGCAGGAAGCGCTCGCCGGACGCCAGGCTGGCGCGCAGCGGCAGCGTCAGCCGCGCGCCGCGTTCATCGACGCTGAGCTTGAGCCGGCGCGCACGCGGGTCGCGCACGCGCAGCACGTCGATCTCGGCATCGTCCAGGCGCAGCCGCACGGTGTCGCGCTGGATGACGGGCGCGGCGGGTGCGGTCAGGCGGCGGAACAGGTTGGCCATGTGTCCAGCATAGTCCCTGCCCGCGCGCCGGGCCGGTCGATGGATCGCCCGTTCAGCTGTCGGCCTTGCTCAGCTTGAACGCCTGCTCCAGCAGCAGGAACAGGCGCCGGATCTCGCCGCTCTGCAATGCGAACCGGGCGTCGAGCTCGGCGCGGCGGCCTTCCTCGTCGATGTGTTCGAGCTGGTCCAGGGCGCCGTCGAGGAACTTGAGCTTGCGCACGATCAGGTCGTCGCCGAGCACGAAGGACAGGTTGTCCTCGAACACCAGCGCCAGCTTGGTCACCTGCTTGCCGGCGTCCAGGTGCTTGTCGATCTCGTCGCAGCGCAGTTCCTGGTGCTGGCACTTGACCACCGCGCCGCCTTCCGCCGGGTCCTTCATCTCACATTCTTCGCCCAGGCTCAGGCCTTCGGGCAGCGGCTCGCCGGCGATCCACGCGGTCAGGATCGCGCGCGGCGCGACCTCGGCGTTCAACGGCATCGCCGGGAAGCTGCCGAGCATGCCGCGGATGTCGCTCATCACGTTCTCGCCGGTCTTGCGGCTGGAGCTGTCCACCGCGACGTAGCCGTGCTGCAGGTCGAGGAAGGCATCGGTGCGCGAGCTCTTGACGAAGGCGCGCGGCAGCAGTTCATGCAGCAGGTCGTCCTTGAGCCGCTTGCGCTCGCGGCCGCCGGGCTTGCGCCCTTCCTTCTCCTCGATTTCCTCCAGCCGGCGCGCCAGCAGGTCGTTGACCACCGCGCCGGGCAGGATCTTCTCCTCGCCGCCGACGGTGAGCCACAGCGCATCGCCGATGCGGTGCGAGAACTGCTCCTTCTCCTCGCGCCCGAAGGGCGAGATGAAGCCGCGCGAACTCATTTCCAGCGCGCCGACCGGCTTGAGCACGACGTGCGGCAGCAGGGTATCGACTTCGGAGAAATCGACCGAGGTGGGAAAGCGGAACAGGGTGAGGTTCTTGAAAAACATGGAGGTCCTGGGGAATGCGTGATCGGCAGGAACATGCCTCCCGCCTGGAAAAGACGCCGCGACGCGGCACCGGAATCAGGGTGGCCGCGGCGCCTCAGTCTTCTTCCGGCTGCCGGGCGGCCTGCGGGTCGCCACCGGCCAGCCAGGCATGCGCGTCGGGCAGCGGCGCGTCGTCGCGGCGGCCCAGCGCCATGAAGTCGAACAGGTTGGGATCGGCCATCTGCGAGGGGCGGATGTCGCCCAGCGCGCGCGAGATCTGCTCGATGCGCCCGGGGTGGTCCTTTTCCCACTGCTTCATCATCAGCCCGACCTGCTTGCGCTGCAGGTTCTCCTGGCTGCCGCACAGGTTGCAGGGGATGATCGGGAACCGCCGCGCCGCCGCGTAGTCGATGATGTCGCTCTCGCGCACGTAGGCCAGCGGGCGGATCACCACGTGCCTGCCGTCGTCGCTGCGCAGCTTCGGCGGCATGCCGGAGATCTTGGCGTGGTGGAACAGGTTCATGAAGAACGTGGCCACCATGTCGTCGCGGTGGTGGCCCAGCGCGATCTTGGTGAAGCCGTTTTCCTCGGCGTAGCTGTACAGCGAACCGCGACGCATCCGCGAACACAGCGAACACATGGTCTTGCCTTCCGGGATCACCCGGCTGACCACCGAATAGGTGTCCTGCTCGATGATGTGGTACGGCACGCCGATGCCGGCCAGGTATTCGGGCAGCACATGCTCGGGGAATCCGGGCTGCTTCTGGTCCAGGTTCACCGCCACCAGCTCGAACGGCACCGGCGCCTTCTTCTGCAGCTGCAGCAGGATGTCCAGCAGGGTGTAGCTGTCCTTGCCGCCGGACAGGCAGACCATGACCTTGTCGCCGGCCTCGATCATGCCGAAATCGGCGATGGCCTGGCCGACCTGGCGGCGCAGGCGCTTGCCCAGCTTGTGGTGTTCGCGTTCGGCCACGCGCGGGTCGCGGGCGCGCGGCGCGGGATCGGGAAGGGGAATGACGGCACTCATCGCGTGCATTCTACCGGCTGGCCCCGCGCTCCACAGCGGCAGGTGACACGGGCTGGCACAAAAGCGTCATGGCGACGTCACGCCGCACTGACAGCATCCCGGGCTCCCCCGTCCAGCCCCTGGGTCCATCGTGCTCGATAACCGTCTCGCTTCCGCCGTCTGCCGTGCGCTGCTGCTGTCCTCCGCCCTTGCCCCGGCTTCCGTGCTTGCCCAGGAGGCCGCCAGCGCTTCCCGTTCCTCCGCCAAGGACCTGGATACGGTCATCGTCACCGGCCGCAGCGGCACCGGCGTGCGCACCAAGGCCGAGACCAGTTACTCGATCACCAACATCGAGGAAGAGCAGCTGCGCATGCAGGCGCCGACCAGCGTGACCGAGGCGCTCAAATCGGTGCCCGGGTTCTGGGTGGAAGCCTCCGGCGGCGAGGCCAGCGGCAACATCCGCGCGCGCGGCATCCCGGTCGACGGCTTCGGCTCGGTCACCCTGCTGGAAGACGGCATCCCGGTGGTGCATGACCCGGCGCTGGGCTACCTCAACGGCGACCAGGCATTCCGCCTGGACGAAACCATCGAACGCATCGAGGTGGTACGCGGCGGACCGGCATCGGTGATGTACTCCAACGCCCCGGCCGGTGCGATCAACTTCATCCCGCGCCAGGTCGGCGAGGACGCCAGCGGCGTGTTCAAGTACACCGTCGGCGACAGCGGCCTGAACCGCCTGGACTTCGCCTACGGCAGCCCGCTGGCCAATGGCTGGAAGCTGCTGCTGGGTGGCTTCTACCGGGTCGAGGACGGCGTGCGCGATCCCGGCTTCAACGGCAACGATGGCGGCCAGTTCCGCCTGAACCTGGCCAGGGAGTTTGAGGGCGGGCGTTTCAGCATCGACGCCAAGCGCATGGATGACCGCGTCGCCCTGTACCTGGGCATCCCGATGTACACCAACGGCGACGGCGACATCCGCGCGGTGCCCGGCTTCGACGGCAACCACGGGACGCTGGCCGGTCCGGAAACCCGCTACCTGTCGATGAAGACCGCCGATGGCCGCGGCTGGGATTTCGACAACAGCGAAGGCACCCATGTGAAGCGCGACCAGCTCACGTTCAAGCTGGAGACCGGACTGGGCGGCGACTGGGAACTGGCGCAATCGGCACGCTTCAGCCGCACCGACACCATCCGCAACGGCGTGTTCCCCAACTCGCTGACGCCGGCGGCCACGTTCCTCGCCGGGCAGAAGAACCTGCTGGCGTCGGTGCCGGGCGCCACCGCGCTGGGCCTGCGCTACGTGAATGGAAGCGGCGGCTTCGATACCGCCAGCCAGAACGGCAATGGCCTGATGGTGATCGGCGGACTGCGCGGGCTGGACATCCCGGTGCGCGAGTTCGTCAGCGACACGCGGCTGATGCGCAGCTTCGCGCTCGGCGGCCAGCAGCACGACCTGACCCTGGGCTACTACCTGGCCTCGACCCGGGAGGACTACACCCGCTACTCGTCCTCGGTGCTGATGGACGCCACCGACAACGCCGGCCTGCTCGACCTGGTCGCGCTGGATGCAAACGGCAACGTGCTGCGTACGCTCAGCGACAACGGCGTGTGGCGCTACGGCTACGAATGGAACAACGCCTCGGGCGAACAGAAGACCCAGGCCTTTTATGTCAGCGACGAGTGGCAGGTCAACGACAGGCTGCGCATCGACAGCGGCCTGCGCTGGGAGAAGGCCAGCAGCAGCGGCTGGAACGAGGTGCGCCGCAGCGTCGACGGCGGCACCCTGGCGACCTCGCAGATGCTTGCCGGTTCGGGCCTGTACGTGAACCACGACCTGGAGTCGGACGACCTGGGCTGGTCGATCGGCGCCAACTGGCAGTTCAACGATGGCATGGGCGTGTTCGGCCGCTGGACCTCGGCCTTCCGCCTGCCCAGCCTGGGCAACTACATCACCCGCAACGACAACTGCGACGCGACCTCGGCCGCGACCGTCGCCGCCTGCGCATCCGCCAACGGCAAGGCGGCCGACACGCAGACGATGGACCTGGCCGAAGTCGGCTTCAAGTTCGCCAACCCGCTGTTCAGCGCCTACGCCACGGCGTTCTACACCAAGTACGACAACGTCGGCTTCAGCAACTACCGCTTCAACCCGGACACCGGCGTGTCCACCCGCGAAGCCGGCTATGCCAGCACCCGCACGTTCGGCCTGGAACTGGAGACGGCGTGGTACCCCGCCGACTGGTTCGACCTGCGCGTCAACGCCACCTGGCAGGATGCGCAGTACCGCGACCTGCGCTACAGCGAGCTGGTCAATGGCGCGCCGGTGCTGCGCGATTTCGTCGGCAACCAGCTGATCCGCGTGCCGGAGCTGGGCGCGCGCGTGGTCGCCGGCATCAACCTGCTCGACCAGCGCCTGCGCCTGCAGGCCGCCGCCGAGCACCAGGGCGAGCGCTACGTGGACACCGCCAACTCGGTGCGCCTGCCGTCCTACCAGCTGCTCAACCTCAGCGCGCGCTACGAGCTGAGCGAGCGCGTGTCGATGTACGGCTACGTCGACAACGTCACCAACTCGCTGGGCCTGACCGAGGGCAATCCGCGTGCCGGCGAGCTCGCGAGCAGCGACGCGGGCGCCAGCGCCTTCATCGCGCGGCCGCTGCTGGGCCGCAACTACCGCCTGGCCCTGATGTACCGGTTCTGATGCGCGCCCTGTTCCCGGTGGTGCTGGCGGCGCTTGCCGCCAGCCCCTGCGCCCACGCCGCGCAGACCCTGCAACTGCAGGGCACGCTGAGCGGCAAGGACCATCAGCGGTACCTGGAACTGCCGTTCACGGTGCCCGACGGCACCGCCAGGGTGGACGTCACGCTGCGGCATGACGGCGCCGGCGAGCGTACCGTCATCGACCTCGGCCTGCTGGACACGCATGGCTTTCGCGGCTGGAGCGGCGGTTCGCGCCGCGCGGTCACGGTTTCCCGCTACGACGCCAGCGGTGGCTACCTGCCCGGTGCATTGCCGGCAGGCCAGTGGAAGGTGCTGCTCGGCATTCCCAACATCCGTGCCGGGGCACGCACGCCCTACACCGTCGGCGTGACTCTGTGGGACGAGGATGAAGTGCAGGCGGGCAGGGACCGCGCGCCGCAGGTGCTGCGCGAGGGGCCGGCGTGGTACCGCGGTGACCTGCACATGCACAGCACCCACAGCGACGGCAGCTGCAGCAGCCAACAGGGCAACAAGGTGCCCTGCCCGCTGTTCCTGAGCCTGCAGGCCGCGGCACGGCAGGGCCTGGATTTCGTCGCCGTCACCGAGCACAACACGGCCTCGCACCTGGAGGAGCTGGCGCGCCACCAGCCCTGGTTCGATCGCCTGTTGCTGATTCCGGGCATGGAAGTCACCACCTTCCAGGGCCACGCCAACGTATTCGGCATCAACGGGCCGCTGCCGTTCCGGCTCGGCGACACCCTGCCCGGCTGGAACCCGCTGCTGCGCCAGGTCAACGACAGCGGTGCGCTGCTGTCGATCAACCACCCGGCGCTGGCCTCCGGCGAGGCGTGCATGGGCTGCGGCTGGACCCCCGCCGAACCGGTGGACATGGACGCGGTCGCCGCGGTGGAAGTGGTCAACGCCAGCCAGGCCGACGGCCCACGTGCGGGCGTCGGCTTCTGGGAGCAGCAGCTGCAGCAGGGCCGGCGCATGACCGCCATCGGCGGCAGCGACAGCCATGATCCGGGCGCGGCCGAAGGTCCTTCGCCGATCGGCCTGCCGGCCACCCTGGTGCATGCCCCGGCACTGTCGCGCGACGCCATCCTGGCCGCACTGAGGCAGGGCCGGGTGGTGGTGGACGTGCGCAACGTCGCCGGCAGCCGGCTGGACCTGTGGCTGCGCGACGCGGGCGGCCAGCGCACCGGGATGGGCCAGCAACTGGACCTGCCCGCCGGACAGTGGGCCACCGCGCACGCCGAGCTGGATTATCCCCGCCCGCTGCGGATCGAGTTCGTCATCGACGGCCGCCGCCACCCCGCCACGGTGGAAACCGGCGAGGACGGCAGCCAGCGCGCCAGCCTGCGCTGGCGCTCGGATGGCAAGCGGCACTGGTTGCGCGTGGATGCGCGCGATGGCGACGGCAGCCTGCTGATGCTGGGCAACCCGGTGTACGTGAACTGGCCCCGCTGACCCGCTAAGCTGGCGGCATGTCCGAGCTGCCGCCCTTCGCCGAGATCAGCCAGCGCATCGCCGAACTGCGGGCCGAGCACCGCAGCCTGGACGAACGCATCGGCAGGCTCGCCGCCAACCCCGACGACGAGCTGGACGCCAAGCGGCTGAAAAAGCGCAAGCTGCAGCTCAGGGACTGCATCACCAGGCTGGAAAGCATGCTGATTCCCGACGAGCCGGCCTGACCTGCGGCGCCGCCACGCGGTCGCTCAGTCCGCGTGGCGGGCGATGACCCGGTTGGCTTCCAGCAACGATACGCCGCATTGCCGGCGGCAGGCCCGGATCGCGGCGATCTTCCTACCGCTCCGCAACAGCGCCTTCACTTCGTCCGAAAGGGCCGGCAGTGCGGAAACATCGCGCGGCTTGCGGCGCATGGCGTGCACCGCGGCAAGCACGCAGAGGGTCGCCACCGACGCGAAGAACGTTGTCTGCCACATCACCTTGCCCTCCGTTGTCCGGCGCCGGGGGAGCTTCAACCCGCCGCCGGTTCCTCCGGCTTCACCGCTTCCGGGCTCACCCGCTCGATGGTGTGGCGCAGTTCGCGGCCGAGGATGAACTTGGCGTCCTTGGCCCAGGCATCGAGGCGCTCGTCGAACAGCAGCTTGCTGTTCTCGTCCGGCCAGACCAGGCGCAGCTCGCGCATCTTCTGGATGAAACCGCGGAACAGGGTCTTGTCGAAGAACTCCGGCGCGGCCGGGGCGTAGAGCAGGCTCAGGCGCTGCGCGGCCTGCTGGCACAGGCTTTCCAGTTCGGCCGCGCCGAGCACGCCGGGGCCGTTCTTCACCAGCACCGAGATGGCGATGTAGTAACGCTCGAACGCCTGCTGCAGCGAATGGCCGATGGCACGCAGGCGGAACACCTCGTCGGTCTGGCCGGTGCTGCGCGCGAGCATGCCGCCCTCGTCCTCGCCCACCTGCTGCAGCAGGCCTTCGCGCACGAACACGTTGATGGTCTGCTCGATGCGCGCGGCGAATTCGTCCTCGGTCCACGGCAGGAACAGCTCCTGCTGCAGGAACGGGTACAGCCCGCGCCCCAGCCGCAGCAGGCCGGCACGGCTCATGCGGCGGTTGTTCTGGAAGCAACAGGCCACCCACGAAGACGCGGTGAACAGGTGCAGCACGTTGTTGCGGAAGTAGCTCAGCAGCACCGCGGTGTCGCCGCTGACGCTGAGCACGTCGCCCAGCGGATGCTTGACCCGGGTGAGGACGTTGATCTCCTCGGCGTGGGCGATGATGCGCTCGGGCGAATGCGGGGTGACCGTCACCCGGTCCGAATACGGCAGTTCCACCAGCAGCTTCTTGCACAGCTCGATCTGCGCGACCAGGTCGGCCTCGCCCATGGCGTGCTTGGGCGTGGACAGCAGCGCCAGCGCCAGCAGGTTGATCGGGTTGACGTCGGCGGCGCCGTTGATGCGCACCTGGATCTGCTCGGCCAGGGTATCGACCGTGCCCGACAGCCAGGACGGCTTCTCGTCCTCGGACACCGGCTGGCCATCCCACTCCGGCGCCTTCTCGGCCAGCACGTCGTTCAGCGCGATCGGCTCGCCGAAGTTCACCACCACCTGGCCGTAATTCTGCTTGAGCACCTTGGGGATGCCCCACAGCAGCGCCCAGATCGATTCCTTTTCCTTGGGCCGCCCGGACAGTTCGTCCAGGTAGCTGTTGCCCTCCATCAGCTTCTCGTAGCCGATGTAGATGGGCTGGAACAGCACCGGCTTGCGCGGCTGACGCAGGAACGCGCGCAGCGTCATCGAGATCATGCCGCCCTTGGGCTGCAGCAGGCGCCCGGTGCGCGAACGCCCGCCCTCGACGAAGTACTCGATCGAGTAGCCGCCGGCCACCAGCTGCGCGACGTACTCGCTGAGCACCGCCGAGTACAGCGCGTTGCCGCGGATGCTGCGGCGGATGAAGAACGCGCCGCCCTTGCGCAGCAGCGTGCCGACCACCGGCAGGTTGAGGTTGATGCCGGCCACGATGTGCGGCGGCACGATGCCGCGGTCGTACAGCAGGTAGCTCAGCAGCAGGTAGTCCATGTGGCTGCGGTGGCTGGGCACGTAGATCACTTCGTGCCCGGGCGCGGCTTCCTTGAACTTGTCCAGGTGGTGGACCAGCACGCCGGCGTAGATGCGGTTCCAGACGTGGGTCAGCATGAAGCTGGCCGAACGCACCACCGGGCTGGAATAGTCGGCCGCGATCTCCCAGGCGTAGCCCTGCGCCTTCTTCCAGGCATCGGCCGGCCTGGAGTTGTCGCGCTTGGCCTGGGCGGCGATGGCCTCGCGCACCGGCTCGGCTTCCAGCACCTTGTCCACCAGCAGGCGGCGGGTGGAAAGATCCGGGCCGATGATCGATTCGCGGATGCGGCGGAAGTGCGCGCGCAGCACGCGCTGCAGCTTGCGCACGGTGCGTTCGGGCTCCAGCCCCTCTTCCACGGTCTCGCGCAGCGAAATCGGCGCGGCGAAGCGCACGATGCTGTCGCGGCCGTTGAGCAGCACCGCCAGCAGGCGGCGGAAGCGACCGACCAGCGCCCAGTTTTCCGAGAACAGCACCGCGAACCAGCCGCTCTGCTTGTCCGGCGCGCGGCCGACGAAGATCGACACCGGCACCAGCTGCACGTCCAGCGCCGGATTGGCGCGATGCGCCTGCAGCAGCCGCGCCAGCGAGTCGGAATGGGTACGGGCACCGCGCTGCTCGGGGATCAGCGCGTTGTTGCTGGAACGCCGCGACAACGCGACATAGGCGCGCTTGCGCCCGGTCGGGTCGCCGGCCAGCGGGACCAGCGGCGACGGCAGCCCGGCGTCGCGGCAGGCCTTGTCCAGGATCAGCGCGTTGGACAGTCCGTAGTCCTCCAGCACGTAGACGACCGGCTGCGCCGGGTCGTGCTGGAGCTGCTCGGGCTCGATCTTCAGCCCCAGCCACGGCTCGATCAGGCGGCCGAGCAGGCGCGCCCACAGCGGGCGCCGGCCCGGGCGTACGGGCGGCCGACCGGCCGCGGCCGGCAGGGGGGAGGCGGCCGGGGCGCTGGCTTCGCCCGACGGCAGGAGTTCGCCCTGTTCGGGCCGTGGGTTCTGTTTCGACATCGGCGACATTATGGCTTAGCTGCCGCCGCCAGGCTGTCCCCGGTGCCGGTGGTTGCGTCGTTGCCGGAGCCGGACCGGGGCGCCTCGCCCTCCACCGGCGGCGGGGCGGCGGCGCGCGCGGCGGCCAGCACGGCGTCCACTTCGGCCAGGGTGCGGGCCAGGTACCAGTGCCCCTGGCGGCGCTGCAGCGCCACCTGCAGGTCGATGTCGTGGCCCGCCAGCGGGTATTGCACGTGGACGACGGCGCTGTCGCCGTCCTGGCTGCTCAGGCCGGTGCGCATCTGCGCGACGCTCTCGTCCAGCGACAACCCGTAGCTGGCCAGCACCTGTTTGCTGGCCGCGGCGAACGGTGACAGCCGCTGCAGGCTGCCGGTCATGCCCGCGGCCTGCAGCGCGGCGTCGCTGTCCAGGCCGGTGGCGCGCGCGGCGGTGGTCAAGGTGGTGATGGCCGAGCGGGCCAGCTTGGGATCGGACAGCGGCGCGGCCTGCGCCCAGGCGCTGAGCGCCTTGACCAGCTGCACGTAGTGGGCACGCTCGTCGGCGCTGTAGTCACCCTGGTGGCTGATGTACTGCTCGCCGAACAGGCCCAGCGAGTGCGCGGCCTGGCGCACGCCGGCCGCCTGCCCGGCGATCTGCGCCTTGAATGCGCGCTGCAGCCGGGGCTCGGCGTCGGCGGCCGACAGCGTGGCCAGCAGCGCCGGCAGTTTGTCGTGCAGCGGCAGCTGGTCCAGTGGCCAGCGGCTGTGGCCCTGGGCCCAGGCCGCCTCCAGTTCCGCGTACTGCGCCGGCGGTACCGCCGCGCGGGCGTAGCCGGCCAGGTCGTCGTCGTGCAGGTGCTGGACCAGCTGGCGCACGGCCGCGGCCGGCTCGGTGGCAGCACCCGGCAAGGGCTCCTGCGAGCGCCGGCAGCCGGCGGCAAGCACGGCCACCGCGCACAGCGACAGCAAGACGAGACGCGAACGGCTGCGAGATGAACGGCGTGGCATGGCGTCGTTGGTCCTCCCCCGGGCCGTGGCATCTTGCGGCCAGCAAGGTGACAGCGGCAAGCGGCGCCGGTTTGCGCGCAAAAAAAAAGAGGCCGCCCCGTTGCCGGTGGCGAACCTCCTCAAGCCGGCGGAGCCGGGGACATGTGACACATCACCGGCAATGCCGGGACGGGGCACAGCCTACGCGCCCGCTTCAGTTAATGCAACACTTCATGAATCAATATGTAAGTTATTGATTTTTAATCAAAGAAATCTGTGATTTCGCGCTGCATCGCCTGCGCCGCCGCACGCGGATCCGGGGCCAGCCGGATCGGCCGGCCGACGACGATGGCGTCGGCGCCATCGGCGAACGCCTGGGCCACGCCGACCGTGCGCTGCTGGTCGTCCCCCACCGGGCCGCCGGGACGGATGCCCGGGCAGACGATGGAAAAGCCGCTGCCGGTGGCGGCGCGGATCGGCGCGGCCTCCTGGCCGGAGGCGATCACGCCATCGATGCCGGCGCGCTGCGCGGCCAGTGCGCGTTCGACCACCACCTCCACCGGTTCGCGGTCGATGCCCATCTGCGCCAGGTCGGGGCGGCCCATGGAGGTCAGCACGGTCACCGCCAGCAGGCGCATGTCCGAGGTGTTGGCCGTGGCCGCGGCCTGCATCATCGCCGGGTGCCAGCCGTGGATCGTGCAGTAGCTCACCGGCCACTGCGACAGGCGCCGGATGACGCCGGCGACGGTGGCGGGAATATCGAAGAATTTCAGGTCGACGAACACGCGCTTGTCGCGCCTGGCCAGTTCGTCGAGCACCGCGAAATATTCGCCCGAGGCCAGCAGTTCCATGCCGATCTTGTAGAACGACACCGCGTCGCCAAGCCGCTCGACCCAGTCGATGGCCTCGGCGCGCCCGGGCACATCCAGCGCGAAGATCAGGCGCTCGTCGGTGCGCAGCGGCAGCGGGCCGCGGCTCATTGGGCGAGGTCCAGCGCGGCGCGCTTGGCGGCGCGGCGCTCGGCTTCGGGCAGCGACCAGGCATTGTTGAACTGCGCCGGCTCCCAGCCACCATAGGTCGGGTTGGCCAGCATCCACCAGCGCTGGCCGAACCAGCCCTGGTGGGCCTGCAGCAGCGCATCGCGGCCGGCCTGGGTATTGACCCCGATCGCGGCGAAGTCGCTGAGCTGGTCGCCGAACTGCATCAGCACCCGGTACTGCCGGGCCACCAGCTGGCGGCGGCAGGCCTTTTCGCTGCCTTCCTGTTCGCAGCCCGGCACGTACTTGTCCAGGCCCAGGTAGACGTCGTCGCCGGCGACCGGGAAGCCGAGCCGGCGCAGGTTCGCCAGGGTGACGTCCTTCATGTGCTCGGTGCGGTTGGTGATGTAGATCATGGTCACGCCCCTGGCCGCCGCGGCCTGCGCGAACTCGACCGCACCCGGCACCGCGCCGGCCTTGCCTTCGGACACCCAGGCGTCCCAGCTGACGTCGTCGTAGCTGCCGCCGTCGCGCACCAGACGCGCCTGGTAGGGCGAGTTGTCCAGCACGGTTTCGTCCACGTCCACCACCACCGCCGGCTTCAACCTGGCCGACTGCTGGCTGCCGCCTTCCTGCGGCAGCAGCGCGGTCCACGAGCGGTCGGCCAGCGCGCGGTCCAGCTGCGCGGCGGCGGCGCGCCAGGTCTGCAGGGCGTTGGCCCGGTATTCCTGCGAGCGCTGCACCCACAGCACCGCATTCAGGTTGTCGTTGGCCCCCTCGGTGGCGACCGTCACCGGGGCCGGCACGGCGGGCTCGCCGTGGACCAGGGGCCGGGACGTACTGCACGCGGCCAGCGACAACAGCGCGCCGGCGAGCAGGAGGGAGTGGTGGATTCGGGACATAGGCACGGCTACCGGACAGAACGAAAACCCGGCAAGTTTACCGGCTCCCCACCCGGCCCGCGCCGAGGGCAGGCAAAACCAGGGGCAGCGTCGGTTTTGCGGCAAGCCGACTCCGACCCCGGTTCTGTCGGGCCCTCGGCTATGCTTGCGCCCCCCTCGCGCGACCGGATGCCGACGATGACCGACACCCCTGCCCCCTTGCCCGTTCCCGTGCTCGACGCCGCGCAGATGCGGGTGCTCGGCTGCCTGGTCGAGAAGGAAGCGACCACGCCCGAGACCTATCCGCTGACGGTCAACGCCGCGCAGACCGCGGCCAACCAGAAGACCGCACGCGATCCGGTGATGAACCTGGACGCCGGCACCGTGCAGCACGCACTGCGCCAGCTGGAGGCGATGGGCCTGGCCCGCCAGCATTTCTCCGCGCGCGCCGAGCGCTACGAACACCTGCTCGGCGCCAAGCTCGACCTGCCGCGGCAGCAGGTCACGCTGCTGGGCCTGCTGCTGCTGCGCGGCCCGCAGACCGCCGGGGAACTGGCCACGCGCAGCGAGCGGATGGCCAAGTTCGCCGACGCCGAGGACCTTCGCCACCAGCTCGGGCGCCTGATCCAGCGTGGGCTGGCGGTGCAGCTGCCACGCGCGTCCGGCCAGCGCGAGGACCGCTACATGCACCTGCTCGGCGGCCCGGTGGACGTGGACGCGCTGGCGGCGCAGTTCCGCGCACCCGCGGGCACGGCCGCGGACAACGGCGCGCTGGAAGAACGCGTGGCGCAGCTCGAAGCGGCGGTGGCAGCGCTGCAGGAACAGCTGGCGCAGCTGCAGTCCCGGCTGGACGACTGAGCCAGCGTAGCTGCGGGGCTTGCCCCTCAGGGGGCATTACCAGCGACGATTGATCCAACGCAGCAGCGGGGCTCGCGCCGCAGGGGCATTACCGTGGACGCCCCGCCAGCGGCCCTGCCCATCGCCGCACAGCGATGCATGCCGCGGCCATGCCTCCGGCATGCGCCTCCCGCCGCACTGGCGGGTCCCGGGTGCGACCCGGGCTAACCGGTTGCAGGCTCGTTGACGAACAGCAGCAGGTCCTCGTCCTTGCCGGGCAGGCGCACGCTGCCATTGGCCTGGAATCCAAGCTTTTCCAGCAATGCGACCGAACGTACGTTGCCCGGCGTCACGATCGCGCACAGCGCGCCCAGCCCCAGCGTATCGCGCGCATGGCCCAGCACCGCCCGGGCCGCCTCCAGCGCATAGCCCTGGCCGGTATGGCGCTCGAGCAGGGCATAGCCGACATCGGCATGCGGCAGCGCGGCCCGGTGCACCAGCCCGGCATTGCCCAGCCAGGCCCCGTCGCTGCGGCGCTCGACCACGTACATGCCATAGCCGTGCCGCGCGTAGCTCACCAGCGGGCCATCGCGGATGCATCCGCGCGCCTGCTCCAGCGTGCGGATGCCGCGGTCGCCGATGTAACGATGGAAGCCCGGCTCGTTGAGCAGCTCCAGCATCGCCGCGGCATCGGCGTCGTCATCGCGCAACGGGCGCAGGCGCAGTCGTTCGGTTTCGATCAGCATCGTCTGGCCCGCCGCGGTCGTTGCCATGCAGGGTGGCTCCACGCACGCGCGGGCGCAAGCCCGCTGGCGGCTAGTCGAACAGCGCCTGGATCGCCGCCAGTCCGGCCTGCGCACGCTCCTTCTTGTGCACGGCATCGGCCACCGGGTCGGCGCCGTCGCGCTGGATCTCGGCCGCCGGCAGCTCGTCGAAGAAACGGCTGGGCTTGAGCCGCACGTGCTCGCCGAACTTGCGGGTCAGGCGGCTGTAACTCATCCACAGCTGGATCTTGGCGCGGGTGATGCCCACGTACAGCAGGCGCCGCTCCTCCTGCAGGTTGCCTTCGTCGAGGCTGACCTGGTGCGGCAGCACGCCGTCCTCGCAGCCGACGATGAACACGTACGGGAATTCCAGGCCCTTGGAGGCGTGCAGGGTCATCATCCGCACCTGGTTGCCGCCGTCGTCCTTGTCGCTGCGCGAGATCAGCGCGAGCTGCGCGGCCATGTCCGCGGCGCTGGCGCCGCGCGGGCCGTTCTCGAACCACGAGGCCAGCTCCTCGAGGTTGGCGGCACGGCGTTCGTAGCCGGCGGTGTCCTTGGCCTGGTGGCGCAGCTCGGCCAGCAGGCCCGAGTCCTTGGCCACGCGCCGCACCAGGTCGCCGGAGGACATCTGCCGCATGTCCATGCGCAGCGCGCGCAGGATGTCGGTGAAGCGGCTCAGGCTGTTGGCCGCGCGCGGCGGCAGCTGCGCCAGCGCGCCCATCGCCTCGGCCGCCTGCGCCATCGACATGCCCTTGTCCGAGGCCAGCTCCGCCAGTTTGGCCAGGGTACCGGCACCGACGTCGCGCTTGGGCGCCTGCACCGCGCGCATGAACGCGGTGTCGTCGTCGGGGTTCACCAGCAGCCGCAGCCAGGCCAGGGTGTCCTTCACTTCCTGCCGCTCCAGGAACACGGTGCCGCCGGTCAGGTGGTAGGGCACCCCGACCATCTGCAGCGCCTTCTCCAGCGGCCGGCTCTGGAAGTTGCCGCGGAACAGGATGCAGAAATCGCTCCACGGCACGCGCCGGCTGGTGGCGATGAACTGGATCTCGGCGGCCACTTTTTCCGCTTCGTGCTCGCTGTTGCGGCACTCCCACACGCGGATGCGCTCGCCGTCGGCCTGGTCGGACCACAGCGTCTTCAGGTGTTCGTGCGGGTTGTGCGCGATCAGCGCGTTGGCCGCGCGCAGCACGCGGTTGGAACAGCGGTAGTTCTGTTCGAGCTTGATGATCTGCAGCGACGGGTATTCCACCGCCATGTTCTGCAGGTTCTCCGGGTTGGCGCCGCGCCAGGCATAGATCGACTGGTCGTCGTCGCCCACGCAGGTGAAGTTGCCGGCCGCGCCGGCCAGCTGCTTGAGCAGCCGGTACTGGGCATCGTTGGTGTCCTGGCATTCGTCCACCAGCAGGTAGCCGATGCGTTCGCGCCAGGCCGCGGCGATGTCCGGGTTCTCTTCCAGCACCTGCACCGGCAGCCGGATCAGGTCGTCGAAATCGACCGCGTTGAACGCGGTCAGCCGCGCCTGGTACAGCGCGTAGACCATCGCCGCGTCCTTCTCGCGGTTGCTGCGTGCGGCCGCCATCGCCTGCTCCGGCGAGAGCCCGGCGTTCTTGGCCCGCGAGATCAGGTTCTTCATGTCCTCGATGTCGTCGGGCTTGGCGTTGCCGCCACCCAGCAGGTCCTTGACCTGGGCGGCCGCGTCGTCGGCGTCGAAGATCGAGAAGCCGCGCTTCAGGCCCACCGCGGCGTGCTCGATCTGCATGAACTTCAGCCCCAGCGCGTGGAACGTGCAGATGGTCACGTCCTCGGCCTGGCCGCCCTGCAGGCGCCTGGCCACGCGCTCGCGCATTTCCTTGGCCGACTTGTTGGTGAAGGTGATCGCGGCGATGCGGCGGGCGCTGTAGCGGCCGCTGCCGATCAGGTGGGCGATCTTCTCCACGATCACGCGGGTCTTGCCGCTGCCGGCACCGGCCAGCACCAGCAGGGGGCCTTCGGTGTGCAGCACCGCCGCGCGTTGGGGGGGATTGAGGGAATCCAGCATGGGAACGAAGGGACGGGAACCAGAAACGTGAGAAGCCCGGGTGGGCCGGCGGCGGGTATTCTGTCACCCCTCAGGGTCGGCCGTTGCCTCGACCCGCCCCTTTCCACTCGTTCCCAGCTCCATGGCCAAGCTCTACTTCTACTACTCGGCGATGAACGCCGGGAAGACCACCACTTTGCTGCAATCGGCGCACAACTACCGCGAACGCGGCATGCGCGTGGCGATCCTGACCCCGCGCCTGGACCACCGCGCCGGCAGCGGCGTGGTCGCCTCGCGGATCGGCCTGCAGGCCGAGGCGACCGCCTTCGACCACGACACCGACCTGCAGCGGCTGGTCGAGGGCGACATCGCCGCGCACGGGCGGCTGGGCTGCGTGCTGGTGGACGAGGCGCAGTTCCTGACCAAGGCGCAGGTGTGGCAGCTGAGCGAGGTGGTCGACCAGCTGCGCATCCCGGTGCTTTGCTACGGCCTGCGCACCGATTTCCGCGGCGAGCTGTTCGAGGGCAGCCAGTACCTGCTGGCCTGGGCCGACGAGATGCAGGAGATCAAGACCATCTGCCACAGCGGCAAGAAGGCGACCATGACCGTGCGCGTGGACGGGAACGGTTTCGCCGTGCAGGACGGCCCGCAGGTGGAGATCGGCGGCAACGACCGCTACGTGTCGGTCAGCCGCGCCGAGTTCAAGAAGATCACCCGTGGCGAGGGCCGGATCGACCCGATGCAGGCGCCGCTGCCGCTGTAGCGGGCGGCGCCGCGGTGGCCGCCGCCGCCGGGTGGCTCAATGCCCGCCTTCGGCTGCCAGCCGGTCCAGGTCGATGCCCTGGCGGCGCAGGAGCGCGGCCGAGCGCAGCGCGTAGAACGCCAGGTAGGCGAAGCAGGCCACCCCGACCCAGAAGCTCATGTGGATGCCGGCGGTATCGGCCAGCACGCCCTGCAGCAGCGGTACCAGCGCGCCGCCCATGATCATCATCACCAGCAGGCTGCTGCCCTGGTTGGTGTGGCGACCGAGTCCGGCGATGGCCAGCGCGAACACGCACGGCCACATGGTGCTGCAGAACAGCCCGGAACTGATGAAGGCGATGGCGCTGGTCTTGCCGTCGCTGAACATGCCCACCAGCAGCGCGGCGATGCCGCACAGCGCGAAGTACAGCAGCATCCGCGCCGGATTGCCGCGGCTGAGCAGGGTGGCGGCGATCATCACCACGATCACTCCGGCATAGCCGTAGAACTGCGCCACCTCGTGGCGCAGCGCCGCGTTCACCGCGAGGAACACGCCGAAGGCGACGAACGGCAGGACCAGGGTCAGCATGCGCCGGGCACCGGCGCCGATCTCGAATGCGCCGGCCGCGCCGGTCCAGCGGCCGATCATCAGGCTGGCCCAGTACAGCGACACGTACGGCGCGACCGCCGAGGTATCCACGCCCAGGTGTTCGCGCATGTAGGCCGGCAGGTGCGCGCCGGTGGACACCTCCACGCCGACGTAGAGGAAGATCGCCACCATCCCCAGCAGCAGCTGCGGGTAGGCGAACGCCGACGCCTTGTGCGGGAGCCGGCCGGCGTCCTGCGACTCGCTGCGGGCGACGCCCTCCAGGTCGATGTAGTTGGGCACCGAGGAGAATCTCAGGAACAGCGCCACCAGCACGAATGCCGCGCCCAGCACCAGGTAGGGCATCTTGACGCTCTCGATGCTGGCTTCGGTGTTGCCGCTGGCCACGCTGCCGAAGATCGCCACGCTGACCAGCAGCGGGCCGATGGTGGTGCCGAAGTTGTTGACCCCGCCGGCCAGGGTCAGGCGCTGCGCGCCGGTGGCCGGATTGCCCATCACGATGGCCAGCGGATTGGCCGCGATCTGCTGCAGCGAGAATCCCAGGCCGACGATGAACAGGCCCGACAGCATCAGTACGAACGACCCGCTGTTGGCCGCCGGGTAGAACAGCAGCGTGCCCAGCGCCGACACCAGCAGGCCCAGGCAGATGCCGTTGCGGTAGCCGATGCGGTTGAGCAGGTCCTGGCCCACGAGCCGGGAGATGCCGAAATAGGCCAGCGAGCCGACCGTGTAGGCGATGTAGAACGCGAACGACACCAGCTGGCTCTGTGCGTGGCTGAGGTCGAAGGCCTTCTGGAAGACCGGGATCAGGATGTCGTTGCTGGCGGCGACGAAGCCCCAGAAAAAGAACACCGTGATGAGCACACCGAACTGCGACCAGCGGGTTTTCTGCGTCATGGCATCCCGGTCTCGTTGTCGTCGTCACTGCGGGCGCGCCGCGCCCGTCCCCTGCGGACCCACGGGAAGCCCCGTGCGCGGTCCCGCCACGCCACGCGCGCACGCGGGCGATGACGGACCGTCGGCCGTTTTAGGCGCGATCCGGCGATGCTGTCAACGGATGCCTGGCGATGCACCGGTCAGCGCGCGTGCACGACGCCGGCCGACGGCCCGGCCGTTGCGCCGCAGCCCCCGGCCGCGCGCTGCCGGACACGCCGGGACGCGGCGCGTCAGTACAGCGTGCGCTGGTCCGCCGGCGGCGGGCTGTACTGGTACAGCCAGGTCTCGGTGAGCGCCTTGCCGCCGCTGCGCAGGTACAGGCGGATGTCGATCTGCCCGGTGCCGCCGTCGGGCGGCACCAGGTCGAACATGGCGCGGTAGCCGTTGATCTCGCGCAGCGGGCGCGCCGAAACCACCTCCACCCGCCCGCTGCTGGCTTCCACCACCGCCTCGACCTCGGCCTTGTCGATCAGGCCGGCCAGTTCGCCGCCTTCGAAGTCCACCGCGAAGCGCCAGGAGAAGTACTCGCGCTTCTTGCCGATCACCCCGCCCAGCCCGGTGCGGCTGGCCACGCAGTGCGCCAGCGGCGGCCGTGCCGGGGGTTGCGCGCCCCAGTACAGCCGGTAGCCGACCAGCAGTTCCTGCCCCGGCTGCGGCTTCTGCTTCGGGTTCCAGAACGCGACGATGTTGTCGAAGGTCTCGTCGACGGTGGGAATCTCCACCAGCTGCACCGAGCCCTCGCCCCATTGGCCCTTCGGCTCGACCCACAGGCACGGGCGCTTCTCGTAGAACACGCCGTCGTCCTGGTAATGGTCGAAGTCGCGGTCGCGCTGCAGCAGGCCGAAGCCACGCGGGTTGTCGTCCACGAACATGTTGAAGCGCAACTGCGCCGGGTTGCACAGCGGGCGCCAGATCCACTCGCCGGCACCGCTCCACATCGACAGGCCGTCGGTGTCGTGGATCTCCGGGCGCCAGTCCCAGGCCATGCGGCGGTCGTTCTCGCCCACCTGGTACATGCTGGTGCACGGGGCGATACCCAGCCGCTCGATCTCCCGGCGCGGGTACAGCGCGCTGTCGATATCCATCAGCAGCACGTCGCCGTTGGTGATGGCGAAGCGATAGGCACCGGTCACGCTCGGCGAATCCAGCAGCCCATGGACGACCACGGTGTCCGAGTCGCGCGCCGGCTGCTCCAGGTAGTAGGCGATGAAGTCCGGGAACTCCTCGGGCCTGCCGGTGCCGGTGTCGATCGCCAACCCGCGCGCGGACTGGCCGTACTGGCCTTCCTTGCCCACCGCGCGGAAGTAGCTGGCGCCAAGGAACGCGGCGAAGTCGCGTTCGGTATCGCTGCGGGTGTTGAGGCGGAAGCCGGCGAAGCCCAGGTCCGCCGGCAGCCGCCCGCCGTGGATGCCGCTGTTGCCGTAATCGAACGCGGCGCCGTCATAGGCCAGCTCCTGCGCCTTGCCGTCGACCACGTCGAACATGCGCACCGGCGAATGGAAATACAGGCCCAGGTGGAAAAACCTGGCTTGGAACCTGCCGGGCTGGTCGGCCCACAGCGCGTGGTCCTGGCGGTAGCGGATGGACTGGTACTGGTCCCAGTCCAGCGCCTCCACTTCCGGCGGCAGGGTGCGCTTGTGGCTGCGGTACGGCGCCTGCGACAGCGCGCGCGCCTGGCCCTTGAGCGCGGCGAAGTCGAACGGCTGCGGCTGGCCGATGCGACGCAGGCCCAACTGCCGTTCGGCGGCGGCACAGGCCGGCAGCGCCGGCAGTCCGAAGGCGGCCAGGGCCAGCGAGGCGCGCTGGAGGAAGTCGCGTCGATCCATGCGGTCGTCCGGTAAGGGGTGGGCGGATGATAGGCAGCGGCGGGTGAACGAAGGTAAGCCGCGGGTGAAGGCCGGCCCGGCCGCGCGCCGGCCCGCCGCGGCCGCTCAGCGCTGGCAGTGGCCGCACCACACGCTGGCGCGCTGGCCGATGCTGGCATGGCGCAGCGGGCGCCCGCAGCGCACGCAGGCCTGGCCCTCGCGGCCGTACACCGACAGCTCCTGCTCGAAGTAGCCGGGGGCGCCGTCGGGACTGATGAAATCGCGCAGGGTGGTGCCGCCGCGGGTGATGGCGTAGCCGAGGATGTCCTTCACCGCCGTGGCCAGGCGCTGGTAGCGCTCGCGCGACACCTTGCCGGCCTCGCGCAGCGGGTTGATCCCGGCCATGAACAGGCTTTCGGCGGCGTAGATGTTGCCGACGCCGACGACGATGCGCTGGTCCATCAGGAAGCTCTTGACCGGTGCGCTGCGGCCGCGGCTGCGCGCGAACAGGTAGTCGCCGTCGAACGCCGCGTCCAGCGGCTCGGGGCCGAGCCCGCGCAGCAGTTCATGGGTTTCGCCCGGCGGCTGCCACAGCAGGCAACCGAACCGGCGCGGGTCGTTGAAGCGCAGCAGGCGCCCGTCCTCGAGGCTGATGTCGACGTGGTCGTGGGCACGCACCGGGGTGTCGCCGGGAAGCACGCGCAGGCTGCCGGACATGCCCAGGTGCAGCAGCGCGCTGCCGGCATCGGTATCGAGCAGCAGGTACTTGGCGCGGCGGCGGATCGCGGCGATGCGCTGGCCGGGCAGCGCCCGCTCGATGTCCGGCGGAATCGGCCAGCGCAGGTCCGGCCGGCGCAGGATCACGCCGTGGATGCGCCGCCCCTGCAGGTGCGGCTCCAGGCCGCGGCGGGTGGTTTCTACTTCGGGCAGTTCCGGCATCGCTCGATCCTGTTATTCGCGCCCCCCCGGAACGCGGGTCCGGGCGGGCCTGGCCGCGCGCGCATGCAGCCGAAGCGGCCCACGCACAACTGGAAAAGCGCCACATGGGCTGGTTGCCCGGCGCCAGCGACAGCGCGGCTCCCGGCAATCGCAACGACGTGGTGGCCGGCAATGGTACGGACAAGTGCGTCATCGCCGATGTCACGGATGGTTCGGGTGCGCCATTGCGGTCGTACGCCGGCAGCGCATCAACGCGGTGGCGCCATCAGCTCGCGCGCGTCCAGGTAACCGTCGCCGTTGGCATCCTGCCTGCGGAAGCGTTCGAGGATCACCTGCCCGTGCTGTTCGCGGGTGATCGGCCGGCCGCGGCCGCCGGGTTGTTCCGCCGGCTCCAGCACACCGTTGCCGTCGCGGTCCATGCGCTCGAAGGCGTAGAGCATCCACCGCTGGTATTCGTCCGGCGCGACCCGGCCGTCGCCGTCCAGGTCCATGCGCCGCAGGTAGTCGCCGGCATCGTGCACCTGCGCCGGCGCGGCCCATGGCAGCAGCGCCGCCAGCAGCACCGGCAGGCGCCGCGCGAAGCGGCGTCCCGGGACCGGCGCGGCGGCGCGGGCGCTCATGCCGCGCTGAGCGAGTAACCCTTCAGTCGCGCCGCGTACGCCTGCAGGGCGGCCACGCCGCTGGCCTCGGCCTCGTGGCACCACTGCTGCAGGTGGCGCAGGCGCTCGGCGGCGTCGTGGGTACGCGCCTCGAGCAGCGCCGAAAGCCGCGCGCGGTGTTCCACCAGCAGCTGGATGCGCGGGCGCTGGCTCACCCACTGCTGCAGCTGTTCGCGGCAGGCCGGCTTGAGCCAACGGCCATCGTTGACCAGGCCCCTGCGCATGCGCCGCGGCAGCATCTTGCGCAGCTTGGCGCCGGCGATGGCGGCCTCTTCGCGCAGGGCCGGGGCGAACACGTTGCGCTGGTAGTCGGTCATGGCCTGGAAACGGTGCGAGAGCAGCGCCTTGAGCGTGTCGGTGTCGGGCACGGCGATGTTCGGGCGGATGTCCATGGTCGGCGCCACGCGCAGCACCTTGGCCAGGCCCAGCGCCTGCAGCAGGCGGATCGCCTGCCAGCCGATGTCGAACTCCCACCTGCGCATCGAGAAACGCGCCGAGCTGGGGAAGGCGTGGTGGTTGTTGTGCAGCTCCTCGCCGCCGATCCAGAACGCCCACGGGGTCAGGTTGGTCGAGGTATCGGCCGATTCGAAGTTGCGGTAACCCCACCAGTGCCCCAGGCCGTTGACCACGCCGGCGGCCCAGAACGGGATCCACGCCATCTGGATCGCCCACAGGGCGATGCCGGGCAGGCCGAACAGCGCGAAGTCCAGCGCGAACAGCACCACCGGGCCGAGGTTGGCGTGCGGGGTGTAGATGTGGCGCTCGATCCAGTCCTCGGGCGCGCCGCGGCCGTACTGCTCGATGTCCGCGCGCTGGGTGCGGGCTTCGCGGTACAGCTCGACGCCGCGCCAGAACACGCGGCCGATGCCCTTGGTCACCGGGCTGTGCGGGTCCTCGTCGGTTTCCACCTTGGCGTGGTGCTTGCGATGGATCGCCACCCACTCGCGGGTGATCATCGAGGTGGTCAGCCAGGTCCAGAAGCGGAAGAAATGCGCGATCAGCGGGTGGAAATCCACGCCGCGGTGGGCTTGGCTGCGGTGCAGGTACAGGGTGACCGCGAAGATGGTGAGCTGGGTGAACACCAGCAGCACCGCCAGCATGCCCCACCAGCCCAGGCCGACGACGCCGCCGGTGAGGAAGTCGAGGAGGGTGTCGGACATCGCGGAACTCCAGGCCGTTCGGTGGCATATGAAACTGTGGATACACATGATGGGGCCTGCAGCGGCAAACTTCATCCACCCGGCGCCCGACTTTGGTCCAATCCTTCAGCTGCGCGCCCCTTGCCCCGCTCCCGCCTGAACGATGTCCACCGCCCCTGCCGCCGCCGCGGCCCCCCTGATCGAACTGGACCACGCCTGCGTCATCCGCGGCCAGGTCCGGGTCCTGCACGAACTGGACCTGCGCATCGAGCAGGGCCAGCACACCGCCATCCTCGGCCCCAACGGCTGCGGCAAGTCCTCCTTCATCAAGCTGATCACCCGCGAGCTGTACCCGCTGGCGCGCGCCGATGGCCATGTGCCGGTCAAGGTGCTGGGCCAGACCCGCTGGCAGGTGGACCGGCTGCGCTCGCAGCTGGGCATCGTCAGCGGCGACCTGTCCGGCAACCTGGCCGAAATGCCGGGGCTGGGCGTGGAAGAGGCGGTGATCTCCGGCTTTTTCGCCAGTTACGTGGTGCCGGCGCACCGCGACGTCAGCGACGACATGCGCGCCCGCGCCCGCCACGCGCTGGGATTGGCACGCGCCCTGCCGCTGCTCGGCCGCAGCTACGCCGAACTGTCCGCAGGCGAGACCCGCCGCGTGCTGATCGCCCGCGCGCTGGTGAACCAGCCGCGCGCACTGCTGCTCGACGAGCCGTCCACCGGCCTGGACCTGGTATCGCGCCAGCACCTGATCGACACCATGCGCCACCTCGCCGGGCAGGGCATCACCCTGGTGCTGGTCACCCACCACATCGAGGAAGTGATCCCGGAGATCCAGCGCGTGGTGCTGATGAAGGGCGGGCGCATCTTCGCCGACGGCAGGCGTGGCGAGCTGCTGCGCGCCGGCCCGCTGTCCGAAGTGTTCGGCGGCCCGATCGAGGTGCAGGAGGAGGACGGCCGGCTCAGCGCGTGGGCCCGCGCCATCTAGGTGGGCCGGGGCATCGGTGCGATGATGCCGGCCCGTTCCGCCGATCCATGCCTGCACGATGTCCCGTTCCCCGTTTCCGCTGCGCCTGGGCGCGGCCTCCGTCCTGGCCGCCGCGCTTGCGGCATGCGCCAGCACGCCCGCCCCCGTTGACCGCGGCCACGACGCATCCGCCGAGCCGGCGCCGACCGGCTACCTGCAGGGCGCGGCGATCCCGGACAGCCAGGCATTGAGCCCGCCACCACCGGCGCCGGGCTCGGCCTGGGCGGCGCTGGACGAGGCCATCGCCCGCCAGGCCACCGCACTGCGCGGCAGCGCGCGCTTCGCGCAGGCAAGCGCCGACGCCGACCTGCGCTTTCCCGCCGGCGCCGGGCAGTTCAGCTGTGCGCTGGGGATTGCGGTGGACAGCGGACACACCCCGGCCCTGTACCGCCTGCTGCAGCGCAGCCTGATCGACGCCAGCGCGGCCACCCGTGCGGCCAAGAACCACTACCGGCGGCCACGCCCATTCATGGTCAACGGCGAGCCGACCTGCACCCCGGACGACGAGCCGCACCTGCGCGGCAGCGGCTCCTACCCGTCGGGCCACACCGCCATCGGCTGGGCATGGGCGCTGATCCTGTCGGAGATCGCCCCGGAGCGCGCCACCGCGCTGCTCGAGCGCGGGCGCAACTACGGCCACAGCCGGCTGGTGTGCAACGTGCACTGGTACAGCGACGTGCAGCAGGGCCAGGCGCTGGGTGCGGCCACGGTCGCGCGCCTGCACGACAACGCCGGGTTCGTCGCCGACCTGGCCGCGGCGCGGCAGGAGATCGCCGCCGCGCGTGCGCAGGCGCTGCCGATACCGCGCGATTGCGCCGCCGAAGCCGAGGCGCTGGCGACCGGCCTGCCCGACGCGCGCTGAGCGGCCACCCGCACCCCGGCGACGCGACACACCCTGAGCGCCACCTGCGCGGACGCCGCGCCGGACCATGCCCGGCAGCGGCGCCGCGTCATAGACTGGGCGCTCTTCCCCAGCCAGGCGCGCCCATGAGCCAGTGGTACTTCCACACCCCCGGACACTCCGACCGTATCGGCCCGCTCGACGACGAGGCCGCCCGCCGCCACGCCCAGCTGCACCGCGATGCGCTGGCCTGGCGCGAGGGCCTGCAGGGCTGGCAGCCGGCCGGCTCGCTGCCCGAGCTCGGCGGCCAGGCGTCGCCGCCGCCGATGCCGCCGCCGGTGGGCGGGCGCCGCAACCGCGCCGATGACATCGACTTCCGCATCGTCGGCCACGAGATGCAGTTCGTGGAGATCGAGCTGGATCCGGGCGAAAGCGCCATCGCCGAGGCAGGCGCGCTGATGTACAAGGACGCCGCGGTGCGGATGGATACCGTGTTCGGCGATGGCCGCCACGAGAGCGAGGGCGCCGGCTTCATGGACAAGCTGCTGTCGGCCGGCAAGCGCGTGATCACCGGCGAAAGCCTGTTCGCCACGCTCTATACGCACGGCGGCCAGGGCAAGGCCAGGGTCGCCTTCGCCGCGCCCTACCCCGGCACCGTGCTGCCGATGAAGCTCGACGAGCATGGCGGCAAGCTGATCTGCCAGAAGGACAGCTTCCTGGCCGGTGCGCGCGGGGTGCAGGTCGGGGTGCATCTCCAGCGCAAGGTGATGACCGGCCTGTTCGGCGGCGAGGGATTCATCATGCAGAAGCTGGAAGGCGACGGCTGGGTATTCGTGCATGCCGGCGGCTGCGTGGTCGAACGCGAACTGGCGGCCGGCGAGCGCATCGACGTGGATACCGGCTGCGTGGTCGCCTACCACGCCGGCGTGGACATGGACGTGCGCCGCGTGGCCGGGCTCAAGAGCATGTTCTTCGGTGGCGAGGGCGTGTTCCTGGCCACCCTCACCGGACCGGGCAAGGTGTGGCTGCAGTCGCTGCCGTTCTCGCGCCTGGCCGGACGCATGTACGCGGCCGCGCCGCAGGGCGGCGGCCAGAGCCGCGGCGAAGGCTCGGTGCTGGGCGGGCTGGGACGCATCCTGGACGGCGACAACCGCTTCTGAGCCACCGCGGCGCGCAGCGCCCAGGCACGCGGCCGGCGCTGCAGGACCGCCCGGCGCGCGGGCCGGCGCCGCTTGTCGGCGTGCGCGGGCCCTCGCATACTCGCCGCAATCACCTGCAGGGATGGATGGGTGGCATGGACGCGCAGGACGATGTCTACGCGGCACCACGGGCGGCGCTGGTCGCCGCTCCCACGGAACGGCCGCGCCTGCCGCCGTTCTACGTGGTGTCCGTCACCAAGCTGGTACTGCTCTCGTTCGCCACTCTGGGGCTGTATTCGCTGTACTGGTTCTGGCGTCACTGGAAACTGCACAAGCTCGACAGGAAGCTCGACATCTGGCCGGTCCCGCGCGCCCTCTTCTCGATCTTCTTCGCCCACGGGCTGAACCGCGAAATCGACCAGCGGCTGCAACGCTCCGGCAGCCGCCATGCCTGGTCACCCGGCGCCTGGGCCACGTTGTTCGTGGTCTCGGCGATCACCGGCCGCATCATCAGCCGCCTCCCCGATTCGGTGCTGCCATTCGGGCCGGGTTTCGGGCTGATCGTACTGAGCCTGGCCGGCGGCACCCTGGCGATGGTCCACGCGCAGCGCGCGGCCAACCTGGCCAGCGGCGACGCCACGGGCGCGGCGAATGCGCGGCTGACGGTGGCCAACTGGCTCTGGCTGGTGCCGGGCGGCCTATTCTGGCTGATGTCGCTGGCCAGCCTGGTGCTGCTGACCGGCGACGCCTGACCGCCACCACGCGGCGGCAACGAAGTGGCGCCTAAACGGCCGCGCGGCCGGCGCGGCCCGTGCCCGGCGCAAAGCGCTATGCTGGCGCCCTTTTCAACACCCCTGCCCGTTCACCATGAAGCCGCGCACCGCCCGCCTGCTGCTGTCCCTGTCCCTGTCCGGCCTGCTGGCCGCATGCGGTGGCGAGAACGTGAAGCCCGCGGCGCCGGCCGCGAGCCGGCCGGTCACCGCGGCCAAGCCGGTGAAGATCGGCGTGGCCCTGGGCGGCGGCGCGGCCAAGGGCTTCGCCCACATCGGCGTGATCAAGATGCTGGAGGCCAACGGGTTCGAGCCGGTGGTGGTATCGGGTACCAGTGCCGGCAGCGTGGTCGGCGCCCTGTACGCCAGCGGCATGAACGCCTTCGACATGCAGCAGAAGGCGGTCTCGCTGGACCAGGCCAGCATCCGCGACGTGCGCCTGTTCTCCGGCGGCCTGATCCAGGGCCAGAAGCTGCAGGACTACGTCAACGCGCAGGTCGGCAACAAGCCTGCCGAGCAGTTGAAGAAGCCGTTCGCGGCGGTGGCCACCCAGCTGGAGACCGGCGAGCGCGCGGTGTTCGTGCGCGGCAACGTCGGCCAGGCGGTGCGGGCGTCCAGCTCGGTGCCGGGGGTATTCGAGCCGGTCACCATCGGCGGCAAGACCTTCGTCGACGGCGGCGTGGTCAGCCCGGTGCCGGTGGATGCCGCGCGCCAGCTCGGCGCCGAGTTCGTCATCGCCGTGGACATTTCCAGCAAGGCCAGCGGCCAGCGCCCGAGCGGCCTGCTGGGCACGCTGAACCAGTCCATCTCCATCATGGGCCAGCGCCTGGGCGAGCAGGAGCTGGCGCGCGCCGACGTGGTGATCCGGCCGCAGGTGCTGGACATCGGCGCGGCCGATTTCGAGCAGCGCGGCCGCGCCATCCTCGAAGGCGAGAAGGCGGCGATGGCGGCGATGCCGCAGATCCGCGCCGGCATCGCCCGCCTGCAGCAGGCGCATGCGGCCAGCGCGCGCAACGCCGATGCAAGGGCCAGCGCGGCCGCGACCGAGGCCTACCAGCGCTGCCTGGACGGCCGCTCGCGGCTGGACAAGCTGCGCGGCAAGGAAGGCAGCTGCGCGGCACCGGTACGCTGAAGCCGCGCTGCCGCCGCGACGCGGCTAGGACCGGGTGTACTGCAGCTGCACCCAGAGTTTGTCGGCATCGCGGGTACGCAGCTCGTCGCTGCTGCGGTAGCGCGCGGCCTTGAGCAGCACGCTCAGGCCCTTGAGCTGCGGAACGGCGCGCTCCCACGACAGGTTGAACTCGCGCCCGTAGCGGTAGCTGCCGCGATCGCTGCGGAAGTCGTGGTACCACGCCTGCGCCTTGCCGCCGGCCAGCGGCACCACCACGCCCGCATACGCATCGCGCAGACCATCGGCGGGCGTGGTCAGGAACTGGTCGGCCCACCCCTGGAACGCATGCTTGGTCGCCAGCGGCGTCTGGAACGCACGGTTGCCGGGCCCGCCCTCGCCGGCGCCGAGCACTTCGTAGCCGAGCGTGCTTTTCACTTCGCCTGCGGCATGGCTGGCCTCGCCCAGCCAGTAGCGGCTGTCCAGCGACCACGGGTTGCCGCGGCCATCGACCTGCCGCGCATGTTCCAGCACGTAGCCGAAGGCGCCGTGGCTGCCCTGCAGGCGCAGGCCGGTGGTGTTGCCCGACAGCGTGCCGCGCGGCGCGCCCGCCGCCACCGCCACGTTCTCCAGGTCCAGGCGGTAGTGGTAGCCGGTGAGCGCCAGTGCCGGGCCGGGCGCGAACCGCGCCTGCAGCAGGTGGCTGTCGCCGTGGATGTTGGCCGGCGCGGTGAGGCTGGGGGCCTTGGGTTCATCGGGGCCGAACACCGTGTTGATGTTGGCCACGTAGGCGTAGGTCAGCTTCCAGCGTGCGTCCGGCGCCAGTTCCATCATCGCGCCGTCGTAGGTCTGCTCGTTCTGGCGCCAGCCCACGCCGCCGACGAAACGCTGGTTGCCCAGGTTGATGCGCTGGCGGCCGAACTGCACGTTGGCACGGCTGCCGTCGTAACGCAGCAGCGCCTGGTTCAGTTCGGCGTAGTCCGGGTCGGCCACCGTCGGGTAGCCGGTGCGGCCGTTGCGGGTGTCGTTGAACCGCTCCCCGCCCAGGTGCGCGACGCCGTCCGCCTCGGCCAGCGCCGACCAGCCATGCCAGCGCGCGGTGCGATAGCCCAGCCGCAGGCGCGCGCTGTTGGCGTCGGCATCGCGGGCAAAGCCGTCCTGCGCGACGTGCTCGTAGCGGTAGCGCAGGTCCAGCAGTGGTGCGCCACCGGCATCGGCGGCCAGCACCGGGGCGGCGACCAGCAACAGCGGCAGGGCATGGAGGAGGCGGATCGTCATGGCGGATGCTCCTTGGGGGAATGGCGCCATCCTCCGCGCCGCCCCCCGCGACCACCATGACGCCGGTCAAGCCACGCGGTCAGCGCTGTCCCTGTTCCGCAGACGCGGCGGCTTCGCTCCCGTCACCGCCTTCGGGCACGTAGATCATGCTGCCGTCCTTGAGCCGGTAAGCGGTGCCGGCGCGGGTGCCCTCGCCTTCGCCGATGCTGCCGCTGGCCTTGTAGCGGTCCAGCGTGCGCCCGTCCTTGACCACGATCTCCATGTCGGCCTGCCCGGGGTTGGCGACCATCACCACCTTGTCGTGGCTGAAGGGATTGAGCGGGTTGCGGATCAACGCGATCAACAGGATCGCCACGATCACCAGGAACACGTCGATCAGGTTCACGACCGACAGTACCGGATCGTCCTGGTCGTCCTCGTCGAGATAGCGACGGCGCATGGTTCAGCCCTCCGCGCCGGCGATGGCCAGCTCGATCCGGCGCAGGTCCTGCAGCAGCCAGCGCCGCCGCACCACCAGCACGGTGTAGATCGCCGAGGCCGCCAGCAGCGACACGATGACCGCGGCGAAGGCGACCCCGACGTGGCGCGCGACCTCATCCATGCGCCCGTCCGACAGCCCGGCCAGCGCCGGCCCCATCGGGATCATGGTCGCCACCAGCCCCAGCATCGGCGCGGTGCGGCTGCCGATGCGCAGCGGCTCCAGGCGCTTGAGCGTCCACAGTTCCATGTCTTCCAGCCCGCCGCCGTTGCGGCGCCAGTGCCGCTCCATCGCATGCATGCGGTGGCCGCGGCGCTGCACGGCCTCCACCGCGAACATGCCCAGCGCGTAGCAGGCGTACAGGAACAGCGCCAGGATCAGCAGCAGCACCGGCGCGAGAAACCAGCCGGAAAGCTGGTGCAACAGGGATTCGATCAGGTTCATGTCGGTTCTTCGTTCGAGGAGGGAAGGGAAGTCAGGCGGTCATGCGCGCCTGTCGCCAGCCGCCGCCGGCGAACGCCAGCAATGCTGGCCATAGCGCCAGCCACCATGCGCCGGGGACCGGCGGCGCCGGCGGTGGCACGCGCTGCAGCTGCATGCCGCTGACCTTGGACGGTGCGCGAACCGGTGGTGGCGTAGCGCCGGCGGGCGCTGTTGCCGGCGGCGATGCGGCGGCAGCGGGCGATGCCGGCGCCGGCGCGTCCGGCGGCGCTGCGCCGCGCGGCTGCAGGCCGAACGCCGCGGCCAGCCGCGCGACGTGCGGGCGCAGCTTGTCGCTGCCCGGCAGCACGTCGTGGCGCGCATCCAGTTCGGTCCAGGTGTCCACCAGGCTGCGCAGGGTCGCTTCGTCGGCGTTCCAGTAGCCCTTGCGCTGCGCCTCGAGCATGCGTTCGACGATCTGCGTCAGCGCATGCGGATTGGCGCGCTCGAACCAATCGCGCATGCCCAGCTGCAGGCGGTCGGCGACGTAGACATCGTGGAAGCTCTGCCACTGGTCGTCGCGGACCATGCCCGGATCGACCGCCTGCCAGCCCCAGAAGTTGTCCATCGAGGCGACGATCTCTAGGGTGCCCGCATAGCCTTCCTGCTGCATCTGGGTGATCCAGCCGGGGTGGAACTGGCGGGTCTGCAGTTCGGCGGCGAGGAAACGCGCGGCGTCGTCCACGCGGCTGCCGGCCGGGTCGCGCAGGTTGGAGATGTACAGCGAAGGCGCCGTGCCATCGAGGTGACGCACCGCCAGCGACAACCCGCCCAGATAGGAGAACGGGTCGTCGGTGGTCAGCATTCCGTACAGGTTGGACGAGCGCGACAGCACCGCGGCGCGGGTGCCGCGCAGGTGCTCGGCGTAGGCGTTCACGCCGGCGGGAACCTCGCCCCAGTGCGCCGGATCGGGTCCGTAGCCGTACTGCATCTGCGCCAGATAGCGCTGCGCCAGCTCGGTGTCCGCATCCCATTGGCCGGTCTTCAGCACCGTGCCGCCCAGTCCGCTGCCGTAGCTGCCCTGTGCGCTGGAATAGATGCGGGTGCGCGCATAGCGCTCGGCCAGGTCCTCGGCCAGCCCCTGCGCAAGCAGCCGTGCGCGCACGCCGGCGGTGTGGCGGGCGATGGGGTTGTCGCCGTTCTCGGCGGTGGCGGCCAGTGCGACCGCTTCGTTCATCCACTGCATCAGCGTGGCGAACTGGTCGCGGTACAGGCCGGTGGCCGACAGCACCACGTCGATCCGCGGCCGGCCCAGTTCGGCGGCGGGGATCCGTTCCACCTTCCCGATGCGCCCGCCCTCGTCCCACACCGGGCGCACGCCCAGCGCGGCGAATACCTGGGCTTCGAGGATGCCGTTGTGGCGCATGGTCTCCACCCCCCACAGCGAGAACGCGAGCTTGTCCGGGTACTGCCCGGCGTGGGTGTCGCGGTAGCTGTCGATCAGCTGCTGCAACGCCACCTGGCCGGCGTCCCAGGCCGCGCGCGATGGCACCCGCATCGGATCGAAGCCGTACAGGTTGCGGCCGGTCGGCAGGCTCTCGGGCGTGCGCAGCGGGTCGCCCCCCAACCCCGGCGTGGAATAGCGCCCGGCCAGAGCGTCGAGCAGCCCGGTCAGTTCACTGCCGGCATCCAGCGTGGCATCGGCACGGCGCGCGGCGTCCAGCAGTTCGCGTTGCGCCGGCGGTGCGTCGCCCGGCAATGGCTGCCCGTCGTACAGGTAACGTTGCAGCCAGGCCCGGCCCGGCTCGTCGCCGCGTGCACGGTAGTCGGCCGATGCGGCGTGTGGATCGTCGCCCAGCCCCAGTGCCTGGTCGATGCGCCTGCCCAGCATCAGCCGCAGCGTGTCGCCACGGCGGGCGGAGTCGGCGCGGGTACCGAATACGTGCAGGCCCTGTGGCTGTGGCTGTCCACCGAGCGCGTCGAGGTAGGCGTGCAGCTCGACGAGGAAGCCATCGAGGTCGGCCGCGATCCGCGCCGCATTCCATTGCAGGTCGGCGGCGATGCCGCTGCGGGTTGCCAGTTCACGCAACTGGCGCGCGGCGGTGTCGCGCACCGCGCCCTGGTCGAGCTGCTGGTACTCCTCGATCAGCTGGTGCAGGCGCAACGGCTCGCCGTGCAGGCCGGCGCTGCCGAACGCCGGGGTCTGGTGGCTGACGATCACCGCGCGGCCACGGCGCCTGGCCTGCAGCGCCTCGCCCACGTCATCGACGATATAGGGATAGACCACCGGTACGTCGCCCACCAGCAGCATGGGATTGTCGTAGACCGACAGCCCGCGCTCCTTGCCGTAGCTCCACTCCTGCGTGCCGTGGGTGCCGAAGTGGACGATGGCGTCGCGCCCGGCCTGTTCGCGCAGGTACTGGTACGCGGCGAGATAGAAGTGATCCACCGGGCGCTTGATGTCGTGGTAGCCGGCGCTGCCGGTGCTGTCGGCACCCGGCGATGCGCGCGTGGGCTGCGGCAGCAGCGTCACGTTGCGCAGGCGCAGGCGCGGGATGGCGAAGCCGGCTTCGCCGCCGCGCCGCCGCAGCCACGGGCTGGCGTCGGGCTCGCCCCACGCGCTGACGATGTCCGCGCGTACCGCCGCCGGCAGCGCATCGAACCAGCGCCGGTAGTCGTGCAGTGGCAGCCAGCCGGCCAGGTCATCGCGCAGCAGCGCGTCCAGTTCCGCGCTGCCGCGGTACGCCGGCGCCAGCAGCCGCTGCAGCGTTTCCAGCAGGGCCGGCTCGGTGGGCAGATCGGCGCCGTAGCCGGCCTCGCGCAGCGCGACGAGGGTGGCGTGCAGGCTGCGCGGCAGGTTCAGGCCCGAGGCACCGAGGTTCTTTTCGCCCGGCGGGTAGTTGTAGAACACGATGCCCACGCGCTTGTCGGCCGCGGGTATGCGCCGCAGCGCCGCGTAGTTGAACGCCTTGTCGGCAAGCGCCTTGATCTGTGCACGAATCGGCTGCGGCGGCGTGCGCGACCTGCCGGCGGCCACGATCAGCGGGTCGATGAATCCGGCCTGCTCGGGCAACGCCAGGTAGAACGACGTCGCGCCCGGCGATATGCCCTGGCGGTCGGCCTGCCACGCCGCCTCCACGCCGTCCCAGTAGGTGATCGCCTGCAGTACCGGCACGCCCAGCCGCGCGTAGTCGGCGCCGATATCGCTGCGGTAGAGGATCTCGAAGTTCGCGACCACGTCGACGAAGGGTTTTCCGTCGCGCGACAGCAGCGTGTCCACCGGCACCCCGGCTTCGGTGTCGCGGAAGAACGGCAGGGCGATGCCGCCGCGCGCCTCGACCTCGCGTACCAGCGCATCGATGTGGGCGGTGGAATCGGAGCCGATCGCCGAGGCGAACATGGCGATGCCGACCACCGGCTGGCCCGGGCGTACCCTGGCCCCCAGCCAGTGCAGGTAGTCGTCGAGCGTGGCGAAGGCCAGGTCGCCGTAGTCGGGGTGGTAGATGCCGGTCCCCGGCATCACCAGCGGCGGCTGCGGATCGGCCGGCGGGCTGCGCTGCGCCTTCCATCGGTGCAGGTAGCGCAGCAGCCCGCGCAGGTTGCGCTCGCCGCCGTTGCGCGCATACGCCGCCAGCAGCGCGGCCTGCCCGTCATCCATGCCGCGGCCGCGCTCGCCATCGCGTTCGACCAGCAGGCTCCGTGGCAGCATGGCCAGTTGCCCGGGCAGCTTTTCGTCGCGGTACATCTGCACCGGTGGCAGCTCGGCCAGCACCAGGTCGGCACCCGCCAGCGTGGCCAGCGCATCCGGTCCCAGCGGTGCGGCCACGTAGTCCAGCGCCACGCCCTCATCGGCGGCAAGCTGGCGGTACAGCGCCAGCTTGCCCTGCGCGAAGAAGCCACTGCCGACCAGCGCCAGCCGCGCCGGCTCCGCATCCTGGACGGCCGCATCCGCCGCCGCTGCGGCAACGGCCGTCGCCATGCCGGCCATGCCCAGCAGCAGCCCGCAGATCGCATATCGCCAACCGGCCATGCTCAGAACCCGATCCCGAGCATCGCGTACAGGTAGCGCCCACGCTCCCGGTAGTTGTAGATGCCGTGGTCCTCGACGCGGTGGTCGGCCAGGTTCTCCACGCCCAGCTGCAGGTCCACCCGGCCGGGCAGGCGCCGTTTCACCGACGCGCCCCACAGGCCGTAGGACGGCTGCTCCTGCGGCACGCTGGCGGCGGTGAGCTGGCGGCCGACATGGTCGTAGCGCAGTTCCAGCTGCCAGCCGCGGTCGTCGCTGCTCCAGCCCAGCCGCGCGTTGCCACTCTGCAACGGCCGTTCGGCCAGGCGCCTGTCGTCGGCTTCGTCGCGCGCGTCGTTGTAACTGTAGTTGCCGGACAGGCGCAGATTTGCCGGCAGTTCCACGCCCGCTTCCAGCTCGGCACCGCGGATGCGCGCGTCGTCCACGTTCTCGTAGCGGTACAGGCGCCGCAGCGGCAGGGTGCAGCGTTCAAGGCAGACCGAGTCGATCAGGTCCCGCACCGTGTTGCGGAAGGCCGTGGCGCGCCACCAGTGGCGCTGGCCGGTGTAGCCGACCGACAGCTCCAGGTTGTCGCTCTTCTCCGGCTGCAGGCCGGGGTTGCCGATGAAGCTGTGCGGGCCGTTGAAGCGGTAGTCCGGCGAGATCTGCTTGAGCATCGGCGCCTTGAAGCCACGCGAGTAGCCGCCCTTCACCGTCCAGCGGTCGGCCGGCTGCCACACCGCGTACGCGCGCGGGCTGACCTCGCTGCCGAACAGGTCGTGTTTGTCCACCCGCGCGCCGTACACCAGGTCCACGCTGCCGGTCAGCGCCCACTCGTCCTGCAGGAACAGCGCGTACTGCCTGGCCGTTTCCTCGCCGCCGGCGAAGGAAGGGTGTTCGAGCCGTTCCTCGCGCGCCTCGAAGCCGCTGGTGAGGCGGTGGCTGCGGCCCAGCGCGATGCCGTAATGACCGTTGAGCGAAGCCTCGCCGGCTTCCTGCTCGGGCGAAGGCGCCACGCCGCCGGTGTTGCGCTGGCGCTGGTGGATAGTGGCGACCTGCGCGGCCAGGCGCAGCTGGCCGCCGCCGATCCCGCCGTCGTAGCCCAGTCCGATCTGGGTGCGGTCGAAATCATAGGACTGGCGATGGAACAGGCCGGTGCCGGTACGGGTGCCGTACCAGCGGTCCTCGTCGCTCTTCATCGCGGTGAATGCCAGCCGCTGGCCCTGCGCCGGCTGCCATTGCAGCCGCGCGCGCAGCGTGGCCTGCTCCTGGCCCTCGCGCTGGTCCAGCCGCGGCTGGTCCGGCTCCGGCACCGGCTGCTGCTTCTGCCATGCGCCATCCACGGCCAGCGCGAAGGTCTTGCCCAGCGGCCCGGCCAGATGCGCGGCCGCCTGCTGGAAGCGGCCGCCATCGTCTTCGGGCAACAGACCCAGCGATGTGCGCAGCGCGCCGCCCCACTGCGTGCCGGGGCCCCGGGTGATGATGTTGATGACCCCGCCCAGCGCATCGGACCCGTACAGCGAGGACAGCGGCCCGCGCACGATCTCGACCCGCTCGATCGCCTCCAGCGGGATCCAGCCGAACTGCAGGTCGCTCAACCCGAATACCTGGTCGGTGGCGGCGATGCGCTCGCCATCGACCAGCACCAGCGTATGCCGGCTCTCCATGCCGCGGACGCTGACCACGCGGCGGCCAAGGCTGCCGACGGCGCGGATGTTGAGCCCGGGCGTGTCGCGGATCGCATCGAGTACGTCGCGCGCCGGCCGCGTGCGCAGTTCCTCGCCGCTGACGACGGTGACGCTGGCCGGCGCACGTTCGACGCTGCGCTCGCTGGCGGTGGCGGTGACCACCACCGCATCAAGGTCGGTGGGAACGGCGGCTGAGTTGGCGGCGGCGAGCGCGATGCCCGGCGCCAGCATCGATGCCAGGCCGATACCGGCGGACAGGCGCGTGCGGGCGCCCGACACGCGCCGGGAGTGTCGTGGAGTCATGGTCCGTGTTTCCTCTGGAATGAAGCCGCGCTGCCGGCGGGTGGCGGCCGATAAGAGTCAACGGAACAATAACCATTCTCATTTGAATGGCATTGACCTGGATCAAGCCCGCTACATCACCCTGCCGCCGCCGAGGCGGCGTGGCCGGTTCAACCGCGCCCGAGCTGCGACAGCGGCAGCGCGCGGAACTCCTTGACCGTGCGCAGTACGAAGCTGGAATTGACGTCGGCCACGCCGGTGGCGTCGAGCAGCTTGTCGAGCAGGAACGCCGAGAAGTGATCCAGGTCGCGCACGTAGATGTGCAGCAGGTAGTCCATGTCGCCGGTGAGCGCGTGGCAGGCCACCACCTCGTCCCACAGCTGCACCGCCTCGACGAAATGGCCGATCGCCGCCTGCCCGTGCTTGGACAGCTGCACGCGTACGAACGCCTGCAGGCCCAGGCCGATGGCGCGCGGCTCCAGGCGCGCGCCGTAACCGGCGATCACCCCGTCCGCTTCCAGCCGCTGCACGCGGCGCAGGCAGGCCGACGGCGAAAGATTCACCCGCGTGGCCAGTTCGGCATTGGTGGCGCGGCCATGCTGCTGGATTTCCGCCAGCAGGCGCAGATCGGTGCGGTCGAGGGAGATGGCATTCATTTTGTTGCCTCGCAACATCGAATCGACGCAACAATCTTGCGTCAAGGCAGTCGCTCGACGCAATTTCGCACACCTGTTGCGCGTGCGGATTTCTACCATCAAGGCGATCTACTTTCCGGAACCGCCCCATGGACACGTCCCCGCGCCGCGTAGAGCACCAGCAGACCGACAAGGGATATGTGCCGGTCTACACCACTGCCGTGGTGGAGCAGCCGTGGGACGGCTACAGCGCCGACGACCATGCCACCTGGAGCACGCTGTACCGGCGCCAGCGCGAGCTGCTGGTCGGCCGCGCCTGCCGCGAGTTCCTTGATGCCCAGGACGAGATGGGCATGAGCGAGCACATGATCCCGCGCTTCGACCAGCTCAACGAGGTGCTCGGTGCCGCCACCGGCTGGACCCTGGTGGGCGTGGAGGGGCTGCTGCCGGAACTGGACTTCTTCGAGCACCTGGCCAACCGCCGGTTCCCGGTGACGTGGTGGATCCGCCGCCCCGACCAGATCGACTACATCGCCGAACCGGACCTGTTCCACGACCTGTTCGGCCACGTGCCGCTGTTGATGAACCCGGTATTCGCCGACTACATGGCCGCCTACGGCCGCGGCGGGGTCAAGGCCCACGCCATCGGCCCGGACGCGCTGCAGAACCTCACCCGCCTGTACTGGTACACGGTGGAGTTCGGCCTGATCGATACCGCCGATGGCCTGCGCATCTACGGCGCCGGCATCGTTTCCTCCAAGGGCGAATCGCTGTACTCGCTGGAATCGGCGGCACCGAACCGGATCGGCTTCGACCTGGAGCGGATCATGCGCACCCGCTACCGCATCGACACCTTCCAGAAGACCTACTTCGTCATCGACAGTTTCGAGCAGCTGATGGCGGCGACCGAACCGGACTTCACCCCGATCTACGCGCGGCTCGCCGGGCAGGCGCACCTGCCGGCCGGCGACGTGCAGGACGGCGACCGCGTGTTCCAGCGCGGCAGCGGCGAAGGCTGGGCCGACGGCGGCGACGTCTGAACCGACGTATCGCAGCACACCCAAAGTGAAAGAGCCGCCCGCGGGCGGCTCTTCCGCTGACGCTCCCGGAACCGGCCGCTCAGGGCGCCGGCGGGGTGGCGGCCGGTGCATGGCGGCGGCCGTAGCGGCGGTCCAGGCGGATGCCGATGGCCACCGCGACCACCAGCGGCGCCGTCCACGGGAACAGTTCGACCAGCAGCGGCGGCACCGCGGCGTGCGCCTGCAGCCACTGCCACACCGGACGCATGCCGATGCCGAGGAAGGCCACGTGGGTGGCGATGCCCGCGCCCAGCATGGACTGGTAGTGCTGGCGCAGTGCCCAGTCCGCACGCGACGGGCCGCGGCGGGCGAATTTCCACATGCGCCAGCCCACCCACAGGCCGATCGTCGCAAAACCCAGGAACAGCGGCTGGCGCATGCCGATGCCCACCAGCAGCGTGGCCAGCGCCAGCAGCAGCATCGGCCACAGCGCCAGCTTCCAGCCGATCCGCGCCACCAGCCGCTTCCAGTCGCGCTTGTCGGTGACCGCGCGCCAGGCCAGCCAGGCGGCGTTGCCGGTGAGGGCCATCAGGTAGGCCAGGAACAGCGCCGACAGCGGCTGCCGGCGGAACACGGCGTACTCCACGGTGATCGGCAGCGCGGTGGCGACGATCGCCGCCATGGCCAGCAGGTACACCTTGCCCAGCGCACGATGGCGCGGCGAGCCCTTCTTCATCAGCGCCGCCGACCAGAAGCCGGCCAGCGCGACCACCCCGGCCAGCACGTGCAGCGCGACGAACAACGAGTACCCAGGCATGTGACCTCCTCCGATGGCGGCCGGCGGAATGCGGCGGCGCGTGCACAGGTTCGTTGAACGGCGCCGGCCACGGCAGTCGCCGTGGTCACCTCCGGACCCTGCCGGAAGTCACTTTCTGCGGCGTCCCCCTTGCCGCCGGCCGGCGCGCCCACCAGCATGCACACATGGAACTCGGCTCGCAGTCGCGCTGGCGCGGACTTCTCCACCCCCTCAATCTGGCCGGACTGCTCACCTGGTGTGCGGTGGCCTTCACCCTGCCCTACGGCGACGCCCCGTCGCAGCCATGGCGCTGGGGCAGTGCGCTGGTGTTCCTGGCCGCGTTCCTGCTGGCAACCGCACTGCCGCGGGCGTCCAGGCAGCGGGCCACGCTGCTGCTGGTCGAAGCCGCCGCGGCGCTGGCGCTGGTCCGCCTGGCCCATCACAGCGGGGTGGCGCCGGCACTGCTGGTGATGCTGGCCGCGCAGGTCGCCGCCAGCTGGCCGCCGCGCAGCGCCGTAGTGGCCGTCGCCGCCCTCGATCTGGGCATGTACCTCGTGCTGCGCGAGGTCAACGGGCATGCCGGCGTGGTGGTACTGATCTTCGCCGGGTTCCAGGCATTCGCGATGTTGACCACGCACTACGCACGCAGCGCCGAGCAGGCCCGCGACCGGCTGGCGCAGGTCAACGCCGACCTGTTGGCCACCCGCGCGCTGCTGGCCGACAGTTCGCGCGATGCCGAACGCCTGCGCCTGTCGCGCGAACTGCACGATGTCGCCGGGCACAAGCTCACCGCGCTGCGGCTGCAGCTGCGCGCGCTGGCCGGCGAGGCCGGCGCGCCCGCCGGGCTGGCACTGTGCGAACGGCTGTCCGCCGAACTGCTGGGCGACCTGCGCGCGGTGGTGCAGTCGCTGCGCGACAGCGACGGGCTGGACATCGCCACCGCCCTGCACGCGCTGGCCGCGCCGCTGCCGCGGCCACGCCTGCACCTGCAGCTGGACGACAACGTGCAGCTGCACGACACCGCGCTGGCCGAGGCGGTACTGCGCTGCGTGCAGGAAGCGCTGACCAACAGTGCGCGCCATGGCGAAGCACAGGTGCTGCACGTCGCCCTGCGGCGGCACGAGGGGCACCTGCTGCTGGACATGCACGACGACGGCAGGCTGCGCGGCGAACTGCACGAGGGCAACGGCCTGACCGGCATGCGCGAACGGGTCGCCGAGCATGGCGGCAGGCTGCAACTGCAGCGCAACGCATCCGGCGCGCTGCACATCCAGGCGGAGTTCGCGGCGTGAGCGGCGCCCCACGCATCGCCCTGGTCGACGACCAGGCCCTGATCCGCGCCGGGCTGCGCGCATTGCTGCAGCAGCAGGGCATCGACATCGTGTTCGAAGCCGACAGCGGCGAGGCACTGCTGGCCCGGTTGGCGCTGCAGCCGGTACAACTGGTCGTCTCCGACATCCGCATGCCGGGCATGGACGGCATCCAGGCGTTGCAGGCGCTGCGCGCGCGCGGCGACGCCACGCCCTGCCTGTTCCTGACCACCTTCGACGACAGCGACCTGCTGCTGCGCGCCACCGCGGCCGGCGCCCAGGGGTTCCTGCTCAAGGACGCCGCGCCGGAAGACCTGCGCGAGGCCATCGTCCGCATCGTCGCCGGCCAGGCCCTGCTGCAGCCGGTCAGCACCGACCCGGTGCGGCAACGCTATCGCTACCACGCCGACGATGCGCCCAGGGAGCTGTTCAGCCAGAAGGAGGTGGCGGTGCTGCGGCTGATGGCCGGCGGCTACAGCAACCGCGAGATCGCCGGCAGCCTGTTCCTGGCCGAGGGCACGGTGAAGAACTACGTCTCGGCCATCCTCGACAAACTCGATACCCGCGACCGCACCCGCGCGGTACTCAAGGCGATCACCCTGCGCATCATCTGAGCGCCGTCGCCCTCACGACGCGGCGCTGCGTACCTCCACGGTGACGTGCACGATCTCCTCGTGGATCGACAGCGCGCGATGGAATACCTCGGCCTCCACGCCCGGCGCGGTCGCCACCTCCATCGCGCAGGCGAAGCGGCCACGGCCGACCTGCCAGACATGCAGGTCGCTGATCCGGGCCGGTACCGGCCCCTGTTCGACCGCTTCGCGGATCTCGGCCACCACCGGCGCATCCATCTCCGCGTCCAGCAGCACCCGCCCGGTCTGCCGGATCAGGCCCCACGCCCACACCGACACCAGCACCGCGCCGACGATGCCCATCAGCGGATCCAGCCAGGACGCGTTGAAGTACAGGCCACCGAGCAGGGCGATGATCGCCAGCACCGAAGTGGCCGCATCGGCCAGCACGTGCAGGTAGGCCGAGCGCTGGTTGAGGTCATGCTGGTGATGGCCGTGGTGGTGGTGATGGTGATGGTGATGGTGATGGTGATGGTGATGGTGGCCGTGATCGTGATCGCCATGGTCATGGGCGTGGCCATGGCCGTGGTGGTGCTGGTCGCGCAGCCACCACGCGCACAGCAGGTTCACCGCCAGCCCCACCACGGCGATGGCGATGGCCTGCTGGTAGTGGATCGGGCTGGGCTTGAACACGCGCGCGATCGACTCGAACGCCATCAGCCCGGCCACGCCCAGCAGCAGGATCGCACTGGTGTAGCCGGCCAGGATCTCGATCTTCCAGGTGCCGAAGGCGAAACGCGGATCGTCGCGGTAGCGCCGCGCGCAGGCATAGGCGAACGCGGCCAGCCCCAGCGCCAGCGCATGCGAGCTCATGTGCCAGCCGTCGGCCAGCACCGCCATAGAGTTGAACCACCAGCCGCCGGTGATCTCCACCCCCATCATCAGCACGGTCAGGATCATGGCGCGGCGGGTGTTCTTCTCCGCCATCGGGTTGCCCTGGCTGAAGACATGGCTGTGCCGGCGGGACACGGCAAGGGTTTCGAGGTTCATCGTGGCGGCCTTTTCAGATACCCCCATAGGGTATACGATAAGCACCATGGCACACATCCAGCGCGACAGGAAGAAACTGCTTGCCCGGGTGCGCCGCATCGCCGGCCAGGTGGCGGCGCTGGAACAGGCGCTGGAAGCCGGCGACGACTGCGATGCGGTCCTGGTGCAGATCGCCGCGGCCAAGGGCGCCATGCACGGGCTGATGCTGGAAGTGATGGCCGGCCACCTCAGCGACCACGTCGTGGCCGAGCCCGACCCGGCGCGGCGCGCGGACGAGGCCGGGGTGCTGCTGGAGCTGCTCAAGCGGCACGCGCGCTGAAGCCGGCGCAGGCCATCCACCGGGCATGAATGCGGGCCGCCGGGGCACCCCCCGGCGGGCCATGTAAAATGCCCGATTTTTCGGTCAGGACCATGGCGAGAGCTTCCACACGGGCGCCCGTGCTGGGCCCGGCGTTCATTCGCCTGCTGGCCCGCTTCGGCGACGCCGACCTCCCGCGCACGCCGCCGGTGCTGACCGAGCGGCTGGCGCAGTGGTTCGACTGGAACCGCGCCATCACCCTGTCGCGCGCGCTGGACAACCGCCTGCCCGAAGCGGCCGACGGCCCGGGCTTCGACGACGCCCAGGAAGCCGAATGCGCACGCCTGCGGCGTTCGCTGCGGGAGGCCATCGACGCCGACGTCGACCTGTCCGCACCGCGGCGCAAGGACGCCAGCGCCGCCGCGGTCGACCCCGGCTACCTGCCCTACCGCCAGCACTGCCTGGCCATGCAGCGCGCGATGCAGGCGGCCACCGGCCTGCTGCGCGGCCGCCTGCGCGACATGCTGGCGCTGCAATCGCCGGCCAAGGCGCGGCTGGCCGAGGTGGACGCGGTGATGGAAGCCACGCTCAGCCCGCGCGAACAGGCCCTGCTGGCCATCGTGCCGGGCCTGCTCGGCCTGCACTACCAGCGCCTGCGCGACGCCGCCCTGCCCGAACCCACCGGCGCCGACGCGCCGGACGACACCCCCGCCACTCCCGCCGCCGGCCCCTGGCTGGCACGGTTCCGCCAGGACATGCGCACCGCGCTGCTGGCCGAACTGGAAGTCCGCTTCCACCCCATCGACGGCCTGCTCGCCGCGTTGCGCACCCGGTAACCGCATCTCCATGTCCAGAAACCCCATCGTTCCCGTCGTGTTCCTTGCCGGCCTGCTGGCCGTGTGCTGGATCGGCATCGGCTACCTCGGCAGCCACCCGCTGGCCACCGCCGTCGCCGCGCTGATCGCCGCCTGCTACCTGGCCGGCGCCTTCGAGCTGCTGCGCTACCGGCAGGCCACCGCCACGCTGGTACAGGCGCTGCCATCGCTCGGCGAGGCCGCCGGCGACCTCGACGGCTGGCTGTCGCGGCTGCAGCCGGGCCTGCGCAATGGCGTGCGGCTGCGCATCGAGGGCGACCGCGTCGGCCTGCCGGCGCCGGCGTTGACCCCCTATCTGGTCGGGCTGCTGGTACTGCTGGGCATGCTCGGCACCCTGCTGGGCATGATGGCGACCCTGCGCGGCACCGGGCTGGCCCTGGAAAGCGCCACCGACCTGGACGCCATCCGCAGTTCGCTGGCCGCACCGGTCAAGGGCCTGGGCTTCGCCTTCGGCACCTCGATCGCCGGCGTCGCCAGCTCGGCCGCGCTGGGCCTGCTGTCGGCGCTGCTGCGGCGCGAGCGCGCGCAGGCCGTGCAGCAGCTGGATGCGGGCATCGCCGCGCAACTGGGGCACCTGTCGCACGCGGTCCAGCGCCGCGAGACCTTCCGCCTGCTGCAGGAACAGAACGCGCTGATGCCGGCACTGGTCGAGCGCCTGCAGGCCCTGGCCGGCACCCTGGAACGCCAGCAGCACGACGCCGGGCAACGCCTGCAGTCCAGCCAGCAGGAGTTCCACCAGCGCAGCGAGGCCGCGTGGACGCAACTGGCCGCGTCGCTGCAGCAGGCGCTGCGCGACGGCATCGCCCAGCAGGCCAACGCCGTCGGTGCCGCGCTGCAGCCGGTGGTGGATACCACCATGGCCGGGTTGGCGGACCGATCCGGGCACCTGCATGCGGCCATCGAACAGGCCGTGCGCCGCCAGCTCGACGGCCTGGACAGTGCCGTGCAGGGTGCGGCCAGCGCCGCCCGCGACAGCTGGAGCGCCGCCGTCGCCGAGCAGCAGCGCGGTAACGCCGCACTGGCCGACGGCCTGCAGCAGGCGCTGCAGCAGTTCGCCGCCACCTTCGGGCAGCGTTCGGACGCGCTGGTCGATGGCGTGGCGACGCGGCTGGAAGACAGCACCCGCCGGACCGCCGATGCCTGGAACAGCGCGCTGGCACGCCAGCTCGACGCCCAGGCGGCGCTGGCCCAGCGCAACGAGCAGGCGCTGGTTGCCGCCGCCGACCACTTCGACCGGCATGCGCACGCGCTGGTCGACAGCCTGGGCCAGGCGCACGCCGAACTGCAGTCGGCACTGGCCGCGCGCGACGAACAGCGGCTGGCGCACTGGTCGCAGTCGCTGGCGGCGATGCTGGCCACGCTGGAGGAGAACTGGCAGCGCAACGGCGCGCAGGTCGCGCAGCAGCAGCAGCAGGTCTGCGACGCGCTGGCCCGCACCGCGGGCGAGGTCTCGGCGCAGCTGCAGGCCGCGGCCGGCGGCGCGCTGGAGGGCATCGCCGGCAACGCCCAGGCGCTGACCGACGCGGCCGCCGCCTTCGCCCTGCGCAGCGAGGCCATGATCGACGCCCTGCAGCGTTCGCATGGCGAACTGCAGGACGCACTGCAGGCGCGCGACGCGCAGCGCCTGGCGCAATGGCGCGACGCCTTCGCCACCCTGACCGGCGAGTTCGGCCAGCGCTGGGAACACAGCAGCGCCCAGGTCGCCGCGCAGCAGCAGCAGGTCTGCGACACGCTGGCGCTGACCACCCAGGCGATCCACGCGCAGGCGCAGGCGCAGGCACGCGACACCCTGGCCGAGATCGAGCGGCTGGTCACCACCGCCTCCGAAGCGCCGCGTGCCGCCGCCGAAGTGGTCGCCGAGCTGCGCCAGAAGCTGTCCGACAGCATGGTGCGCGATACCGCGATGCTGGAAGAGCGCGGGCGCCTGCTGGAAACCCTGCAGACCCTGCTCGACGCGGTCAACCATGCATCGCGCGAACAACGCGGCGCCATCGACGCACTGGTCTCGACCTCGGCCGAGCTGCTGGAGCGGGTGGGCAGCCGCTTCAGCGCGCAGGTCGAAGGCGAGGCCGGCCGGCTCGACGCCGCCGCCGCGCACGTCAGCGGCAGCGCGCTGGAAGTGGCAAGCCTGGGCGAAGCGTTCGGCGACGCGGTGCAGGCGTTCGGCGACGCTACCGGCAGCCTCAGCGAACGCCTGCAGGGCATCGAATCGGCGCTGGAGAAATCGCTGGCGCGCAGCGACGAGCAGCTGGCCTACTACGTGGCGCAGGCGCGCGAAGTGATCGAGCTGAGCATGCTGTCGCAGAAGCAGATCATCGGCCAGCTGCAGCAACTGGCCGGCGCCCGCGACGGGGCATCCGCCGCATGAGCGACGAGATCGAGTTCGATGCCGAATCCAGCGCCACCACCTGGGCCGCGTTCGGCGACCTGATGTCGGTGCTGCTGGGCGCGTTCGTACTGATCCTGGCCAGCGTCATCGGCATCCAGCTGCTGCTGCACAACCGGCTGGACGAGGAAGTGAAGCAGCGCCAGGCCGAGGCCGCGCGGCTGAAGACCCTGGAACAGGCACTGGCCGCGCCGCTGGCGGCCGGCCGGGTGACCGTGATCGACGGCCGCATCGGCATCAGCGGCAGCGTGCTGTTCGCGCTCAACTCCGACCAGCTGCAGCCCGAAGGCCGCGAACTGCTGCAGAGCATCGCCACGCCGCTGCGCGACTACCTGGCCGCGCGCGACGAGATCCTGATGGTCAGCGGCTTCACCGACAACCAGCCGGTGCGCGCGGCCAACACCCGCTTCGCCGACAACCTGGAACTGTCGGCGGCGCGCGCGCTCACCGTCACCCGCACCCTGATCGCCGACGGCGTGCCGGCCGCGTCTGTGTTCGCCGCCGCGTTCGGCGCCGAGCAGCCGGTAAGCACCAACGACGACGAAGCCGGCCGCGCCCGGAACCGCCGCGTGGAGATCGCGCCGATCCCGCGCCGCACGCCCGATGGCCAGGCCCATGCCCGCTGAAACCGGCGACGTCCACGCGCGGCTGGAGGCCTGGCGCCGGGACGGTGCCGACCGCATCGATCCGCTGCGCTTCGCGGTGATGAGCGCGCTGGCGCGGCATGCGGCGCGCCACGACGGCGCGCTGCGGCAGCGCCTGGATGCGCGCCTGCAGGCGCTGGCCGATGCCTATGCCGCACTGCCGCCACCGGGCGCTGCGCGACCACCCATGCGCGCGGCGGGGGCCAGCCCCTTGCGGCAGTTGCTGGACCGGTTCGGCCATGCGCGGCCCGCGGATGCACCCGTGCAGGCCATCGCCCCGCTTGCGACCGGTGCAGCGGGCGACGCAGCGCCGGTCGTCGATCTGGCTGCGCCGATGCCGGTACTGGACGAGTTCCAGCAGCTGTGGACCCGCATCCGCATCGATGGCCTGCTGCGGCACTGCCTCGACGGCCTGCCCGAGGACGCCGGCCCGCTGCATTCCAGCGTGCTCACCTACCGCGCCATGGCGCTGATGCGCGAGGTCTGCCCGGATTACCTGCAGCATTTCGTCGCCTACACCGACGCGTTGTCGTGGCTGGAACAGCTCGGCGGCAGCGCGGCCACCGGCGGCGACGCCGATGGCGCGGCCGCTCCGCGCAGACCCGCACGCACGGGCGGACGCAGGAAGAAGTAGGCCGCACCTGTCCGCTCCGGTGCCATGGGTTGTCACATCAGCCGGCACACGTCCGTCACACTGCGTCCCGGGCCCGGCAACTCTGCCACGATGGCGAGAACTTCCATGAAGAACCCTGCGTTGCTGTCCTGCACGACACTCCTGCTGTGGAGCCTGTGCGCTGCCGCCCAGCCGGCCGCGGCGCCCGCTTCCACCGCGGCGCCGGCATCCACGCTCCAGGCGCGCATTTCCAGAGTCGAGCAGGGGCTTTCCACGCGCATCGTGGTCAAGGGTTCGCCGCAGCGGAGGATGGCGCTGGAACAACGCATGGCCTTCCACCGGGTGCCGGCGGTCAGCATCGCGCTCATCGACCAGGGCCGGATCGCGTGGGCGCGCGCCTATGGCGTGGCCGATGCCGCCAGCCAGCAGCCCGCCACCACCACCACGCGCTTCCAGGCCGGCTCCATCAGCAAACCGCTCAGCGCCCTGGGCGCGCTGCGTCTGGTCGAGCAGGGCCGGCTCTCGCTGGACGCGGACGCGAACGGCCAGCTGGCTTCGTGGAAGATTCCGCAGAACGCGTTCACCCGCGCCGGCACGATCAACCTGCGCAGGCTGCTCAACCACGGCGCCGGGGTGACGGTGCACGGCTATGACGGCTACGCACCGGGGCAGCCGTTGCCCACGCTGCTGCAGGTGCTCGATGGCATCGCACCGGCGAACTCCGAGCCGGTCCGCGTCGATATCGCGCCCGGAAGCACGTGGCGCTATTCGGGCGGCGGTTACAGCATCGTGCAGTTGATGATGACCGAAGCCAGCGGGCAACCGTTCGACCGGTACCTGGAAACGGCGGTCCTGCAGCCCTTGGGCATGGCGCACAGCACCTATGCCGTGCCGCTGCCGGAAAGTGTGGCCAGCCAGGCAAGCGCCGCCCACGACGGCAACGGCCAGGTCCTCGCCGGCCGGTGGCGCCTGTACCCCGAATCCGCCGCCGCTGGCCTGTGGAGCACCCCCAGCGACCTGGCGCAGGTGATCCTGGAAGTGCAGCGGGCCGAGGCGGGCGGACCTGGCAGCATCCTGTCGCGCGACATGGTTTCGACCATGCTGACGCGCGGCCTGGGCGAGTACGGCCTGGGCTTCTTCGTCGAGGACCTGGGCGACCGCACCAGCTTCAGCCACAGCGGCGGCACCGAGGGGTTCCGCTCGCAGCTCTATGGCTATACCCGCTCCGGACAGGGCGTGGTGATCATGACCAACAGCATCAATGGCGCCGCATTGATCGACGAGATCCTGTGCAGCATCGCCGCCGAGTACGGCTGGCCCGAGTTCCAGGTCGTCGAGAAGACGGCCATTCCGACCGACGTGGCGACCAACCGGCGGCTGGCCGGCGACTATCGGCTGCTCGACCAGCCCGCCCACGTCGTCGCCGAAGGCGAACGCCTCTACTTCCAGAGCGATCTGTTCGGCGCGGGGCGGATGGAACTGTTCCGCGAGTCGGAGGATTCCTTTTTCATGACCGCCCAGGACATGAGCATCCGCTTCCGGCAGGACGGTGCCGGCACGATTGCGGGATTCGACCTGGTCCGCGGCGCGGGGACCTATACGGCGCACAGGACGCGTTGAGGCGGAAAGGCCTGCCATCGCCGCGGTCTTCCGCCTGCAGGCCCGCACGGACGACCCCGCGACGCACCGGCCCGCCAGCGCGGGATCGGCTGGCGCGCCTTCTTCCCGTATCCAGCCGGGCCGGGTTCTGCGGCGGGCTCAGGTATCGCGGAAGCCGTAATCGAAGGTGTAGTGGTGCCTGCCGTCGACGATGTCGATGGCGATGCGGCCGTGCAGGCCGGCCAGCTCGCCGGTGCCGCTGTCGGGCACCACGGTGAGGTCGAGCCGGGGCGCGCCGCGGTCCATGACACCGTTGTGCTGGGCATGGAAGCTGCCACGGCGGCCGTCGAGAGTGCCTTCGATGCGTTCCAGGGCGACGTAGGCGCCGGAGCCGGATACCGGCGACATCATCGCCAGCATGTGCACCACGCTGCTGGCGTCCAACGGGCCATGGAAGCGCTTGTCGAAACGCACATGGCCGACGACCGCGCCGCCGCCGATGTCCAGCGATTCCTGCGGGACGCGCGTGATGTCGAACTCGCCCTTGGCCTGCATGACGGGATTCCCGGGTTGGCAAGGAAAGCAGTTTAGGCAGGGACCGCGCATGCCGCCATTGCCGGTGCCGGCGCTACCCGCAAAGCCCACGGTGGACCATCAGCGGAACCAGATCTTCAGCGTCACGTACATTCCATAACCCAGCGCCAGCACCAGCCACACCAGAAACAGAACGTTGGCCCAGTACGCGCCCGCATGCGCGACCAGCGTATACACCTGCCCGGCGCAGCCCTTGCCGAGGCAAGGTATCTGGCCCCGCGCCAGCGCGCGCATGACGGCGAACAGCGCATAGCCCGCCACGCCGGCGGTCATCAGGAAGCCCACCGGCCCCACCAGCCCCTGGGTCGGCGCGCCGTTCTCGTCGAAGGGCGCTTTCTGGAGCTGCTTCTGCCCGAACCGGTACCAGGCCCATCCCAGCAGGAGCAGGGAGGAGTAGTAGAGGAAGTCACGCATGTCGTCGCGGTACCGTGGCCGGCCAATCCGCAGTATGGCGGCAAGCGCAACCGCTGCCTGTGGCGCCATGCACGGATTGGCGGACAAGGTGCCTGCTTCCTGCGGCTCCCGGGCCCGGCGCTGTCCGCGCATGCGCAGGCCGGTCGCCTCCGACCCGTCGTCGCGAAGCGATGCGCTGACCCGGCCGCGTTCGTACGTCATGCCGGGGAGAACCCGCGCGGCGCCTGGAATGTCGCGGCGAATCCGCTGCGGCAGTGGCGCCCGGGTTTTACCGGAAGGCACGGGTGTTTGCGTCGCTCCTGCGTCCGGCTTGCCTTCGCGGACGACGGCAAGGGCGCGGTCGCCCACGCCCTTGCGTCGATCATCAAGCGGTCCCGCCGCTCAGGCGGCGGTATCCACCAGCACCAGTTCGGCATCTTCCAGCGCGCGGACGGTGATGCTGCCCTCGCCGGCAATGGCGGCGCCGTCGCGGGCATCGAGCGGCACGCCGTTCACTTCCACCTTGCCGGTGTTGGGCACCAGGTAGCCGTGGCGGGTGGCGTCGCGGAAGTGATACTCGGTGCTCTCGCCGGCCTTCAGCGACGCGCCCAGTACGCGGGCATCAGCGCGGATCGGCAGGGCCTCCTCGTCACCCTGCATGCCACTGGCCAGGGCGATGAAGCGACCGGAGCGCCCGCCCTTGGGGAAGGGCTTGGTACCCCATGCCGGCGCACCGCCGCGCGCATCCGGGATGATCCAGATCTGGAAGATGCGGGTCACCCCCGGCTCCAGGTTGTACTCGGCATGGCGGATGCCGGTGCCGGCACTCATCACCTGCACGTCGCCGGCCTCGGTACGGCCCTTGTTGCCCTGGTCGTCCTGGTGGCTGATGGCGCCCTCGCGCACATAGGTGACGATCTCCATGTCCGCATGCGGATGCGGCGGGAAGCCGGTGCCGGGCTGGATTGTGTCGTCGTTCCACACCCGCAGGGCGCCCCAGTGGACGCGCGCCGGGTCGTGGTAGCCGGCAAAGGAAAAGTGGTGCCTGGCATCCAGCCAACCGTGGTTGGCTCCGCCAAGGGTGGCAAACGGGCGACGCTCGATCATGGTCCTGTCCTGCGGGGTGGTTGCGATGGGGGCCAGTCTAGGCACGCGCCTTTACATTCGGAATGGAAGGAATGAAAAGACATTCTTTCCATTTGTGCCATCATCCAATCTCCTCCCCCGTGGTCTCCGCCATGAGCCAACTGCCCGACCTGGAAGCCTGGGCCATCTTCGCCAGGGTCGCCGAGGCCGGCTCCTTCGCCCGTGCGGCCGAAGCGCTGGGGCTGTCGCAGGCCACCGTGTCCAAGGCCATCACCCGGCTCGAAGCGCGCATCGGCACCACCCTGTTCCACCGCACCTCGCGGCGCATGTCGCTGACCGATGCCGGTGCCGCGGCGCTGGAGCGCGCCGCACGCATCCTCGACGAGGGCGAGGCGGTGGAGGCCGAGGTCGCCGACCGTTCGACCACGCTGCGCGGACTGGTGCGGGTGGCCGCGCCGATGTCGTTCGGCGTGGCGCAGCTGGCGCCGCTGCTGCCCGCATTCATGCGCGCGCATCCGGACGTGGAACTGGACATCCAGCTCAGCGACGCGCAGGTGGACCTGGTGGCCGAGCGCTTCGACCTGGCGCTGCGTATTTCCACCCTGGCCGACTCCAGCCTGCGCGCGCGCCGCCTGTGCCAGGTGCGGATCCTGCTGGTCGGCGCGCCGGGCTACTTCGCCGAACACGGCAGGCCGCGGCATCCGCGCGACCTGGCCGGCCACCGTGGCTTCCAGTACAGCTACACGCGCGGCGGCAACACCTGGCGCTTCCGCCATCCCCGCCACGGCGAGTACGCGCAGACCGTGCCGCGCCAGTTGCAGGCCAACAACGCCGAAGTGTTCGCCGCCGCACTGCGCGGCGGGCTCGGGCTCGCCCTGCAACCGGAGTTCATGGTCTGGGACGACCTGCGCGCCGGCCGCCTGGAAACCGCGATGGACGACTGGCAGGTGGAGCCGATCGCGCTGCACATCGTCACCCCGCCCGGCCTGCGCCGCCCGGCGCGCGTGCAGCGGCTGATCGACTACCTCGCCGCCGGGCTGGAACGTGCGCCGTGGGCGACGGGCGCGGGTGCAGGCCGTTAACCTCGCGGCTGGACGAGGACCACGGAGAAGGCGATGCACCTGGCGATGGGCATGCTGCTGGCGGGCCTGCTGCTGGTGGTGGCCGGAGCCGCGGGCGCGACCGCGCAGGTGCCGGACCGGATCTTCATCGAAGGCCGCGACTACGCGCTCGATACCAATCCGCTGGAAGGCCAGCTGCGTGATCGCCCCGGTTTCCCGCCGGAGAATGTCTCGCGCAGCACCGCCAACTGGCGCGGTTACGTGGCGCACTGGGCGATAGACGGTGACCGGCTGCTGCTGCGCAGGGTCGAGGTACGCCTGTACGACCGCCAGACTGAACAGGAAAGTGCCATCGACCTGCTGCCGGAGCTTTTCCCCTCGGGCGCGCCGGTGGCCGCCACCTGGTACAGCGGTGCGCTGATCGTCCCCGACGGGCGCCTGGTCGATTACGTGCACATGGGCTATGGCTCCACCCATGCGCATTACCGCGTCTATCGCATCGCCAGGGGCCGGGTGCTCGAGGCGCTGTCGATGGGTGCGGAGCAGTTCCGCGTCTGGCGCGAGCGGAAGTTCCAGGCGTTCAGACAGACCGCGCAGTACCGCGAAGCCGCGGCCGCCGCCCGCAGGCAGGGCGGCAGCATGAGTGCGGAGGAGATCGACGGTTTCCTGCGCGGCTTTTATGCCGAGGAGTACCTGGGGCGGCAGGAGCTGACTTCAGTGAACGCCTATCACGAGCGGCCCAGGCGCTGCGCCAGGCCCGACCAGCGGCTGGCGTGGCGCGACAGCGCCGCTTCGATCACCGCCGCGTCGCCGGCCACGTGCACGGCGTGGCGCGCGCGGGTGATGCCGGTGTAGAGCAGTTCGCGGCTGAGCACGCGGTTGTCGCGGCGCGGCAGTTGCAGCCACACCTCGTCGAACTCCGAGCCCTGCGCCTTGTGCACGGTCATGGCGAAGGCGCTTTCGTGCGCGGGCAGCGCCGCCGGGTGGAACGGGCGCGGATCGTCCGGATCGTCGCCGGGGAACCAGGCGGTGGTGCCATGGGTACTGCCCTCGCTGCGCAGGCAGATGCCGACATCGCCGTTGAACAGGCGGTGGCGATAGCTGTTCTCGGTGACCAGCAGCAGGCGCCCGTGGAAGTGCGCGGCGGCACCCCGCGCGGCGCCGCCGGCGAGCAGCTCCTCGATGCGCGCATTGAGCCCGCGTGCGCCCTGCGGGCCTTCGCGCACGGCGGTGAGCAGCCGCAGGCGCCCGGCCAGGGCCAGGGCCTGCGCCGGCGTCTGCGCGCTCGCCAGCGCCTCCCAGTAGCGCTGCAGCGGTTCGCGCCAGGCCTGCAGCGGATCGTCCTCGTTCTCGTGGAAGTGCACGCCGGGCAGCTGCGCGTCGCGCAGCAGCGACAGCGCGCGCGCGGCGTCACCCTCGCGCATCGCCGCGGCCAGTGGCGCCAGCCGCAGCGCCTCGCTCTGCCGGTAGCCACGCTGCAGCTGCACGCGGGTGCCGGCAAAACCGCTGGCCGGGGCCGCGATCGCCGCCGCCGGCAGGCTGCCCAGCAGGCCCTGCAACGCCTGTGCGTCGTCGGGCGCGATGCGTGTGCCGTCGCCGGCGGCGCGCAGGATCGCGCCGAGCACGTCGCCGGCTTCCACCGAAGGCAGCTGGTCGGGATCGCCCAGCAGCACCAGCCGGGTACCACTGGCCACCGCCTCGACCAGCTTGGCCATCAGCGGCAGGTCGATCATCGATGCCTCGTCGACCACGAGGGTGTCGTATGGCAGCGGGTTGTCGGCATGGTGGCGGAAGCGCGGCGAATCCGGGACCACCCCCAGCAGGCGATGCAGGGTGGTGCCGGTGGTCGGCAGCTGCGCGCACAGCGCCGGGTCAACGCCCTGCTGCGGCAGCTTCTGCACGGCATTGCGCAGGCTCTCGGCCATGCGCTCGGCGGCGCGCCCGGTCGGCGCGGCCAGGGCCACGCGCGGCGGCGGGCGGCCGTCGGCACGGGCCTGCGCGGCCAACAGCACCAGCAGCCGCGCAATGGTGGTGGTCTTGCCGGTACCGGGCCCGCCGGTGACCAGCAACAGGGCGTGGCGCAGCGCCAGTGCGGCAGCGCGCGCCTGCTGGTCGCCAGCGGCGGGCGCATCGACGGGGACTGACCGGGCGAACAGATCGCCCTGTACCGACGCCACGCCCGCCGCGGCATCCACGGTGCCCGGAAACAGCTGCGCGAACAGCGGCGCCAATGCCGCCGGATCGGCCCGCTCCAGCGGTGCCTGGCCGATGCGCTGCAGGCCCAGCGCCAGCCGCCGTTCGTACTCGCGGTAACGGCGCAGGTACAGCAGCCCGTGTTCCCAGGCCAGCGGCGCCTGCGCGGCCTCGGTCGCATCGTCATGCGGCTGCGCCACCCAGGGCGAGGCCTGCAGCTGGGCGATCCACGCCTGCGCGTCGGGCCAGGGCAACGGCCCCTCGAGCAGCCGCGCCGGTCGCGCCGGGTCGAACCCGGCATGGCCGTGGGCGACGGCCAGCGAAGCCAGCGCGGCGGCGGCCAGCACCGCGTCCGGGGTGTCCGGATCGAGCCGGCGCAGGCTCTGCGCCAGGGCGTGGTCGAGCGCGCGCAGCACGCCGGCCTTGCTGAGTGCGGCCAACAGGCTCATGCGCGGTCTCCCAGGCGCGCCAGCATGGCCGCGTGGGCGTCGTCGCCGCCGGCGAACAGCGCGTCCAGCGCATGCACCAGTTCCGCCGCGAAGACATGCGCGTATACGCCCGGCGACGGCACGCGGGTCGCGTCCAGGCCACGGCAGAACAGGTAGCGGATGCCGCCGAAATCACGCGCGTAGTCGTAGCCGCCGCCAAGCCGGAAGCGCAGCCAGCGGTGCAGCGCCACGGTGTAGATCAGCGCCTGCAGGTCGTACTCGCTGTGGCGCATGGCCACCTCCAGTTGCGCCGCGGCGTAGCCGGGCAGGCGGTTGGACTTGTAGTCGAGCACGTACCAGCGCCCGTCGCGCAGGTAGGTCAGGTCGATCTTGCCGGTCATCAGTCCTTCCAGGCGGCCACGCGCGCCGAAGCCGTGGCGGCCGCGCACCACGCCATGCGCGTGCAGCACGCGCAGCAGTGCCGGCACCGCGGTGGGCTGCATGGCGAAGTGGAATTCGATTTCGGCGCGGCGCTCGCCGGGCCCCAGCGCATGCAGCGCGCCGCCCTCGGGCAGGGCCACGGTCAGGGTCTGGCCGACCAGCGCGGTGAGCAGGGCCACGCCGTCGTCGATGTCGGCCTCGGCATAGCCTTCGGCGCGCAGTGCCGCGGCGATCACTCCGGCCTGCCCCGCGGGCGCCGCGTCGCCGGGCCGCCAGCCGCTCCAGGCGCCGAATTCGGTGGTCTCCAGCGCCGCGTGCAGCACGTTGCCGAAGCGGCTGCCGGCGAAGCGCGGATCGAACGCATCCTGCGCCACCGCCGGATCCTGCACGGTCTCGTCGGCGGCCTGCGGCGGCTCGTCGGCGGCACCGCCGCTGTCCTCGGTGGCCGCGGCCGCGGTGTCGTGGCCGGCCTCGGCGTGGGCGAGCTGGGTGAAGCTGTAGACCCACCAGTCCTGCGACAGCGCGCGGCGCACGCTGCGCACCGGCGGCAACGCCGGCTCGCGCGCGGGCGGCAGGCGCGGCGGCAGCGCGGTAGCGCCACCTTCGACGATGCGGATGTCGGCATGCACGGCCAGGCGTTCCAGGTCGCCGAGCATCGGCCCCAGCTGCGAGCCGGGCAGCCCCGCCAGCGCGCCGCCGGCGATCCACAGCGCGTGCTCGGCGCGGGTCAGGCCCACGTACAGCAGGCGCGCGGCTTCGGCCGCGTCCTCGGCGGCAGCCTGCTGGCCGACGGCCTTCCAGTCGGCCGCGTCCTTGTCGATCTTCCAGTGCAGTACGCGCCGCTCACCATCGTGCACGATGCGGTGGGCATCGGTGGCCGGCGTGCCGCCGTCGATGCCGACGAACGGCAGGTAGACCAGCGGGTACTCCAGGCCCTTGCTCTTGTGCAGGGTGATGACCTGGACCCGGTGCGCGTCCGATTCCAGGCGCAGCAGCTGGGTCTCGTCGCCGTCGCCGTCGTCGGCATGGGCGATGCGCGCCTGCAGCCAATCCAGCAGGCCATGCAGGCCGATGCTGCGGGTGCCGGCCTCCTGCAGCAGTTCGCCCAGCTGCAGGTAGTTGGTCAGGCGGCGCTCGCCGTCGACCAGCGCCAGCAGGCGTTCGGCCTGTTCCGCGCACAGGTCGGACAGCATCGCCAGCACGCCGCCACGCTGCCAGCGCTCGCGCCATTGCAGCAGGCGTTCCTGGTGCGTGCGCTGGCGCTCGCCATCGTGTTCCATCGCGGCGATGCCGGCGGCGCTTTCACCCAGCAGCACGGTCGCCAGCGCCGCGCGCAGGCGGCCTTCGTCGGCCGGCTGCAGCAGCGCCAGCAGCAGCAGGCGCAGTTCGTGCGCCTCGGCGGTGGAGAACAGGCTGTGGCGGCCGGCCGCGACCGCCGGGATCGCCGCCGCCGCCAGCGCCTGCTGGATGCGCGTGGCCTCGCGGTGCGAGCGCACCAGCACGGCGATGTCACCCGGGCGCAGCGGGCGACCGTCGACCCGCGCCCTGTCCTGGCGTGCGGCGGACAGCACGCGGTGGATGTCGGCCACGCAGGCCAGGGTGGCGGCGTGGCGCGAGTCGTCGGCCTTGAGCGGCTTGCCGTCGGCATCGGCGTCGATCAGGTGCAGGGTCAACGCCGGGGCCGGGGCGCCATCGAGCAGGTAGTCGGCATCGCCCCGCTTGCTGCCGGCCTGCACCGGTTCGAAACGGATCCGCGGATCGACGAAGGCGCGGTCGCCGGCGTTGGCGTACAGCGCGTCGATCGCACGCAGCAGGCCGGGGCGCGAGCGGAAGTTGTGCGCCAGCCGCGGTGCCTCGGCGGCGCGTTCGCGGGCCTGCAGGTAGGTATGCACGTCGCCGCCGCGGAAGCCGTAGATGGCCTGCTTGGGATCGCCGATCAGGAACAGCGCGGCGGCGGCGGGCGGTTCGGCGAACACGCGGCGGAAGATGTCCCACTGCCGCGGGTCGGTGTCCTGGAATTCGTCGACCAGGGCGAAGCGGTACTGCGCACGCAGGCGTTCGGCCAGCGCCGCGCCGGCTTCGCCGTCCAGCGCCGCATGCACGCCGTCGATCAGGTCGTCATAGGTCTGCACGCGGTACTGCTGCTTGTGCCGTGCCAGGCGCTGGCGGGCTTCGTCGCGCAGCGCATGCAGCAGGGCGATGGACTGCTGCATGCGCCACTCGCCGAAGCGTGCCTGCGCCTGCGCGTAGTCGGCGATCAGCGGCTGCAGCGGCGACACCGGGGTGCTGCCGGCCTTGGCCTTGACGGTCCTGGCGGTGAGCGCGTCGAGGGTCAGCCGCTGCAGCCGGTCATCCAGCGTGGCATCCGGATCCGGATGCCGGGCCCACTGCAGCAGTTGCCGGAACAGCGGTTCGATCCACTCGGCCTTGTAGCTGCTCCTGTTGAGCACGCCGCCTTCCAGCGCGGCGCGCAGTTGGTGCAGGTACGCCTCGCCATGCGTGGCCAGCCCGGCGGCAAGGCGCCCGGCGGCGGCATCGCGCAGCGGGCGGGGATCGTCCAGCGGGGCCGGCGGCAGCGCCGGCAGCAGCGGCAGGTCGGCGACCAGCACCGGCAGGTCGGCCGCCAGTGCGTCCGGGCTTTTCCACAGGCCGGTCAGGGCCGCCAGCACATCGGCGCGGGCGGCATGCTGGCGCCACAGGTCGGCAGCGAGCCCGGCGTGGAGCTGGCGGGTGTTGGTCAGCAGTTCCGGCGCGGCGAAGCTGTGGCCGCTCTCCAGCGCGTGTTCGGCCAGCACCCGGGTGCAGAAGCCGTGGATGGTGAAGATCGCCGCCAGGTCGGTTTCCTCGGCGGCGATGCGCAGGCGCCGGGCCAGCTGCGCGGCGGTTTCCGTGCCCTGCTGCAGGTGGCGCTGCAGGATGGCGGCGGTCAGCGCGGCCTCGTTGCCGTCTCCCGGCCCCGGCACGGCGTCGGCCAGCCGCGCGGCCAGGTCCAGGCGCTCGCGGATGCGCCGGCGCAGTTCCTGGGTGGCCGCGTCGGTGAAGGTCACCGCCAGGATCTGGCCCATGCGCAGGTTCTGCTCCACCACCAGGCGGGTGAACAGGGTGGCCAGGGTGAAGGTCTTGCCGGTACCGGCGCTGGCCTCGATCAGGCGCAGGCCGTCCAGCGGCAGGTCCAGGTACGGGTCGGTCGCAAGCGGCGCGGCGCTCATGCGCGGTCCTCGCTGCCGGCCGGCACCCGGCCCTCGCGCAGTGCGGTGAACACCAGCAGGCTGTTGTGGATAAATCTGTTGGTAGTGGCTGGATCGGCGAACGGATCGGCGCCGCGCAGCGCCAGCTGCAGGGCTTCGCCATCGCGCTCGCCCCAGCTGCGCTCGCTGCCATGCCACTTCTCGCGCGCGGTCTTTTCGCGTGCGTCCGGATCGGCGTTGTAGATCGCCCAGCCGGTGTACGGGGCAAACGGCAGCGGCGCCTGCAGCCCCTGCCAGCGCAACTGCAGCAAGGCTTTCAGCGCCGACCTGGCCTGTTCAGCGGGTGGCGGCGGCAGGACGTGCGGACCGAAACCGCCATCGCCGGCATCAATGAACTGCAGCAGGGGCAGCGGCACCCCGGCGGCATTGGCCAGCAGCCAGTCCAGGCCGCTGCGCAGCACCCAGGCCACGCCCGGCGCACCGGCCTGCAGGCGTGGCAGTCCCTGTGGATGAATCTGTGCGACACGACCGTGAACGATGCTGTCGTCGATCGCCACTTCCAGCCGCTGCGACTGCAGCGGCGTGCCGTCGTACCACTGCGCGAAGCTGTCCGCGCACGGGCGGATGCGGCCCAGCAGCTGTTCGAACTGTTGCCGGCCGAGCGCTCCGGACGGCAGCAGCGCGCGCGCGCGCAGGCGTTCGTACAGCCCCTGCTCGCGGCCCTCCAGCAGCGCGGCGAGCACCTGCTGCTGCAGCGTGCCGTGCTCGCGCCCGCGTTCGGGCAGCACCAGCGGTTCGACATCGTCGCTGGCCTCGATCTCGCCCCCCAGGCGCAGGCCCAGGCGCTGTTCGAGGAACTGCCCGGCCGGATCTGCCAGGAAACGGCGCAGCGCATCCAGCGACACGCCGGGCTCGCGCAGGGCAGCGGGCAGCGGCGCATCCAGCACGCCGGCCGACCACGGCGACAGCTGCCCGCGCTGGCCACCGACCGCGCCGGCGGCCGGGTGCCACTGGCGGCGATAGCTGAAACGCCGCGGCTCGCCATCGCCACCGAACGCGGCCGGGGCGAAGGGTTGCAGCGGATGGCGCACGACCATGGCCTGGCGCGCGGCCGCCGGATCGGCGTGGCAGGCGGCCACCGCATCGATCAGCTCGCTGACCAGCACCGAGGGCTCGCGCACGCTGCCGTCGCGCGCGTCGGCACCGAGGTAGCTCAGGTAGAACACGTCCTGCGCCGAGGCCAGCAGCTGCAGGAACAGGAAACGGTCGTCCTCGCGCAGCGAGCGGTCGCCATGACGGCGACGCGCGGTGCCGAGTTCGGCGGTGAGCCGGCTCAGGCCGGCGGCCGGGTCGCGGCGCGGGAAATCGCCGTCGTTCAGGCCCAGCACGCAGATCGCGCGGAACGGCAGCAGCCGCATCGGCACCATGCGGCCGAAGCTGACGCCGCCGGTGAGCAGCGGCGCGCGGGTGTCGGCCTCGGACAGCACCGCGGAAAAATGCGCGCGCACCACTTCGGCCGGCACCGGGGCCTCGAAGCCGGCGCGGGCGGCTTCGCCAGCGAACTCGTCCACCAGCTTGCGCAGGCGTTCGAGCGCGCGCTGGGTGGACGGCTCGGCCGGGGCGTCCGGCAGCAGCGCGGCCAGCAGCCCGAGCAGGCGCTCGCGCCACTGCGCCGGAGGCAGCGCATCGGCCAGCGTCTTCTGGTGGCGGGCGAGCACCCGCAGCAGGCGGATCAGCGCATCGAGCGCGGCCAGTGCGCTGCCCTCCAGCTCCGGCCACGGCGCGACCCCGGCCAGGTCGTCATCGCTGCCGCTGGCGTGGCCCAGCAGCAGCCGGTCCAGCGCGAACTGCCAGGTGCAGGCGTCGTCGGCCGGCGCCTGGTGCTGGCCGCGATGCGCCGCATCCAGCCCCCAGCGCGCGCCGGCGGCCTGCAGCCAGCCGTGCAGGCGCTCGAACGCGGCCGCATCCAGTCCGGCGGCGGCGGCCAGCGGCGGGCTGGCGAGCAGGTCGAGGATCTCGTTGAGGCCGAAGCGCGAGACCGGCAGCCCCAGCAGCTGCACGAACACCTCGGCCAGCGGCTCGCCCTGCAGCGGACTGGCATCGGCCAGCGCCCACGGGATATGGCCCTCGCCGCCACCGCGGCCACCGAACACCGATTCCAGGTACGGCACGTAGGGGTCGATGTCCGGCGCCAGCACCGCGATCTCGCGCGGCTGCAGCGGCGGGTCGAAGCGCGGATCGTCCAGCAGCGCGCGCAGCTGGTCGTGCAGTACCTGCATTTCGCGCAGGCGGGTATGGCAGGCGTGGACCTGCACGCTGGGGTCGTCCACCCGCAATGCCGGGCGCAGTGGCGCCGGCGGCCGCGCGCGGCGGTGGAACAGGTCGGCCTGCAGGCGATGCAGCAGGCTGTCGCTCAGCCCGCCCTGGTCCAGCGTCGGCCACTCGCGGCGCTCCGGATCGGCATAGGCGGCGATTTCGCCGGATGGGTGCACCACCTCGTAACTGCCCAGCACCGCCATGAAGTCGCGCCCGGCCGCGCCCCAGGCCTGCAGCAGCGGGTTCTCGCCGGCGGCGCTGCCGAACGGGTCGTCGATGCCGCCGCGCAGCCGCTCGGCCAGGGTCTGCAGGTCGCCCCAGTAGGCACGCGTGGGCGTGGGCAGGTAGAAATGCAACGTACCGACCCGCGCCTGGGTGGCGATCACCCGCAGTACGTCGGGCGAGACATTGAGCGTGGCGAATGCGAACAGCCGCGACGGCAGGCCGCGCGGCAGCGGCTGGCCGGCGCCCTCGAACCGCGCCAGGTAGTCGTTGATGCGGCGCGCGCGGTGCTGCTGGCCAGCGGCGATGTGGCGCCACAGGATGGCCTGCGGGTCGGCGGCGTCGGCGCCGGCCTCCCAGCGCAGCAGCCAGTCGCGGCGCCAGGCCTGGTACTTCTCGAACACCCCGCCCAGTTCGGCAGCCAGCGACCAGGCCCGCAACGGGTCGTCGCCGCCGGGCGCATTGCCGGCCAGGTAGGCGCGCAGCGCGGCCATTGCCGGCTGCCGCATCAGCGCCGCGTCGGTCAGCGCCGCGTACAGCCGCCAGTGCAGCCCGGCCGCGCCCAGGTCGTCCTGCTCGCCGGGCACGTTTTCCTTCAGCGCGCGGGCGACGAACTCACCGGGCGTGAGGAACTCGAGGTTGGCGGCGATGCCGTACTCGGCGGCCAGCGTGGACTGCAGCCAGCGGCGCATCGCCACCTGCGGGATCAGCACCGTGTCGGCCGCCAGCAGCGGCCGGCCGGGATCGGGCTCGCGCAGCGCATGGGCCAGCAGCGAGGCAAGCACGTCCAGGGCGTTGGAGTGGTAGAGGCGGAAGTCCGCGGAGACGTCGGGCATGGCCGCGCCATTGTGCCGGAGCGGCGTCGCGTTGACTGCGACGCGCGTGTGACGACACCAGGGAGACTGGGCGTTCCGCGCATGGTCACTGACGCGCGCCGCCGGTACGGCGACAATACTGCACGGTCCAGTTCTCTTTTGTTCAGGCGGACCCGATAATCCTGCCACGTTGATTTTCCGTTAAAGGCCGCCATGTCCCTTCCCCGGACACCCCTGGTGCAGTTGTCCGACGTCCGCATCGACCGCGGCGGGCGCACGATCCTGCGCGACGTTTCGCTGGACGTGCCGCGTGGCAGCATCACCGCCGTGCTCGGCCCCTCGGGCACCGGCAAGTCGACGCTGCTGGCGGCGCTGACCGGCGAGTTGCGCCCGGTCAGCGGCCAGGTGCGCCTGTTCGGGCAGGACATCCCGCAGGGCAACCGCGCGCTGCTGGAGATGCGCAAGAACATCGGCGTGCTGCTGCAGGGCAACGGCCTGCTGACCGACCTGACGGTCGCCGAGAACGTGGCCCTGCCGCTGCGTACCCACACCCGCCTGGCCGAGCCGGTGCTGCAGCGCCTGGTGCGGATGAAGCTGCACGCGGTGGGCCTGCTGGCCGCGGCCGATGCGTGGCCGCGCGAACTGTCCGGCGGCATGGCGCGGCGCGTGGCGCTGGCCCGCGCGCTGGCGCTGGACCCGCCGCTGATGATCTACGACGAGCCGCTGACCGGGCTGGACCCGATCGCCTCCGGGGTGATCATGAGCCTGATCCAGCGCCTGAACCACAGCCTGGGGCTGACCAGCGTCATCGTCAGCCACCACGTGCACGAGACCCTGCCGATCTGCGACCAGGCGCTGGTCATCGCCAACGAGGGCATCGTGTTCTCCGGCACGCCGGAGCAGTTGCAGGCCAGCAGCGACCCGCTGGTGCGGCAGTTCCTGCACGGCCAGCCCGATGGCCCGATCCCGTTCGATGCCGCCCCGCGGCCGAGGGTTGCCTGATGCCGTTCGTTTCCTCGATCCGCTCGCTGGGCCGCGCCGGCCTGTTCTCGCTGACGGTGCTGCGCGGCTCGCTGCCGACCCGCGACTTCCTGGCCGAACTGACCCGCGAGATCTACAAGATCGGCGCGCGCTCGCTGCCGATCATCGCCGTGGGCGGTGCCTTCGTCGGCCTGGTGCTGACCCTGCAGGGCTACCGCACGCTGACCACGTTCGGCGCCGCCGACGCACTGTCCACCCTGCTCGGGCTGTCGCTGTACCGCGAACTGGCGCCGGTGCTGACCGCGCTGCTGTTCATCGGCCGCGCCGGCAGTTCCATCGCCGCCGAGCTGGGGCTGATGCGCGCCACCGACCAGATCAAGGCGCTGGAACTGATGGCCATCGACCCGGTGGCCAAGGCGGTGGCGCCGCGCTTCTGGGCGGCGGTGCTGACCGTGCCGCTGCTGACCGGCGTGTTCTGCTTGCTGGCCATCACCGGCGGCTGGTTCGAAGCGGTGAAGGTGCTGGGCCAGGACAACGGCACGTTCTGGTCGGGGCTGCGCAACAGCGTCGACTTCTGGGACGACTTCGCCGTGGCCCTGCTCAAGTCGGCGATCTTCGGCGGCACCGCGGCTCTGGTGGCGGCCTACGTCGGCTTCCATGCCGAGCCCACCATCGAAGGCACTTCGGTGGCCACCACCCGCGCGGTGGTGAACGCCTCGCTGCTGGTGCTGATGTTCAACTTCGTGCTTTCCGCACTGATGTTCCATTGATGCCAATCCCTGCCGGGGACCCGCACGTTCCGGTGCGGGGATCCGACGAACAACCCGCTTCGCCGGCACCGGCGAGGCACCTGCTGGATCAGGAGTGAGACAACAACATGGCCATTCGTGGACCTCGACTCGAATTCTCCGTCGGCGCCTTCCTGCTGCTGGCGCTGGCGTCGCTGCTGGTACTGGCGGTGGCGTCCACCAACCAGCGCTTCGGCATGGGCGGCGGCGACTACGTGCTCAAGGCGCGTTTCAGCCAGGTCGGCCAGCTGCGCCCGCAGGCGCCAGTGAAGGTAGGCGGGGTGACTATCGGCCAAGTGGCCGACATTCAGCTGGACCCCGCTAGATACGACTCCATCGTCACCCTGTCGCTGGACGGAAAGTTCAAGGACCTGCCCGCGGACACCTCGGCCGGCATCTTCACCAGCGGCCTGCTGGGCGAGAGCTACGTCGGCCTGCAGCCGGGCGGCGATCCGGACGTCCTCAAGTCCGGCGACGAGATCGTATTCACGCAGCCGGCGGTGGACCTGATCCAGCTGGTCGGCAAATACATGTTCAGCGGCGGCGGCAACAACGCCACCGAGTCCACCCCGGGCCCCCACCCGACGCCCACCAAGGAAGAACCGTAATCATGAAAACCCGACTGCTCACCACCGTGCTCGCCGCGGCCCTGCTCGCCGCGGCCCCGTCGCTGGCGATGGCGCAGGCGCAGGCGCGCCCGGCGGCCAGCGCCGCGCAGCCTTCGGCCGCCGCGCGCACCGTGCTCGACGCCAGCTCGCGCATCCTGTCCGCGCTGGAAACCCGCCGCAGCGAGTTCCGCGCCAATCCGACCGCGCTGCGCGGCTTCATCGACGGCGAGCTGAGCCGTGGCTTCGACCGCGACTACGCTGCCCGCCTGGTGCTGGGCGTGCATGGCCGCGGCGCCGCCGATGCCGACGTGAAGCTGTTCGCCGACGCGATGGCCGACAACCTGATGGCGCGCTACGGCTCGGCCCTGCTCGATATCCAGGGCAAGCCCAGCTTCCGCTTCAAGGGCGAGGCGCCGTTGCCGGGCAACCGTGGCGTGAAGGTGTCCACCGAGCTGGTGCGCGCCGGCGCCGAACCGACCCCGGTCGAGTACCTGATGCGCAACGTCGGTGGCCAGTGGAAGATCTTCGACGTGATGATCGAAGGCATCTCCTACGTGCAGACCTTCAAGAACCAGTTCGACGCCCCGCTGCGACAGAAGTCGATCAAGGACGTTGCGGCCGAACTGCGCAACGGCAGCATGCAGGCCACCGCAGGCCCGGCACCCCGTGGCAAGTGACGCCACCGCGCGCGTCGAGGGCGACGCCCTGCACCTGGCCGGCACGCTCGACCGCGCCGCGGCGATCGCGCTGTGGCCGCAGCTGGCGGCGCTGGCCGGCAGGCTGCGGCGGCTCGACCTGAACGCCGTCGAGCGCGTGGACAGCGCCGGGATGGCGCTGCTGGCCGAGCTGTCTGCACGCATGCGTAGCAATGGCGGCGCTACCATCGCCGGCGCCCCGGTAGGCCTGGACGAGCTGCGCGCGGCGTACCGGCTGTCGCCGGACCTGGATTTCAACGCCTCATCTGGCGAACACTGACATGAGCCTCTTCCGCACCCTTCCCCTCCTGGCTGCCGTGCTCCTGCTGGGCGCCTGCGCCGGCAAGCCCGTGCGCGCGACCGCACCGCCCGCCAGCGCCAGCGTCAGCGCGGAGCAGCCCGGCTGCGCGGACGCCGCCGCCTGCGCAGGCGCGCCTGCAACCGCACCGGTGCCGGTACCCGTTGCCGATGCGGCGCCGCAGCCCACCCCGGTATCCGAGGACACGGTCGCGGGTACCCCGGCACAGGCGAGCACGCCCAGTCCGGCCGCGGCGACCGACGCCGAGGATGACTTCGCCGCGCTGTACGGCACCCCGGGCACGGAGGCCGGCAAGGGCGGCGATGGCGCCGCGCCGACCTACGATCCGTGGGAGAAGTACAACCGCCGGATGCACCGCTTCAACCTGGCGGTGGACCGCGGCATCGCCCGCCCGCTGGCCACCGCCTACGTGAACGTGGTGCCGCGCGTGGCGCGTACCGGGGTCAGCAACTTCTTCAGCAACCTGCGCTTGCCGGTGACCATGGTCAACCAGCTGCTGCAGGGCCATGGCGACGACGCCTGGGACTCGCTGGGCCGGTTCCTGATGAACTCCACGCTCGGCATCGGTGGCCTGTTCGACCCTGCCAGCAAGGCCATGGTGCCCCGTCGCAGCGAGGATTTCGGGCAGACCCTGGGTATCTGGGGCTGGCGCCAGTCGCGTTACGTGGAGCTGCCGTTCTTCGGCCCGCGCACCGTACGCGACGTGTTCGGGCTGGCCGGCGACGTACCGTTGTCGCCGCTGCGCCGGGTGGAGATGGACACGCTGCGCGTCGGCCTGCAGGGCCTGCAGCTGGTCGATACCCGCGTGCAGCTGCTGTCGCTGGACGACATCCGCGACAACGCGGTGGACGAGTACGCGCTGACCCGCGATGCCTGGCTGCAGCGGCGCAATTACCAGATCGAGAAGGACCTGCGCCACGACCGCCGCCGCCACGGCGACGACGAGCAGACCACCATCCCGGTCGATGCGATGCCGATGCCCGACTGGGGGCGCTGAGCGCGCTGTCGGCGATGGATGGAAAAAAAGCCCGGGGAAATCCCGGGCTTTTTTCTGGATCGGAGGCGGCGCCCTGGACCGGAGCTCAACGGCCGTCCGGGCGCGGGGCTGCCTGGAGCACCAGCAGCAGCGTGGCCAGCGGGCCAGGCAGCAGCGACAGCAGCCCCCAGTTCATGCCACTGCATCCCTTGCCCTGGGCGAGACCGGCGTTGATGAGCGCCAAGGTGAACCAGCCGACCGCGAACCCACCGGAATTGCCTGCAGTCATCCTGCGATTGCCTCTTCAGTCTGCTGCCCGGCGCGGGTCGCGGCTCAGGCCGCCAGCGCGGCGTCGATCGCCGCGCGCAGGCCCGCGTCATCGGCGGTGGTATCCGGCGAGAAGCGGCCGATGACCTGCCCGTCCCTGCCGACCAGGAACTTCTCGAAGTTCCACAGGATGCCCGGCGCCGGGTTGGGTTCGATGCCGAAACCAACCAGCTTCTCGCGCATCGGGCCTTCGCCGGTGGCCACCGGCTGCGCCGCGACCAGCTGCTGGTACAGCGGATGCACGTCGGCACCGGCGACGCTGATCTTGGCGAACATCGGGAAGGTCACGTCGTAGGTCAGCGAGCAGAACTGGCGGATCTCGTCCTCGCTGCCCGGCTCCTGGCCGTTGAAGTTGTTGGCCGGGAAACCCAGCACTTCCAGGCCGGCGTCCTTCTTCTCGCGGTAGAGCTTTTCCAGCCCTTCGTACTGCGGCGTCAGCCCGCACTTGGAGGCGACGTTGACCACCAGCAGCACCTTGCCGGCATGGTCGCCAAGCGAGGCCGGGGTACCGTCGAGGGTGGTCAGGGGGATGTCCTGGATGGAAGTGGTCATGGCGGTTCCTGCCGGGGAGAATGGAGCGCAAGCATAAACCGGCTTCACGCCGGTCATGCATCACTGGAATCGGTGCCCTGCTCCTCGCCGTCATCGTCGTTGCCAAGGTCGCCGAGCAGCGCCTGCGACGCATCGGCGGACAACGACTCCACGCCGCGCAGCTTGCGCTCGATGGTGCGGGTCTTGCGGCTGGCGTCGCCCAGGCTTTTGCCGACGGTGTTGATCTGCTTCTCGGCCTTCTCGAGGATGCCGGCGAACTTGCCGAACTCACCCTTCACCGCGCCGAGCAGGCTCCACACTTCCGAGGAGCGCTGTTCGATGGCCAGGGTGCGGAAGCCCATCTGCAGGCTGTTGAGCAGGGCAGTTACGGTGGTGGGGCCGGCGATGACCACCCGGTGCTCGCGCTGCAGGACGTCCACCAGCCCCGGACGGCGGATCGCCTCGGCGTACAGCCCCTCGGTCGGCAGGAACATCACCGCGAAGTCGGTGGTATGGGGTGGCGCGATGTACTTGTCGCAGATCGAACGGGCCTGCACGCGCAGCGCGCGTTCGAGCTGGTTGCCGCTGGCGCGTACCGCCTCCTGGTCGCCCGCTTCCTGCGCGTCGAGCAGGCGCTCGTAGTCCTCGCGCGGGAACTTGGAATCGATCGGCAGCCACACCGGCGTGTCGTCGCGACCGCGCCCGGGCAGGCGCACGGCGAAATCCACCATCTCGTTGCCATCCGGGCGCAGCTTCACGCCGCGCGCGTACTGCTCGACGGTGAGGGTCTGCTCGAGAATGCCATCCAGCTGCACCTCGCCCCAGCCACCACGGTTCTTTACGTTGCTGAGCACGCGCTTGAGATCGCCGACGCCGGTGGCCAGCTGCTGCATCTCGCCCAGGCCCCGCTGCACCTGCTCCAGCCGCTCGGAGACCAGCTTGAAGGACGAATCCAGGCGCGTGTTGAGCGTGCTCTGCAACTTCTCGTCCACGGTCTGGCGCATCAGTTCGAGCTTGGCATCGTTGCCGGCCTGCAGGTCCTTCAGCCGCGCCTCCAGCGTCTGCCGCATCTCGCCGATGCGTTGCTCGTTGCGCTGGGTGAGTTCGGCCAGGCGCTGGCCCTGCATCTCGCCAAAGCGCTGCAGTGCATCGCCGCTCTCCTGCCGGCCCTTGCGCGTTTCCTCGAGCAGCGCCGCCTGCAGCGCGGCCAGCTGCTTGGCGAACAGTTCCATGCGCACGTGCTGCTGCTGGCCAAAGGCATCGAGCTGCCCGCGCACGTCCTGCAGCCGGGCATCCAGCAGCTGTGCCATCTGCTGGCGGGCGCCGGCGTTTTCCTCGCGGCCCTTGCGCGCATCGTCGGTGAGGCTGTCACGCAGCAGGTCCAGGCGCTGGTCGGTGCGGGTGGACAGATCGGTGAGGTTGCGGCTGAAGCCGTCCATGCGCGCGTCCTGCTGGCGCGACATGCCTTCGAGCTGCTCGCGCAGTTCGCCACGGCCGCTGCGCTGCTCCTCGCGCAGCACGCCTTCCAGCCCGGCATTGCCGGAACGACGGACCAGCAGCACCAGCTGCAGCACGATGACGGCCAGCAGCAGGCCGGCAAGGATCAGGGTTTCGGTTTGCATGGGACAAAGTGTAGCCCCGCGCGTCTCAACGGCTGCGCCGCTTCTGCGATCATGTGTGTCCCCATGCTCCCCGCCATGCCATGAAGCCGTTGCTGCTGTCCTGCCTGTTGCTGCTGTCTCCGGTCGCCATGGCGGGTTCGCAGACCATCACCTCGCCGGCCGCCATTCCCGGGGACGATGCGCGGCCCACGGTGTTCCTGGCCGGCAGCATCGAAATGGGCAGGGCCGGTGACTGGCAACGGCAGGTACAGCAGGCGCTGGCCGATGAGGACGTGCTGCTGCTCAACCCGCGCCGCGCCGACTGGAACCCGGCGTGGCGCGCCGAAGCCGACGAGCCGGAGTTCCGCCGCCAGGTCGAATGGGAGCTGGCCGCACTGGAACGGGCCGACATCGTGCTGATGTACTTCGCACCGGGCACGCAGAGTCCGGTCACTCTGCTCGAATTCGGCCTGTATGCGCGCTCGGGCAAGCTGCTGGTGGCCGCACCGGCAGGTTTCTGGCGCAAGGGCAACCTGGACATCACCGGTGACCGCTACGGAGTGCCGCGGCATGACGACCTGCCGGCGCTGATCGCCGCGGTGAAAGGGCGCCTTGCCGCGCAGCGCGCGCGCTGAGCCTGCCGGGACCAACGCCATGCCGTGGATGGGCATCAACGACCTGGGCACCTTCGTGGTGGCCGTCATCCTGTTCCTGATGCTGCCCGGGCCGGGCACCTTCACCCTGCTCACCGCCACCGCGCGCGGCGGCGTGCGCGCCGGCTACGCGACACTGGCGGGGCTGATGTTGGGCGACCAGGTCCTGATCGCCATCGCCGCCACCGGCGTGGCCGCGCTGCTGAAGGCGCACCCGCTGCTGTTCGCCGGCCTGCGCTACGTCGGCGCGGCCTACCTGGTCTGGGTCGGCCTGCAACTGCTGCGCGAACCGGCCGCCGTGGCCGGCGCGACAGCGCAGCAGTGGGGCCGGCGGTGGTTCCGGCAGGCGTTGCTGGTGGGCGTTCTCAACCCCAAGGCGATCCTGTTCTACATGGCGTTCTTCCCGCTGTTCATCGACCCGGCCACGCAGCGCGGCACGTTGACCCTGGGGCTGATGGCCGGGTTGATCGCGGTATTGAGCGTGGGCTGGTGCTCGGTGCTGATCTTCGGCGGCCAGTTCATCGCCCGGCGCCTGGCCGGGTACCCGCGGGTGGGCGTGTGGCTGCGGCGCGCGGTCGGCGTATGCTTGATCGCATTCGGGGTACGGCTCGGACTGGAAGGCTGAGCCCCGGCGCCGGGAGGTCGGCATGCACATCCACTGCAAGCGCGCCTATGAAGCCGCCACCGCCACCGATGGCCAGCGCTTCCTGGTCGATCGTCTGTGGCCGCGCGGGATCAGCCACGCCCGGTTGCAGGCGCAGTGGCTCAAGGAGGTGGCGCCCAGCGACGCGCTGCGGCAGTGGTTCGACCACCGCGCCGAGCGCTGGGACGCGTTCCGCCAGCGCTACTGGCGCGAGCTGGCCGCGCAGCCACGGCTGCTGGCGCCGCTGCGCGATGCGCTGGACGCCGGGCCGGTGACCCTGGTGTACGGCGCCCGCGACACCGTGCACAACCAGGCCGTGGCCCTGCGCGACTACCTGCTGGCGCACCCGCGCCGCACCGCGTAGCGCGGCCAGCCCGCCGCTACGCGCAGGCCACCGGGGCGCGGCCTCGGCGCGGCAACCGGCCGGGCATCCGGTTTTGTGCCGGATCCGTCGCCCCGGCCACCGCCCATCGCCAAAGCCCATGAAAGCAGCGGGAAATTCTGGCTTTGCTGCGCTGCGTTCGGCGAAACTCGGCCCCTTTCCCGAATACCACGAACCGCGAGGTCCGCATGCAGTCCTGGCTCCGGCGCAAATCCATCGACCAGCTCACCCAGCACGAGGAAGGCCGCCGGCTGATTCCTTCGCTGAGCTGGCCCCACCTGGTCGCGCTGGGCATCGGCGCCATCGTCGGCACCGGCATCTACACCCTGATCGGCGTGGGCGCGGACAAGGCCGGCCCGGCGGTGCTGATTTCGTTCGTCGTCGCCGGCATCGTCTGCGCCTGCGCGGCGCTGGCCTACGCCGAGCTGTCGACGATGATGCCGGCCGCAGGCAGCGCGTACACCTACAGCTACAGCGCACTGGGCGAGACCATCGCCTGGGTGGTGGGCTGGAGCCTGATCCTGGAGTACTCGCTGGTGGTCAGCACGGTGGCGGTGGGCTGGTCGGGCTATTTCGTCGGTTTCCTGGAGTGGCTGCATACCTCCTTCGGCTGGAACGTGGTGCTGCCGCCATCGCTGGCCGCCGGCCCGCACGTGGAAGGCGGCTTCCTCAACGTGCCGGCCATCGTCATCACCTTCCTGGTCGCCGGCATGCTGATCGCCGGCACCCGCGAGAGCGCCACGGTCAACGCGGTGCTGGTGGTGTTCAAGCTGATCGCGCTGGCGGTGTTCGTGTGGGTGGCATTGCCGGCGTTCGACCCGGCCAACCTGCAGCCGTTCATGCCCTACGGCTTCCCCAAGTCGGTCGGTCCGGACGGCGTGGAGCGCGGGGTGATGGCCGCGGCGGCGATCATCTTCTTCGCGTTCTACGGCTTCGATGCGATCTCCACCGCCGCCGAGGAAACCAAGAACCCCAAGCGCGACCTGTCGATCGGCATCGTCGGCTCGATGGTCGGCTGCACCCTGATCTACCTGCTGGTGGCGCTGGCCGCGGTCGGTGCCATGAGCTACACCGTGTTCGGCAAGAGCGCCGAGCCGCTGGCGCTGATCATGCGCGAACTGGGCCACGGCACCGCCGCGCTGGTGATCGGCGTGGTCGCGATCATCGCCCTGCCGACCGTGCTGCTGGCGTTCTTCTATGGCCAGAGCCGCATCTTCTTCGTGATGTCGCGCGACGGCCTGCTGCCGCGCGGGCTGTCGCTGGTGAACAAGCGCACCGGCACCCCGGTGACCATCACCGTGTTCACCGCGGTGCTGGTGGCCGCGCTGGCCGGGGTGGCGCGCCTGGACGAGATCGCCGCGCTGGCCAACGCCGGCACGCTGGCCGCGTTCACCGCGGTCGGCCTGTGCCTGCTGGTGCTGCGCAGGCGCGAACCCGGCCGCGCACGTACCTTCCGCACGCCGCTGGCCTGGGTGGTCGGCCCGATCGCGATCCTGGGCTGCATCTACCTGTTCTTCAGCCTGCCCACCCGGACCCAGCTGTGGTTCGCGCTGTGGAACGTGTTCGGGCTGGTGGTCTACGTGCTGTACAGCCGCCGCAACGCGGTGCTGGGCAGGCAGGCGGGCTGACGCCGGCGGCGCCCCCCGCCGCGGGCGGGGGCGTGCGTCGACCTGCACGGACAACGCACGCGCGGGGTGAGCGCCGGGGCTTCGCGCCCGGGTGCGGAGCGCAGCGCGCGGCCGTGATCGGCCGCAGGCAGACAGGCCGGGCCTGGAGCCGGCGGTGCCGCTGCCCCGGCATGGAAAGTGCCGCGCGTGCAGCGTTGGTTGTCGCCGTCGCGCGGCCAGCGCGGCCACGCGACGTGCCTCAGGCAACGACGGCCGGTTACTTCGCGCCGTTCTTCGCCGCGTAGTCCTGCGCCTGGCGCATCACCCGCAGCACGTTGCCGCTCCAGATGTTGGCGATCTGCGCATCGCTCAGGCCGCGGCGCTGCAGCCAGGCGGTGATCTTGGGCAGGTCGGTGACGTCGGTCATGCCCGGCAGGCCGCCACCGCCATCCCAGTCCATGCCGATGCCGACGTGGTCGGGACCGACGACGTCGAGCAGGTGGGCGAAATGGACGAAGAAGTCGTCCAGCGTCGCCCGCCGGCGTGGCAGCCGCCGGTCCAGCTCGGCCATCCCGCGCGCCAGTTCCACGCCCTTCTCGATCGGCATGCCGTCCCAGCCGCCGAGCCGCTTCTCCAGGTCTTCCTCGGCCTGCTTGCGCTCCGGGCTGGGGGTCTCGTCCAGGAGATAGCCGCCATAGGCGTTGACCTGGATCACCCCGCCCTTGGCGGCGAGCTGGCGCAGGCGCGCGTCATCGAGGTTGCGCGGATGGTCGAACACCGCCTTGGCGGCGCTGTGCGAGAGGATGAACGGCACCGGCAGCAGCGTCGCCAGGTCGTCGAACACCGCGTCGGAGGCATGCGACTGGTCGATCACGATGCCCAGCCGCACCGCCTCCTGGACCAGCGCCTTTCCGGCCGGGCTCAGCCCCTTCCACTCCGCGCCCTTGGGGTCGGTGGCCGAATCGGCGAACTCGTTGTTGGCGAAGTGCACGGTGGACAGCAGGCGCAGGCCGGCCTTGTGGTAGAAGCCCAGCAGCGACGGGTCGGCCACCAGCGGGCTGCCGTTCTCCATGCTGATGTAGACCACGCGCTTGCCGGCCGCCTTGATCCGCGCCGCATCGTCGGCGGTGAGCGCCAGCTGGAACCTGTCCGGGTGCGCGGCCAGCATTTCGCGGATCTCCATCAGCCGCTGCAGGCCGTGGTCGCGCTCGGCCAGGTGCGCGGCGGCGCTGCGGTCGCCCTGGTCGGTGTAGATCGCCCAGAAGCCGCCGTCGAGCGCGCCCTCGAGCATGCGCGGGTAGTCCACCTGCGACAGCGCGTTGTGGTCATGGCGGTGCAGGATGTCGAAGCCGGGCCGGGCCAGATTGGCCGGGGTGTCCAGGTGGCTGTCCAGGGTCAGCAGGCGCTGCTGCAGCGCCTTGGCGCGGGCCAGTTCGGCCTGGGTGAAGTCGACCGCCTGGGCGGACAGCGGTGCGCCCAGCGCAAGGGCGAGCAGCAGGGACAGACGACACAGCGGCATGCGGGCCTCGGCCTTTGGGAGAAGGCCACGACCATACCGCCGCCGCGGCGCGGACCGGTAGTACCCGCCGTTGCCAAGGCCATAGCCGCCGGGCATGGCTCCCGATCCGCGCGCTATGGGAGCGGCCGTTGCCGCTCCCCTGGAATGCCGGGCTCAGTCCACCACGCGGCAGAACACCGCCTTGAGGTAGCGCGATTCGGGCACGTGGGCCATGAACGGGTGGTCCGGGCCGGCGCCGGCCACCTTAAGGATCTGCAGGGTGCGGCCGGCGTAGAACGCGGCGCGGCGCAGCATGTCCAGGAACTGGTCCTCGGCCACCAGGCCGGTACAGGAGAAGGTGGCGAACAGGCCACCGGGCTTGACCACACCCAGCGCCAGCTTGTTCATGTCCAGGTATTTCTTCAGCGCGTTGATGACCTGGTCGCGGTCGCGGGTCATCTTGGCCGGGTCCAGGATCACCACGTCGTACTGCTCGCCGCGGTTGGCGGCATCGCGCAGCCACGGGAAGATGTCGGCCTGCACGAACTTCGGCCGGGCGTTGTTGAGCCGGGCGTTGCCCTTGGCGATCTGGATCACGTCCTGGTCGATGTCCACGCCCAGCACCTCACTGGCACCGCGCGCGGCCGCGTACACGGCGAAGCCGCCGGTGTTGCAGCACAGGTCGAGCACGCTCCTGCCTTCGACCTGCTGGCTCAGCCACTGCCGGTTCTCGCGCTGGTCGGCGAAGAAGCCGGTCTTGTGCGCGCCGGCCGGGTCGGCGCGGAACTTGATGCCATGTTCGGTGATCACCGCCGGTTCGGTGGTGGTGTTGCCGTGGAAATCGAAGCTCTCCTGCTTCTGCACGTGTTCGTCGGCGAAGCTGTGGAAGCGGCAACCCGGGAACTGCGCGCGCAGCGCCTCGTAGATCCACTCGCGGTGGCGGAACATGCCGGCGGCGAAGAACTCGACCACGATCAGGTCGTCATAGCGGTCCACCACCAGCCCGGACAGGCCGTCGCCCTCGCTGTGCACCACGCGCCAGGCGTTGGACACCTGGTCCAGCCTGAGCACGTCACGGCGCAGCGACACCGCCTCGGCGATCCTGGCCGCGAACCAGGCCTGGTCCACGTCCACGTCGCGGCGGGTTTCCAGGATGCGCACGGCGATGCGCGAGTGGCCGTTGTAGAAGCCGCGGCCGATCCACTCCCCGTCCACCCCGACCACGTCGACGATGGTGCCGGGCTTGGGCTTGGCGACGGGCTTTTCGACCAGCTTCTGGAAAATCCACGGGTGGCTGGAGCGCCACGCGTTCTTCAGGCGTACGACGGGAAGGGGGGTATTCATGGCGACATTGTAACGGGCGCCGGGCCACCGCCGCGGCGCGTTCATTGACGGCAAAGCCTCCAGGCCGCACTATCTGCGGCTGAAGGGGAGTAGCTCCCAGACGTTGTCGCCGTCAGTTCGAGCCGCAAGGCTCCGGTGCAGCGGCAGTCCCGGTTCCGGGACTGTGAGCAAGACCTTCGCCGCATAGGCGAAGCTCTGTCCCCGGTCTCCCCGATTCCGTGTCCAGTTCTTGGCCCCTGCGGTCCCCAGAACCTCCACATGACCGGAACTCCCATGATCCAGACAATCGGTAATCCCTGGCTTTGGGGCGGCTTCATCGCCGTCGTCATCGCCGCCCTGTTGATCGACCTGGTGCTGATGCGCCACGGCGGCCCGCACAAGGTCACCTTCAAGGAAGCCCTGCTGTGGTCGATCGGCTGGGTCGCCCTGGCGCTGGCCTTCAATGCCGGCCTCTGGTACTACCTGAACGAGACCGCCGGTACCGCGGTGGCCAACGAGATCGGCCTGCAGTTCCTGACCGGCTACCTGATCGAGAAGGCGCTGGCGGTCGACAACATCTTCGTCTTCCTGCTGATCATGGGCTACTTCGCGGTGCCCGAGACGGCGCGGCAGCGGGTGCTGATCATCGGCATCCTGGGCGCGATCGCGCTGCGTACGGTGATGATCTTCGCCGGTACCGTGCTGGTCAGCCAGTTCCATTGGCTGCTCTACGTGTTCGGTGCGTTCCTGTTGTTCACCGGCTGGAAGATGTGGTTCGCCGCCGGCCAGGAACCGAGCCTGGACGACAACCCCGCGCTGAAGTTCATGCGCAGGCACCTGCGCATCACCCATGAGTACAACGGCAACCGCCTGCTGGCCGAGAAGAACGGCGTGCGCTGGTTCACCCCGATGTTCGTGGTGCTGGTGCTGATCGCGGTCACCGACGTGATCTTCGCGGTGGACTCGATCCCGGCGATCTTCGCCATCACCACCGACCCGTTCGTGGTGCTGACCTCCAACGTGTTCGCGGTGCTGGGCCTGCGCGCGATGTTCTTCCTGCTGGCCGGCATGGCCGACCGCTTCCACCTGCTGCCGTACGGCCTGGCGGTGATCCTGGGCTTCATCGGCGCCAAGATGCTGCTGATCGACGTGTTCAAGATCCCGGTGCCGGTGTCGCTGGGCGTGGTCGCCGCGATCCTGGTGGTGACGGTGGTGCTCAGCCTGAAGCTGCCGCCCAAGGGCGGGCACAAGGCCTGATCCGCGGGGCACGGCCCCGATTGTCCCGCCGGTGGCACACCGGCGTCCCGACGCGGCGCCCTTGCATTCACTGCAGGGCGCCGCAATCCCGAAAGCCATGGACACTTCCAACACGCCCGCCGCCGGCGATACCCCGGCCACCGACCGCAGCGACCGCCGGCGCGTACTGCGCGCCTTCAACCTGAGCCTGGGCTTCGTGCTGCTGCTGGTGGCGCTATTCGCGCTGCAGCAGACCGGCTGGGACTGGCGGCCGTGGGCAGTGGGCCCGCACGACACCGGTGGCCTGCTGGGCCTGCTCGGCGCGCCACTGCTGCACGGTTCGATCGAACACCTGGCCGCCAACGCGACCGCCCTGCTGATCCTGGGCACCCTGGCCGGCAGCGTCTACCCGAAGGCCACCGTGCGCGCACTGCCGCTGCTGTGGCTGGGGTCGGGTATCGGCGCGTGGATGCTGGGCGAACCCGGCAGCCACCACCTGGGCGCCAGCGGCGTCACCCATGGCCTGATGTTCCTGGTGCTGGGGCTGGGCCTGCTGCGCCGCGACCGCGCCGCCATCGCCGCCGGCATGATCGGCGTGCTGTTCTACGGGGGCATGGTGATGACCGTGCTGCCGCACGAGCCGGGCGTGTCGTGGCAGTCGCACATGGGCGGTGCCGCCGCCGGCGTGATCGCTGCCCTGCTGTTCCGCAATGCCGACCCGCTGGCGCCGCGCAAGCGCTACAGCTGGGAAGACGAGGACGAGGAAGACGACGCCGATGCGCCGCTGGCCGATGCCGAGCTGGAGCCGCCGTCGCCCGGCCAGGTGCCGGTGCTGTGGCAGCCGCGCGAGGGCCGCGACTACGAGGTGGTGGTGCAGCTGCGGCCACGCCCACGGCGCGACCCGTCGTAACCGCGCCTCAGCCGTCGCCACCGGCGGCTGGCGCGTCCCCGTCCACCGCACGCCGGCCCAGCGCCGGATCGTCGGTGAAGAAGGCATCGATCCCGGCCTGCAGATAGGCGCGGATCTCGGCCACCGAGCCCTGCGGATTGCGCGCATTGGCCGCCCCCTGGCGCAGCGCCGGCGGCAGGAACGGGTTTTCCGGCCGGAACGTATAGGCCACCACCTGCAGGCCGGCAGCATGCGCGTCGGCGATCAGCGGCGTGGGCGCGCCGAGCCGGCCCTGCGCGTCGAGCGGCAGCAGGGCACGGCGCTCGACCCCGATCGCATCGGCATAGCCGGCCACCTCGCGCAGGCCTGCCGGCGTGGCCATGCGCGCGTAGGTCAGGTCGCCACCGGCCAGTGCCACGTCGGCCGGCATGGCCTGGGCTTCGCCCAGCAGCTGCAGCAGGCGGATGTTGGATTGCCGGCCGATGCGCGCGCGCAGCTGGCGCAGGTTGGCGGTTTCGAACGACTGCACCAGGATCGGCGCGACATGGGTGTAGGGGTTGCCGCGCAGGGCATCGAGCAGGCGCTCCTCCATCGGCAGGCCGATGCCGCGGAAGTAGCTGCCATGCTTTATCTCCGGCGCCAGCCCGATGCCGCGCCCGCTGCGCCGCGCCTGCTGCACCACGAACGCGATGATCTCCTCCAGCGTGGCGATGCGGAACTCGCCGTCGAACGCGGTACCGCGCAGCTCGGGCAGGCGCTCGCGGGCGCGCAGGGTTTTCAGTTCGGCCAGGGTGAAGTCTTCGCTGAACCAGCCCTCGACGCGCTTGCCGTCGACCAGCTTGGTGGTGCGGCGCGCGGCGAACTCCGGGTGCGCGGCGACGTCGGTGGTGCCGCCGATCTCGTTCTCGTGGCGCGCGACCATCACCCCGTCGCGGGTCATCACCAGGTCCGGCTCGATGTAGTCGGCGCCATCGACGATGGCCTGCGCGTAGGACGCCAGCGTGTGCTCGGGCAGCAGCGCGCTGGCGCCGCGGTGCGCATACACCGAAACCTGCGCGGACGATGGGGCGGGAACGGCGGCCATTGCCGTCGAGGATGCCACGCACAACCCTGCCACCACCGCCATCACCGCTCTGCCGAACACCGCGCGCTCCCGTTGCCGCCATCGAAGGAAGCGGGAGTGTGCGCGGCGGATATGACCGGCATGGGACACGCCCTGCGGCTGCCGGGTTTCATGGCGGCAGCCGGCACCAGCCCCCGGCGCCGGCGTGCAGCCGGCCGGTGATGCCGATGCCGTGCAGGAACGCCTCGTCGTGCGCGGCCACCAGCAGCGTGCCGGGCCATTGCCGCAACATTGCTTCCAGCGCCTGCATCGCCTCCAGGTCGAGGTGGTTGGCCGGTTCGTCCAGCAGCAACAGCTGCGCCGGCGGCTGCGCGTACAGGGCGCAGGCAAGCGCCAGCTTCATGCGCTCGCCGCCGCTGAGCGCGGCAACCGGCTGCCCCGCATGGCCGGCGTCCAGGCCCAGCAACGCCAGCCGGGTGCGCAGCTCGGCCTCGCCGGTCGACGGACCGGCATGGCGCAGCTGCTCCAGCGCCGTGGCCTGCGGCAGCGGCAGGGACAGATGCTGGTCCAGCCAGGCATGCGGCGCGTTCACCTGCACCCTGCCGCCCCGCGCCGGCAGCCGCCCCGCAAGCACCTGCAGCAGCACCGACTTGCCGCTGCCATTGCGGCCGGTGAGCGCCAGCCGCTCGCCCCGCCCCAGCAGCAGATCGATCCGCGCCAGCGGGCCATCGACGAATGGCAGCACCACGTCCTGCAGCATGGCCACGCGGGCGGGCGCGGGGCCGGCGTCGACCGCCGGCAGCAACACCACCGGCGCAGCGGCATCGACCTGCGCCGCCGCCTGCCGCACCTGTTCGTCGAGCCGTGCGCGCTGCTGCTGCTGTTGCAGCTGCGCCTTGCCGGCACTGGCCTGGGCCCGCTGTTTCTGCCGGCCCAGCAGGATCGGCGCCTGGTTGGCGTGCGCGGCCTGGCGGTCGCCGCGCGTGGCGCGGCGCTCGCGTTGTTCCTGCTGTTCGCGCAGCGCCCGTTCGCCCTGGCGGCGTTCGTGGCGCCGCTGCTGCAGCGTGTCCGCGGCCTGGCGCCGCTGTTCGCTGCTGCGCGCCGCGTAGAAGTCGTAGTTGCCGCCATGGCTGCGCAGCCCGAGCGCGGACAGCTCGACGATACGCTGCATGTCGCCCAGCAGTTCGCGGTCATGGCTGACCACCAGCAGGCCGCGCGGCCAGCGCCGCAGCTGTTCGCGCAGCAGCTGCCGCCCGGCCGCGTCAAGATGGTTGCTGGGCTCGTCCAGGACCAGGAAGTCGGCATCGGACAGGAACGCACCGGCCAGCGCCACGCGCATGCGCTGGCCACCGCTGAGCCGGCACGCCGGCATGGCCGCCGACACGCCGTGCAGCTGCATCCGTTCCAGCTCGGCCTGCAGGTGTTCGCGCAGCTGCCAGCGCTCGCCCAGCGCTTCGAAATCGGCGACGTCGCTGCTGCCCTGCTCGATGCGCTGCAGGGCCGCGAGCGCATCGCCCAGGCCGGCCAGGTCGGCGACGCTGGCCCCGGGCGCCACGTCGATCTGCTGCGGCAACCAGGCCACCGGCCCCGAACGCAGGCAGCGCCCGCGGGCAGGCGCCAGGCGACCGGCCAGCAGCCGCGCCAGCACGCTCTTGCCCACGCCATTGCGCCCGACCAGCCCGGTGGGCCGGGCGTCGAAGGTTTCGTCCAGATCGGAAAACAGCAGCCTGCCATCAGGCAGCTGCCAGGAGACGCGTTCAAGCGTCATGAAGGGAGTCGTGGTCATTGCATTCCATCCATGCCCGGATCACCCGGCTGCCGGCGGCAGCGGGACTTCGCGAGGCCTCGCCAGCGCGGGCTGGCAGGGCGGGCATCAATGGCGCATTGGACCGGACTCCTTCGAAAAGCGGGGCCGCCATCGCGACGGCAGGGGCGAAGACTAACCGGCGACGGATGAACGTTTCAACGCCGGTGGCCGGTCACTTGCCGATGCAGAAGCTCGAAAAGATCCGGCCGAGCAGGTCGTCGGCGGTCATGCGGCCGGTGATTTCGCCCAGCGCCTGGTGCGCCAGGCGCAGTTCCTCGGCCGCCAGTTCCAGGTGGTCGTGGCGCAGTTGCGCCTCGGCATCGTCCAGGTGCGCGGCGGCCAGGATGATGGCCTGCACATGGCGCAGGCGCGCGGAGAATTCGCCCTGCTGGCCTTCGCCGCCGGCCCCCTCGCCGGCCAGCTGGCGCAGGCGCGCGTGCAGCTGCTCCAGGCCCTGCCCGCTGGCGGCGGACAACGCGATGCTGTCCGCGTCCGGCGGCTGCGGCCACTGCGGCAGCAGGTCGCATTTGTTGAGTACCCACAGCTGGCGCGTGGCCTGGGCGGCGGCATCGCCGATCGCCTGGCGGCCGGCCTCCGGGTCGCGCGCATCGAGCACCACGATGGCCAGGTCGGCCCGCTGCATCTCCTCGCGGGCGCGCCGCATGCCCTCGCGCTCGATGGCATCGCCACCTTCGCGCAGGCCGGCGGTGTCGACCAGCTCCAGCTCCAGGCCATCGATGCAGATGGTCTCGCGCAGGGTGTCGCGGGTGGTGCCGGCGATATCGGTGACGATGGCGCGCTCGCTGCCGGCCAGGGCGTTGAGCAGCGAGCTCTTGCCGGCGTTGGGCGGACCGATCAGCACCGCATGCAGGCCGTCACGCAGCTTGCGGCCACGCTCGGCATCGACGCGCAGCCGCGCCAGCACCTCGCGCGCCTGGGCGACGCCGGCACGCACCTGCGCCCCGCCCAGCGTATCCAGCGGTTCGTCGGCGAAATCGATGGCGGCCTCGACGTGGATGCGCAGCCGCACCAGCTGTTCGGCCACGTCCTCGACGCGACGCGAGAAAACGCCGTCGAGCGAGCGGCGGGCGGCGCGGGCGGCACGCACGTCGCCGGCGGCGATCAGGTCGGCGATGGCCTCGGCCTGGGCCAGGTCGATTTTGCCGTTGAGGAAGGCGCGCTCGCTGAACTCGCCGGCGCGGGCCTGGCGCGCACCGAGGGCGATGCAGCGCTCCAGCAGCTGGCGCAGGACCACCGGGCTGCCATGGCCCTGCAGTTCCACCACGTCCTCGCCGGTGAAACTGCGCGGTCCGGGGAAGTACAACGCGATGCCGTCGTCGATCACCTCGCCCGCCGCATCGCGGAAGCGTGCGTAGTGGGCGTGGCGCGGCCGCAGTGCGGGGCAACCGAGCCCACGTGCGATCGGCTCCGACAGCGGGCCGGAAAGACGCACGATGCCGACGCCGCCCGCAGCGGCGCCGCTGGCGATGGCGATGATGGTGTCGCGGCGGGCGCTGTCGTTCATGGCTTACAGCTTCTGCAGCTGCGCGCGGGCCTGCGCGGCGCCGCTGCCCTGCGGCTGCAGTTCCAGGTAGGTGAGATAGGCCTGCCTGGCCCGGGGCGCGTCGCCGGCATGGACATACGCATCGCCGAGGTTGAGGTAGGCCACCGCGCGCGAGGGGTCGATCTTCAGTGTGTTCTCCAGCCAGCGCGCCGCTTCCGCGTAGCGTTGCTGGCGGTAGTAGACGAAGCCCAGGTTGTTGGCGGCCTGGGCGAAATCAGGACGCAGCTTCAGCGCCTCGGTGAACTGCGCCACCGCCTCGTCGTAGCGCTTCTCGCGGTACAGCTGCAGGCCGCGGTCGTTGGCCTGCTGGGCGCGCTGGCGATCGGACGCCGGCACCGCCGCCGGCACCACCAGCGTGCTGCTGCCGCCCTGCAGGCCGGCCACCTTCACCGTCGCGTCGATGCCTCCCTGCGCCGCATCGGCGCGGCTGTTGAGCGCGATGGCATCGGCCGAGAGCTGGGTGCTGCCGGCGTTGAGGAACTCCTGGCTGTCCGGTACCTGGAACACGAACTCGCCGCCCTGCGAACCGGGCAGGCTGCCGAACGCCGGCGTCTGCCGCGAGACCGCCGAGACCGCCGGCGCGACGTAGGCCGCCAGTTCGGTGCCGGTGATCAGGCCGTCACCATTGAGGTCGCCCTTGCCCGACAGTGCCTGCAGCAGCACCCAGGTGAACACCGAATGGCCGTTGGGCCCGCTGTCGGCGACCTGCTGGTCGGCGCCACCGGCGGTGAGCATCTGCCGCGCGGTGCGCCGCGCATTCTCGCGCAGGAACGACGACGAGGCCGGGCCGCCGCGGGTCAGCCCCAGGCCGCTGTAGCAGGCATCCATCACGAACAGCACGTGCTTGGCCTGCAGGCTCTCGGCGATGTTCTGCACGTCGGTCATGGCGATCGCATCGGTGGCGAACTCGCGCGGATCCGAATCGACCGGGATGATGTAGCCGAGGTCGCGCCCGGAGGCGAGCTGGCGGGTGGCGCCATGGCCGGCGAAGAACACGAACACGCGGTCGTTCTTCTGCGTGCGGCCATCGGACAGGCGGTCGTGGAACGCGGCCAGGATGTTGTTGCGGGTGGCATCGCGGTTCTTCAGCACGATCACCTGCGAGGAAGGGAAGCCGAACTGGCCGGTCAGGGCATCGGCCACGGCCTGCGCATCACGGCTGGCGTATTCGAGCTTCGGCCACTTCGCGTAGTCGTCGATGCCGATCACGATGGCCCAGGATTTTTCGTAACCGGTGGTGACGGTGGCCGCGTTGCCGGCGTCGCGGCGCGCGCGGCTGACGGAGAAGTCGCGTCCGTTCCAGCCGGCGAACTGGTAGCCGTCGGCGATCAGCCTGTCCAGGATCTGCGGCAGCGCCTTCACCGCGCGGTCGTGGATGTCGTGGAACAGGATGATGCCGCGCTGTTCCTTCTGCACCTGCGCGAGCACGCGCTGCACGATGGACTCCGGCACCGGGTCGGCCCAGTCCATCGAATCGATGTTCCACATGATCGATTTGAGGCCGGCTTCGCCGAGCAGCTGCAGGCCCTCGGCGTTGCGCGCGCCATACGGAAAGCGGAACAGCGGCGCGCGCTCGCCACCGACACGGCGCAGCAGCGCATCGGTGCCCAGCACCTGCTCGCGCAGCGCGTCGCCACTGGTACGCGACAACTGCGCGTGGGTCAGGCTGTGGTTGCCCACCGCATAACCGTCGGCCATCAGCTGGCGGCTGATCCCGGCCATCGCACCCAGCGCCACCGTGCCATCGGCGCCGACCGTACCGATGTTGCGGCCGACCTCGAAGAACACGCCCGGCACGTCGTAGCGCTTGAGGATGGCGCTGATCTCCTCGGTATGAGCCTTGTGCGGGCCATCGTCGAAGGTCAGCACCACGGTCTTGGCCGGCAGGTCGCGGCCGAAGATCTCGCGCTCGCTGTCCTTCATCGACATCGGGTACGGCTCGATCACGCCGTGGTCGCGCAGGATCGCCTCGCGGTCGTAGCGCGTGCGCAGGTGGGCGAGGTAGTCCTCCCACTTCTCGCGCTTGAGCGCGATGGCGCGGGTGCGCTCGAAGCGGCTGAAGATGCGGGTGACTTCCTGGTTGTAGTTGCGCTCGATCTCGTCCAGCGCCTCCAGGTCCTCGCCGATGCGCTGGTGCAGCTTCACCGCCGGCAGCGAGGAGTCGGCACCGACCCGCGCGTGCAGGTCGCGCAGTACCTCGCGGAACGCCAGGCGGTCGGCGTCGAACAGGTCCGGCGCCGATTCGATGTAGTCGAGTACCGCGCCGAGCGTGGCGAACCGCTGCGGGCTGGCGGTGCGCAGCAGCGTATCGAACTGCGCGGCGATCGCGTCGCGCTGCTCCAGTCCCTGGTGGAACAGTTGCTGGCCGATGCGGGTGGAGGTGGCGCGGTCGCGCTCGGCCTGCGTGTCCTCGTCGGCCAGCAGCACGATGATGCGGCGGTGGCTGTCCAGTTGCTTCTGCAGCGCCGCCAGCAGCGGAGCGGCAGCCGGATCGGCCGCCGTGGCCTGGCCGGGTGCCGGCGCCGCCGCGGGAGGCGCGGCGCCCTGTCCCCCTCCGCACCCGCCCAGCAACGCGGCGATCGCGATCGGCAACAGGAAACCGCGCAGGGCTGGAAGACGGGACATGGCAGGCGAAGACAGGCGGGGGCCGGACGATTCTAGTTGAGCCGCGCGTGTACCGCTGGCCCCGCCACAGTCGCGGCAATCCCCGCGGGCGGCGGCGGCGTGCGCCGCACATGCGAAAAGCCCGCCTTGCGGCGGGCTTTCGCGGTTACTTGGCTTCGGCCTTGGCCGGCGGCGTCGGTGCGTCCTCGCCGTGCTTCTTGGTCATCCACCACTGCTGGGCCAGGCTCAGGCCGCCGTTGACCACCCAGTACAGCACCAGGCCGGACGGCATGAAGGCCATCATGACGCCGAACACCAGCGGCATGAACTGCATCATCTTCTGCTGCATCGGGTCCATGCCCGGCGCCGGCGTGAGCTTCTGCGTGAACCACATCACCGCCACGTTGATCACCGGCAGGATGAAGTACGGATCGCGCGCGGTCAGGTCCTGGATCCAGGCGAACCACGGCGCCTGGCGCAGTTCCACCGATTCCACCAGCACCCAGTACAGGGCGAAGAAGATCGGCATCTGGATCAGCAGCGGCAGGCAGCCGCCCATCGGGTTGATCTTTTCCTTCTTGTACAGCTCCATCATCGCGGTCTGGAACTTCTGGCGGTCGTCGCCATAGCGCTCCTTGAGCTGGGCGATGCGCGGCTGGAACTTGCGCATCTTGGCCTGCGACTTGTACTGCGCGTTGGCCAGCGGGAACAGTGCCAGCTTGAGCAGGATCACCAGGCCGATGATCGACCAGCCCCAGTTGCCGACCAGCTTGTGGACCTGGTTCATCACCCAGAACAGGCCCTGGCCGATGATCGCCATCAGCGAGAAACGGCTGTAGTCGACCACGCGCTCCAGGCCGGGCACGTCTTCCTTGGCGATCTGGTTGACCAGCTTCGGTCCGACCCACAGGCGTGCCTGGGTGCTGACCTTCTGGCCCGGGGCCACGGTGAAGCCCGGGCCGCGCGCCTCGATCACGTTGCGCGGGCCGTTCTGCGAAAGCAGGTACAGCGAGGCCTGGTCGGCCTGCGGGATCCACGCGGTGAAGAAGTGGTGCTGCAGCATCGCCACCCAGCCACCGGTGATGGTCTGGTTGAGGTTGCCGTCCTCCAGGTAGTCGGCGAAGGGCCGGCGCTGGTACTTCTTGTCGTTGTCGTACCAGGTGGCGCCGTTGAAGCTGAAGGAATCGGGGTTGGTCATGCTGCGGCTGAGCACCGCCGGCACGCGGTCCAGCTTGCGGAACACATAGCCCTGCCACGGCGTGGTGCCGGCATTGACCACTTCATCCTTGACGCCGATGGCGTAGTCGCCGCGCTTGAAGGTGTAGGTGCGATGGATGCTGACGCCATTGGGGCCGTTCCAGACGAACGGCACCTGCAGCTCGCTCTGGCCATCGGCCAGGGTGTATTCCTTCGCCCCCTGGGTCGGCTGGAAGCCGTTGGCGCCCGGCGCGGCCGAGCCGCCCTGGCCAACCCAGCCGCTGGTGGCGCTGTACGGATGCGCCTTTTCCTCGGTCAGCAGCTGCACCGGCGGGCTGCCGGCGGCCTTGGTCTGCGGGAACTGCAGCAGGTCGGCGTCGAGCACGCTGCGGCCATCGAGCACCAGCTTCAGCACGTCGGTGGTGACGCTCACGCGGCTGGCGGCGGTGGCCGCTTCCATGGCCGGTGCCAGGGCGGCCGGGGCCTGTCCCGGAACCGCCGCCTGCGGAACGTTGCCGGCGGCCGGCGGGGCCAGGTCGGCGTCGTTGGCGGCCGGCACCGCCGGCTGGGTCGCGGCGACGGTGGCCGGGTCCGGCGCGTTCTTCTCGCGGCCCCACTCCATCCACAGCAGCACCGCCACCATCAGCCAGGCGAAAATCAGGAATACACGGGTCTGGTTCATCAGCAGGCAGGCTCGGCTCGACCAGGCAGGGTGCCTGGCGCATTCAAGGAAGAAGAGGGTTCGTTGCCCTCGCGCGGCGGCATTGTGCCGTCAGCGACCACGGCGGGCAATGCGCCGGCACGGCGGAGCAGGCGTTCGAACGCCTCGCGGATCTGCCGGTTGCTGGCAAGTTTGGCCGCCGAGCGGGCGACCACGACGTAGTCACCCCCGGCCATGCCTGCCCGGAGGTGGCGTGTGGCATCGCGCAGCACACGCTTGATACGGTTGCGCCCCACCGCATGCGTATCGACCTTGCGTGACACGGCCAGGCCCAGCCGGGCGGGGGAATCCCCTTTCAGCCAGTGCAGTGTCATCAGCGGGTCGGATACACGGCGGGCGCCGTTGAAGACCGTTGTATATTCGGCACGCGTACGAACCCGCGCAGAGCGAGGAAATCGCTTGCGCGGGTCGGTGCTGCTCACGATCGGAGTTGCATCTGCCGCACGGGGCGGCAACGCAATCAAGCGCTGAGGACTTTGCGGCCCTTGGCGCGGCGACGCGACAGGATCTTGCGGCCGTCAGCGGTCTTCATACGCGCGCGGAAGCCGTGATCGCGCTTGCGCTTGAGGTTGCTGGGTTGGAACGTGCGCTTGGTGGCCATGGGGGCACCTGTATGAATGGGACGGAAAGAACCGGAAATTCTATAGACCCTACCCCCACTGCGTCAAGCCATGTCCGCCTTTCGTGGAGGGATTTCATCCACAGGCTGTGGATGGTTCTGTGAACAAGTCAGGGACAAGCATTCCCGCCCCCGCCGCGCGGTGGTAGTCTGGGCCATCCACTTTCCCCCTATCCGGCACGTGGCCGGGCGGCTTCGCTGCGCCCGTCCCGCGTGCCTTCGACGATTATTCCTGATGGATGCCTGGTCCCGTTGTATCGAACGTCTGGAAGCGGAGTTCCCGCCCGAAGATGTCCACACCTGGTTGAAGCCGTTGCAGGCCGACCACCGCGCCGACAGCATGGTGCTGTACGCCCCGAACGCCTTCATCGTCGACCAGGTGCGCGAGCGCTACCTGGCGCGCATCCAGGAGTTGTTGCGCTATTTCGCCGACATCACCGACGTGCAGCTGGAAATCGGTTCGCGCCCGCGCGCGGTCGAACCGGTGGCCGCCCTGGCCCCGGCCACCAGCATGGCGCCGGCCGCGCCGGTGGTGCCGTTCAACGGCAACCTCGACGCGCACTACACCTTCGCCAACTTCGTCGAGGGCCGCAGCAACCAGCTGGGCCTGGCCGCCGCTTTCCAGGCGGCGCAGAAGCCCGGCGACCGTGCGCACAACCCGCTGCTGCTGTACGGCGGCACCGGCCTGGGCAAGACCCACCTGATGCTGGCCGCCGGCAACGCGATGCGCCAGGCCAACCCGGCCGCACGGGTGCTGTACCTGCGTTCGGAGCAGTTCTTCAGCGCCATGATCCGCGCGCTGCAGGAAAAGACCATGGACCAGTTCAAGCGCCAGTTCCAGCAGGTGGACGCGCTGCTGATCGACGACATCCAGTTCTTTGCCGGCAAGGACCGCACCCAGGAGGAGTTTTTCCACACCTTCAATGCGCTGTTCGACGGCAAGCAGCAGATCATCCTGACCTGCGACCGCTACCCGCGCGAAGTCGAGGGCCTGGAAGCGCGGCTGAAGTCGCGTCTGGCCTGGGGCCTGTCGGTGGCGATCGAACCGCCGGATTTCGAGACCCGCGCGGCCATCGTGCTGGCAAAGGCGCGCGAACGCGGCGCCGAGATTCCCGATGACGTGGCGTTCCTGATCGCCAAGAAGATGCGCTCCAACGTGCGCGACCTGGAAGGCGCGCTCAACACGCTGACCGCGCGCGCCAATTTCACCGGCCGCGCGATCACCACCGAGTTCGCCCAGGAAACCCTGCGCGACCTGCTGCGCGCCCAGCAGCAGGCGATCAGCATCCCCAACATCCAGAAGACCGTGGCCGACTACTACGGCCTGCAGATCAAGGACCTGCTGTCAAAGCGCCGGACCCGTTCGCTGGCGCGCCCGCGCCAGGTGGCGATGGCGCTGACCAAGGAACTGACCGAGCACAGCCTGCCGGAAATCGGTGACGCCTTCGCCGGCCGCGACCACACCACGGTCCTGCATGCCTGCCGCCAGATCCGCACGCTGATGGAGACGGACGGCAAGCTGCGCGAGGACTGGGACAAGCTCATCCGCAAGTTGAGTGAGTGAGTCATCGGGGCACCGGGAACGGCCAGGCAGCAGGGTCGGCAGATGATGCATCGGCGCCATGCAGGCGTCATCGCACAAAACGGTGCATCATTCGGGGGCAGACATTGGGGAAGCTGTGGATAAAAATGCGGTTCCGGATCGGCGCCAGGTTATCCACAACTTTCCCCACCCGTTCCGGGCCAGTAGTACAGAGGGTTTCAACGCAATGAAATCCTTTAAAAACAAATACTTGGGTGTGTTTTAAACCAAATCTGGCTCTACCAGCACCACCAAGCTTTTGATTTAACCCACATCTTTAAAAGCATAGGGGCACGAAACCACATGCGTTTCACACTGCAGCGCGAAGCCTTCCTCAAGCCGTTGGCGCAGGTCGTCAACGTGGTCGAACGCCGTCAGACCCTTCCGGTTCTGGCCAACTTCCTGGTCCAGGTGCAGGGCGGTCAGCTGTCGTTGACCGGTACCGACCTGGAAGTGGAGATGGTTTCCCGCATCGCGGTCGAGGATGCGCAGGACGGCGAAACCACGATTCCGGCACGCAAGCTGTTCGAGATCGTCCGCGCCCTGCCCGACGGCAGCCGCGTGACCGTGTCGCAGACCGGCGAGAAGATCACCGTGCAGGCCGGGCGCAGCCGCTTCACGCTGGCCACGCTGCCGGCAAACGATTTCCCGTCGGTGGATGAAGTCGAGGCCACCGAGCGCGTGGCGGTGCCGGAGTCGGCACTGAAGGAACTGATCGAACGCACCGCATTCGCGATGGCGCAGCAGGACGTGCGTTATTACCTCAACGGCCTGCTGTTCGACCTGCGCGACCAGCTGCTGCGCTGCGTGGCTACCGACGGCCACCGCCTGGCCCTGTGCGAAACCGCGCTGGAGAACAGCACCGGTTCCAAGCGCCAGATCATCGTGCCGCGCAAGGGCGTGACCGAGCTGCAGCGCCTGCTCGAGGGTGGTGACCGCGAGGTGGAGCTGGAAGTCGGCCGCAGCCACGTCCGGGTGAAGCGCGACGATGTCACCTTCACCTCGAAGCTGATCGACGGCCGTTTCCCGGATTACGAAGCGGTTATTCCGATCGGCGCCGACCGCGAAGTGAAGGTGGACCGTGAAACCCTGCGTGCGTCGCTGCAGCGTGCGGCCATCCTGTCCAACGAGAAGTACCGCGGCGTCCGCGTCGAGGTCACTCCGGGCCAGCTGAAGATCAGTGCGCACAATCCCGAGCAGGAAGAAGCGCAGGAAGAGATCGAGGCGGAAACCCAGGTCAGCGACCTGGCCATCGGCTTCAACGTCAACTACCTGCTCGATGCGCTGTCGGCATTGCGCGACGAGCACATCGTCATCCTGCTGCGCGATTCCAACTCCTCGGCCCTGGTGCGCGAAGCCAGCAGCGAAAAATCGCGGCATGTGGTCATGCCGCTGCGTCTGTGACAGTTCTGGTTCCACGTGGAACATAAGCCCGGCACTGCCGGGCTTTTTTTTCCGCCTGGCGATTGCCTGCCCCAAAGGGAGTTCCACGTGGAACTGAACTACACGGGCCCACCTTCGATCCTGGAAGGATCCTGGTCATGACAGCCCGGCTCCGCAGGTTGGCGCCGACTTTCAATCCCACATTGCGTCCCGAGTTTGAAAACGGATTGAATACCGCTCCAACGTTGTTCCTGCGAGCCCTTAGAGCTTTAAATCTGGGAATAAATCAGAAGCTTGGTGGTGATGGTAGGGCTGGATTTCATGTAAAACACAACTATCTCATTGTTTTTAAAGGTAATTTACATACTGAAACCCCTATGGAAAAGCCGGGGAAGAGCCTGTGGATAGCTGTGGGCAAGCGATTTCGGGGCAATACCCAGCAAATTTATCCACAGGATGCCAACGGGCGCCCCACCCTCGACACACAGGATCCGGCGCGGCGGCGTGTGTCGATCCGCGGCGCGGGTCCAGCGCCCGGTTCGACGGGCGGATGCTTTAAGCTGCCGATCCTGCCCCGGATGCAATGCCTGGGCGTTGCTTCTACTCCCGAGCATCAATGCACATCGTCCGTATCTCGCTGAACCGCGTCCGCCGGTTCGATTCCGTGGAACTGGCTCCCCGCCCGGGGATCAACCTGATCACGGGGGACAACGGGGCCGGCAAGACCAGCCTGCTCGAAGCCCTGCACCTGATGGCTTACGGGCGCAGCTTCCGGGGGCGGGTCCGCGATGGACTGGTGCAGAAGGGCGCCGAGGCCCTGGACGTCTTCGTCGAATGGCAGGAACGTGCCGGGGCTGCCAGTGGGGAACGGGTCCGGCGCGCCGGCCTGCGCCATGGCGGGCAGGCCTGGAAAGGCCGTCTTGATGGCGAGGATGTGGCGCAGCTGGGGTCGCTGTGCGCGGCGCTGGCGGTGGTGACCTTCGAGCCCGGCAGCCATGCACTGGTCAGCGGTGGCAGCGAACCGCGCCGGCGCTTCATCGATTGGGGATTGTTCCACGTGGAACCTGACTTTCTTCCCGTGTGGCGCCGTTATACGCGTGCGCTCAAGCAGCGCAACGCCCTGCTCAAGGCCGGGGCGGCGCCACGCCAGCTCGATGCCTGGGATCACGAGCTGGCTGAAGCCGGCGTTCCGTTGACCTCGCGGCGCCAGCAGTACCTGGATCGCCTGCAGGAACGTGCGGTGGCCATCGCCGCGGATCTGGCGCCAGGGCTGCAGTTGCAGGGCCTGGAGCTGCAACCCGGTTGGCGCCGGCACGAGATGTCGCTGGCCGACGCGTTGTTGCTGTCCCGCGAGCGCGACCGCACCGTGGGTCATACCTCGGTGGGGCCACACCGGGCCGACTGGTCGGTGGGCTACGGGGAAATCCCCGGCCGGGATGCGTTGTCGCGCGGCCAGGCCAAGCTCACTGCCCTGGCCTGCCTGCTGGCCCAGGCGGACGATTACGCGGCCCAGCGGGGCGAGTGGCCGGTGATCGCCCTGGACGACCTGGGGGCGGAACTGGACCGGCACCACCAGCAACGCGTACTGCAGCTGCTGGCCGCAACCCCCGCGCAGGTTTTCATTACCGCCACCGAGATCCCCGCGGTCCTTGAAGAACGCCTGCACCCGGCTGCCGTGTTCCACGTGGAACACGGTGCCATCCAGGTCCGCCAATGACGGTTCCGGGTGGGTAATGGCCCGGCTGGTATACTTTCGACGATCCCCTCTTTACTCACGCCCCGACCTCCGGGCCGGCGCGTGACCTGTGGAGCCAACGGCAAGCGCGATGAGCGAAGAACAGAACACTCCGGCCAGCAACGGCAATTACGACGCCAACAGCATCACCGCCCTTGAAGGCCTGGAGGCTGTCCGCAAGCGTCCCGGCATGTACATCGGCGATGTCCACGATGGCACCGGCCTGCACCACATGGTGTTCGAAGTCGTCGACAACTCCATCGACGAAGCGCTGGCCGGCCATGCCGACAACGTGCTGGTGACGATCCATGCCGATGGCTCGGTATCGGTGTCGGACAACGGCCGCGGCATCCCGGTGGGCAAGCACGAGCAGATGAGCCAGAAGCTCGGCCGCGAGGTGTCCGCCGCCGAGGTGGTGATGACGGTCCTGCACGCCGGCGGCAAGTTCGACGACAACAGCTACAAGGTGTCCGGCGGCCTGCATGGCGTGGGCGTCAGCGTGGTCAACGCGCTGTCGGAGAAGCTGATGCTGGATGTGTTCCAGGGCGGTTTCCACTACCAGCAGGAATTCAGCAACGGTGCCGCGGTCGGCCCGCTGAAGCAGCTGGGTACCACGAGCAAGCGCGGTACCACCGTGCGCTTCTGGCCCTCGACCGTGGCCTTCCATGGCAACGTCGAGTTCCATTACGAAATCCTGGCGCGGCGCCTGCGCGAACTCTCGTTCCTCAACTCGGGCGTCAAGGTCATCCTGGCCGACGAACGTGGCGAGGGCCGTCGCGACGATTTCCACTACGAAGGCGGCATCAAGAGCTTCGTCGAACATCTGGCGCAGCTGAAGACCCCGCTGCACCCGAACGTCATCGCGGTCAGCGGCGAGCACAACGGCATCACCGTGGAGGTGGCGCTGCAGTGGACCGATTCCTACCAGGAAACGATGTACTGCTTCACCAACAACATCCCGCAGAAGGACGGCGGCACCCACCTGGCCGGCTTCCGCGGCGCGCTGACCCGCGTGCTGAACAACTACATCGAGCAGAACGGCATCGCCAAGCAGGCCAAGATCAGTCTGACCGGCGACGACATGCGCGAAGGCATGATCGCGGTGCTGTCGGTGAAGGTGCCGGACCCGAGCTTCTCCAGCCAGACCAAGGAAAAGCTGGTCAGCTCCGACGTGCGCCCGGCCGTGGAAAATGCCTTCGGCGCGCGCCTGGAGGAATTCCTGCAGGAGAACCCGAACGAAGCCAAGGCCATCGCCGGCAAGATCGTCGACGCCGCCCGCGCCCGCGAGGCCGCGCGCAAGGCACGCGACCTGACCCGCCGCAAGGGTGCGCTGGATATCGCGGGCCTGCCCGGCAAGCTGGCCGACTGCCAGGAAAAGGATCCGGCGCTGTCGGAACTGTTCATCGTCGAGGGCGACTCGGCAGGCGGCTCGGCCAAGCAGGGCCGCAACCGCAAGAACCAGGCAGTGCTGCCGCTGCGCGGCAAGATCCTCAACGTGGAACGCGCACGCTTCGACCGCATGCTGTCCTCGGACCAGGTCGGTACGCTGATCACCGCGTTGGGTACCGGCATCGGCCGCGATGAGTACAACCCGGACAAGCTGCGCTACCACAAGATCATCATCATGACCGACGCCGACGTCGACGGCGCGCACATCCGCACGCTGCTGCTGACGTTCTTCTACCGGCAGATGCCGGAGCTGATCGAGCGCGGCTACGTCTACATCGGCCTGCCGCCGCTGTACAAGATCAAGCAGGGCAAGACCGAGCTGTACCTGAAGGACGATCCGGCACTGGATGCCTACCTGGCCAACAACGCGGTCGAAAACGCTTCGCTGATCCCGGCCAGCGGCGAACCGCCGATCGAAGGGGTCGCGCTCGAGAAGCTGCTGATGACCTACGCCAGCGCCCAGGACGCGATCGACCGCAACGCCCACCGCTACGATCGCAGCCTGCTCGAAGCCCTGGTCGACTTCACCCCGATGGACCTTGAGCACCTGCGCAACGCCCCCGCCGGCGAAGGCCTGGACGTGCTGGCCAGGCGCCTGAACCAGGGCAGCCTGGGCACGCCGCGTTTCAGCCTGGTCCTGCAGGAGCCCACCGAACAGCGTCCGGCCGCGGTGCTGGTCACGCGTCGCCACATGGGCGAGGAACACATCCAGGTGTTGCCGCTGGCGGCATTCGAATCCGGCGACCTGCGTCCGCTGCACCAGGCGTCGCAGCTGCTGCACGGCCTGATCCGCGAAGGCGCGACCATCAACCGCGGCAACCGTTCGGCCGAGGTCACCGGCTTCGCCCAGGCGCAGGCCTGGCTGATGGAGGAAGCCAAGAAGGGCCGCCAGATCCAGCGCTTCAAGGGTCTGGGCGAAATGAACCCGGAGCAGCTGTGGGACACCACGGTCAACCCCGATACCCGCCGCCTGCTGCAGGTGCGGATCGAGGATGCCGTGGCCGCCGACCAGATCTTCAGCACCCTGATGGGCGACGTGGTCGAACCGCGCCGCGATTTCATCGAGGACAACGCGCTGAAGGTCACCAATCTGGATATCTGACACAATCCGGCAACACGGGCAGGGGCCGCAGCTGGCGCCTGCCCACGACTTCCGCTGCTGCCGCAGGATCACGATGTCCGCACCCCCACCGGTTCCGCTGTCCGTCCCGCCTGCCGCACCCCGCGCGTCCCGCCCGGGTTCGCCACTGCTGGGCTTCGGACTGGATATCCTGCTGGCAGCCTGCATCCTGCTGGGCCTGAGCCTGGTCTGTGGCCTGGCCTGGGGCCTGTGGCGCGGCATCGAGGTCGGCATGGCGCTCGCGCGCGAAGGCGGTGGAGCGCCGGATGCGGCGCAGCTGGGTTCGCAGCTGGGCCAGCCCGGCGCCCTGGCGCAGATGCTGATCGCACTGGTATCCACCGGCCTTGCCGCACTGGTGCTGTATTTCTGGCGTCGGCCGGCCTCGCAGGCCGAACGCGCCGCGTCCCACGCCGCCGCCCGTCGTGGTTCCACCTGGGGCTGGACCCTGCTGGTGGCCGCCGGGGTGTTTGCCGGCAGCAGCCTGATCAGCTGGATCGGCAAGCAGCTCGGCATCGAGCCGGTACCGACCAATCTGCCGCTGATGGAACAGGCATTGGCCCACTACCCCGTGTTCCTGGTGGTTTTCGCGGTGTTCCTGGCGCCGGCCTACGAGGAACTGCTGTTCCGCCGGGTGCTGTTCGGGCGTCTATGGGCGGCGGGCCGGCCGTGGCTGGGGATGGTGCTCAGTGGCGCGGCCTTCGCGTTCATCCATGAGATTCCCGGGACCACCGCCAACGGACTGCCGGAAATCCTGCAGCTGTGGCTGGTCTATGGCGGCATGGGCGTGGCTTTCGCCTGGCTGTACCGGCGCACGGGCACCTTGTGGGCGGCGATCGGCGCGCATACGCTCAACAACGCGATCGCACTGACGGCGCTGGTGTTTTTCGGGCTTCAGTAGGCGCGTCGCGGGTTGACGGAAATTTAAGCCGGGCGCTCGCACACTGGCCGCATGAATGAGGGTAAGTACGCCATGAAACCGCTGCTGTTCGGCGCCGCCATCGCCCTGCTGCTCGGCGCCTGCGCGACCACCACTTCGCCCACCGGGCGCCGTCAGGTCGTGGGCGGGATTTCCCCACAGCAGCTGGACCAGCTCGGTGCGCAGGCCTTCGCCGAAACCAAGGCCAGGCAGACCCTGAGCAGGGACGCGCGCCAGAATGCGTACGTCCAATGCGTGGTCAGCGCGCTGGTCGCCGAGCTGCCGCAACAATACCGGGGCGTACGTTGGGAAACGGCGTTGTTCGTCGAGAAGGAACCCAATGCCTTCGCCCTGCCCGGCGGCAAGGTCGGGGTCAACAGCGGCATCTTCACGGTGGCGAAGAACCAGGACCAGCTGGCCGCGGTGATCGGCCATGAGATCGGCCATGTGATCTCGCGGCACCACGAGGAGCGCCTGACCCGCCAGCAGGGCACGCAGCTGGGCCTGGGCATAATCGGCGCGCTGGCCGGCGCCGCCTACGGCGATACCGCGGCCAGCGCGGTCAACCAGTTCGGTGGCATGGGCGCACAGGGACTGATCCTGTTGCCCGGCTCGCGCACCCAGGAAAGCGAGGCCGATGTGGTCGGCCAGCGGCTGATGGCCCAGGCCGGATTCGATCCCGCCCAGGCCGTGGACCTGTGGCAGAACATGATGGCGGCCGGCGGCGGGCGTCCCCCGCAGTGGCTGTCGACCCACCCGGACCCGACCAACCGGATCCGCGAACTGCAGCGCGATGTGGCCGTGCTGGAACCCGTCTACCGCCAGGCGCGGCAGTCCGGCCGCACACCACGCTGCGGTTGACCCGTGGACATGAGCGTCCGGGGCCCTGGACATTGGTGCAATACAGCATCGGAAGTGATTTCTCCGTCAAAATTTTTCTGTTACGTTTGGCGGCTCTGTCCCCACAGACAGCCCGTCTACAGCCCCGCCCCCCGCGGTTCCATCGAGGTGACCCATGATCTCCCGCAGCCATAAGCAGGCCCTGCTTTCCGTCCTCATCGCGACCGTGCTTGGTGGTGTCGTGGTTGCCGATGCTGCCGCCCAGGCACGCTCGTCCGACCGCGGTGGCGAACGTCGCAGCCGTGGTGCGGCCAAGGCCGAGGTGCTGTATCCGGAGGCAACCCGCCAGGAACCCAATGGCAAGTCGTCCTCGAAGATGAACGGCAAGCTGCAGAAGCTGTTCGCCGCCTACAACAAGGAAGAATACGAGGAGACCCGCAAGCTGGCCGATGAGATCATCGCCGCCGAGGGCGCCAACGAGTACGACAAGGCGGTCGCCAACCAGCTCGCCTCGCAGGCGGCCTACAACCTGGACGACAACGCCGCCGCCAAGCAGTACCTGCAGCAGGCCATCGCCCTGAACCAGCTGGACAACAACGGCCACCTCCAGGCGATGTTGATGCTGGCCCAGCTGCAGCTGCAGGACGAGCAGTACGCCGAAGGCCTGGCCAACCTGGACAAGTACTTCGCCGAGTCCAAGTCGCAGAAGCCCGAAGAACTGGTGATCAAGGGCCAGGCCCTGTACCAGACCGAAAAGTATGCCGAGGCCATTCCGGTGCTGAAGGCGGCCATCGCCGCCTCGCCCGAGCCGAAGGACAGCTGGAACCAGCTGCTGATGGCCTCCTATGCCGAAGCCGGCCAGACCGGCGAAGCGGTCAAGGCCGCCGAAGCGCTGGCCGCCAGGAACCCGGCCGACAAGAAGGCGCAACTGAACCTGGCCAGCATGTACATGCAGGCCGACCAGATGGACAAGGCCGCCGCGGTGATGGACAAGCTGCGTACGGCCGGACAGCTCACCGAAGAGCGCGAGTACAAGCAGCTGTACTCGATCTATGCCAACACCGAGAACAAGGAAAAGGACGTCATTGCGGTGATCAACGAGGGCATGTCCAAGGGCATCCTCAAGCCGGACTACCAGGCATACCTGGCGCTGGCGCAGTCGTACTACTACTCCGACCAGATCCCGCAGGCCATCGAGGCGTGGCAGAAGGCTGCCCCGCTTTCCAAGGATGGCGAGACCTACCTGAATCTGGCGCGTGTACTGCACTCTGAAGGGCGGATTCCCGAGGCCAAGCAGGCGGCCCGGGATGCAAAGGCTAAAGGTGTCAAGAACCCGGCCGATGCAGACAAGATCATCAACCTGAAGTAAGCAGGAATAACGCCTGAACAGCTGCATTTGTGATGCGCAGCCGGTCAGGATTGGTATAAGCTTGGAGGTTCCTGCGGTGTCATGCACCGCTGAATCAGGGGCGTCGGAACAGCGGCGTCCCGGCCCCACTAATGAGCTCTTGGCGCATGACGGAACAACTGGTTTTCCACCACAGGTATGACGGCGAGAAAGAGACGGGTCTGAGCTGGCCCCGCATCGCCGGTATCGCCTTTGTAATCGCACTCCATCTGGCAGCCCTGATGATGCTCCTGATCCCGGCCGTGGCCCCCAAGGCCGCCGCGGAAAAGGAACGCAACGTCATGGTGACGCTGGTCGACGCCCCGCCGCCGCCACCGCCGCCGCCGCCGCCGCCGCCGCCGCAGGACACCCCGCCGCCGCCGGTCAAGAACTTGGCGCCGCCGAAGCCCTCGCCGCTGCCGCCGCCGCCGGAAGCCCCGGTGGTGGACATTCCGGAGCCGCGCCCGACCGACGTGGTGACGCCGCCGTCGCCGCCGTCGCCGCCGGCGCAGGTCACCGACATCCAGGCCAGCGTGGACATCTCGTCCAAGAACATGAACCCGCCGCGTTACCCGCCGGCCGCTTTCCGCGCCGGTATCCAGGGCGAGGTCATCCTCATCATTGATGTCGACGCCAGCGGCAACGTCACCAATGTGTCCGTCGAGAAGTCCAGCCGTAACCGTGATCTCGACCGCGCCGCCATGGATGCGGCACGCAAGTGGAAGTTCAATCCTTCCGTCATCAATGGACAAAAGGCGGCTGGTCGCGTCCGCGTCCCGGTCAACTTTGCGCTGAGCTGATCCCCCGGCGGCCCTCGGCCGCCAGCAGGGAACCGTTCGACTTTAGCTACACCCTTTAACACCACACACAACAAAGGTAAGCGTCATGCTGCAGGAAATCTTCATCGCCGCTGCTGCCGGGGGCAACGCAAACAACGCGCTCTCGCAGATGGGCTTCGAGCATCTGATTCACGAAATGACCTCCAAGCCGGGTGACTTCGCGGTTTCCTGGGTCGTGCTGCTGACCCTGGTCGCGATGTCGGCGATGTCGTGGTACTGGACCGTCATCAACATCTTCCGTTCGACCCGCCTGAAGTCGGCTTCCGACCGCGTGCCGGGCATGTTCTGGGACGCCGCCAATGCCCAGGACGCGATCCGCGCCATGGAAGAGCAGCCGGCTTCGGAGCCGTTCTCGAAGATCGCGCTGGACGCCGCCCAGGCCGCTGCGCACCACCAGCAGGCCGGTGCCGCCGAGACCCTGAGCCGTTCGGAGTTCGTCGACCGCGCCCTGCGCCAGGCCGTCACCCGCGAATCCAACAAGCTGCAGGGCGGCATGATCCTGCTGGCCACCGTCGGCGCGACCGCTCCGTTCGTGGGTCTGCTGGGTACCGTGTGGGGCATCTACGGCGCGCTGATCAAGATCGGTGCCACCGGTTCGGCCTCGATCGACGCCGTTGCCGGCCCGGTGGGTGAAGCGCTGATCATGACCGCCATCGGTCTGTTCGTCGCGATCCCGGCCGTGTTCGCCTTCAACTTCTTCAGCAAGATCAACAGCGCCACCGTCAGCAAGTTCGACACCTTCGCGCACGATCTGCACGACTTCTTCGCCACCGGCTCGCGCGTTCGCTGAGCCGGCAGCAGAGCAGTCCTCGCAACGATATAGACGGAGCCCGTTATGGCTTTCAGTAGTGGTAACAGCGGCGGCCCCATGGCCGACATCAACGTCACGCCCCTCGTGGACGTGATGCTGGTGCTGCTGATCATCTTCATCATCACGGCTCCCCTGATGTCCCACAAGGTCAAGGTCGAGCTGCCCGAGGCCAACCTGTACATCAATCCGGACGACGCTGAGAAGCGTTCGGGCCCGATCACGGTGGCAGTCAAGGAAGACGGTTCGCTCTACTGGAACGATGAGCCGGTGTCGAAGGAGACCCTGGAGTCGCGTTTCGCCACTGCTGCCCAGCAGACGCCGCAGCCCCCGCTCAACCTGCGTGGTGACAAGACCACCAAGATGAGCGTGATCAATGAAGTGACCAAGATCGCGCAGGGCCAGGGCATGCTGGACGTCGGTTTCGTTGCCACCAAAGAAAAGGGGCAATAAGCGATGGCTTTCAGTAGTGGTGGAAACAGGGGCCCCATGGCCGACATCAACGTCACGCCCCTCGTGGACGTGATGCTGGTGCTGCTGATCATCTTCATCGTGACCGCGCCGATCATGACGTACCCGATCGCCGTGGACCTGCCGCAGCGGGTCATCAACCCGCCGCCGCAGCTGCGCGAGCCGCCGCCGCCGATCGATCTGCGTGTGGATGCGAGCAATCAGGTTTACTGGAACAACAGCCCGGTGAACGTGAACGACCTGCAGCAGAAGATGGAAGAAGAAGTACAGAAGGATCCGACCAACCAGCCGGAACTTCGCATCGATGCCAATCCGGATTCCGAGTACGAGGTCATGGCCAAGATCCTGGCCCAGGCCAAGAACGCTCAGATGAAGAAGATCGGTTTCGTGCAGTAACGCAATACCCAAGTCATGACGCGACTGGAAAACGCCCCCGCAAGCCGGGGGCGTTTTTTTTTGCCCTGATGCAGCCGCTACGCCTTTGTCCCGGTTCCGCTACGCACCCGCTACCGGCCCCTGGGCCGACACGGAAGCATCGTGCTGCGGACGGGGGCGTGCATCGTTGCCGGATGAGCCCGCGTGCCCGGACAAGCGGCTCCGCGGCCCGGGCCTGGGGATATGGGCAGGCTCCAATGCACGCTGCGCCGTTCCCGGGATGCCGGTGTCGTGCTCCCGCTGGCTGCCTGTTCTTGTGGGATGGAGGGGCGTTGCGGCTGGATCAGCGCCGTTGGCCGATGATGCGCAGGTAGCTCCTGACCGTCGCATCCAGGCCTTCGTACAGCGCCTCGCCGATCAGGGCGTGGCCGATGGATACTTCCAGTACCTGCGGTACGTGCGCGAGGAAGCGGCCCAGGTTGGCCTGCGACAGGTCGTGGCCGGCGTTGACCCCCAGGCCGGCGGCCTGGGCGCGGCGCGCGGCATCGGCGAACAGTGCCAGCGCGGCATCGGGGGCACCGTTGGCGAAGGCTTCGGCGTAGGGACCGGTATAGAGCTCCACGCGGTCGGCACCGATTGCCGCGGCCATCGCGATGTCGGGGTTGCCAGCGTCGACGAACAGGCTGACCCGGCAACCGCAGCCCTTCAAGGCAGTGATCAGCGGGCGCAGGCGTTCGCCGTCGCGGGCGAAATCGAAACCGTGGTCGGAGGTCAGCTGTCCATCGCCGTCCGGTACCAGGGTGGCCTGCGCCGGGCGCGTCTGCTCGCACAACGGCAGCAGCCCCGGATAGCCCGGGCGTGGTGGCGCGAATGGATTGCCTTCGATGTTGAACTCGACGCCGCGTGCGCGGGTGAGCGTCGAAAGCACATGCACGTCGTCGGCACGGATATGCCGCTGGTCCGGGCGCGGATGCACGGTGATGCCGTGCGCACCGGCATCCAGGCACGCGGCCGCCGCGCGCAGCACGTCGGGGTCGTTGCCGCCGCGCGAATTGCGCAGCACGGCGATCTTGTTGACGTTGACGCTCAGGCAGGTCATGACGGCGGCTGTTCTTCGGGTGCGGGAGAGGACGGCGGAGCCGCCGGCGGTACCGGGGGACGCAACTGGTCGCGCAGGGCCTGCAGCTCGGCCGCGTGCAGCGGCCGAGGCGCCTGCCTGGTGGTGCTGCCGAAGCGTGCCGCGTACAACCCCTTCATCCACAGCAGGAACAGCAGCAGCGCGGCCAGCAACGACAGCAGCATCAGGCCGCTGTGCGTGGTCGTGATGGAAACGGTGAAGGCGCCCAGCGCGAGCAGCAGCGACAGCCAGTACATGACGATCTCCCGGTGGAGGCGCCCAGTGTAGCGGCCCGCCCGGGGCCGGTTCCATGGCGCCGGGCGCTACAGCAGCGGCGAAGCGAGGCGGGCGAATGCCTCGGGCAGGCGCTGGCGCCACAGTGGGCGATGGCGGTCGGGCAACACCGGCGTGGCGCGCTCGAACTCCTGTGCAAGGATCGCATCCAGCTGCGCGGTCAGCCGGCGGTCGTGGTAGAGCATGGACAGTTCGAAGTTCAGGCGGAAGCTGCGGTGGTCGAAGTTGGCGCTGCCGACGATGCAGGTGTCGTCGTCGGCGATGAATGCCTTGGTATGCAGCATGCGTGGACCGTACTCGTAGATCTTGACCCCGGCCTGCAGCAGCTCGTCGTAATAGGAGCGGCCAGCCAGGGTGACGAACAGCGAATCGCTGCGCCGTGGGACCAGCAGGCGCGTGTCCAGCCCGCCGAGCGCGGCCGAGGTCAGCGCCATCCGCGCGGCCTCGCCGGGGACGAAGTACGGTGTCACCAGCCACACCCGGCGCGACGCCTCGTGGATTGCCGCCACGTGCATGCGATGGATCGCCTCCCACGACGAATCCGGACCGGACACAAGCACTTGTGCCTGCACCGTGCCGTCGTCACGGACGGGACCATCGGACGGGAACAGGTCCTCCCGGTCGAAGTTGTCCATGCCCTGCCCGCTTGCGTAGATCCAGTCCTCCAGGAACACCAGCTGCAGGCTGCGTACGACATGTCCGCTCAGGCGGGTATGCAGGTCGCGATAGGCGTTGGGGTTGCGGCTTTCGTCCTCCTCATCGGTGATGTTGATGCCGCCGGTGAAGGCGACCGTGCCATCGATCACCACCAGCTTGCGGTGCGTGCGCAGGTTCAGCCACGGCCGCTGGAACGGTTTGAGCAGCTGCCGCGGATGGAACCACACCACCTCGCCACCGGCATCGACCAGCGGTTGCAGGAAGCTGCACCGGATCCGCGACGAACCGACCGCGTCGAGCAGCAGCCGTACCTTCACCCCTGCTTTTGCGCGTTCGGCCAGCGCGTCGCGCAGGGCGGTACCGGCGTGGTCGGGTTCGAAGATGTAGTACTCCAGGTTCACGTGGCGCCGCGCCGTGGCGACCGCCGCCAGGATCGCGGCGTAGGTCGCCGCGCCGTCGACCAGCCAGTCCACCGCGGTGGCGGTGCTGGGCGGCAGCCCGGTGGTTGCCTGGCCGATGCGCGCCAGCTCGGTGCAGTGCAGGTCGGCCGGGCAGACCACGTTGTAGGCCTCCATGCCCTCGCGCGAACGCCCGCGGCGCAGGCGCTGGCGCACGATCTTCTGCGGTCCGATCAGGTAGAACACGAACAACCCGATGTAGGGCAGCGCCGCCAGCGACAGGATCCAGCTCAGCGTCGCCACCGGCTCGCGCTTCTGCAGCACGATGTAGCCGGCCAGCAGCACCAGGTACACGACATAGGCCGCCGCCAGGATCTGGGCCGCGTGCGGAATGGAGGACACGCCGGTCCAGAGATGGTGCAGGGCTTCGCGCATGCCGCGATTCTAGCCATGGGCGGTGCATGGCGCGCGATGGCGAAGGCGCCCCGGCGGCCAGCATGAACGCCGCGTCGCTGCATCTGCGACGCCGCCGCGCTAGCGTAGGCCGATGCCGACCGTGATCAAGGGCCGCGGTGCCGCCAGCCACCTGCCCGGCCGTTTCGAAACCACCACCACCGATGCCGTCGACGATGGCTGGCAGGCCGACGACACCGAAGAGTTCGCCGCGCCGCGGCTGCGCACCGACGTGCGCGCGGAAACTGCACGCAGCATCATCAGTCGCAACAATTCCCCGGACGTCGGCTTCGAGCAGTCGGTGAACCCCTACCGGGGGTGCGAGCACGGCTGCTCGTACTGCTTCGCGCGGCCCACCCACGCCTACCTGAACCTGTCCCCGGGGCTGGATTTCGAGACCCGGATCTTCGCCAAGACCAATGCCGCCGAACTGCTGCGCCGGGAGCTGGCCAGGCCCGGGTATGTGGTCAAGCCGATCGCGCTGGGCATCAACACCGATGCCTACCAGCCGATCGAACGCCGGCTGGGCATCACCCGGCAGCTGATCGAAGTGATGCTGGAGACCCGCCACCCGTTCTCGCTGATCACCAAGAACGCGCTGGTCGAGCGCGACATCGACCTGCTGGCGCCGCTGGCCGCGCAGCGCCTGGTCAGCGTGCATTTCTCGGTGACGTCGCTGGACCCGCACCTGTCGGCCAGGCTGGAGCCGCGCGCCTCCGCGCCGCATGCGCGGCTGCGTGCGATGCGGCGGCTGCACGACGCGGGCATCCCGGTCGGGGTGATGGTTGCGCCGGTGATCCCGTGGATCAACGACGCCGAACTGGAAGCAGTGCTGGAAGCGGCGCGCGATGCGGGCGCGCGCAGCGCCGGCTATGTGCTGCTGCGCCTGCCGCATGAAGTGGCGCCGCTGTTCCGCGACTGGCTGCAGGCGCACCACCCGCAGCGTGCCGGGCACGTGATGAGCACCATCAACCAGCTGCGCGGCGGCAAGGATTACGACAGCCAGTTCGGCAGGCGCATGCGCGGCGAAGGCATCTACGCGCAGCTGCTGTCGCGGCGCTTCGCGCTGGCCAGCAGGCGCCTGGGCTTCAACGCCTCGCGCGAGCAGTGGCCGTGGCTGGACTGCAGCCGTTTCGTGCCGCCGGTACCACCGAAGAAGGCCTCGCCGCAGGGCGAGCTGTTCTGATCCGCCGCCGCTGCGCTGCGCCCGGCCATGACCCGGCGGGGCGCGGCGGCGGCGCGCCCCCAGGTCGCAGGCGGCTCAGCCCTGCGCGTCGTGCTCGCGGTGGTAACGGGTGGCCTCGGCCACCTCGTTGCGCGAGCCCAGGAACACCGGCACGCGCTGGTGCAGCTGTTCGGGCTGGATGTCGAGGATGCGGCGACGGCCGTCGGTGGCGGCACCGCCGGCCTGCTCGACCAGCATCGACATCGGGTTGGCCTCGTACATCAGCCGCAGCTTGCCCGGCTTGGACGGGTCCTTCCGGTCCCACGGATAGATGAAGATGCCGCCGCGGGTGAGGATGCGATGCACGTCGGCCACCATCGAGGCGATCCAGCGCATGTTGAAGTCCTTGCCACGCACGCCCTCGCGTCCGGCCAGCAGGTCGGCCACGTAGCCCTGCATCGGCGCTTCCCAATGGCGCTGGTTGGACATGTTGATGGCGAACTCGCGGGTGTCGGCCGGCACCTGCATGCCGCGCTGGGTGAGCACGAACTCGCCGGTCTCGCGGTCCAGGGTGAAGGCATGGGTGCCATGGCCGACGGTGAGCACCAGCATCGTGCTCGGCCCGTAGATGCAGTAGCCGGCCGCGACCTGCTGCACGCCCGGCTGCAGGAAGTGCGTGTCGCCGGGCTGTTCCACGCCCGGCGGCGCGCGCAGCACCGAAAAGATGGTGCCCACCGATACGTTCACGTCGATGTTGGAGCTGCCGTCCAGCGGATCGAACAGCAGCAGGAAGTCGCCCTGCGGATACTCCGACGGCACCGGCTGGCTGTGGTCCATCTCCTCCGACGCGCAGGCGGCCAGGTGGCCACCCCAGGCGTTGGCCTCGAGCAGGATCTCGTTGGAGATCACGTCCAGCTTCTTCTGCGCCTCGCCCTGCACGTTGCCGGTACCGGCGTCGCCGAGCACGCCGCCCAGCGCGCCCTTGCTCACCGCGATCGAGATGCTGGTGCAGGCGCGGGCCACCACCGCCACCAGCTGGCGCAGGTCGGCGTTGATGCGCCGGGCATGCTGCTCTTCGATCAGGAAGCGGGTCAGCGACGTGCGGGACATGGTCAGGAGCTACCTTCAGACGAAAGGAGCGCTATTGTCGCGGGTTGTCCCTGCTTTTACGAGGTCATGGACAGGTCCTGTCCTGGCAGGGCATGGCGGCGGCCACGCGATGTCGTCCCTGGAGACCGGCGCGCGCCGTCGGGGCCTGCCGGTACTGGCTTAAAATGGGCATTCCGGAGGGAGGGGACATGGACTGGGAGCAGGCAACGCAGAGTCTGCCCGCGGCGCTCGGCATCGGCCTGCTGATCGGCGCCGTGCGCGAGCGCCAGCATGGCAATGCCACCACGCTGCAGGCAGGAGTGCGTACCCACGCCCTGCTGGCGTTGATGGGGACCGTGGGCATCGCCTTCGGACAGGCGGTATTCCTGGTCGTGCTGCTGGCGGCCGCCCTGCTGGCGTGGAGCAGTTACCGGATCACCGCGCGCGCCGACCCGGGCCTGACCGGCGAGATCGCGCTGCTGCTCACCGTACTGCTCGGCGGGCTCGCGTTCGACGCGCCGGAACTGGCGGCGGCGCTCGGGGTGGTGGTGGCCATCCTGCTGTGGGCCAAGGCGCCGCTGGCACGGCTGAGCCGCGATGTGATCAGCGACCAGGAGATGCGCGACGCGTTGCTGCTCGCCGCGAGTGCATTGGTGGTGCTGCCACTGCTGCCGGACGAGGCGATCGACCCCTGGGGCGTGCTGGTGCCGTCCAAGTTGTGGCAGATCGTGGTGCTGGTGATGGGGGTGGGCATGCTCGGCCACCTGGCGTTGCGGATGGTCGGCGCGCGCTGGGGGTTGCCGATGGCGGGCTTCTTCTCGGGCTTCGCCTCGTCGACCGCGGCGGTGGCCGGCTTCGGCCGCGGCAGCAGGGTGGCGGCCGTGCTGGTGGGTCCGTCGGCGTCGGCGGCGTTGTTGGCCAACCTGGCCTCGTTGATGCTGTTCGCGGCGGTGATCGGCACCACGTCGCCGGCGCTGCTGCGCGCCAGCGCCTGGCCGCTGCTGGCCGCCGCGCTGGCACTGCTGGCGTTCTCGCTGCTGGGCCTGCGCCACGTCAAGGAAGAGGCGGTGCCGCGTACCGCCACCGCCAAGGCACTGCGCCTCGGCCATGCGGTGATGATCGCGCTGGTGATCGCCGCCGTGCTGCTGGTGTCCGAATGGCTGCGCCAGGTGTTCGGCCAGGCCGGGGCGCTGGTGGGCGCGACCATTGCCGCTCTTGGCGAACTGCACGCAGCCGCGGCCGGCATCGCCAGCCTGAACGCGTCCGGCGGCCTGCAGCTGGACGCGGCGCGCTGGGGCGTGGTGGCGCTGCTGGCTTCGGCCTCGCTGGCCAAGTCGGTGCTGGCGTTCGCCAGCGGCGGGCCGCGTTACGGTGTCGCCGTCGGCGCGGGGCTGGCGGCGATGGTGGCCGGCGCGGCGGCCACGACCTGGCTGGTACCTGCCTGAGCCGACGCAGCCGGGCATGAAAAAGCCCGGCCGTGGCCGGGCTTTACCGGATCCTGGCGTCGGCCGCGGATCAACCGCGGCTGACGTCGTAGACCGCCTTGGCCACGTAGTCCAGGTTCTTCTGGCTGAGCGCGGCCACGCAGATGCGGCCGGTGCCGACGGCATAGATGCCGAACTCGTCGCGCAGCCGGTCCACCTGCGCCTTGCTCAGGCCCGAATAGGAGAACATGCCGGCCTGCTGCTGGATGAAGCCGAACTCCGGCGCGCCCAGGGCGGCCAGCTTCTGCACCATGCCGGCGCGCAGGGCGTGGATGCGCTCGCGCATCGCGGTCAGCTCGGCGCCCCACATGCCGCGCAGCTCGGCGCTGTCCAGCACGCCGGCCACCAGCGCGGCGCCGTGGGTGGACGGGCTGGAGTAGATGGTGCGGATGATGCGCTTGACCTGCGACTGCACGGCCCTGGTCGAGGCCGCATCCGGGCCGACCACCGACAGCGCGCCGACGCGCTCGCCGTACAGCGAGAACGACTTGGAGTACGAGTTGGCGACGATGAAGCTGTCGATCCCGGCCTCGGCGATGATGCGCACGGCCTGGCCGTCCTGCTCGATGCCCTTGTCGAAGCCCTGGTAGGCCATGTCGATGAAGGGGAACAGCTGGCGGTCCTTGAGCAGCGCGGCGACCTGCTGCCACTGCGCGGTGTCCAGGTCGGCACCGGTCGGGTTGTGGCAGCAGGCATGCAGCAGCACCACGGTGCCGGGCTGCAGCTTCTGCAGGTCGGCGATCATGCCGGCGAAATCCAGGCCGTGGCTGGCGTTGTCGAAGTAGGTGTAATCGACCACCTCGAAGCCGGCGGCACCGAACACCGCGCGGTGGTTTTCCCAGCTCGGGTTGCTGATGGCCACGGTGGCGTGCGGCAGCAGCTTGTGCAGCAGGTCCGCGCCCACGCGCAGCGCGCCGCTGCCGCCGATGGTCTGCGCAGTGGCGACGCGGCCGCTGGCGATCAGTTCCGAACCCTCGCCGAACACCAGTTTCTGCGTGGCCTGGGTGTAGGCCGGCATGCCGTCGATCGGCAGGTAGCCGCGCGGCTTGGCCTCGGCGGCGAGCTGCTGTTCGATCAGCTGCACGGCGCGCAGCAACGGGATGCGGCCGTCTTCGTCGTAATAGATGCCGACGCCAAGATTGACCTTGGTCGGGCGCGGATCGGCGTTGTAGGCCTCGGTCAGACCCAGGATCGGGTCGCCAGGAACCTGTTCCACGTTTGCAAAGAAGGACACGGCGGTACTCGTCACGGTGGCGGGAGGGGGAACTTCGGGACGACCGCGCAGCGCGGTCAAACCGCCCCATCCTAACAGGGCCGGGGGCGCTTGGCCGCAGGGGGTTTCAGGCGGAACCGTCGCGCACGGTCCACCGCTTGGCGGCGATCGGCGATGATGCCGGCATGAAGCGACGCAGGCGGTGGTTCCCGGTGATGGAAGTGGCAGCGGCGCTGCCGGTGGTGGCGCTGGCGGCGCCGGCCCCGGCGACCCTGGACGCGGTGCAGGTACAGGCGGCGCGGGTGCATGCGGTGGACGATTTCGACCTGCCCGCGTCGATCACCACCCAGGACGTGGACGCCCATGGCAATGGCCGCGGCGCGCTGGTGTCCGAGGCCCTGGGCGGGGTGCCGGGCCTGCTGGCGCGCGAGCGGCAGAACCTGGCGCAGGACACCCAGCTGTCGATCCGTGGCTTCGGTGCGCGCTCCACCTTCGGCGTGCGCGGCGTACGGCTGCTGGTGGACGGGGTGCCGGCGACCATGCCCGACGGCCAGGGCCAGCTGTCGCACTTCAACCTGCTTGGCGCCGAACGCATCGACGTGCTGCGCGGGCCGTTCTCGGCGCTGTACGGCAACTCCTCCGGCGGCGTGGTGCAGCTGTGGAGCGCCGATGGCCAGGCGGGCGACCCCTGGCGGCTGCGTGCCAGTGCCGGCAGCGACAACAGCCGCAGCCTGGGCCTGCAGCTGCGGGGCCTGGCCGGTGCCATGCGCTACAATGTCGCCGCCAGCGACTACCGCACCGACGGCTGGCGCCGGCACAGTGCGGCGCGGCGGCAATCGCTCAACGCCCGGCTCGGGTTCGAGATTGCGCCGGGCCAGCGCCTGGACCTGCTGTTCAACGTGCTCGATGCGCCGCGCGCGCAGGATCCACTGGGCCTGGACCGCACGCAGGTGCGCGAGGACCCGCGCCAGGCCACTGCCGTCGCCTCCCTGTACGACACCCGCAAGTCGGTGCGGCAGGCGCAGGCCGGCGCGGTGTACACGCTGCAGCGCAGCCGCCAGACCTGGCGGCTGATGGCCTATGCCGGGCAGCGCACCGTGGCGCAGTTCCTGGCCATCCCGCCCGCGGCGCAGGCCAATGCGCTGCATGCCGGCGGGGTGATCGACCTGGACGGTGGTTACGGCGGCGTGGATGCACGCTGGGCCTGGCACGGCACCCTGGCCGCGCGCCCGCTGGAACTGGTGATCGGCGCCAACGCCGACCGTCAGCGGCAGCACCGCAGCGGCCACGAGAACTTCGTCGGCGACGTGCTGGGCGTTCGCGGCCGGCTGCGTCGCGACCAGCGCGACCGGGTCGGCAACGCCGATTCGTTCGCGCAGGCCTGGTGGCAGTTCGCACCGCGCTGGTCGCTGCTGGCCGGGGCGCGCCACAGCCGGGTGGACTTCCGCTCCGACGACCGTTACATCGCTGCCGGCAACCCGGACGACAGTGGCCGCCGCCAGTACACCGCCACCACCCCGGTGGCGGGGCTGGTGTTCCGCGCCGGCCAGGACCTGCGCCTGTACGCATCGGCCGGGCGCGGTTTCGAAACGCCGACCTTCAACGAGCTGGGCTATCGCGCCGATGGCGGTGCCGGGCTGGCGCTGGACCTGTCGCCGGCCACCAGCCGCACCCTCGAACTCGGCGCCAAGTGGCGCACCCAGGCCGGCACCCGGCTGGACCTGGCGCTGTTCCACACCGATACCGACGACGAACTGGCGGTCGCCAGCAACAGCGGCGGCCGCAGCAGTTACCGCAACATCGGCGCCACCCGCCGCCGCGGCATGGAACTGGGCTGGCGGCAGCCGATCGGCGAGGCCCAGCACCTGCAGCTGGCATGGACGTGGCTGCAGGCCAGTGTGCGCGAGGGCTACCTGACCTGCTCGGGCCTGCCGGCGCCGTGCACCGCGCCGCGCAATCCAGTGGCACCCGGCACCGCGCTGCCGGGGGTGCCGCGCCAGCTGTTGCAGGCGCGCTGGGACTGGCGGCCGGATCGCTGGCAGCTGGCCGCCGAGACCGTGGCCGCGGGCGCGACCACAAGCACCGACCTGGGCGACGGACGCGCGCCGGGCTACGCACTCGTGAACCTGGAAGCGGCCCGCCAGTGGCATACCGCGAGCGGCCCGCTGCGCCTGTTCGCGCGCGTGGACAACGTACTGGACCGGCGCTACATCGGTTCGGTCATCGTCAACGACGGCAACCGCCGCTACTACGAACCCGGCCCGGACCGCGGCTGGACCCTGGGCCTGGAATGGCAGTGGTCACCACACTGAGGTGGCGATGCACGGCCGCCGCGCCCACGGGAGGGGAAGCGGGCGACGGCGGCCGTGCATGGACGGTCAGGCGCTCATGTCCAGGACCACGCGCCCTTCGATCTGGCCGGCGCGCATGCGCGCGAACACCGCGTTGATGTTGTCCAGCGTATCGGTGGAGACGGTCGCGGCGACCTTGCCGTCGGCCGCGAACTGCAGCGACTCCTGCAGGTCCAGGCGGGTGCCGACGATGGAGCCGCGCACGGTGATGCCGTTGAGCACCATGCCGAAGATGTCCAGCGGGAAGTCGCCGGGCGGCAGGCCGTTGAGCGACACCGTGCCGCCGCGCCGGACCATGCCCAGCGCCTGCGCGAACGCCTTGGGCGATACCGCGGTGACCAGCGCGCCATGGGCGCCGCCGATCTCCTTTTTCAGGAATGCCGCCGGGTCGGTGGCGCGGGCGTCGACGGTGACCGTCGCGCCGAGCCGGCGCGCCAGTGCCAGCTTGCCCTCGTCCACGTCCACCGCCGCCACGTTCAGGCCCATCGCCCGCGCGTACTGCACGGCCATGTGGCCGAGCCCGCCGATGCCCGAGATCACCACCCAGTCGCCGGGCTTGGTGTCGGTGACCTTCAGCCCCTTGTAGACGGTCACCCCGGCGCACAGCACCGGTGCGATCTCGACGAAGCCCACGCTGTCGGGCAGGTGGCCGACGTAATCGGCGTTGGCCAGCGCGTACTGGGCGAACCCGCCATTGACCGAGTAGCCGGTGTTGCGCTGGCTTTCGCACAGCGTTTCCCAGCCGCCGAGGCAGTGTTCGCAATGGCCGCAGGCCGAGTACAGCCAGGGAATGCCGACGCGGTCGCCCTCGCGGACGTGGTGCACGCCCTCGCCCACCGCGACCACGTGGCCGACGCCTTCGTGGCCGGGAATGAACGGCGGCTCCGGCTTCACCGGCCAGTCGCCCTCGGCGGCGTGCAGGTCGGTGTGGCAGACGCCGCACGCTTCGATCTTCACCAGAATGTCACCGGCCGCCGGGCGCGGTACCGGTACTTCCTCGATGACCAGCGGCTGGCCGAATGCACGCACCACCGCGGCCTTCATTGTCCTGTCCATACGCGATCTCCGTGGGGGAACGCGCCTACTCTCGCGCCGTCCGCGTGCCGCCGCATTGATCGTGATCACGCCCTGGAAGCAACGGCGCGGTGGCCGACGGACGGTCGCCGGTTCAGCCGGCCAGCAGTGCCGCCTCGCGCGCCAGGCGTTCGATCCCGGCCCAGTTGCGCGCCGCCAGCAGATCGCGCGTGGTCAGCCACGAGCCGCCGACGCACAGCACGTTGGGCAGGTGCAGGAACTGCGCGGCGGTCTGTACGCCGATGCCGCCGGTCGGGCAGAACCGCACGTCGCCGAACGGGCCGTTCCACGCCGCCAGCATCGCCGTGCCGCCGGCCTGTACCGCGGGGAAGAACTTGAACGTGTCCAGCCCCTGCTCCAGCCCGCGCATCAGGTCCGATGCAGTGGCCACGCCCGGCAGGAACGGCAGGTCGGTATCGCGCGCGGCGGCATACAGCCGGTCGGTGGCGCCCGGCGAGACCGCGAAGCGGCCACCGGCGGCCTTGACCTGCGCCATCTGCCGCGCGTCGAGCACGGTACCGGCACCGATCACCGCGTCGGGCACCGCTTCGGCCATCGCCCTGATCGCGTCCATGGCAGTGGCCGTGCGCAGGGTCACTTCGATCACCGGCAGGCCGCCGCGGAACAGTGCCTGCACCACCTGCACGGCATCGTCGATGGACCCGGGGGTGAACACCGGGATCACCGGTGCCAGTTTCAGGACAGCGCGCACGCGCGGATCAGCGCCGGACATCGAATTTTCCTTCGCCCACCAGGGCCATGACGTCGGCGACGCCGACCGGGTTGAAATCGCCGGGAATGGAATGCTTCAGGCAGCCGGCGGCCAGGCCGAAGCGGATCGTGGCGTCGGCGTCGAAGCCCTCGATCAGGCCATGCAGCACGCCGGCGGCGAACGCGTCGCCGCCGCCGATGCGGTCGACGATGCCGGTCAGTTCCGCATCCGGCGCGACCGCGCGGGTGCCGTCGCGGCCGAGCAGCATCGCGCCGAGTGAGTGGTGGCCGGCGCTGTGCGCGGTGCGCTGGGTGCAGGCCATGTACTGCAGCCGCGGGAATGCGGCGAATGCCAGCGCCGCGGCCGCGTCCACGCGCGCCCGTGCGTCGGCCTGCGCGAACTGCCCGCCCAGCACCACGCCGATGTCGCGGTAGTCGGCGAACACGATATGCGCGCAGTCGAACAGATCATGCAGGATCGCCCTGGCGTCACCGCCCCAGCGCTCCCACAGCTTCGGCCGGAAATTGCCGTCGAACGACACCTTGATGCCCGCCGCGCAGGCCGCGCGCGCAGCCGCCAGGGTGGCCTGCGCCGCCTCGGCGCCGAGCGCCGGGCTGACGCCGGACAGGTGCAGCCACTGTGCGCCGCGCAGCAGCGCCGGCCAGTCGTAGCTGTCGGCGCGCGCGCTGGCGAAGGCCGAATCGGCGCGGTCGTAGACCACCTCGCTGGGCCGGTGCCCGGCGCCGGTAGTCAGGAAATACAGGCCCATGCGGCCGTCGCCGCGCCGCACCCGCGTGGTATCCAGCCCGTGCCGGCGCAGCTCGCCGCCGACCGCCGCGCCCAGCGGGTTGTCGGCGACCACGCTGACCATCGCCACGTCATGGCCGAAGTGCGCCAGCGAGACGCCGACGTTGGCCTCGGCGCCACCGCAATGCACCTCCAGCGCCGGGGTCTGCAGCAGCAGCTGGTGGCCGGGGGCGCCGAGCCGCAGCAGCAGCTCGCCGAAACAGACAACACGGGGGGAACTCATCGGGACTCCTGTCGCGGTCTACACGGGCGGGAATGATGGCACGATAGTTTGACCATCGGTGTCATACACGCCGAAATGTCCCTTGTCCCTGTCGATATCGGCGCCGTAATGTCCCAAAGACAAGGGGTTGCGGGCATTTCCCCGCCTGTTGCAGTGCAAGATGCTCCCTCCCGGAGCTCCTGCTACTTTCGGTTTTGACCAGCGGTGTCATATGCCTTTGGCACTACAGGAATCGCCGCTTCGCATGTAAACCTTTGGAGAGGGGGAAACACATGTATCCACACAGCAAGCAGAAAAAGACACCGGTTACCTTGCTCGCATTGTCGATCGCGCTGGCGCTGCAGGCCGGCGCCGCCGCCGCCCAGGACGCAGGCGCCGCCGCCACCGAACTGGACACGGTGACCGTCACCGGCTACCGCGCCAGTGTCGAGAAGGCGCTGGACATCAAGCGCGGCGAAGCCGGCATGGTCGACGCCGTGGTCGCCGAGGACATCGGCAAGTTCCCCGACAGCAACCTGGCCGAATCGCTGCAGCGCATCCCCGGCGTGGTCATCACCCGCGATGGCGGCGAAGGCCGCCAGATCACCGTGCGCGGGCTGGGTCCGGATTTCACCCGCGTGCGCATCAACGGCATGGAAGCGCTGAGCACCGTCGGCAGCAGCGACGGCCAGGGCGGCACCAACCGCAGCCGCGGCTTCGATTTCAACGTATTCGCCTCGGACCTGTTCTCGCAGCTGATCGCGCGCAAGACCGCCTCGGCCGATGTCGAGGAAGGCTCGCTCGGCGCCACCGTGGACCTGCGCACCGCACGGCCGTTCGACTATGACGGCTTCACCCTCGTGACCAACGTGCAGACCGCCTACAACGACGCCTCGCAGGCGGCGATGCCGCGTTTCGCCGGCCTGATCGCCAACAGCTGGGCCGACGGCAAGATCGGCGCGCTGCTGTCGGTGGCGTACTCCGAGCGCGAGACCGTGGAGGAAGGCACCGGCACCGTGCGCTGGGCCGGCGGCACCACCAATGGCGGCTTCAATCCGAACTCCGCGTTCAAGGAGGCGTTGAAGTCCGACGTCTATGCGCCGCGGTTCCCCCGCTACACGCTGATGGAGCACGACCAGAAGCGCCTGGGCGTGACTGGCTCGCTGCAGTTCAAGCCCAGCGACCGCACCACCTTCAGCCTCGATGCGCTGTACTCGAAGATCGACGCCGAGCGCGACGAGAAGTACATCGAGGCCAATGGCCTGAGCAAGTCCGACGCACTGGGCAAGCGGGAAATCCTGGTCAATGCCGGCGAGGTGCGCAACGGCGCCCTGGTCTACGCGCAGATGGACAACGTCGATATCCGCGCCGAGAACCGCCACGACGAATGGAGCACGGATTTCTACCAGGTCAGCCTCGACGGCGAGCACAGGCTGACCGACAGCTTCACCCTCAGCGGCAGGGTCGGCACCTCGCGGTCCAAGCATGACAACCCGGTCCAGGCGACCATCATGATGGACAAGCTCAACGTCAAGGGCTACAGCTACGACTACCGTGGCAACGCCAACAAGCCGGTGTTCAACTACGGTGTCAGCCCGACCGATCCGAACGGCTGGACCCTGTCCACGATCCGCCTGCGCCAGAACTACGTGACCAACGAGTTCCACAACGGCGAGCTGGATTTCTCGTGGGTCATCGGCCCTTCGTTCACCCTGAGCGGCGGCGTGCAGGGCAAGAACTACAGCTTCGATTCGATGGAGCGCCGGCGTGTCGGCAACGAGACCGCGGTGCCGAACTTCAGCACCGGCAACAAGATCGTGCCTGCCGACATGACCGAGCTGGCCAGCCTCGGCGGCCTGGCCGGCTCGCCCGGCACGTGGGTGGTGCCCAACTTCGGCGCCATCGCCAATATGTTCGGTGTCCTCAACGGCGAAGGGATCTACGCATTGGCCGACTACGCGGCCAGCATGCGTGGCGTCGAGGAACAGGACCGCAGCGGCTGGCTGATGGGCAAGTTCTCCACCGAGATCGGTTCGATCCCGGTGTACGGCAACCTCGGCGTGCGCCATGTCCGCACCAAGCAGACCTCCTCGGGCATCGCCACCGCCAGCGGCACTCCAGTGGCCACCACCGTGACCCGCGAGTACAACGACACCCTGCCCTCGCTGAACGTGGTGGCCGAACTCACCCCGGATTTCCTGCTGCGCTTCGCCGCGGCCAAGGTGATGTCGCGTCCCGGCCTGGGCAGCCTGACCCCGGGCGTGACCGTCAACGTCAGCGGCAGCGCCAAGACGGTCAGCGGCGGCAACCCGATGCTCGACCCGGTGCGCGCCAAGAGCTACGACCTGGGCCTGGAGTGGTACTTCGACGAAGGCGCCATGCTCGGTGCCACTTTGTTCTACAAGGACATCGGCAGCTACATCCAGAACACCCGCGAAACCCGCGTCTACGCCGACAGCGGTCTGCCGGCCAGCCTGCTGGACAACCTCAACGCCAGCCCCAGCGACGAGTTCACCTTCACCGTGCCCGTCAACACCCCGGGCGGCAAGCTGCAGGGCGTGGAGCTGAACTACGTGCAGCCGTTCACCTTCCTGCCGGGCAAGTGGTCCAACCTGGGCACGCAGCTGAACTACACCTACGTCGATTCGGACATCCAGTACCTGCTGTCCTCCGGCGCGACGGCACAGAAGGCGGCGATGACCGGCCAGTCCAAGAATTCGTGGAACGCGACGCTGTTCTACGAAGGCGAGCGTTTCTCCGGTCGCGTTTCGGCCACCAACCGCAACGACTACCTGATCCAGGTGCCGGGCACCGAGGCCGGCTTCAACAGCGACGCCAACGGCGTGCATGGCCAGAGCGGCACCACCATCGTCGATGCGTCGATCCACTACCGCATCAGCGACCAGCTGGAGCTGAGCCTGGAAGGCGCCAACCTGACCAACGAGGCACAGGAATCGTGGGTGGCCAACCCGTCGGTGTCGCTGCCGCTGGAGTACAGCCAGACCGGACGCACCTATACCCTGGGACTGCGTTACCGGTTCTGATCATGGCTGCGCTCCCGGCGTGTTGCCGGGAGCCAGCCGATGGTGCGACGCAGGATGTGATGACGCGTTGGCGTCGCTAACTTGGCCCACCGCGCGCGGCGCAGGCAACCGCCGCGCGCTTCCAAGAGACGCCCGATGTCACCACGTAACGCCTGCTCCCCGCTCCGCCTGCTGCTGCTGGCTTCGGCGCTGTCCGCCGCTCTCCCGGCGGCGGCGCTTTCTTCCCCGCCGAACCTGCTGTTCCGCGTATCGGCCGACCACGGCTTCGTCGCCGACCAGGCGCAGGGCGATGCCGTCCCCAACTTCCAGGACAGGGTGAGCCTGGTCGACGACGGCGCCCACGGCCGCGCGATCCGCTGGGAAGACGACGGCGTGCTGTCGTGGAACGCGCCGGGCAACATCCGTGCCGAACGCGGCACCCTGTCCTTCTTCTGGCGCTCGCGCTACGCCGTGGGCGAGGCCCCGTTCGTGATCTTCCGCGTCGGCTACGCCGACCACAGCAGCTGGGACATGACCTGGCTGCGCATCGACTGGAACGGCCATGGCTTCGACGCCTTCGTCACCGACGCCAACCTCGCGCGGACCCGCGTGTCGTTCCGCCTGGACCGCAACCCGTCGCCCGAACAATGGCAGCACATCGCCTTCGCCTGGGACGAGGACGAGGGCGTGCGCCTGTTCCTCGACGGCCGCGAGGTGGCGCGCGTGGACACCACCGGCGACTACGACGCCGCGCTCGACCAGCTCGGCCTGGCCGGGCGGGTGATGGCGCCGTACCAGGTGCAGAGCCGCTACAACTTCCTGCGCGGCAGCGACTTCGACGAGATCCGCGTCTACGACCGCATGCTCGCCACCAGCGACGTGGCCGCGCTGGCGCGCAACGACGCGCCACGGGCGCAGGAGGGCACCGCGTCCTCCTCGCAACGGGCCTGGTGGCACCGCCATGGCTGGGACGGCGCGCCGCCGCCGGTACTGGAGGCGGCGGTGACCACGATCCGCAAGGTCGAGTTCGCTGATGTCCGCGACAAGAAACAGTGGATGTGGAAGGGCACCGACGGCATCGCCGAGACCACCTGGCCGGGCGTCTACAACCGCTCGCGCCTGCCCGGCCGCAACGACTACTTCCAGCTGCCGGACTGGAACACCTATGTCGAGGGCGGCCAGCACCTGGACCTGACCGTGCCCGATGGCGAAGCCATCAACCGCATCGAGATCCGGGGCGCGGCCCACGGCGAACTGCGCGGCAGCGCCGGCACCCTGTTCACCCGGCCCCGCGGCGTGGTCCGCAGCGTGGACGGGTTCGCCACGCAGACCGGCGGCACGCTGCGCTTTTCCAACGTCGAACAGGAAACACCGATCCAGGAGATATGGGGTTACCACGTCAGCGCTGCTGGCGAGCCGCAGGGCACGGTCAAGCAGCGCTACCTGATCGACAGCCGGGTGCTGCCGGACTACACCAACATCGCCGCGCTGCGCGACTACATCGACGGCCGCTTCGCCCCCGACGAGCGCAGCGTGGTGATGGCCCTGCCCAAGGGCGCGGGGTCGCGCCGGCGCACGGCCGATTCGCTGCCGGCACGGCCGCAGCCGATCGTGCATGTACTGGTGCCGTCCGGAGTCGGCGACGCGCCGGCGGCACAGCCGCTGATCCGCAGCTGGGCGCACAGCTGGGAGAACATGCACGATGGCCTGGACGGCATCGCCATCGACCTGCCGGCGCTGGACCTGGCGGCCACCCACGACGGCCCCGACGGCGCGGTGATCCCGCTGAACATCCGCATCAAGGACCCGATCTGGCCGGCCCGCGACATGATCGACGTGTCGGTCTCGGTACGGCCCGGGCAGCCGCGCACGCTATGGCTGGACCTGCGCGACCGGATCCTTACCGCCGACAGCCTGTGGATCTCCATCGCCTCGGCCGCGCCCGGCTTCAATGCCGCCGCGCTGGATGGCGCCGAACTGCGGCTGGTGTTCAAGGACCGCCGGCAGGCGCTTGCCGAACACCTTGCCGACCGCTTCAACCAGGTGCGCGACAACTGGGGCTTCCTGGTCGAGGAGCACACCACTTCCAAGCGCCAGCGCCTGTATGCGCGCGTGTACGCCGACCTCAGCGACCTGCTGCGGGTGGACCCCGACCACGCGCTGGGCCGGCTGTACTGGAACTACATCAGCTACAACAGCCAGGGCCGGCCACCGTTCCAGCAGCCGCAGCCGCCCGCGGGCGTGCCGCTGTGGGCGTTTCGCCAGGTGGAAGACCTCAGGCGCGTGCGCCGCTTCGTCGACTGGTGGATCGACAACCGCCAGGTCGAGTACGGCGATTTCGGCGGCGGCATTTCCGACGATACCGACCTGACCCAGCAGTGGCCGGGACTGGCGCTGATGGGCGTGGAGCCGGAGCGCCTCAATGCCTCGCTGACCGCGCTGTCCGACGCGGTGTACCGCAACGGCATGTTCGCCAACGGCCTGAGCACCATCGAGACCGACGAACTGCACGCCTACGAGGAAGGCATCAACGCCAACAGCGCCATGCTCTACCTCAACTGGGGCGACCCGCTGACCGTGGAGCGGCTGATGCAGACGGTGCGCGCGTTCGACGAGCGCATCATCCTGCGCAACCCGCAGGGCCACCTGCTGTTCTCCAGCAACTGGTTCGGTGGCAACAAGGTCTACCGCGAGCCGAACTGGCAATGGCAGAAGCCCTATTCGTTCCCGGCGCTGCACCCGGCGTTCCTGATGGGCGAATACAACGCCGATCGCACCGGCCGCGCGCTGGTCACCGGCCTGGCCGACAGTTACCTCGCCCACGCCCATACCGACGACACCGGCCGCTGGACGCTGCCGAACGAGATCAACTGGGCCACCGGCAAGACCCGGGGTGGCGAACTGAACCAGGGTTCGGGCGCTGGCGACGTCATGCACACGTTCTGGGCGGCCTGGCGCTGGAGCGGCGATGACAAGTACCTGCAGGCGCTGGACTACCGCGTGCAGCGCGGCGGCCCCGGCGCGCTGGCCAACCTGGGCGAGAACTTCATCGACGTGCTGGGCCGCCAGCAGGACTGGGGCCGCCAGCTGGTCGCCGCCGCCGACAAGGGCGACACCGGATTCGCCGCCGTCACGGCGTGGCAGCTGAGCGGCGACAAATCGTATCTGGAAGCCCTGCATGCCGAAGGCATCCAGGCCAAGGCCCAGCGCGAGTACATGAACACCGAGGGCCACTGGTGGAGCGACCGCGTCGAGGCGCCGAGCGAATTCCTGCAGCGCCTGCGCCTGGGCGGCATCGCACTCAAGCGCAACCAGAGCTTCCCCGGGCACACCGTGAGCTGGCGCTTCGCCCGGCCCGGGGCCGCCGAGCAGGTGGCGCTGCTGGTGCACGCGCCCTCGCGCGAACGCTTCAAGGTGATCGCCTGGAACATGGCAGACGTGCCGCTGGAGGCGACGATGACCGGCTGGAACATCGCCGCCGGCACCTGGCGCATCCGCAGCGGCATCGACCGCGACGGCGACGACCGGATCGACGGCAAGCCGCAGGTGCGCGAGGTGGAGCTGGAGCGCAGCGCATCCACCGCCCTGCGTTTCGCACCGAAGCAGGCGCACGTGTTCGAGTTCGAGCGGATCGCGGCGGGCACGCCGGTGGAAACCCGCGCCGACCTGGGCATCGGCCGTGGCGACCTGCAGGTCGAGGACGGGCGCGTGCGGCTGACCGTGCACAGCCTCGGCCATGTCGCCACCCGGCCCGGGTTTGCATGGGTCGAGGATGCACGCGGCCGCGAAGTGGCGCGCGTTGCGATCCCGGCGCTGGAAGCGCCATCGGACCTGCAGCCGCGCACGACCACGGTGGAACTGGCGTTGCCGCCGGGTTTCCAGCGCAGCGGCGCCAGTGTGCGGGTAATGCAGGAAGGCGGGATCGAGGAAGTGACGCGGCTCAACAACCGCCTGCCGCTGCAGTAGGCGTCGCGCACCGCCGGCAATGCCGGCCATCCCCCTCTCCCGGCGGGAGAAGGGGGACCGGCGTCACCGCGTATCGGTCTGCAGCACCCGGCGCTCGCGCCGGTATCCGTCGGCGATCCCGGGCTCGGGAACGAACACCGTGCAGTGCTCCATCGGCCCCTGGTAGACATGCACCGAGATCGCGATCTCATCGTCGCTGGCGTTGCACAGCACATGGAACTCATCCGGCGGGATCAGGTTGCCGGCACTGCCGCGCGCGCCGTTCACGGCGGCAAGGGGCTGCAGCCGGGCGATGTCGCCGTGGTCTTCGCACAACCGGTACGGGGTGATCCGCAGCGTGCCCTGCCACACGCCCTCCACGCACCACAGGCCGTCATGGTCGTGCAGCGGCGTACCCTGGCCCGGCCCCCAGGTCATGGCGATGATGCTGTAGCCATGGCGCGCGCTGCGGTACAGCTCACGGCGCGCGTAGTGGTCACTGATCGGCTCGTGCACGCAATCCGGCAGCACGATCGCCGGGTCGGCGATGGCCTGCCGCAGCACCTGTTCGACCCGCGCCACCGCGGTGGCGACATCAGCCGTGGCCAGCGCCGCGTCGATGGCCGCCACCAGCCGCTCGCGTCCGCTGAAGCCGGATGTGCCGGTTGCCTCTGAAATCATGCCGCCAGTCTAGGGCAAAGCGGTGAACAATCCGTTTGCCTCAGCGCATGGCCGGGTGGTGGGCCGGGCTCATGAGGTGCCGCGCTGCACGAACGGCACCTGCGCGTACAGCCGGCGCTCGCCGCCGCGCGGATCGTCCTGCAGGCGGCTGTCGTCGTCGAACACCAGGGTCTGCCGGCGTTGCAGCGAGTACGGCGCCCAGTGCGGCAGCCCGCCATGGTTGGGATCGCCATGGCGGGCGAACGCCAGCAGCGCATCGCTCATCGCATCGGCCATGCGCGTGGCCGACGCGGTGGCACCGGTGCGCGAACCGGGCTGGCGGGTGTTGTGGAACACCAGCGGGATGTCCAGGGTGTGGAAGGCACGCAGCCGGTCGGCGTCGCCGCCACGGTCGTACCAGTCCAGCTGGTAGGCCCAGGTCGGCGCACCCTGGCGCGCGCGCGCCTCCAGTTCCTCCACCGCACCGCGCCACGAGCGTCCGGCGGTGGTCGCGGCGAAGAACACCTCCGACGCCGTGTAGTGCGGGTACATCCGCCGGTAGGCGGCGATCACCTCCGACGCGGGAAGGTCCACGAACTGTTCGCGCTCCAGCTTCGCCGGCAGCGCTTCCCAGTCCAGTGCGAAATTGCGCGGGTCATGGCCGAGGAAGGCACGGGTCTCGTCGCGGGTATTGCCGATGACCATGGGAATGGCGGCCGACTGCAGCGGCGCCTGCGGCCAGAACGGGTGCGTGGGCAGATGGCGCGCGTCCAGCACCGGGCCGAAGTACAGGCCGGTGTCCTCGACCCACGACGGGTCGCGCAGTTTCACCGCTTCCAGCAACGCCTCCATGGGCAGCGTGCGCAGCGCCTGCGGGTCGCGCAGGCCGAAGTGCTCCAGCACCCGTCGCGCACGCTGCGTGGCCGCGCGCGGGCCGGCGGCGGTCACCTGCTGGCCGCTCATCGTCCAGGCGCGGTGGAACAGGCCCTGCGCCGCCGGCATCGCCATCAGCGTGGCGATCTTGGCGCCGCCGCCGGACTGGCCGAACACGGTGACGTTGCCGGGGTCGCCGCCGAACTCGACCGCGTGCTGGCGCACCCACTGCAGCGCCTGCACCAGGTCGAGCTGGCCGGCGTTGCCCGAATAGGCGAACGCCTCGCCGCCGAGCCCGCCCAGGTACAGGTAGCCGAACACGTTGAGCCGGTGGTTGACGGTGACCACCACCACGTCGCCGCGCCGGCACAGGGCACTGCCGTCGTACAGCGGGTCGCTGCCCGACCCGTTGTTGTAGGCGCCGCCGTGCAGGTACACCAGCACCGGGCGGCGGCCACCGTCGCGCAGGGCCGGAGTCCACACGTTGAGATACAGGCAGTCCTCGCTGCCCGGCCCTTCGCCGCTGGTCTGCGGCGCGGCCGGGCCCCAGGCCAGCGCGTCGCGTACGCCGCGCCAGGGGGCTTCCTGTACGGCCTGCTGGAAGCGCCGGGGGGCGGTGTCCGCGCCATACGGGATGCCGCGGAACACATGGATGCCGTGCTCCGTCTGCCCGGCGATACGGCCCCCGCGCACGCGGGCGAGCGGGCTCGGGGGCATGCGCGCGGCCGCGGCCGGCAGCGCGGCCGCCAGCCCGGCGCCGAGCGAGCACAGCGTGCCGGCGCGCAGGAAATGCCGCCGTCGCGGATCGCCGGGCAGGGCGGTCATGGCGCGCGCTCCGGCGCCTGTGCGGCGATCCAGTCGCGCGCCAGCCGCGGCCATGCGGCGGCGCCCAGCCCGGCGATGCCCCGGGTACCGAAGCCATGGCCGCCGTACGGGAACACATGCAGTTCCGCGGGCACGCCGGCCCGGTGCAATGCGGCGTAGAAGCCGAGGCTGTTGCCGACCGGCACCGCGGCGTCGTCGCCGGCGTGCACCAGGAAGGTCGGCGGGGTGTCGGCATGCACCTGGTGCTGCATCGAGTAGCGCCGCCGCAGCGCTGCATCCGCATCGGGACCGAGCAGGCGGTGTTGCGAGCCGGGGTGCGTGTCGGCGCCGTCCATGTCGATCACCGGGTACACCAGCAGCTGGAAATCCGGGCGTGCGCTGGTGCGGTCGATGGCGTCCGTGGCCGGATATGCCGGTTGTCCGAAGCCGTTGCCCAGCCGTGCGGCCAGGTGCCCGCCGGCGGAGAAGCCGATCACGCCGATGCGCCGTGGATCCAGTTGCCATTCGCTGGCGCGGGCACGGATCAGGCGCAGCGCGCGCTGCGCATCGGCCAGCGCCGCATCGCGGTCGTCACGGCCCTCGCCCGGCAAGCGGTAGCGCAGCACGAACAGGGTGATGCCGCCCTCCTCGACGAAGGCCGGCACCAGCGCCGAGCCCTCCTTGTCCAGCACCACGCGCTGGTAGCCGCCGCCGGGGGTCACCAGCAGCGCGGTGCCGTTGGGGCGGGCCGGCCGGTACATGACCAGGTAGGGCGCGCTGACGTGGGTGATGTAGCGGTCCGGCAGCGCCGGATCGGCGCTGCGCTCGACGATGCGGGCGGCCTCCGGCAGCGCTTTGTCTCCCGGTGCCAATCCAGCCGGCCACAGCGCGATCCGCTGTGCCGATCCCGCTGCCGGTTCGCCGTCCGGGGCGGTGCCCGCGACAGCGGCGGAAACCCCGTAGGCCAGGATAAAAGCCATGAATAACAATGATCTGTCGATTCTGAGCAGGGACATGGGTACTCTCGCGATGCGGAACGGGGACGGCCGTGATGCGTTGCGTATTGCCATATGACACCGGTTTACCATATACAGCACCCACAGCACTGTCGATGGGCGGTGCAGCAACGCCACCAGGAGAGCCACTTGAGCAACGATCAAGGCCGACAGGATCCGTCCGCCGCGCTGGACGACATCGCCCGCCAGTTCGTGGACGCGCGCCGCGCCGGGCGTTCGCTCGCCGCGTTCCCCGGCGGGATCCCGGCCGACCTGGTGACCGCTTATCGCGTGCAGGACCTGGCCATCGGCCGCTGGGACGATGCGGTGGTCGGCTGGAAGGTCGGCTATGTCGCCCCCGAGCGCCGCGATGCGTCCGGCGACGAGCGCCTGCTCGGCCCGGTGTTCGCACGTCAGCTCTGGAATGCTACCGGTAGCATCGTGGATATCCCGGTGTTTTCCGGGGCCGGCGGGTTTGCCGCGGTCGAGGCCGAGTACGTGCTGCAGCTCGACGCCGATGCGCCTGCCGACAAGCTGGAATGGACCGCGGAGGAAGCCGCTGCCCTGCCCGCGCGCCTGTTCACCGGGGTCGAAGTGGCCAGCAGCCCGCTGGCGACGATCAACGTGCTGGGGCCGCGGGTGGTGGTGTCCGATTTCGGCAACAACAACGGCCTGGTGCTGGGCAACGCGATCGCCGACTGGACGCGGCTGGATGAAGCGCGCCTGCTGGCGCGCACCGAGATCGAAGGCGTGGTGGTCGGCATCGGCGGTGCCTGCAACCTGCCCGGCGGCCTGCGTGCGGCGTATGCGTTCGCGCTGGCACGTTCGGCGCGCCGCGGCCGGCCGCTGCGCCGTGGCGACCTGATCGCCACCGGCAACGCCACCGGCATCCACGACATTGCGGTCGGCCAGCAGGCCGTGATCCGCTTCGAGGGCCACGGCGAGATTGCCTGCAGGGCGGTGGCCGCCGGCTGACCGGCGCATACGGTGGACATGGGTGGAGGGGGTACGATGATCGATCGCAGGACATTTCTTGCCACCGGCCTGGGCGCGCTTGCCGCGCCGGCGCTGGTGGCCTGTTCGGGCGGGGCGCGCCAGGCGGTGGGCGACGGGCGCGTGCTCACAGCCACCGATGTCCACGTGGCCGACTACCCCACCGTCACCGCGGTCAGGTGGATCGGGCAGCAGCTCGAGCGCGAGACCGGTGGCCGGCTGCGGCTGGCGCAGTACCACTCCGGCCAGCTTGGCCGCGAGTCGGAAGCGATCGACATGGCGCGTTTCGGCGCCATCGACATCACCCGCGTCTACTCGGGGGCGTTGAACAATGCCTTCCCGCTGACCCGCGCGCTGTGCCTGCCGTACGTATTCGATTCGGTCGCGCACATGCGCCGCGCGCTGGACGGCGGCATCGCCGACGCGGTGCTGGCCGGCTTCGAGCAGCGCGGCCTGGTCGGCCTGGCGATCTACGACTCGGGCGCGCGCTGCTTCTACAACACCAAGCACCCGATCGTGGCGCCGCGCGACCTGCACGGCCTGAAGCTGCGCGTGGCCAGCTCGGACATCTTCCTGCAGCTGATGCGCCTGTTCGGCGCCAACCCGACGCCGATGTCGCTGGGCGACACGTTCTCCGGCATGGAGACGCACATGATCGACGGCGCCGAGAACAACATGCGCAGCTTCCACTCCAGCCGCCATTTCGAGGCCGCGCACTACTGGTCGGAAAGCCAGCATTCGTACGCGCCGGACGTGCTGCTGATGTCGCGGCGCAGCTTCGACGCGCTGGCCCCCGGCGACCGCCGGCTGCTGCTGGACCTGGCGCGGCAGTCGGTGCAGGTGATGCGCACCGAATGGGATGCGTCCGAGGACAAGGCGCGGCAGGCGGTGCTGGCCCACGGCGTGAAGGCCAACGCGGTGGACATCGGCGCGTTCCGCGAGGCCGCCGCCCCGCTGCTGCGCGATTACCTGCAGCAGCCGGAGATCGCCGCCCTGCACCGCCGCATCCGCGATTTCGCCTGAGGATCCGCAGCGATGACCGAAGCCACTTCCCGCAGTACCCAGGCCGGCCCGCAGCGCGCGCTGGAAACCCTGGCCACCGTCGTCATCCACGTTGCCGTCGTCGCCCTGCTCGGGCTGGTGGTGGTACAGGGCTGGCAGGTGTTCGCCCGCTACGTGATCAATGATTCGCCCAGCTGGACCGAGCCGGTCACCCTGCTGCTGCTGAGCACGGCGATGAGCATGGGCGCGGCCGCCGGCGTGCATACCCACCGCCACTTCGGCTTCTTCCTGCTGGCCGATCACCTGAACCCGCTGGTGCGGCGCGTGGTCGATGCGCTGGTGCCACTGGTGGTGGCCGCCATCGGCGCGGTGATCGCCTGGTGGGGCTGGGTGCTGTGGATCGACGGCCTGCACATCAAGACCGCCGGCGCCAACCTGCCGCAGAGCGTGAACTACCTGCCGCTGAGCCTGGGCGGCGCGCTGATGGTGGTGTTCGCGTTGAACCGGCTGTGGCTGGCGCTGCAGCCGGCCGCCATCGAAGGAGACCGCTGAACCATGGGCATCGCAATCCTGTTCGCCGTGTTCGCCGCGCTGCTGCTGATCGGCGTGCCGGTCGCCTATGCGCTGGCCGCCGCCGCACTGGCCACCCTGCTCTACCTGGACCTGCCCAGCGTGGTGCTGGTGCAGCAGATCTCGGCCGGCACCGGCTCGGCCTCGCTGATCGCCATTCCGCTGTTCATCTTCGCCGGCGAGATCATGATGCGCGGCGGCATCTCCGAGCGCCTGATCGCGCTGGCCGCGTCGCTGGTCGGGCGCCTGCGCGGCGGCCTGGGCCAGGTCTCGATCCTGTCCTCGCTGTTCTTCGGCGGCGTATCCGGCTCGGCCATCGCCGATGTGTCGGCGGTCGGCGGCACGATGATCCCGCAGATGGTCCAGCGCGGCTACGACCGCGATTTCGCGGTCAACGTCAGCATCACCGCGGCCCTGGTGGCATTGCTGGTGCCGCCTTCGCACAACCTGATCCTGTTCTCGGCGGCGGCCGGCGGCGGCCTGTCCATCGCCGACCTGTTCGCCGCCGGCGTGGTGCCGGCGCTGCTGATGACGGTGGTGCTGATGGTCACCGGCTACGCGGTGGCGCGGCGCCGCGGCTACGGCGTGGAAGCCTTCCCGGGCCTGCGCGCGGTGCTGCTGCGGCTGGTCGCCGCGCTGCCCGGCCTGGGGCTGGTGGCGCTGATCTTCGTCGGCATCCGCGCCGGCATCTTCACTGCGGTCGAGTCGGCGGCCATCGCCGTGGTCTACGCGCTGCTGGTCACCACCGTGCTGTACCGGCAGCTGCGCTGGCGCGCGTTCCTGGACACGGTGATCCATGCCGCGCGCAGTACCGGCGTGATCCTGTTCGTGATCGCCACCGCGGCGGTGTTCGGCTGGCTGCTGGCCTACCTGCAGGTACCGGCGGCGGCGGTGGCGTTCCTGCAGTCGTTCGCGCACAGCAAATTCATGGTGCTGCTGATGATCGTGGTGATGCTGCTGCTGCTGGGCACCTTCATGGACCTGGCGCCGATGATCCTGATCTGCACCCCGATCTTCCTGCCGGTGGCCAAAGCCTACGGCATCGACCCGATCCACTTCGGCCTGGTGCTGGTGCTGACCGGCGGCCTGGGCCTGGTGACGCCGCCGGTGGGCTCGGTGCTGTTCATCGGCACGGCCATCGGCAAGATCACCGTGGGCCAGAGCATGAAGACGATCTGGCCGTTCTGGCTGGCCGGGCTGGGGGTACTGCTGGTGGTGACGTTCTTCCCGCAGTTGTCGCTGTGGCTGCCGGCACTGCTGCGCGGCTGAGCCGGGCCGGCCGCGACAGCCAGGCGCCGTTTCCGGTCCGCGGCGCCGTCTCGGGCTAACATCACCGCCTGGCGCGGGTTCCCTGCCCTGCCGCCGGCGGATGCCGCCGGCAGCGACGGGAGGCCGCCGCGCCGCTCCCATCGCCGTGCCCCCCGGGCGCGGCGCCGCCAGAACCCGTTCCGCTGGATGGTTTGCAAGGACATGTCATTGCGCAAGAAGGCCGATTCCGACGCCACGACCCGGCCGCTGGGCAGGGCCGCGACCATCAACGACATCGCGCGCCTGTCCGGCGTGTCCAAAAAGACGGTGTCGCGGATCATCAACAACTCGCCGCTGGTGCGCAAAGACACCCGCGAGAAGGTCGAGGCGCTGATGCGCGAGGTCGGCTACGCGCCCGATCCGCTGGCCCGCGGGCTGGCGTTCCGGCGTTCGTTCCTGATCGGCATGGTCTACGACAACCCCACCGCGCAGTACGTGGTGGACATGCAGTACGGCGCGCTCGACGCGCTGCGCGGCTCCAGCTTCGAGCTGGTGGTGCATCCCTGCGACACCCGCAGCCCCGGCTACATCGAGGGCGTGAAGCGCTTCGTGCAGCAGCAGAAGCTGCACGGCGTGATCCTGGTGCCGCGCGCATCCGAGGACCAGGCGCTGGCCGACATGCTGGAGGAGATCGGCTGCCGCTACACCCGCATCGCCTCGCTGCCGCTGGACGACACCTCGCAGATGGTCATCACCCATGACCGCGACGGCGCCGCCGAGGCCGCCGACTACCTGCTTTCGCTCGGCCACCGCGACATCGCCCTGATCACCGGCCCCTCGGCCTACCGCTCGGCGCACGAGCGCACCGCCGGCTTCATCGACGCGCTGCAGCGGCGTGGCATCGAACTGCCGCCGGCGCGCATCATCGAGGCCGGCTACACCTTCGAATCGGGCGTGGCCGCGGCCGAGAAGCTGCTGCTCGGCAAGCAGCGCCCGACCGCGATCTTCACCGGCAACGACGAGATGGCCGCCGGCGTCTACAAGGTCGCCATGCGCGCCGGCATCAACGTCCCGCGCGAACTGTCGGTGGTCGGCTACGACGACAGCCCACTGGCCTCGCGGCTGTGGCCGTCGCTGACCTCGGTGCGGCGCAATACCCGCGATACCGGCCGCACCGCCGCGGCGATGCTGATCCAGCCCGAGGGCCAGGCCGCGCTGCAGATCGCCAGCGTGCGTCCGCACCTGATCGTGCGCGATTCCTGCCAACCGCCCCTGGATTGATCCCAAACCATTGTTCCGGAAAGGAAAGCCAGTATTCCGTGGCGCGGAATGACACCGGTTACCCAATTGGCTATGATGGCCCCGAATCGCATCCGGCAGGTCCGTCCAGGACCCGCCAGGCGCCAGCGCCGCGCGGCATCGCCCACCGGGCAAGGCGCGGCACCGCAACCCACCCCCGTACCACCGCTCAGGGAGAGGAACACCATGACGAATCCATTCAGCCTCGAAGGCAAGATCGCGCTGGTAACCGGTGCCAATACCGGTCTGGGCCAGGGCATCGCGCTGGCCCTGGCCGCCGCCGGGGCCGACATCGCCGGCGCCGGCATCGTTCCGGCCGAGGAGACCGCGGCCAAGGTGCGCGCGCTGGGCCGCCGCTTCGTCAACATCGAGGCCAACCTGGGCAGCATCGAGCCGGTCGAGCGGGTGGTGCGCGAGGCCGTCGAGGGCCTGGGCGGGCTGGACATCCTGGTCAACAACGCCGGCCTGATCCGCCGCGCAGACGCGGTGGAGTTCAGCGAAAAGGACTGGGACGACGTGATGAACGTCAACATCAAGTCGGCGTTCTTCATGTGCCAGGCCGCCGGCAGGCATTTCATCGCCCAGGGCCGCGGCAAGATCATCAACATCGCCTCGATGCTGTCCTTCCAGGGCGGCATCCGGGTGCCGTCCTACACCGCGTCCAAGAGCGGCATCGCCGGCATCACCCGGCTGCTGGCCAACGAATGGGCGCAGCAGGGGCTGAACATCAACGCCATCGCCCCGGGCTACATGGCCACCGACAACACCGCGCAGCTGCGCGCCGACGAGGACCGCAGCAAGGCGATCCTGGACCGCATCCCGGCCGGCCGCTGGGGCAGGCCGGAAGACCTCGGCGGCACGGCCGTGTTCCTGGCCTCCAGCGCTTCGGACTACGTCAATGGCGCGGTCATCCCGGTCGACGGCGGCTGGCTGGCGCGCTGATCCGGCATCCCCCGGCGCGCGGCTACGGTCGGGCGCCATGCATTTCCCCCTTCGAACAGAGAGTGACGCAATGAAGATCGCCTTGATGCAGGAGTTCAGCCAGGCCGCCAAGAACCCGGTGGTGCTGGAACAGCTCCAGACCGTGGCCGCCGCGCAGGGCCACCAGGTGTTCAACGTCGGCATGGATGGCGACAACGACCACCGCCTGACCTATATCCACCTGGGCATCTGCGCCGCGCTGCTGCTCAACGCCAGGGCCGTGGACTTCGTGGTTGCCGGCTGCGGTACCGGGCAGGGCGCGCTGATGTCGCTCAACGCCTGGCCGGGCGTGTACTGCGGCTACTGCATCGAGCCGACCGATGCGTTCCTGTTCGCCCAGGTCAACAACGGCAACGCGCTGTCGCTGCCGTTCGCCAAGGGCTATGGCTGGGGCGCGGAGATCAACATCCGCTACATCTTCGAGAAGGCCTTCGCCGGCGAGCGCGGCCAGGGCTACCCGGCCGAGCGCAGGGAGTCGCAGATGACCAACGCCGGCATCCTGGCGCAGGTGAAGCAGGGCGCCTCGAAGGACTTCATCGCCGGCCTGAAGTCGATCGACCCGGCGCTGGTGAAGCAGGCCGTGGGCGGCGCGCGCTTCCAGCAGGCGTTCTTCGACAATGCGCAGGACGCGGAGATCGTGGCTTACGTGAAGGACGTGCTCGGCCAGTAAGGGCAGCGCATCCAAGCCGTGGACGAGGGCGCCTGCGGGCGCCTTCGTCGTTTCCGGCCGCTGCCGGCGATGCCCCGGCGACACCCGGCTGGTAGCATGTCCCCCCCCGCAATCCAGGCGCCGTCACCCATGGCCGACTCCAACAACCCGTCCGTCACCCAGGCCCAGGCCGAGGAGGCCGTGCGCACCCTGCTGCGCTGGGCCGGCGAAGACCCCGCCCGCGAGGGCCTGCTGGACACCCCGCGGCGGGTGGCCGAGGCCTATGGCGACTGGTTCAAGGGCTACCAGGACGACCCGCGCGAGTACCTGGCGCGTACCTTCGAGGAAGTGGCCGGCTACGACGAGATGATCGTGCTGCGCGACATCGAGTACGAAAGCCACTGCGAGCACCACATGGCGCCGATCATCGGCCGCGTGCACGTGGGCTACGTGCCCAACGGCCGCGTGGTCGGCATCTCCAAGCTGGCGCGCGTGGTCGAGGCCTATGCGCGCCGCTTCCAGGTGCAGGAGAAGATGACCGCGCAGATCGCCGACGTCATCCAGGACGTGCTGCAGCCGCTGGGCGTGGGCGTGGTGGTGGAGGGCTCGCACGAGTGCATGACCACCCGCGGCATCCACAAGCGCGGCGTCAGCATGGTCACCTCGCGCATGCGCGGCAGCTTCCACGACGACGCCCGCACCCGCGCCGAGTTCCTGCGCTTCATCGAAGTGGGCCACGCGCGCCGCTGAGCCGCGCGCCAGGCGACCGGCAGGCGCGGAGCCGGCGCCCCGCATTCCCGCGCGAGCATCCCGGAGTAACCATGCATTACGTTGAGTTGGTGGCGTTGCTGGCAGTGGTCCAGTACCTGTTCTTCGGCGTGATGGTCGGGCGTGCGCGCGGCCGCTACGGCGTGAAGGCGCCGGCGGTCAGCGGCCACGAGGGCTTCGAGCGCGCCTACCGGGTGCAGATGAACACCCTGGAGCTGATGGTCGCGCTGCTGCCGGCGCTGTTCGTCGCCGCGCGCTTCTGGCCGGCCGCCTGGGCCGCCGGCATCGGCGCGGTGTACCTGGTCGGCCGCTTCATCTACTGGCGCGCCTACGTGAGCGCACCGTCCAGCCGCGCGCTGGGCTTCGCATTGTCGATGCTGCCGGTGATGGTGCTGGTGCTGATGGGGCTGGCCGGCGCGCTGCTGCGCTAGGGCAGGGCAGCCTGCCGGCGGGCCGAAGTGGTACGGCATTGCCCGCCATCCCGGATGGACGCATCGATGGGCGGAGCGGTGCGATGAAGCAATCAGGGTCGCTGCGCCGGCACTGGCCGTGCTGGCCGGTCTCCGGGAAATCCGCGCCGGCCTGCCGGACATCCATGACGCCACCGCGCGTCGCCTGGCTCAACTGGACGCAGCGCATCAGCACGGCCGGTAAGCGGCGGCCGTAGCGGAGCGGGGCAGCAAAAGACAAAGGGAGCCTGGCGGCTCCCTTTGTCGTCTTGTCGTCGTTGCCGGGGTGGCGGCTCAGAAGTCCAGGCTGAGCCGGGCGTAGCTGTAGCGGCCGGGCAGGTCGTACGTACCCGGGTCGTAGCCGTTGAGCGTGCAGCTCAGGCAGATCGGCGGGTTCTTGTCGAACACGTTGTTGACGCCGACGGTGATCTTCAGCCCTTTCATCCACGCGTCGGTGCGCCAGCTCACCTGCGCGTCGTGCAGGGTGGTGGCGCCCAGCCAGTGCAGGTCGGCCGCGCTGTCGGTGCAGATCGGGAAGCCGTTGGCGCCGGCGCAGCTTTCGCGCAGGCGGTCGACGTAGCGCAGCGACCAGCTCGCGTTCCAGTTGCGGTAGTCCCAGTTGGCGGTCAGGTTCGAGGTCCATCCGGGAATCGAGCTGTCGTTGACCTCCACGCCGGGGCGCCTGGGCTCGGCCTGGCCGGATTCGTTGACCAGCTCGTAGCGGGTGACCCAGGTCGCCTTCCAGTCCAGTCCCAGCTGGCCCCAGCCGGTTTCCGGCAGCAGCCAGTGCGCGCTGAAGTCCCAGCCGCTGGTGTTGATCGTGCCCAGGTTGGCGAGGATGTCCTCGAAGCGGACGATCTGCCCGCGTTCGTTGCGGGTGTAGCTGGCGCAGGCCACCGCGTCGCGGCTGTCGATGCAGCGGTTGAGGATCGCCTGCGCATCCGGCGCCTGGATCGCGCCGTCGATGGTGTGGCGGTAGAAGGTCACGCCCAGGTCCAGCTTGCTGGCCCAGCTGCTGCCCTCGGCCCAGCCCGGGCTCCACACCGCGCCGGCCATGAACGAACGGCTCTTCTCCGGCTGCAGGTCGCGGTTGCCGGAGGTGACTACCGAGATCTGCGGATTGACCTGCTCATAACCCGGCGGCACGCCATCGGCCACGCACTTGGGGGTGGTGGAGGCGGCGTTGTTGCACGGGTCCACCAGGGTGGCGTCGAAGCGGCTCAGCGTGCCGTACAGCTCGCCGATGGACGGTGCGCGGAAGCCCTGCGCGAAGGACATGCGCAGCAACAGTTCGTCGGCCGGCTGCCAGCGCAGCCCGATCTTGCCGGTGCCGGTGCCGCCGAAGGTGGAATAGTCCGAATACCGGCCGGCCACGCTCAGGTCCACGCTCTTGCCCCAGAAGCCGCCGCGTGCCAGCGGCACGTCGAACTCGGCATAGGCTTCCTTCACCGAATAGCTGCCGATGGTGATGCCCGACGGCACGCCGTTGTACTCGCCGGCCACGGTGATCGGGTCGGGGTAGTACTCGCCCTTGTAGCGGCGCCACTCGGCGCCGGCGGCGAAGGACAGCGGCCCGGCCCACAGGTCGGCCAGTTCGCCGGTGATGTTGGCCGAGGCCAGGCTCAGCGTGTTCTTGCTGCGGTCGCGCACCACCGGCGAGATCCACGCCAGCATGTCCGCGGTGATGGTTCCGGGGCCGCCGAAGATGTTCAGCGGCACGCAGCCGGCAATGGCCGCGCACGCCGCCGGGTCGCCCAGCGCCTGGTTGATGTGCTTGACGTTGTAGCTGCCGGTGTTGGTCTGGGTGGCCTTGCTCTGGCTGGACATGGCGTTGATGTCCCAGCTCCACGGCCGGCTGTTGACCTCGAAGCTGCCTTCCAGCCCACCGGCGGCGTACCAGGTCTTCACGTCCTGCTCGTAGCGGCGCGGCCCGCCTTCGACCGGGCGGCGCCCGATCAGGAACAGGTTGGCGTCCGGGCCGATGGTGGTCAGGTCGAAGCCGAACGGGTTGTAGCGCTGGTTGGCGGGGATCACCAGCCGGGTTTCGGCCCACGCGTTGTACACGCCGGCATCGGTGCCCAGGAAGATCGGCTCCGGTGCCGCCTGGTTGGCCGACGTGCGCTCGCTGTACAGGCCGCGGAACCAGCCGCTGACCGCAGGGGTGAAGTCCAGGCGCACCTGGCCGAACACCGATTTGCGCTCGCTCGGCGTCAGCAGCAGGTTGTACGGCGCGAAGTTGAAGCGGTCCGGCGTCGCGAAGCAGTGGTAGTCGTCCGTGCGCACGCACCCGGTCTGGGTGGGATCGAAGCGCGGGCTGGTGACGCCCGTGTTGGAGGTGATGCTGTAGGTATTGCCGCCCGGGTCAGCGAACACCAGCCGGCCCTGCGGCGTGGCCGAGCTGCCGTTGGCCAGCCCGGTGCCCGGTACCGGCTCGCGTGCCCACTGGTACTCGGCCGAGGAGATTTCCTTCTGTTTGAAGTACGAGGCGCCGACCACCCACTGCGCGCGGTCGCCGCTGCGGCCGAAGCTGAAGTCCACGCCGGTGGTGCCGCCGCCCTTGAGGTTGTAGTCGCCGTACTGGACCTCGACGCGGCCACCTTCCACGTTCTTCCGGGTGATGATGTTGACCACGCCGGCAATGGCATCGGAGCCGTAGATCGACGAGGCGCCGTCCTCCAGCACCTCGATGCGCTCGACCAGCGCCAGCGGGATGGTGTTCAGGTCCACCGACGAGCCCACGCCCGAGCCGGAGGATTCATTGACCCAGCGGATGCCGTCCACCAGCACCAGCACGCGCTTGGGGCCGAGGTGGCGCAGGTCCACTGTCGCCGCGCCGGCACCGACGCCGCCGCCGTCGGGCGGGAAGCCGAAGTTGCCGCTGGAGTTGAGCTTGGTGCTCAGCGAGGCGCCGCTGGCGGTGAGGTGCTGCACCACGTCCGCCACCGAGGTGTAGCCGGTGCGGTCGATGGTCTCGCGGGTGAGCACCTGCACCGGCACCTGGGTTTCCAGTTCGGCCTTCTTGATGCGGGTGCCGGTGACCTGGATCGTGTCCAGGGTGCGGGCGGTGGTGGATTCCTGTGCGGTGGCGACGGCAGGCAACAGGCACAGCAGGGAAAGCTGTATGGCTCTGGTCAGGCGGTGCGGATGCAACGATAACGACGTCATCGGGAAGCTCCTTGGATTGCCGGACTACCTCGCCCGCCACCATGACGGGCGTGGGCGACATGTAAGCAATTCGTTAGGAGCGAACAGGTGAAGACGCGGGCGGACCCGACGGACGGCAGCCGCCGGGCCCGCGCCGCCACCGCCGGCCGCGGTGGTTCAGCGGGCCGAGAAGCCGCCGTCGACCAGGTGGTAGCTGCCGGTGATGAAGGACGCCTGCGCGGAAAGCAGGAAGCAGGTCAGCGCCGCCACTTCGGCGGCCTTGCCCAGGCGCCCGGCCGGATGCAGCGCGACCAGGCCGTCGTAGGCCGCGCGGTCCATGCCGGCGAGCAGCGGCGTGTCGATGAATCCGGGGCCTACCGCGTTGATGCGCAGCCCCCGCGCCGAGTACTCCAGCGCCGCGGTCTTGGTCATGCCGACCAGCGCATGCTTGGCCGCGACGTACGCGGTGGACCCGGCCCAGCCGTTGCTGCCGAGGATCGAGGCCATGTTGACGATGGCACCGCCGCCGCCGGCCAGCATCGCGGCGATCTCGTACTTCATCGAATAGAACACCCCGTGCAGGTTCACCCCGAGCACGCGGTGCCATTCCTCCAGCGGGTAGTCGGCGGTGTCCTGGCTGGCGCCGCCGATGCCGGCATTGTTGACCGCCAGGTGCAGCCCGCCGTACTCGGCCACCGTGGCGTCCACCAGTTGCCGTACCGCGTCGGCGTCGCTGACGTCGAGCTGGCGTGCGCGGGCCTGGGCGCCGATGCTCGAGGCCACCTGCTCGGCGGCGTCGCGGTGGAGGTCGGCGACGACGACCTGCGCGCCGCCGGCGGCCAGTTGCCGGGCGACGGCCTCGCCGATGCCCGAGGCGGCGCCGGTGACCAGCGCGACCTTGCCTGAAAAATCCAGTTGCATGGTGGGTCTCCAGGGCGGCCGGGGAGAGCCGCCATCGCCCCATCATCCACATCCGCGCGTGGTAGCGGCGTTGTCCTCGATCAATCCGTCCTGCTGCGTTCAGCCAGCGAACGTGTCCCACGCCATGCGCGCGATCAGCACCACCACCAGCAGCAGGAACAGTTTGCGGATCAGCGGCGTGCCGCCGCGCAGGGCCAGCCGGGTGCCGGTCACCGACCCGGCGACGTTGGCCGCCGCCATCGGCACCGCGAAGGCCAGCAGCACGTTGCCGCTGGGCACGAAAAACGACAGTGCGGCCACGTTGGTGGCCAGGTTGACCACCTTGGAGGCGGCCGAAGCGCGCAGGAAGTCCAGGCCGAAGAAACGGATGAACAGGAAGATCAGGAAGCTGCCGGTGCCGGGGCCGAAGAAGCCGTCGTAGAAGCCGATCACCGCGCCCATCGCCAGCGCGATGCCCAGTTCGCGGCGGCCGACTTCGCGCGGCCGGTGCAGGGCGCCGAAGTCCTTCTTCGCCAGCGTGTAGCCGAGCATCACGATCAACAGGGCCAGCACCAGCGGACGCACCGCGTCCTTGGCCAGCAGGCTGACCGCGGTGGCGCCGAGGAAGGCGAACACGAACGCGGTCGCCGCGGCCAGCAGCACCGGCCGCCACGGGAACCGCACCGAGCGCGCGTAGCGCCAGGTCGCCGCACCGGTGCCGAACACCGAGCTGAACTTGTTGGTGCCCAGCAGTGCGGCCGGCGTGTGCTGCGGCAGCACCGTGAACAGGCCCGGCAGCTGGATCAGCCCGCCGCCGCCGACCGCGGCGTCCACCAGCCCGGCGATGAAGGCGATGGCCAGCAGCCAGGGCAACTCGGTGGGCAGGAGTTCCAGCATGGTCGGACCTGAACGGGGGGCGCGACAGCATACGCCGGTGCCGGCTGGCCGCGGCGGTGGCGGGGAGGGAAAATGCGCGCATGCCGATCACCCCGACCTCTCCTTGTCCCTGCGGCTCCGGCCACCCCCACGGCCGCTGCTGCGCGCGCTGGCATGCCGGCGAGGCCGCCCCCGATGCCGAGGCGCTGATGCGTTCGCGCTACAGCGCCTACGTCACCGGAAACAGCGGCTACCTGCTTGCCACCTGGCATCCCGATACACGGCCGCAGGCGCTGTCGCTGGACGATGCGCCGGGCCAGCGCACGCAATGGCTCGGCCTGGACGTGAAGCGGCACCGGGTCACCGGCGCCGATACCGCCGAGGTGGAGTTCGTCGCCCGCTACCGCATCGGCGGCGGCAGTGCCGTGCGCATGCAGGAACACAGCCGCTTCGTGCGTCAGGACGGGCGCTGGTACTACCTGGACGCGCTTGCCTGAACACTGCCCGGCGTCGATGACGCCGCGCTAACCGGGCATGGCTAAGCTCGGGGACATGCAGATTTCCAGTGCCGCATTGCTGAAGGCCTCCAGCGCTGCGACAACGCCGCCCACGCTGGCCGAGCGTTACCGCGCCGTGCGCCAGGCCAGCCTGGCGCTGGCAGCGCCGCTGTCGGCCGAGGACGCCATGGTGCAGAGCATGGCCGACGCCAGCCCGGCCAAGTGGCACCTGGCCCACACCACCTGGTTCTTCGAGCAGTTCGTGCTTGGCCGGCTCCCCGGCTACCGGCCGCTGCAGCCGCATTGGCAGGTGCTGTTCAACAGCTACTACCAGAGCGTGGGCCCGGCGCATGCGCGCGCGCAACGCGGGCTGCTGTCGCGACCGGCACTGGCCCAGGTGCTGGCGTACCGCGCCCAGGTCGACGAGCGCATCGGCCAGGGCCTGCGCGTCGGCAGCCTGGACGAGGAGGGCCAACGCCTGCTGCTGCTGGGCCTGCAGCACGAGCAGCAGCACCAGGAACTGCTGCTGACCGACATCAAGCACGCGCTGTGGAGCAACCCGCTGCAGCCGGCCTACCGCGACGACCTGCCCACGCCGCCCGCGCTGCCCGCCCGTGCCGACGCGGTGTGGATCGAAAGCGCCGAACGCATCGTCGAGATCGGCGCGCCGGCCTGGCCCGCGCATGCGCGCTTTGCCTACGACAACGAGTCGCCCCGGCACCGCGTGCTGGTCCCGGCGCACGCGCTGGCCGACCGCCCCGTGAGCAACGCCGAGTACCGCGCCTTCATCGACGATGGCGGGTATCGCGATCCCCTGCTGTGGATGAGCGACGGCTGGGCGCAGCTGCAGGCAGGGCAATGGTGCCGTCCGCTGTACTGGGACCCGGCGCTGGAACGCGAATACACCCTGGGCGGCTGGCGCGCGCTGGATCCGGATGCGCCGGTGTGCCACCTGAGCTGGTTCGAGGCTGATGCCTGCGCGCGCTGGGCCGGTGCGCGCCTGCCCAGCGAGTTCGAATGGGAAGCGGCGGCCGCGGCAAGGCCGGTGGCCGGCAACTTCGCCGACGCCGGCCTGCTGCACCCGGCCGCCGCCGCGGCCACGGCGCCGGGCGTGCCACGGCAGCTGTTCGGCGATGTCTGGGAATGGACCCGCAGCGCATACACCGGCTATCCCGGCTTCCGCCCGCTGCCGGGCAGTGCCGGTGAATACAACGGCAAGTTCATGTGTGGCCAGTTCGTACTGCGCGGCGGCAGTTGCGCCACACCGGCCGGGCACGTGCGCCCCAGCTACCGCAATTTCTTTCCACCCTCGGCGCGCTGGCAGTTCGCCGGCCTGCGCCTGGCCAGGGATCTTTGATGGGCAGCGCCGATCCGTTGCTGGAGGGGTTGGTCGACCACCGTCCCGACCGTGCCACCATCACCGCCGACGTGCTCGCCGGGCTGTCGGCGCGGCCGCGTGCGTTGCCCTCCAAGTACTTCTACGACGCGCGTGGCTCGGCGCTGTTCGAGTGCATCACCCGGCAACCGGAGTACTACCTCACCCGCGCCGAGCTCGAGCTGCTGTCCCGGGTGCTGCCGGAGATCGCCGCGCATGCGGGGCCGCGGGTGCGGGTGGTGGAATACGGCAGCGGCAGTGGCCGCAAGACCCGGCTGCTGCTGCAGGGCCTGGACGACGTGGTGGCCTATACCCCGGTGGAGATATCGCGCACCGCGCTGCTGGACAGCATCCGCGCGCTGGCGGTGGATTTCCCCGCGGTCGAGATGCTCCCGGTCTGCGCCGACTTCACCGCGCTGCCGGCGCTGCCGCCGCCACGGCGCGCGGCGCGGCGCACGCTGCTGTTCTTCCCGGGTTCGACCCTGGGCAACTTCACCGAAGCCGCGGCGGTGGCGATCCTGCGCGGCATGCGCCAGGCGATGGGCGAGGAGGGGCTGGCGCTGATCGGCATCGACCTGGACAAGGATCCGGGGCTGATCGAGGCCGCCTACAACGATGCGGCCGGGGTCACTGCCGACTTCACCCTCAACCTGCTGGCACGGCTGAACCGCGAGATCGGTAGCGACTTCGACCTTTCCTGCTTCGCCCATCGTGCCCGCTACGTGGTGCCCTGGCGGCGCATCGAGACCTCGCTGGTGAGCCGCCGCGCGCAGGTGGTGCACGTGGCCGGGCATGCATTCGCCTTCGAACACGGCGAGGCCATGCACGTGGAATACAGCCACAAGTACGACGACGCGCAGTTCGCCGCGATGGCGGCCACCGCCGGCTTGCGGGTGGCGGCCGCCTGGGATGCACCCGCGCGCATGTTCGGCCTGCGCCTGCTGCGGCCGGATTGAGTTCGCACGGCGGGCGCCGCGCCTCTTATCATCGGGCTGCGTTCCAGGATGGCGCGAAGCAGGGAGCCGTTGCATGAAGTCGTTGCGGAGATTGCCGGCGCTGGCCCTGGCCGGCGCGCTCGCCACCGCGCCCCAGGCGCATGCCGCCCTTGCCGATTTCGGTCGTTGCGGTGCTGGCGTGCGCGATGCGGCGCTGGCCCAGGGCATGCCCGCCGAACGCTTCGACGCGCTGTTCGCCGAGGTCACCCCGGACCTGGGCGTGTTGCCCCTGCTCGATGCCCAGCCCGAATTCACCACGCCGATCTGGGACTACCTCGCCGCGCTGGTGGATGCGCAGCGCGTGGCCGACGGCCGCGCCATGCTCGACACCCATCGCGCACTGCTGGAGCGGATCGCCAGCGGGTACGGGGTCGATCCGGCCACCGTGGTCGCGGTATGGGGCGTGGAAAGCGACTACGGCCGCATCGCCGGCCGGCGCCCGCTGCTGCAGTCACTGGCGACCCTGTCCTGCAACGGGCGCCGCCAGGCGTTCTTCCGCAGCGAACTGCTGGCGCTGCTGCGGCTGATCGATCGTGGCGACCTGGTCGCCGATGGCCTCACCGGCTCCTGGGCCGGGGCCTTCGGCCAGACCCAGTTCATGCCGTCCACCTACGCGCGCATCGCGGTCGACGGCGATGGCGATGGCCGCCGCGACCTGGTCGGCAGCATCCCCGATGCGCTGGCCTCCACCGCCAACTACCTCAAGCAGTCGGGGTGGCGCAGCGGCCAGCCGTGGGGCGTGGAAGTACGCATTCCCGCCGGGTTCGACGCCAGCGTGGCCGGGCGCGGCAAGCGCAGGCCGCTGGCGGCGTGGCGCGCGCTGGGCATCACCGGGGTCGATGGTGGTGCAGTGCAGGCCGCGGCGCTGGCCGACGACAGCCCCGCCGCGCTGCTGCTGCCGGCGGGCAGCATGGGGCCGGCGTTGCTGGTGTTCCGCAACTACGACGCGATCTATTCCTACAACGCGGCCGAGAGCTACGCGCTGGCCATCGCCACCCTGGCCGACCGCCTGCGCGGCGGCAATGGACTGGTCGCGGCATGGCCCACCGACGATCCCGGCCTGGGCCGTGGCGAGCGCCGCGAACTGCAGTCCCTGCTGCTCGCGCGCGGCCACGACATCGGTAGCGCCGATGGCATGGTCGGCGACGCCACCCGCCGCGCGATCCGCATCGAACAGCAGCGGTTGGGCTGGCAGAATGCCGACGGCCGCGCCGGCAGCCGCATCCTGCAGGCGTTGCGCGATGCCCGGCCGGCGCCGCCCACCGTGTTCCGGCTGCCCGCCGACCATTCGCGGTTCGTCCACTCAGCGATCGTACGGAGCAAGGTTCCGATGAAGGATGTGCAGGGCCTGGACACAGGCGATTTCAACGGCTTCACCGCCTGGAAGGTGGAGACGCCGTTCTCCACCGCGGCGATCAGCGTGTTCGGCGGCCAGTTGCTGTCGTTCGTGCCCAACGGCGGCCGCGAGGTGATGTGGCTCTCGCCCGCGGCGAAGCCACCGCCGACGCCGATCCGTGGCGGCAGCCCGGTGTGCTGGCCGTACTTTGCCAGGCAGGGCCAGGGCAGCGACGTCCCGTCGCACGGCTTCGTGCGCACCGTGCCCTGGGAACTGCGCGACGCCCGCCGCGAGGCCGATGGCAGCATGCTCCTGACCCTGGCGCCGCCCGTGCTGGAGGGCCTGTCGCTGCGCCTGACCATGAAGCTGCGCATCGGCCGCACGCTGGAGCAGGAGCTCATCACCGAGAACACCGGCAGCCAGCCGGCGGTCTTCACCCAGGCGCTGCACAACTACTTCAACGTCAGCGATGCGCTCAAGGTCGACGTCGCCGGCCTGGATGGCCTGACCTACCTGGACAAGCTCGACGCTGGCAACGCCCACGTCCAGCAGGGCGACTGGAACCTGCGCGACCCGCGCGATCCAGGCCGCAGCGACCGCATCTACACGCAGGCGCGCGGCCACTACGTGCTGCGCGACCCGGGCTTCGGCCGCAGCATCGACATCACCACCCAAGGCAGCCGTTCCGCCGTCGTCTGGAATGCCGGCGAAGCGGCCGCCGCGAAGATGGACGACATCGGCGCCGGCTGGCGCAACTACGTGTGCGTCGAGGCCGGCAATGTCGGCCCGGACCTGATCGAACTGGCGCCGGGCGGCAGCCACGTCCTCAAGCAGGTATTCGAAGTCCGGCCGTTGTAATGCCGGCATGCGCCGGCACTGGCGGCGGCCAGCGCGCAACCGCTATCGCCGGCGCAGCGCCAGCAACGTCACCGCGCCCGCCACCAGCCCCCAGAACGCCGACCCGATCCCGGCCATCGACAGCCCCGAGGCGGTGACCAGGAAAGTCACCAGCGCCGGTTCGCGCTCGCCCTCGTCCTTCAGCGCCACCGCCAGGCTGTTGCCGATGGTGCCCAGCAGCGCAATGCCGGCCAGGGTGGCGATCAGCTCCCTGGGGAAGGCGGCGAACACCGCCGCCACCGTCGCCCCGAACAGCCCGATCACGATATAGAACACGCCCGCGCTCACCGCCGCCGGATAACGCCGCGCCCGGTCCTCGTGTACGTCGCGGCCCATGCAGATCGCCGCGGTGATCGCCGCCAGGTTCAGCGCATACCCGCCGAATGGCGCCAGCAGCGTATTGGCCACGCCGATCCAGCCCACCACCGGCGAGATCGGCGCGTCGTAGCCGGAGGCCTTCAATACCGCCACGCCGGGGACGTTCTGTGAGGCCATGGTGACGATGAACAGCGGCAACGCGATGCCGAACACCGCCGCCCACGACAGTGTCGGCAGGGTGAACAGTGGTCGTGCCAGCTGCAGCTGCACCTGGTCCATGTGCATCAGCCCCTGGCCGCCGGCGATGGCCACGCCCACCAGCAAGGTGGCGATCACCGCGTAGCGCGGCGCCAGCCGGCGTCCGCCCAGGTAGGTGGCGAACATCGCCAAGACCAGCAACGGCTGCGTGCCGACCGAGACGAACACGCCCAGCCCGAAGCGCAGCAGGACGCCGGCCAGCATGCCGGAGGCCAGCGACACCGGGATGCGCCGCATCGCCTTCTCGAACACGCCGGAGAAGCCGGCCAGCGTGCCCATCAGCGCGGCCAGCACGAACGCGCCGATCGCATCGGACAGCGGCAGCGCCGCGGAGCCGACCACCAGCATCGCCGCACCGGGCGTGGACCAGGCCGTCACCACCGGCATGCGGTAGCGCAGCGACAGGCCGATGCAGGTCACGCCCATGCCGATGCCCAGCGCCCACATCCACGAGGCGATCTCAGCCTGGCCGGCGCCGACCGCCTGCGCCGCCTGGAACACGATCACCGCCGAACTGGCGAAACCCACCAGGACCGTGATGAAGCCGGCCACCACTGCCGGCAGGGAAAGATCACGTAACAGGGAGCGCGGTGCGGAATCGGCCATCGGGCGGTGCAGGGCAGGGGAAACCCCCATTGTGGCCCAGCAGCACGGCCGGCCACCCGGTGCGGCCGCAATCGCGGCCTCCCACGCATGTATGTGTGGGAGGCCATATGTGAGACGGCAGCCGCGTGGCCCCTCCGGCAACGCCAGCAGGTGGCCGTGGCGGGTGGTGACCTTGCCGAGTCTGGCGCCAACGCACTTCCTGCGCCGCAGGCGCAAAAAGTGATTGCACATTTCACAAACATGTCTAGAATTCGCTCCCTCGCTTCACGGCGCCCGCCACTCCGGTGACGGCAACCACGAAGCAGCGGCAACTTCCTCGAAACAGGGTGTTGACGGCAACGAAAAGGCTGCCATAATAGGCGGCTCGCTTCGACGGAAAGCCTTCGGGTTTGAAGAAGAAGCGGCGGAGTCGGACCTCGAAACGAGGTGTTGACGAAGCGGAAAAGCCGGCTATAATGGGCGGCTCGCTCGGATGGAAACGTCGGGCACTAAGGAAGAAGGCGCTGAGGCCGATTCCGAAGTT